>Ga0172380_10001585_pt1 | contig 38736 bp, 63 predicted proteins | sample Leawe162metaG_FD_119747 | JGI IMG/M metagenome (GOLD analysis project Ga0172380, IMG submission 119747) | Leachate microbial communities from a municipal landfill in Southern Ontario, Canada - Leachate well 162 metaG | ecosystem: Engineered > Solid waste > Landfill > Unclassified | place...
AAAACGTACCCAGTCGCCGTCGCTGGCTTCTTTCATTTCGCGCCATGCCTGACCACAGCGCGTAACATCTTCGAGGTCGTGGCGTTTCACTTCGCCCCCTTCGCCGCCTCGATCTTGGCGTCGATTGCGGCCCGCTCGGCTTGGAGCTTTTGCAGCTTTGCCGTTTGGCGAGAGGCCTCGGCTGCGGCTTGCTCGTTACGCACGGCATGATATTGCTTACCGTTTTCTACAAGCGCTTTATTGAGTTGTTCTTTTTCCGCATCAATGGCACTGACCCGCTTGTCCATTGCGGTCATAGCCGCGCCCAAGATTTTCAGCGCCTGCCTTGCCGACTTGCACTTGTTGCCGCGCGAAGTCAGCACCAACTCGAACGCCTTGGTAGCCTTGGTTTCATCCATGATTATCCCCTCCCGAGAGTTTTGTTTAATCTTGCGGCCTCTTCACGTTTCCGCTTGAGCATGTCCTCAAGGACCGCGCGGAATGCGATCTGCTGAAACTTGACTCCCTCAACTGAGTCCAGCGCGATTGCTGCCGCAAGCCCGATTATTTTCTGATATTCCTTTACGGTCATGATTCCGCCCTCCTACTTTTCAACGTAAATTGCAATGTGGTTGGTATCTCCGGGATGTACATTATTGTCTTTTGCCTGTGCCGCAAGCCACGCAAGCAATGAATCTTCATTTTCGTTTACCGCCAACAATTCAAACTTTCGCAGGACAACTGTTTCCGTACCTGCATACGTGCCATTGCCGTGACGTTGAATAACCTCAAGCCGCCGCGTTGTGTGTACTCTAATTCTCATTGTTCCGCCCTCCCCTGTTCTTGTTTGTTTAAATCGACTATCAGTATGTCAACGGCCTGTTCGGCCCGCCATTGCTCAAGCGGCTGGATCGCCGCAAGCTCCCCGGCCAATTTAAGTATTGCCATGCGCGCCGCGTCTCGTTGCAGCAGTATTAATTTATCCAACTTAATCTTCCGTTGGTTATCAAGGTTAAAAAGTGCTGCTAGGTTTTCAAGAGACTTGTCGCTGTATTTGACCTTGGGCTTTGGCTCTGAAACTAATTTTAAAATGCCCGGGCTTGCAGCTTCGGCTGAAGCGTCTGGAGGGTTGCCGGGCATGTGGTTGTTATCAGGGGATGGTACTGTAGTAGTAATATTCTTAATCTCTTTCTTTTCTTTTCTAGTCTCATCTAATCTCATCTCATCTCTCATCTCTATCCGTCCATTGGCATCCATTGGCAGCCGTTGGTTTCCATTGGCATCCAATGGTTGTATTTGCGCACCACTGGTAAACGCTGGAATCAAGCTCGGCTTGCGCTCGCGACCGGGGCGAGGTGGGTTTAAAATCATGTGCTTATCATCTTGAACGTATGGATCGCCGTTAACATGATAATATTGGAGTTGATTGGCCTTGGCAAGTTCTAACAGCAGCCCGTCAACTTCTTCGGGCTTGATCCGCCCGCCGGTAACTTTGACGCTGATAGAAAACCCATCGGCCCGTCTGCGGCCGAAGTCGTCAAGGTGGGGGCGCAAAAAAAACCAGAGTATCAAAGCGCGGTCTGAAACTGTAGAGCAAAGCCCTTGTGACTCTGAAACGCAATCGTGCAACTTCGTCCAGTGCGCCACGGCTCAGCCCCGCTCTCGCTCTGCGTTGTCAACGCGCCTATTGGCTAGCCACTCAGCCACATCCCCGCGCCTATATCGGATCGTTCGCGCGTTCAACCGCACGTATGCCGGGCCACGCTCGGCTTGCCGCCATAAGTACAGGCTGCGCTCGGTGGTGTGTAGCATTTGGGCCACTTCTGCGGGCTTTAACAGATCGTCAATCATTTATCACCTCGCACTAGTTTCAAACGAGACTGACCACATGGGATAACTTATAGCACCTTGTGATTGCCCTTGTCAACCCCTATTTCACCGCGTCGATCTTGGCGAGCAATGAGGCGAGCGCAGCCCGCGTTTCGGGATAAGCATCATCATCATTGCATCGGTGGGCAAGCGACCCGAGCGCTAATAGCGCGTACTGGCCCACCTCCCCCGCCTCGATCAGCAGGGCCTTGAGGCGCGCGTTGTCCTGGCGCAGATAGTCGCGTTCGTCTGCCGGATTTGTCAGCGTACCCTCAACCGTTGGCCCGGGACAGCCGCCGGGGCATGACCCGAACGGGTTTAACACGCCTCCACACCGCCAACACTTTGCCATCATCCCTCCCTCTCTGGCGCGTTTTTAGCGCCGTGGTTTGCTTCGCCCCTGTCCTACCCCTGCCCCTGGGTAGATCGTCAATCCTGGCGTGTAGAATGCCACTTTAACCGCGTCTGCTCCCATAGTTTTCGGTGCGGCTCAAACCGTTTGCGCAGCTCGTCCTTTTGGTCCTCGGTCATAACCCGCGTCCGCCTGGTCTTCGGTCGCACTATCGCGGCCAGCGCGTCAAAGCTATCCGCAGGAAAGCACGCGGTAAACTCCTGATCGCATTCGCACAGTAGTTGAGCGCCGGGGATTTTCATCAACGCAGCCGCCAATGGTAGCAGCGTGCCCTTTGCCTTGCCGCTTGTCCTGCGTGCTGTTTTCGCCGCGAAGTAGCCGAGCTCGTTACCCTCACCTTTAAAGCCGTGCGAGTAGATATGCGCCCCTTTGCGGCCAGCGCGGCAGGGTATCACATGCAGCCACGCGCGATCTTCCTCGGACTGCGGCGTGATCACTGCGGCTGGATCGGCCTGGATGCGATAGCGCGCGCCAAATTCGGCTTTTAAATCGATGGGCGGTTTCACTTGTCCCCCGTTTGCGCGAGCCGAGTCGCCCCGGCCCGCGCGTGTAATTACTGCGCCAGAAAGTCGCGAATGAACGCCGCGCCGTCGTTACCCATGCTGTCATAGGTGCGGCAGTACGCCACGGTCTTGGATGCCAGCGCCGCGTTGATCGGCAGCTCTGGCATTTTCCAGTTGCCCGCCTTGCACTTCGCGACCTTGCCGCCCTTGGTCTTACACTCGCGGCAGTTGATGCAGTGGTAGATGTGAGCGGTCACGGCTTTCCCCATTCATCCCTAAGCGTATTTAATGCCGTAATGGCCGCGTCTACAATCCGCGTCGCCTCTCTGCTGATCTTGGAGTTATTTGTGCTGATTCCCTTTTTGTTCTTGTGCGCCTCCCTACGCGCAATTTGGCTTTCGCACATCCAGTTATAGAGCGACTTCGGACACACCCCATATCGCTCGGCCGCCTGTTTTACGGTGCTTCCGTCGCGTATAACTGCGCACACGGCGGCCGCGACTTGCCACGCCTCGTACTTTTGATAACGCTTTTCCACGTTCATTCCCCCTTTACAAGCCCGAACGTCTGTCGGGCCTTGGTTGAAATTTGATCTTCCGGCACGCCCAGCTTCGCCGCGTTCGTTGGCGACAAACTGAGCGCCTTGAATATCCGCTCGCGGTCAACGCCCTTGGAGCGCAGCACCTTAACAGCCGCCGCAACGTCCTTGACCGCCCGCGACTCGCTTGCGTTGAAACCTACGCCCGCGATTGCATGACCAGCCGCTTCGATCTCAGCACGCGCGGCCGGTTCCCATATCTCAAGCTCAGCAACGGCCGCTTTGTACCTATCGACCGCTGTAACGCCGGGCCATACGCGCGCGGTGCAATCGTAGCGACGCCCGCAGAACGCGCAATTAGCAGGCGACGGCGAAGCATCCCAAGGCCCCGCGTCGATACGTGCGCGCATGCTTCGGAACTGTTCGAGCAGCTCGGGTACATCATCGCGCGTGAACTCCGCTGTCCAGGCGCGGCAGTAACGGAAATAGTACGCGGAAAAACTTACCGTCTCGATCGATCCGTACCAGCTAAATAGCAGCAGCGCATAGGCCCGCGCCTGCGTGTCCTGTTGCAGATCGTCTGTCGCTGGTTTTTTGTAGCCGGTTTTCCAGTCGTAAACGCTGCACTCGTCACCACCCGCGCCCCTGATAGAGTAGCTATCGATGGTCGCGTGTAACAGCCCGTTCTCCGCGTCCTGTGCGCACGGCAAGCCGTCCGTATCAATCGCGAGGCAGTGCTCAATCTGCGTACTGGCGTCAACGCCAAAGCCGGGTAGCTCAAGCGCGCGCGTGATCAGGTCAACATAAGCCGCTTCGCAGCCCTCGGGAACTTCGGCCACATGCGCGGCCTGGATGCTCCTGGCGTGCTCAAGCGTGTGCGCGCCCGAGGTCTGTAAATACCGCTGGTAATCAGCAGCCCAGGCATGGAACGCTTGGCCTAGTCGCTGCACATCTGTCGCCTCGAACGTGCGGCCGTCGATATAGTCGCGAGCGCTCAGCATGCAACGTTGGGCCATTGAAAATAGGGAGCGGCGATAGCTAGACATTGGGGGCGTTGTCAATAAGCCGTTGCCAGTGCGCGCGCACCTCGGATACTCCGCGGTCTTTATCCGCCAGTAGCTTTTTAGCTTCGCCCGGACACCACTCTTTTTCCCACTGGCGCAGCGTTTCAAGCGTCCGCTCTTTTAATTGATATTGCGGATAGAGAAGGTTTGATCCGTCCACCACCATAAACGGCCCCTTGTAATGACGTATGCGCTTGAGAAAATCCAGATCGGCGCACGACGCCTGAAAACTCGTAACTCCGAGTTTGCCAGCGATGAATCGAAACGCCGCTTCGGCCGCAATGCTCATAGCATATACACGCGTTCCGCAAGTGTGCTCTCGATTGGCGAGCGTGTTTATGATGTCCGTTAATTCAGCCTCGGTGTTGGGCCACGCCTCTAACCGCGCCTCTCGAAGTTCTGCCTCTGTCATGGTCTTCAATGCGTCCGCTTTCATGCTATGTCTTCCCCCTGTTAACTGAATAAATCGTCTTGCGATTCCGGCGCATCCGCCCCTTGATGCGCCGGAGCGTTCTCGCTGTCTCCGTTGACAGGCGGCGCTTCGGGCGCGTCTGGATGAAATTCATCGATCAGGTCTTTTTCGTCCTCGGGCGATTCAGGCGCGGCAATCGCGGCCCGTATCACCGCTTGCGCCTGGCCGAACTCAGTCGCCAACGCGGCCCGGTTGCGGACGTGCTCAAGCGCCTGCTGTTGCCAGGTGTCCATTGCGCCGTCTGTAGTGACGTTGCAAACATAGATCGTAGTCGCCTTGGTTTGGCCGTCCTTGTCAACGTAGGATGTCCTGACCGGCTTGACGATCAGGGCGAGCGGGATATTCGCCAACGCGCCATTGGTCAACGTGGCAATGTATGCCAGCCCGCCCAAGATTTCGTTGATTGAGTTCCAGCTTGTAGTCCTGAAGCGATAGATGCCTGCGCCGCGCTGGATACCAGGGATTAAGAAGTTCAAGGTGCCGTGGGGTTTGCAGCCGCCGCCGGGCTTGGAGAACTCGCAAGCGTCACCTGGACATGCGACCTCTTTTATCCCGCCCTCTTTAAGCTTGCGCGTGGCCGTGGTGCCGTTGTCGCTCCTGCACCACGCGCACGTCTTAGTGTAGAACGCCCGAAACGTGGTGAACGTGGCGTCAATTGAGTCGAACGGAAACATGATCGGCAGTCGCGTCAGCTTGTCCTGAGCCGTCTGTTCGATCAGCGCCTTTTCTGCGACCGTGTCTCGAACGCGGTCATTGTTGGCGTCACGCTCAGCGCCGAATAAGCGGAAGTGATCCAGCTTTGACGGGCGCGTTTTACCGTCTCTGATTGCGACCTTTTCACCGATGCGCACTTGTCCGACTTCGGGCAAGCGTGGCGTGAGTCCCTTTATCATATCATCCCCCTGTTACTCTAAATTATTGAGCCGCCGTACCCGCTCCGCATGACTCACCGCGTCAACGCCCTTGCGGCGCTCGATAGCAGCTTTGAGGCTTGCGCGTGATACCCATGACGGCGCTTTCTGACTGTCGCACTTGGCGGCCAAGTGGCCCTTTAAGCGCCCGTCCTTGAGCATGACATAAACGGTGCTGTCCGTTGTCAGCAGCGCGTATGCCGCATCTCGTACTGTCAGCTTTTTCATGTTACCCCCGGTCATTGTTCTATCAGCTTGACTAGCTGTTGTCAAGCTATTTGATCACGCGGATTTGTACGGCGACGTCGATGCGGAATATATTGGCCAGGTCATGCCGTATGTCGGCCCGCTCGGCGTCCAAGTAGCGCGCAAATACCAGCGCGCCCCACGGTCCCTTAGCACAGCCGTGCTCAGTGCGGCTCAGATTGAACTCGACCCGATTGCGCGGGGCATAGTAGCGCGAAAAGATGACGCCGTAGTCACATTCGATTTCTGCGATTGCCGCCTTGACCCGCTTGGAGTTGACGTTGATCATTTTAAAACCCCTCGATTTCCAGCCCGCCCTCTGCGGCAAATGCATCTACTGTCCCGAGGCAGTTGCCCTCTTGATCGATCACGACAAACTCCCAGGCGTCGAAACTGTTGTCATTCGTTACGAGATCGCCAGGTGCCGCCGTGGCCGCGGTGCGAAATCTCCGCAGATGCATTTTGATTTTTGCGACATTGTGAAATTTTATCGCAGCAAATCCCTTTGCCATTGTTCATTCCCCCCATTGTGGCGCTACCCAAACAGCCTCATAGCCGTGGGCGCACCTGTTGTTATCGGGTCCACCTGCGGCGCTCGATTACACAGCCAAGCTCGATCAGTAGCAGCGCCGCACAGATACCCCCGGCCGTGATAAGTACTGTTGATAGCATTAGTCTCTCGGGTCGCTGTCGGTTGTCGGTCCGCTCAGCGCGCGCTTGACGAACCCGGCCAGGTCGAGCGGATCAGCGGCCGGCGTTGCAGCTGCGATTACCTGATCGGCCACGCGGCGGCATTCGCGCTCGACCATCGCGCACGTCCAGAGTGTGCCGCAGGGATCGCTATGCTCCCTGGCAAATTCTTTTTCGAGCCCTTCGGGCATCGCGTCCAGATCGGGCCGGTCGTGCAGGTGGCCGCAGTCGAACCAGACGAACCACCCCTTCAGCATGCCGAGTTCCCCGGCGCACCAGCATCCGCCGTGGCAGTCGATCATGGTTTTGTTACCGTCAATTCCGTGCCAGGGATGCCCCGTCGGGATCAACACATTGCCGATGCGCACGCCATTTTTACCGAACCACACCGCGCACGTCAAGCCGCGGTACTCGAACACACTCTCATAGGCGTCTAGCATTTGTTCCCCCTAGTCTCTCGGGTCGCTAGTATCGGCGCGCGGATCGATCAGCCGCAGGTACAGCCCGTCGCCGTCGGCCGCGCTCAGAATAATGTTACGCAGTGAGTCGTGCATTGACCCGTCCGGCTGTAGTAACGAGCGGTCAATCGCCTCTTGCGCAGTCCGACCGAACATGGCGTGCTGCGGATCGCGGGCCTTCATGACCAGCTCATAGAGCGCTATCGGGTTTGATTGCATCAAGCCGCTTAGGCTCGCCATTGCGGTCAGCACAAGCGGCCCCGATTCATCCGATCCATTGCGCAGCCGAACGGCCGCCAATGGCCCTTTGGGTACACTGCTCATTTTATTCACCCCCTGTTAATTCCGCCGCCCGTTCATCCAGTACCGCGCTCAGCTCGGCCGCATTGTCTGCGGCATAGCGCTCGATCTCGGCCTCCAGCAGCCGCCGCACGCGGCCGGCGAACAGGTGCATCCCCGCCAGTCCGTGGCCCTGGATACCAGCGGACAGCAGGTCCAAGAGCGCGTCCTCAAGCGTCAGCGCCATTTCGGGCAGGTTGCGCCGCGACTCGCCAGGTATAACTACCCCGTCAATCCCGCCGTCGATAATCTGCTGAGCGAGCACGTCCATGCGGCTGCGCTCGACCAGGGCCGCTAGTTGCTCCGCGTCGTGCATCATGCCCGCCACACGCTGACGCCAAGGCCGGGTTCGATTCGCGCGAAGCAAACCGAGCTGTCGTGCTCAAAGCCGCGCATGTCGCCCACCTGATCGCCGGGCTCAAAGACCATGCGCGCCGCGTCCGCCAGGCCGCTTCGGTGGCTACCGTTTTTGTACGCGCGCGTGGCGTTAACTACCGTATTCGCGATGTCGAAAATCGCCTTGCACAGATTGGTCCACTCCATGATCATTCCTCCTCTGCGGCGCGTTCGGCCGCGATTGCCTCGTTGGCCTTGCCGCCGTCCAGGCAGGTGTCGAGCAGCAGGAGCGCGTTGCTATAGGCACGCGCTGTTCGCGGCAATCCTCCGTCAATTGCCTCCTGCTTCAGCGCCTCTAGGCGCTCCCGGTACTGCGCAATCTGGTCTGCTACTGCGTTCATCATATCCCCCTTTGTTTGGCCTCGTCAGGCTGGCTTTCCAGCGACGCCCGCGGGGGCGTTTCGGCCTTGGCTATAAAGAGCACGCATCGCACACGGTCATGTTGACCGCTTTATCGACAGGGCGCTTGACCCACTCGCCAGCGCCGTCCCTGTAGGCCATTGGGAAGGACATGTCCGGCTTGCCGCAGATTTCGCACAGCGGATAAGCCTTATTTTCGATCACGGCACATTCGACGCCACCGAGATTAATGACGTTCATCGTCTCCCCCTGGTTCGTGTTCCGGTTTGTGTCTCTCTTAATCATGTCTGTAGTATACACCTTGGCTAGCGCTTGTCAAGCTTTTTTTCGCATGCCACAAAAGATTTTTAGGCTAGGGATTACAGGTGGTTATGTGGGGTTATTGCACGCGGTGCAATTCGGTGGGCTAAATGACGCGGCGCGTTAAGGTAGGAATGACGCAGCGCGTTAGTTGCCGGGAAATGACTCGGGTTGCTCTGCCTTGGCCGTGATTGCGCTCAGATCCTGTAACTGCCGCTGCGCCTCTCGCACGCTGAGCACATTGCTCGCCAACCCTACGAGGATCAGCAGCAGCGTGATCGCCGCGATTGCAACGCCTAAATAGGAGCGGAGTAGCCCAGGTAGCCGCAGTCGTGACGCCTCTCGCTGTGCGGCACACGTCTGGACTACAGCGGCGCAGCCCTCGCGAGTCTGTAGCAGCGGCAGCTTGAGCTCGATCCGCAGGAGCGCATCGTGATTGTCGCTAGCCTGGGTCGCTATGGCATCCATGCGCTTATCGCCGGCCTCTAATAACAGCCGCGTGGTGGCGATATGGTCAGTCACCTCGCGGGGCAACTGCTGAGGCAACGGGCTGGGAATAGGCGTCAGGTCCACAATTTGGCTTTCTAGCGACGGCGCAAAAAAGGCGTAGGCAACGGCCCACGCCCATGGTGTTGGCGGTTTCGGTGGCTCAGTCGGCTCGATAGCAGCGGGTCAGTTGTTCACCGCGCTGCATGGTCAGCACACCGTTTGACAGGTTGACCGCAGCGGGTTCGACTTTAAAAAAGCCGTCGCGCTCCTGGTCTGGGCAGGTCATGCCGACGCCATAGATGATGCAGCCGGGGAATGTAGTCGTCTGTTCTGCATCATGCCAAGCCCCGGCGTTGGTCATAGAACACCACCACTCCCCGGTCAGCTCCACGCCGGGCGTATCGTCATCATCCCCGCTGTCATCATCGCCCTTGTCATCATCATCGCCGCTGATCGAGCAGGCCGCGAAAATCGCCGCAAGCGCCGCCAAGATTATCCAGGTCGTCCAGCGTTTCATTTTAGTGTCCTCCCTGATCAAGCCCTACTACAAAGCGCCCGCCAATGTCAAGGCGCAACGTAGTGAGTCATGCGCGGGCCGATGGTAACAAAACACAGGATCGCGGCGTCGTGATCATTGGCCGTTTGAACGTCTGTTTTCTGCCAGCGCGCGTGCAAATCGCCGTCGGTATCGTCAACGTAAAAGTACAGCGTGTAACCATCGGTTGACGTTACGGCGTACTCGGCTACGTTCGCGCGCCAGTTGTTCCCCGTGCTATATAATGCCTGGCCCGGCCCCGAAAAGAAAACCAGATCAATCCCGGCGCGGTCCACATTTGCAGGCCCCGCCGCCGTGCTTCCCGCGTTTATGGCCGCGTCCCATTCGCCGCCGGGTAATAGCTTCGTCTCTGACTCAGTGCTGATAACGGCCGATACCCAGCCGCGAATATATATCAGGCGGTCCCTTAAATTGAGCTTGTCCGCGTCGCTTGTGTCAAATGGCAAATTAGCCGACGCGTCAACAATTACTTTTGAACTGTCCTTCGTTATATCGAAATTGCATTGTAGCAACGCAAACCCATTTAGCTCTGCCCGGCATTGTGCATCGCTGCCGGCCGTGCGGCCCTGTACCGCCGCTTCTTCCGCGTGCTCAATATCCTCTTTAAGCCTCTGCAACTCGGATAGCTTAGTCGGCGCACCAACGGCCGGATCTGCGAAAGCATCGTATTCAAAAGTATCTGTATCGAGCCGCGTAGTCCCGGCCATGTCAGCATCCTACCCAGTTGGAGTGTTTTGAATCTGTTCCGAGCGGATCGCAGTTGCCGTCAGCGTCAGTCCAGAATCCATATTCGAGCCGAATCGTGGTGCTGCTATCGGTCCAGTTGTCCGCGCCATCGGCTTGCCAGCGGCCGAAGTAGTACGGATCGCTAAAGTCGAGTAGGCGAATCTTGCAGCGGCCCGTTTGAATATTGCGCTCAATATCCACAATGCGCCCGCGAAACGCGGTAACATTTTCTGCCTGCACTTCTAGCAGCCGTCCGAGATATGCGTTGTTCGGATCAATAGGCCAGCCCCACGCCTCGAACTCCCACAGTTGCGGACGTGTGCCGCGCGTGTATGTCTGTTGATCCATGAACTCGAACACGCCAGAGCAGATGCGATATTGAAAGCGTGAATCAATAACAAGCTCTTCCAGCGTCGTGCCGACTTCGTAAGCGTGATACTTCAAGTCGCTTGATGTCGCAATGGTCCGCTGTTTTTCCCATGTTTTGACGCGCGGGTTGTAAGCGTATTTAATTATCAGCACGTTGTAAAACTTTTGCTGATCATCGCGGATCAATACCGGCTGCGTTGATAGCGATCCATTGGCCGGATCATAATCCGCGGTCACGGTATAGTAGGCCGCCTCGTTCCACGGATCATTGACTCCGATCCAATAACGCGGCCGCCACGTTGTCGTTACCAGAACAGGCCGCACGCCCCACAATAGATTGAACTCTAGGCAAAGCTGATCGAGCAAATCGGACAGCTTAACCGTGTCAGTAATAAACGCCCGCGCTTTGCACGTCTGTCGCGCTGCATAGGCTGTGCTGTAATTGTAAACGTAGGTGCTCACGTCAACGTTCGGGCTGGCGTAATGGTCGAGTAGATCGAGCCACATTACGACCGGGTTGTCGATTAAATTCCCTGAGCCGTCAACGTTGCCCTGGCAATAGATATAGAACTCGTCGCCCTCATCGTATTTTGCATATTCGCTTGTGGCGATTTCAAACGTTCCATTAGTCAAGCTGGCGCTGGATGTCTCTACCCAGACCGATGCCAGGTCGCTATGGTTCGAGGGCGTGGCAAACTTGATTAACACACGCGAATCAATAAATGCTATGCCGTGTGGAGTCGGGTCGCATATCTGCAATACCATCGGCTCCTGACCATGATTTCCGCGCCTACATCCGTTGTCTTTAATGATGCACTTTATCACCGGCTCGCCGTAGCTCGTAGGCAGTGCGCGCTCAGTCCAATCGCCATAAAGAATAGGTATCGGCAGACCATCAAATTCAGGCGCACAATGTTTCCAGCCCGAGTCCGAACGATCAATGGTCAGCGGCGGTAAATCCCGATCCTCGTACAATCGCCGATCAGTAACGCGAAGCTTCAATTCTTTTGCATCATCATCATACTCTGAATCGCGCGGATCGAGTACGTGGCCGCTAAATGCAAGCGCGCCGGTTGTGTCGCTGACATTGGCGAGCCATAAATTAACCTGATGCCCGATGCAATAATTGTTATCTTGATACCAGTCGAGCAGATAATTACTGGCGTCATCGGTCAATGTCAACGTAACTGTGCCGAATTTAATACCGCGCATTAGGCAATCAGTAAACGACTCGCTGACATTGGAGATGTTAATTGCAGCGGAATACCACACGCGCGAAGTACCGTTGACTGATACCGTGCGCGTCGAACCGTCGCTTAGATATATTGAGGGTGCGCCGAGTAATTCAATCAGCACATCCCAGGCCGCGCTTGTATCGTGTGTGCCGATTGCAAAGGTCACGCGACTATCTCCGTTACATTCAACGTCAGCGAGGCATAATCCTCTGTGCCAAATCGCTTGAATGCTGGCGCGGTCAAGTAACCATAGATGCCCGTATTGCACGCGCGCTGCGTTGTACTCGGGTCTGGAATAACCAGCACAGGCCGCAGCACGCCACAGTTGGCGTAGTAGCCTTCGAGCAAGTCCTGATCAGCGAGCGTCATCACCGATTTATTCCAGGGCAATTTATACTCGCGTTTGACCGTGCGAATGCGCCCGCGCCTGTGACCCGCGCTGGTTTCTTCAACCTTGCTTGGATCGTCTAACTCATATTCATAGGCATCATCGAAATTATATGTCGGCTGAAATACGCTAGTTAATATGACGCGCCCAATTTCGAGATAGGCGAACCAGCCGCCGTCCTCAACATAGATGCGCCAATATCTATATGACTGGCCAGAGCAGGGATATATAATCCGCGTCTCGCCTATATAGTCGAGCAACGAAACGTCAAGCTCTGGCGTACCCGCGGGCCAGTTGGTATTCGAGGCTTGCAGTTTGAACGTCGTTATCCCCGCAAGCGCAGAGCCGAGATTATGATTTAGAATCGCTACAGCGTCAATTCTCTGCGGTGATCCTGTTGAACCCAGGTCAAACTTAATCCACTTCGCGCCCGCGCCTTGTGAGCGCCAGGTGCGGCCCAGATCATCCTGCACCACGTTATCGTCAACGTAGACGCCGGTTTCGCCGCTTGATGTAATTGTCGCCGCGTCGCCCTCGAAGTGAGTACCATCCAGGGCGATCATTATGTTACTGGCCCAGTACCCGAGTGAGCCTGTATTTTCAGTCAAAATGATATTGGCGCTATATGAACTCGAAACATTACCTGCCATGTCGCGCGCACGGACGTAAATGGTTTTAGTGCCGTTGCTGGCGCTCAGATTTACATCGTAGTTATTCGCAGCGCCCGCTGTGAATAGACGCCACTCGTCCCAGGTCGAGCCGTCCTCACTAAATGCTACCTGATAGATTCCATAATTTGCAATCGGCCCGGTGTTGCTGGTATCAACCGAGAATCCCGAGACGTTGGCCGTGATTGCACGCGAGGTGCAGCGCACGTTTCCAGAGTCGAGCACAAGCGTCAACGCGCTCGGAGCGCCGATATATATCCAGCTCGTTGTTACCCATGAACCTAGATTACCCGCCTCGTCAACAGCGCGCACGCGCACTTTATATCGACCGGCCGGCATATCGATTTCACGGATTGCCGCCAACTCTGACTTGTTGTCGATTAACAGCCGCGTACCCGGAGCGCCCCAAGAGTAATCACTTAACAGCGCGTTCCACGCGGTGTCATCATCTTCATCACAGCGCTCGATATGATAACCGTCAACGTCAACGTCGGTCGCCAGCTCCCAAGTTGTATCAAGCGTATCGAGTATATTTCCCCAGCTCACAAGGCTTGATATATCTCCAGGCGCATCAACGTCTGGAGTGATCGAGCCGCCCGAAGTGCAGCCGTAGCTGAATTTATAATTGGGCTCATTCTCAATAGTGAGCGCTTTAATTGAATCCGTTACTGTCGATTGAACTACAGCCTCGCCGCCCCACTCGCCGCCGGTCGAATCGTACCAGCCGACTTGCGTATCATCCGCTAAGTTTATTACCGTCACGCCGCCGGTATCGGTACCGGCGAAAACGTGCCCCGTGTCCGTGGTGGCGTCTGAATCGACAGCGACGCTTTGAACTACCTGCGACGTGCCGTGCAATACTTCATGATCCAAGCCACCGCCGGTTTTACCGTAAGTTTCTTTTGTAAAATCCTCGACGCTTGCCCAACCGCCGCTATCATCGGTGTTGACTTTGTACAAACCCGCACTTGTTGCAACGAATAGAACGTCTTTTGAATCCGATTCGGGATTGGCGACGAATTGAATGTCATTGATCGTAGTATCCCAAAGCGTGTCATAACTCGCGGGGGTTGCCAGCGTCCAACTATTCACTTGCTGTGAACAGGTAGTCGTTAATGTGCCGCCCGCCTCGTTCTGGCCGAACTTCATGTAATTAGTAAGCAGGTTCAGATTATCATTATCGGCATGCGTGTTTGAATTGATCGAAGTTTTACCAGTCCCGTTGTCGTAGCTGATGTCAAACGTGGTGCCGGTGCGCTCAAGATACAGCGTACAACCCGCAGACCATGCCTGCGTTACGGCCGTTTCCCAAATCGTAGCGCCCGCCCGTACCAGCTTGGCCGTTATTGTTTCGGTCGCTGATGTTTTCTTGCAATAGATTTGCAGCCGGTGATTTGTTGCGAGCGTGGCGTCATAGAGATTAACAATCAGATCGGTCTGGCGATGATCGCTCGCATGATCGAGCGCCCCGGGCGTCATTGTACCGAGTATCATTACGACCGAAAAATCAGATACGCCGATCCAGGGATAGCGGCCAAACGATATTTCTTCAAGCCGAGCATTATTTGAATGGACTATTGTAATCGTTGCTTTGCCGCCAGACTCGGCCACGCTCCACGATGTTGGCGCATTTGATTCCACCGCTGAATAAAAGCGACAACTATCAACGGTTGTATCGTCAAAAGTGTCTGACCATTTTTGATAGCCAGGAGCTGAAACGCGCCACCCATCAGCGACCGGAACTGTCACGTCATTATATTTATTAATTGTCCCGGTCACGCTGCCGTTATAAACCCAATAGCAGACGTTGCCTTTGCACACAACGGGACCGTTTGCTCGCTCGTTCCCATCATATACCGCAGGCCCTAGGGTCGCATAAATAGATAGCTTGCTTGCGTCGCCTACGCCATTGGCAATGCACAGGCGAGTCAGATCATCGTTCCAGGCCAGCCCGCGCGTGGCGATTACGTTGGAGACAATTGCGGGGGCGGTGGCGGTCGAAAGGAATAGCGACATATCAGCGGACACGTCCGAGCCTGCAACGCCAACAGCCTCCATATCGAGCAAGGCTATTGAATAGATACCCGCGTCCGATGTGCCTATATATAGGTTGGTGGCGTCGTAACAGATTGCGACCGCGTTTGCCAGCGTGACATACGATCTCAGCAGACCGTTTTCGCTGCCGTCGTTTTGGATGCAGGCAACGCCGCCGGTGGTCGCGTGAGTCGAGACGATGAACGTGGACAGGTAGGCCCCGCCCTTGTAAATAACTTGCGGGCTTGGGCCAGTCCAGCCAGCGGGCAGGATGGTAGACGTTGACCATTTTTTATCGTTAACAGCCACGGCCTACCTCTTTTCCAAAGCATTTAGCGGGATAGTGAATCCGCCAGTCCGCATGTCACGATTAGCGGCGTGCTTTATTTCATCCCACAAATCTGCGCCGTCCTGGCCGGGCTGCGTATTGATCACAACGTTGAACGTCGCGTTGCTGCCGATAGCGCCGGTCCTGTTCATTTGCGCCACGTTCTCCTGACCAATTGAACGCACGGCCTCTTTACGCAGTACGAACTCGCCGCGCTGCAATACAAACGGGCCGACCTCGCCGATTGATAGTCCACTGTGCGCGCGTGGCACCGAATCAATATAACCGCCGGAGTGCATTGCGCCGATTGCTCCGGCCATTGCACCAGCGCCAGATGCAGCGCCGCCGCCTAGCGATGCAACGCCACCCGTCCCTATTCCGGCCGCAAGTTTAGCCAGCGCCAAGGCCCAATATGCAGCGGTCAGTTTGTAGACAGTCTTAGCCTCAAGCGCGAGCGCCACGGTTTGAACGCGCGTTGTCAATGCGCCTACTAGTTGCTGAGCGCCGAATCGAATTAGCGCGTTGATCAGGCCGCCCAAGAGCGAGCGGATTAAAGATTCAATGGCTTGGCGAGCATTAATAACATCACCCATTATGCCGCCAACAAATACGTCCGTGAACGTCTGGCCTACAGTCTCAACAGACGATCCAAGCTGATTGATCATATCAATCTGTAGTTCATAATCATAATCGACTTCGGCTGTCAGTTCTAAATAACGCGCCATTAAATCATTTTGTTTCTGGCGTTGCTCATTAACGAGGGACATCTCATAGGCTATTGATTGCTGCAATTCAATCTGTTCTGCAATCGCAGCCCCGGCCCCGCCTGATAGCGACGGCGCGCCGGGCATTAATCCCGAGTACATATCGCGGCGCACGCTCAGGCTAGCAGCCCCCAGGCCCTTAAGCGCAGCGGTATATTGATCGGTAGCTTTCGCAGCCGCCCCCGCCGCGCTTGCTTCGTTGTCGAGCTGACCCGCCAATCCGCCGCGCTCTTTACCCTGTGAGCCAATGCTCTTCTCGTTTATCGCGAGCCGTTGCAGCGATGCGATAGCCTGATCGGTCGTGTTGCTAATACCCTGCTGAAACCTTGCAACGTCTCCGATCGCGTCGCCGTATGCGTCGCGGGTCGATAAAACTTCGGTGCGCCACGCCTGGTACGCCTTAACGCTCGACCACGTGGCCGGGTTCAATGCGCCAGTCATAAACGTGGCGTACATATCGACCGCGCCAACGAGGCCGATAATACCAGCCGTTACGACTCCGATGCCCTCAGTCACAGCATCCAGCGATTTTAATATCCCGATTGCCACGTCGCGCATTGACCTGAAAAAGTCAACGCTCGACATTTCAGCGAGGCCGAATTGATCCGCTACGTTTGTGCCGAAGTTGCGCACATCGGGAATCATCCCGACTAAAATCATTCTGACCGCGCCTAGCGCGTCATGCCCAGCCCACAATCCCTGCGTACCGTCGTCAACCGCAAGTTGAAATACACGCCACACGCCAGCGGTCGAATCGACCTGAGCGGCCAGCAACGGCAGGAACTTCCGCGTCTGTTCGATAATGGCATTGGCGCGTTCTTCCTTGGACATGCTGGCGTCAAGCTGAATACCATAACGCCCGAGCGCCCCGGCCATTCCGGTAAGCGACTTGCCGACAAGTCGGGCGGCGCTTTCAAAGTCCATCTTCATCGCCGCCGAGAGTGCAGCAATGGCCGTATTCAATTCGCCTATTTTATCTGATTGAATGCCGAGCGAGATTAGGTAGGCATCAGCCGCTATGATTGCATCATCAGCCACGCCGAGCTGGTACTGTTGGGCGCTGGCGAGGTCAAGCAGTTTGTCGCGTAGCTCGTCAGTATACTTACCCTGCGATTGCAGCGCGCCGGATAGTGCGAGCGTGGCCTGCTCTTCCTGCACCATCTGTTTCAGGCCGCGGCCCGCAAGATATAATCCCAGAGCGCCCGCGCTCGCGAGCGTTGCTGCAAACGCAACGGCCGCAGCCTGCGCAGCCCGAACGGCCAGCGTCAAGCCGCCGCTCAGGGCCATCATGCCGAGCCGAGCGCCTACGCTCTTTTTTTGCAACGCATCCAGGTGACCGCCCACGCGCGAAAAGACAGAGCTGGATTCATCTTTAACGATGATGCGCTCGACTATTTCGTGGATAACGGTCTTAGCCATTATTGCCCTTTGCCGCCTCTATCTCTGCGGCTTGAACCTCGTTTAGCGCACCCTCGATCGATAGCAGCGCGTCCCAGGTGCGCGCGTCCTGATCATCGATTGCTCCGGCCGCAGGCAACGCGCCGGAGAACTTCATGCTGCAATACTTATTCCAAAGCGCGGTCACTTCAGGCCACTCGATCAGCAGTGAGCGCGGGCATTGAGTGAACAGGCCAAGCCCGCGCTGATTCGCCGCCTTGCCGCCGAACGCTTGTGGGCTTATGCCGTATTCGCCGCCGCAGTTGCGCGCCCGCTGTTGTGCCTCAGAGCACCGCTCGCAGTCATACCGCCCCGCGCTGGGGTCACTTAGATAGACGGCGAGCTTTCGAAGTTTTTTAAGAGGCCAGGCTCCAAGATGCTCAGGTTTTGCACGGCCGTTAGCAGCTCGACAATCAGGTCAGATAGCTCCTGCGAGTTATACTGAGCCTGCAACGCACACAAGGTCGCACCGTTGGGGATAGCACGCCCGGCAACCATCAGGCCCCGGAGCGCCACCACGCGCGCCGTCAGCACGTCGCTAACCTTACCTGCCACGTTGTTGACCAGCTCCGCCCGCGCCTGTCCAGTCGTCAGCAGCGACTGCCCGAACGCTTCGCGCTCCCCGTTGCTCATTGGCAACAGGTCCGCCTCGATACGTTCGCCGGCCGGCAGGCTGCGGTTTCCGTTGATCGCGGGTAGGTACGTTACCAGACTCCCCACCTTGTATGCCTTAAGCTCCATTTCCTCTCCCTGTTTTAAATCGGACAGCCGGGCAGGCAGAACGCCACGCCCGGCCACCGATCGTTGATCCTAGAGCGCAGAATGCTCGTTTTAATGCCTAGAAGAAGGCTAAGATCAATTCGTCGTTGCCCGTGCTGTCAGCCAGCGCGCGACCTTCGAGACTGACCATGATTTCCTCAGCGCCACTCGCCTCATTGCTCGGGTTAGCGCAGTGTAATTTCGGGATACACGCGGCCATGCACGCGGCCGCGACATCGCCGCACTGGGCCACCACGTCAAGGAACTCGGACCTGGCAAACGCCTTGCCGTACTGTTCGGCCTGATCAGACGAATAGTAGAGATCGATCTTGGCGCTGACTTCGCGCTTTTCTCCGGTGATGTAGCCCTGAGGGATCGACGTACCATAAGGTCCGTTGATCGCCTTGCACTTGTTGTCGATACTGATCTCGACACTGGCAACGCTCAGGTCCAGACCGGCCAGCGCCGTATCGGCAAACCGAATCTTGCCAGCCAAGCCAGACAGCGGCGCAACGGTCGTGTATGACGGAGTCGGACAGTACGCAGTGATCGCCGCCTCGTCCAGGTGGGTTGCGGCGGATGTGCTGTACTGCGCGCGGGCGATAACACACACGCCGGTCGTGGTGTTGACTGAGGTGATTTTGATAACCTCGTCATCAATCTGCACATAGGCCGGGCAGGTGGTCGAAGCGCGGAACTTGTATGGGTTGGTCACGGTCATGGCCACGCCGTCAGTGGTCACGATTGCGGCGGCCAGCGTATCATCGTGCGCATACGCCTTGTCGGTGTATCCACCTTCGAGCGTTACCCGCGGTTCCTCGGAGCCGCTGAATTTCAGTGTCAGCTTGTTGACCCAGCAGCCGCCCGCCCACTCTGCGAAGAACGAGCCTTTGCGCGCGATGGTCACAGAGCCGACAGGCTTGGTAGTCAGTCGATAGGTGTACCCCGCGCCGGGCGTTTCCGTACCCGCCGGAGCTGTCGGCAGTCCCGGGCTTACGGCCAGCGTGTTGCTCGTTACTTCGAGCCGCACCACACGACCGCCTGCGGCCAGCGGGATCAACAGCAGATCGTCATCAGCCATGTCGGCCGCGCTGTCCACGTCGAACTGAAGCGCCGTTGGCGTAGGGCTGGCCTGGATTGCGGACGCGCCAATTTCGTGGCCGGTCGGGAAGATGCACGCCAGCAGCGCGTCCAGATCGGGCGGCGCTCCGGCTGCGGTGCCCGGCCGCAGATGCGCATCCAGCGACCACTCGCCAGAGCCGCGACCCTCGATGGTCGCCTCGACGCCGCGGTGCGCGGCCTTTTCCTCGATCCACTTTTCATCGATTTTGTAGCCAAGCTTGAGGCTCAGGTGCTTCACCGCGTCGCCCGCCGCTACTGCCGACGCCGTGCCGAGCGTGGTTTCGGTGCTGACGAAAAGAGTCTCTTCAAAGCCTACGTTGAGGTTTGCGTTACCAAGCGCTTGCGTGGCCATGTGTGGCCCTCCTATGCGTACTGTATGTGGTGGACAGTTTCAATCTCTAGCATCACGGCCACAATGGACCGTTGCTCGTCTATGTAACCTAGAACTGACGTTTGCGCCGTGGTCAATGTCGCGGTCTGCCCCTGTCGAAAGTCCTTGATCATCGCAGTTGCCAGATCATCAATTAGATCGAGCCCCAGCGATTCCGGGTCAACGTTCGGTGTATTGCGCACCGTGCCATAGATAGTCCAAGGCGTAGTAACGCGCGCTGATTTATCGGGCTGAAACTCCTGTGTCGATACTCCGCACTCAAGCGCAGACGCGGGCGCACGCTCGATCAGCTTATCCTCAGTGACAGCACCGGTCAGCAGCGTAACATCCCAGCCGTACCCGTTGGCAACGGTACACTTAGCCAAGTTTACCGCAAGCGCATCTCTGATTTTTCCCAGCGGCGAGCGCGTTGCCATTAGGACATCCTCATTGCGTTATGTACAAGCTTGTCCATTATCTCCGGCGCTTCCTTTTGCCACTTTGTGGCCCAATCTAAATACGTTGCAAACATATAGTGATGAGCTCGGATGCGCGCTTTTTTAGCGAGTACAAAATCAATGCCCCAGATCAGGCCGCTGTGCTTTTTGTACATGCTCAAAAAGCTCTTATTGTTTGACCATGCCTTCTCGCTACCCCAGCCGCCGCCGGGGTCAGTGTTTGCAAAGCCCGTCCAACGCAGCGCGTCAGGGCCGCTTTTTTTTGCTTTATCACTGAGCGGGATAAACAGCGCCCCACGCTTGCGGCCGAATATGTTGAGGTGCTTCGGGTAGACAATTCCGCCCTGATCGATCAAGCGCACGCCCGGGCCTTTGACGCCGCTCTCCCAGGCCGCCGCGCCAACGCTGTGCGCAAACGTGCGCCCCACGCCCGGCCGTCCCGCCTTAACTGTGTGCATGCTCACGCTCGAATCGGCCGCGCTTGTGCGCTTGCGCAGTAGCTGCGAATGATCAATCGCCAGTTGCCCCACGCGCTGATGCAATAGCTTTTTCTTTTCAGCCTCAAGTCGCCTGTACTGTTTGGCGGCAACGGCGAAAGAGCGAACGATCATAGCGGCTGTCGCCTGTACTTTTCGAGAATCGATTTCACGTCGGGCGGAAGATCAATGATAATATCCACCTTGACCGCTCCGGCCGCCGCCGATAGTACCTGCCCCGTAAGGCCAAAGCGCTCGCCCTTGGCCTGCTTGAACATCTGGCACGTCAGCACGTTTGCCGCGTGCTCGATCTCCGCGGGGATGGTGGCGTAGCCCGCAACGTACACCACCTTAACAGCGCCCAAAGCGGTCTGACTGAAAATGTACCCCAGCGCCTGGATCATCGTGTCGCTCAGGATGAACAGATCACCCGAATCAACGGCCGTGCCCGTGTCCCAGTCCTTGCCGGTGTCATAGTTGACGCTGGTAATCGACGTGACAGGCCAGTGCTTCGGGTACAGCAGATCATCGCCACCGCCGGTCAGATATTCGGTGTAACTCGCTGTGCCGAAAATGCGGTCGCAGTAGTTCTCGATCCAGGCCGATGCCTTGGTTACGAGTAGGCCAAGCTGCGTATCATCTCCGCTGTCGGTGCGGCCCAGCGTCGCCTTGACCTTTGCGGTGGTTGTTAGGTCGGCCATTACTATCTCCGTCCCTTGGCGCATTTAGCAACATACTCGCACACGTCGCGTACGCAGCCGCGGGCGGGTTCCTGCACTCCATCGCAGTTGTATTTTTTTGTCGCCTTTTCGCGCGGCGTTAATTCGGGCGGTGGCATCTCGACCAGGGTTCCACAGAGCGGGCAGCGTACATCGGCCATTACTTCACCCCCGCGCTCAAGCGGGCCTGTTTTCTAATGCTCCATTTAGACGGGCCGAACAATCTGCGCCAGAATGACAGTTTGTTTTTAGCGACCTTTGCGCCACATTCTGAGCAAACATAAACGACCCGCTTTTCCTTTTGATCGGGCCACATCAATCTGTGGCAATGCTCACAGTCAATCACATTCTGTGCCGAAAAAACATTGTAATAGAACGCCTCTAATTCGCGGCTGCGCTCCTGCATTATCACCCCCCTTTTGTTTCGTACTTGTCAGCAGTCAGCGGTTTGATCAGCCGCACGCGCTGGCGTCGTTTGCGCTCGCGGCAGACAGCACACAGAGGCTTGTTGTCCTTGATCGCCTGCGCACGCTCGGGCAACGTCAGCGGCATGCCGCAACGGTTGCAGCGTAGGGGCGTGGCGTGGTCGGTCACTACAGGCCCCAATGCTCTCGACAGCTCAGGTCGTGCCCAATGTGGTCAAACAGCGGAAACTGCTCAAGCTCCACGTTCCAGGCTGCGCGAATGCCGAGCTTGTTGCAGCGGCGCATGTATGCAATCTCAGTATCCGACATCGAAAGCCCCTCGGGATACCAGCCGAATTTATCGAGAAACGTCGCGCGCCGGATGTGCGGGTTGTCGCTGTAAACAAACGAGTGATCTTCCGCGCCTTGTTTAGCAGTGACGCGCACAATCTGGCCGCGCCGCTCCTCAACAAAATTGACCATGATAAAAGCGCGCGTATCGACGCCATGGTGCTCGGGATAGAAGCGCCTGGAGTCCATCGGAGAGCCGAGTCGTACGGTGTCCGTATCAGGCTCGACATCCAGCAACATGACCGCTTCGGCCACGCGCAGATTAAGCGCACAGCGGGCGCGGAAGTCATCTTGTAAGATCAGATGATAATCACCGCGCGCCGCCTGGATCGCCCTGTTTAGATTAGCGCCCATGCCGCGCCGCTGCGTATTTGTCAGCAGGACATCCGGCTTTACCGCCTCGATCAGCTTTAGGTGTTGTGGCTCGCTGCAATCATCGCTGATGATCAACTCGTATTGCGTTTGATCCAGAGCCGAACGCAACGCCTCAACACACTGCGTTAAAAACTGCGGCCGGTTGTAGCTGGTCATAAGTACGCTGATCATCGCGGCCTCTGTAAAAGGTGGTAGCCATTGGCATCGTTATTCAGCTTGAGCGCCGTAAATCCCGCTTCACCGCTGGCCTGCAAAAACTCTTTATAGGTCCACTTCGCCACACGGCCGGGGTCTGCCGGTATCTTGCGTTCATCGTCATCAGCCACAAGTGGCAGTTGCAGAATTGCCAGCGAGCCCGGCTTGAGCACGCGGAAAAATTCATGGAGTAGCTTATTGACGGCCCAGCGGCCGTTGTGCATTAGAGTTATGTAGCTAAAAACTAGGTCAACGCTCACATCGGGCAGGTCGAGACTGTGGCCTTGATTACACAGCAATGCCACGTTCTGAATGCCGCGTTGTGCCACGGTCTCTTGTGCTCCGCTGATCATGGTCGCTGAAATATCGACGCCCACCACGCCCTTGAACAGCAGCGAGAACCAGAGCGCGTGTCTGCCTGTGCCGCAGCCGTAATCGAGAATGACGTGCTCGGGGTTGTAGCTTTTAGTTGTAGCGAGAATCTCGATAACACGTCCTACCTCGATCAGGCCGCTGGCGTAGAACTGAGCACCCTCATACGTGCCCGCCGTGATGTAGCCTTGAGCGTTCGCCTTAGCCCAGCGTTCCCACTGTTCGGCCACGCGCTCGACTTTCAAATCAGTTGGCTGTGACACTGCGCATTGCCTCCCTCTGTTTTTGATACAACACTCTGTAGCGATCTTGCGTTTTATGATGCAGGTCGCTGACCGGCATACACTTAGTTATCTGTCCGGGTCGTTCGCAATATCGAGCCCAAAGATTCGGCAGCACTTCGATTTTGTACCCGGCGTAATCGATCCTGCACCAAAGATCAAAATCATCACACGCTTCATGCTTCGGGTCGTATCCGCCCAACCGCAGAATAGGCAGCCGTCGATAACAGGTTGTTGGATGCGCAATAGTCCATCCTTGTTCCCAGATGCGGCGGCTGTGATCGAGGCTCAGTGCGCTGACTTTTCCCTGCCGGCATTCCATCCGTATCTGTCCGGCGATCATTGTCACGTCTGGATGCCCGCGCATGTACTGGACCTGCTCAGCCAAGCGGCCGGGCTTTGAAATATCATCGCTGTCATGGATCACAATCAGCTCTGACAGCGCCGCGCGGTTGCCCTCGTTGCGTACCTCAGACTGCCCGATGTGCGGCAGGCTCAGCAGGCGCACGCGCGGGTCAGAGCAGGCGAACTCGTATAGGATGTCGTTTGTTTCTTTGGCGGTAGATCCGTCATTGACGATGATCAGCTCGAACGTTACGCCCTGCTGATCGAGAACGCTCTGAATCGAGGGGCGTAACCACTGCGCCTGAGTGTTGTAGACCGGACAGACCACGCTGCAATCTAGACCAGACTTAGGCGCTCGAACTACCCCGTTCGATGCGCGCGCGTAGACCAGCGCGTAGTCTCTCTCCATGCGCCGCAGATCAAACAGCCGTTCCGCACGTGCGCGCCCGCGTGCGCCAAGCGTGGCCCGAAGCTCCGGGTCTGCCTGTAGCCGCTCAACCGCCGGTAACAGCCCGGCCTCTTCAGCGCACAGCAGCCCAGCGTCACCAACGGTTTCGGTAAGCCCGCCGGTCGCTCTCGCCACGACGGGCACGCCGCATGCCATAGCCTCTATTGCGCTATAGCACACGCTCTCAATAGGAGCCGGATTCAACAGCACGTCAAACCCGGCGTACATTTCAGGCAGCGCCGAATGCGGCCGATCATCCAACACGGTTACAAACGGCAGGGCCTTGAGCCGTTCTGCCGTCTCTCGATAGCCGGGCATCGTTGGCGAGCCCGCCCCCACCTGGATGATGCGAGCGCCGCGGCTGTCCCACTTTTTCAGCAGGTCAATAAACGATCCGGGCAGCTTGTCGTAATGTCTGCGGCCTACGATGCCGATTGTAAACTGGTCATGCGCGCGTGCCCGCGGCTTGAATAGATCCAAATCAACGCCGTGTCTGATTACCCCAGGCAACGGGCCGCAGATTGGAATTTGATTCGGCTGTGCCTTTTGATTACCGGCCCATGAATGGATAGTCACGACGCGCGGCCTATTGCCTACGATCTTAAGCGCCCACTCGTCCGGATAGTGCAGATGAAATAGATCAGGCTGGATGCTTTCAACGTAAGCCTCTACGTTGATCCGTTCATGCGAGCCGTAAACTTCCACACCCTCGATCGATGCGCTGGCGTGGCCGTAGCAGGCGACGTATGTATCAGCCCAGCCGCGCATTTGCTGTGCGAGGTCTTCTATCTGTCTTTGGATGCCGCCCATCGAGAGCGGAAAATTGAGCAGGTGTAGAATGCGCTGTCGGCTCACTTCCCAATCCTCTCCCTGTAAAACTGGCCCTGTTTTTCAAGCCGCTCGGGCGTCCGTAATTCGCGGCAGTGCTGAATCCAGAACTGCGCTTGCGGTATCCAGGCCGAACGCCACGGTGTCGTCACGGCACGCCCCGTAATCGGTGCTATCGACTGCCCGTTAAAGTCGAGTAGGTCATGGTGGCTGTCCTGATAATGCATCGCGTCAACGTGGCGTACAACCCGGTGGCCGGTAAACATCCTGTTATTTTTGGCGCGCTGAATGCACACCTCAATCCAACCGATGTGCTCGCGCGCCTCTTTGTCGCTGTCGATTGTCTCAATGAGCACCTTGAGCGCGGGTACTCCATTCGCGCGTTCGTCCGCGTCAAGAATTAGATACCAATCGCCAACTTGGCCCTTGAACCCGCGGCTGCGCTTGTGCGCCTCAAACAGCCATTGCGGACCCTGTGCAGCTTCGAGTATGTGCGCATCTGGTCGTATCGAGCGCACGACGTCAAGCGTTCCATCGGTACTTGCGCCGCTGACCATTTCAGCCGCGCCAGGATAGTCAGCGTACACGCCGTCCAGAACTATCAGCCGGTCGCAATCGTGGAGGCTGCGCACAGCATCCGCGATTATGGCCGCCTCGTTCCAGACGTTCATCACACCGATCAGGGCCACGCTATTTACCCTCGGTCTTGGGCTTGCGCTTGGGCCAATGCGATACCACGAACTCGATCAGCTTGAGGATCAGCGGCAGGCTCAGCACTAGGGCCTTGATTGTGCGTTCATCGCTGCGTTTCAAGTCGCACCTCGTTAGGTGGGGCGGGCCGGCCAGGGGGATACTAGCCGACCCGCCCCCGAACACAGGGAGGATCAGGAGGGTCAGGAGAAGGCGATGTTGTAACCCAGAGCCGCAATCGGCTCAGTCGTGCTGTAGGCCGCTTGCAGGGCGCGCCTGATCTTGAAGATCAGCGCCACCTGGCTGCGCTCCTCGAACGGCTTGGGCTTGACACCCACATCGGGCCGGCGGCCGAGAATCCAGCCGTCGCGATAGACCAGCAGCAGCCGGCCGCGGTCCGCGACCGTGGTGCCGTTGTGCGTGCCGTCCGCGGACACGTCCTCGCGCATGGTCTCGCTGACCACGATGGGGATGCCGTCGAACGCACCCAGAGCGCCCTTGATGTTGGTGGCGTCCGCGCCGAGCTTGTCCATGGTCGTGACCATGGCGTTATTCTGGCTGTCCTTGAGGTTGAGAAGCTTGTTGACGTAGGACTTGATGCCGACGGCCCAGAACAGCTTACTCGGGTCCACACCGTACTTGCCCATGTCACCGCGCAACAGCCGCAACGAATCGGCCGTGAACGTATTGAGCGAGCGGGTGAATCCGCCGGTGATCGCATGGTTGATCATGCCGTTGAACGCCTTGCGGTGCTCAGTCGAGCTGGTCACGTCGTCGTCGAAGTGTGCGCCGGTCGCATCGCCATCGGTAATGGCCTGATCCAGGTGCCGCGCCAGGCTCATGATGATGTCCTCGGTCACGACTTCGGAGGCCGAGCGGATCGCGTCGTCGTCCAGATCCTCGCTGATCCAGACCATGCCGCCCAGGCTCTTGGCGGTCAGCGTGATCTTGCCGTCGCCCGGCGTGGTGGCCGGCAGGTTGTCCGCGGTATCGCTGGTCGGCTCGCTCAGCAGGTACACGCTCGGGCGGGTGCCGATGGCCGGGATGACCAGGGTCTGCGCGTTCATCGGAATCATCCGCAGTAACCCGGCCACCTTGGCCTCCAGGTCCACGCGGCGGATGAAGTCGGGGCTGTACTCGGTCCACACCCAATCATCTCCGCTGGAACCGGAGGCGGTCGCCATGGCCTTGATGATCGGGGCGAAATTGGGGTTCTGCTTGGCCTCCTCGACCACGTAGCCCATGACCTCCTTGAGCCCCATATCGGAGCGCTTGGCGTGGATCGCCTGGGCCATGAACAGCAGGGAGTCGTGCGCGCGCTGAGCAGCCTTGGTCTGCTCGTCCAGCGCCACGCCTGCGACCCAGCCCGGAGCCACGTCAGGGCCGGTGCCGAAACGAATCTTGCGCTGCTTGAGCGATTGCTCGTACTTGGCCTTGTACTCATCGCGCTCCTTGGCAGCCTGCACCAGCGCGGCCTGCTCTTGCTGTGCCTTGAACGCTTCGGCCTGCTTCGCCATGGCTTCGGCCACGGCCTTGGTTGCGGCCTCCTGCACATCGCCGGGCATGTAACCCTGATGCTGCGAGGCCTTCTTCTTCGCCTCTTCGAGCGCCTTTTGCGCTTCGGTCATTACCTCTTGCTGAGACATGATAATTCCTTTCAGCCTTTCGGCCTTGTGTTTAACGATTCGGGTTAGTTGTTAGTTAATCAGTCCGCGCCCTTTGACGCGGGGCCAGCAATGACACTGAATTGATAGCCTTGCGGCAATATGATCGCCTTGACTCCACCGGGGAGGGCCTCTTTTAATTGCGTTCTCAATTTAGCTAACTGATCCTCGCTGATGTGTGTCTGCGGAATATTGAGTACCACGACGTCGCCCTCTTTTACCTCCAAGCGTTCGGCTCGCTGGATCAACGGCGATACGGTTAATTCGTTGATCGGCTCTCTCTTGCTCCTAAACGGCCACATATCATCCTCCTGTTATAACCGCATGTGCGGGGCCTATACGAACATTCGCAGCGCCGCTGTCAATTCGCGGCACATGGTCAACAGGTCTGCGCCGAACGCCTTGATGATCCGGTCATGTGCAGCCGGGTCACGTTTGATCTCGCGTTCAAGCGCTTTGATCGCAGCGTCGGCCGTGGTGTAGTCCACAATCTTAGCGGGCGGGTGCTGGCATGTGCCTTTGCAGATTCGGTCGCGGGCAAGGGCTTTAGCGATTGCTGTTACGGCTTCAGCGTTGGCGGGTATCGGGACCAGGCTGTACTCGAACAGCTCGTCAACCTCGACCGTGCGCGGGCTGTCCCATTCGTTGCCCTGTGCCTTGATCTCGCCAGCGCGGAATCCAATCGAGGCCGCGCCAAGGTATCCGCCGATGTGCAGGTTCCAGAGCGTGCGGGTGAAGCCGCTCGTATCTTCCTCGACTGCAAATTGTGTCCGCGCGATAACTGCCGAGCCATCCTTGCGCAGCGAGAGGTTCTTGCCGATCGGCAGCTTTGGCGAGGCCGGGTCTGTGTTGTGAAAAAACAGCACGACGGGATTGTTGCGATAGTTGCGGGTCACATAACCCAGGTCTTTGAACACTACGCTTTCGCCGTCGCGGTCAACGGCCTCTGTGCTGATGATGTGCTCTGAAATGAAGTGCTCTTTGTCGAGCGCCTTGACCTCGCCACCCGAAAACAGCTTGTGCATTATTCGCCGCCTCCGCGCTTGCGATATTCTACCCAGCACTCACAGCCCACCACATCGGCGGCCTCGCCGTCTCCGGGTAGGTTCATGCCGTTGCTAAACGTTTCATCGATCCCCACCCACTCGCCATCCATTGCGAGATGCTCTTCCCGAGGCACGTCGCTCGCTTCGCTGTGATGCCAGCCCTTTTCGTCCAGCCCAGCCTCGCGCGCCGTTTCATCGCCTGCGAATCTTCCGCCTGCTTTGGTTTCTTCCCCAGCTATTAACTGCGCATGCGGCGGCCAGTCACGATGCACGCGGCTCCTCGGAGTCAACGCGCAGCCCGCATCGTCAAACACGCGCATGACGCGCTGAGTTAATTCGGTATTGCTTTCCTCAAGTCTCAGCCCGTCGGCCAAGCTAACTTTCAGCCGGACATGGATCGAACGCGGCACTGAGGAGCCGCCGTTCTCGCCAAGCGCAAACCGGTTCGCGCGCCGCATTACCCAATCTTCCGCTCTGTCGCTGTGCGGGTCTGCCTCAGTCAGTCCTGTGTGGCGGGCCACAATGTCAAGCGCCGATGCTAAAGTCAGTTGCATCTGCGGCGCGGCCACGTCAAGAAGCGTCTGCGCATCTTCGAGCAAGCCCGCGTCGATAGCAGCGTCAACCGAATCGACCGATGCCTTGATGCGCTCGGGTGCGCCCGCCTTAATGCCGACGCCCTCCAGCCGGTGCAGCACGGACGCCCGCATGCTCTCTAAGCCCGGCTGTATCCCGAGCATAAATGGCAGCCACAAGCCGCTCAACAGCGCCGTCTGCACTCCGCTAGCCCTTTTGGCTTTGATCGTTTTTAGAGTGAATAACGGCGTTGTTTTAGCGGGTGGCTCGGGCTGTTTGTCGGGCTGCTGTGACTCGAACGGGTTAAACTGCGGCGCTGGTGCGGCGGGCGGCTCGACTAAGTCGCCTTCGGGCAGCTCGGCATCAAGCCCCGCCGCCTCTCTAAACTCAGCGACCGTTACCGGCACGCCCGCCCTTACTGCCTGATCGAGCGCAGCAACGCGGCCACGTGCGTTATCCGCTTGTTCTTTCGGCGTGGTCAGTGAGGTCAAGCCCTCTAGCCCGGTCAGGTCGAGCGCCGCGCTGTAGCCCGTGGGCAGCGCGCCCGTGTCGTTAAGCTGGCCGATGATCCTGTCCATGTGCGGCATGACCGTGTTACGCCAAAACATCCGCTCTTGAGCATCGGCGTTGGCGTAGCTGGCGAACTCGAACAGGCCCACAAGCGCGGGCGGCGTGGCAAATACTGCGCAGATTTCCTCGCGGCTGATCTTGCGCAGCGCGATTGTCTCGGCGTCCTTGGCGCTCATAGTCACAGTCGAGAAGTCAAGCCCCGGAGGTAGCAGGGCCACGCGCGCACGTCCCTTCGGGCCGCCGTACAAGCCGTTGAACTGGTGGCGTAGCTTTTCAGACTGCGCCGGGTCCATGGCATACAGCGATTTAAGTACTGCCGCCGGTATCGCCCCGCGTTCCTGAAACTCTCGGCTCGCCTTGATCGCGGCCATGTCCTGAGATACGCTGTCGAACGCCGCGCGCAACGGGCTCAAGCCGTACCAGTAGTCCGTGGGATTCGGCAGCTTGAAATGGATAATTTCATCGGCCTCAAACCGAATCGTTATGCCGCCATTCTTGTACAGGTAGCCGAGTACAAAATCTTCGTAGCTCGGAACCACCTTGACAGCATCCGGTCGTAATGACCAGATTTCACCCGCGTCGCGCTCCAGGTCCCAGTATGCATTCCCGGTCAACAGCAGGTTGATCACGGTCGATTCGATCAAGCCCGCCTGCGACATAAACGGGTTGACGGCCAGGAACGGGTGGCCACGGGGTCGCTCAGCTCCGCAGGTACGGGCTCTTTACCCGGCTTCATGATGTCAATAGGAACGCGCGAACAGGCTTGAGCAACGCGGGTTACGCAGGCGTACACCCACACGTGCGCGCCCAGAGCGTTAAGGCCTTCGGGCATCAGCACGGGCGCTTGCATACCTTGGCTCAGCTCATACGCCATGATCTCCGCATGTGCCGCCCTAAAGGCCTTTTCAGCGCGCCGTGCTCTGTAGTCTTTTAGCCAGCCCACATTTCACCCTACAGAATTACGATGTCCATCAACGGCCGATTGGCCTGCCCGATTGCAGTCTCAAGCGCGTCAAACAGATCGTCATGCTCGCCCTCGGGGAACGCTAGTAGCTCAGCTTCTAGCTCGTGCAGCTTGCCGCCCGTGGGGAACTTGATCTTGGCCGTTTCAAACAGGCCCTGGATGCCGTAAGCCCGGGCCACCTTGTCGACGTGGCGTGGTACAGAAGCAACGGGCAGCCCCTTGTTGCGGCATGTGTCGATCAGCGCCCGCTGATACGCAACGTCCTCAATGCCCAGCGTGATCGGTCGCCAGCGCTTGCACTGCTCGACCAGCAGATTGATCTGCTGATCAAACGTGTACCGCCCGCGCATGGTATCGAGCACGAACAGGTCAGACCCAAGGCGGCCCACTGCGCACAGTGCCGAGTAATCGGCTTGCTCGCTTTGACTGATTGCAGGATCAAAGCCCAGATACACGGCCAAGCCTTCGGGCTGCGCATCGTAGTACGTGAACCACTCGGGCTTGAAGATCGATCCGCGCATCTGCGAAGCGTCGTTTTGATATTGAGCTGCAAACAGCGCCGATCCCATTTCACGCCGCTCAGCCTTGAGCCATTGAACCGAAAAGCGCTCAGGCCACAGCGCCGCGTCTTCGCTCAGCAGCGCTTGATGCGTACCACGGTTTAAAACCATGTCCGGGTAACGCGCCGTATCAAGCAGGTGCGAGCCGTAAAAGTCTTCCGCATGATAGCGCGTGCCTATCCAGTGGACAGCGCCGGTTTCCATGATGCACGGCTTGAGCGTTGATCCGAACCAGTTGGCAAATTCAGCCCGGCGCGTCGCCTTGCGCGTGTTCTCGAACGTGATTACATCGTCAATGAACACGTCGTCAAAGTGGCGCAGCGTGATCTCGGTCTCTGAGCCGTGCGCGCTTAGATTGGCCTCTTTATGCACGGCCGTTCTGCCGCGCATCCAGATTTCTTTAAGCGTGCCGTGCTTGATAGGATCACAGCCGCAGATGCCCCTGATCATTTCAGACCTGAGCAGCGACGCTATTTGACGGCTGATCGCTTCGGCCTGATCCTGAGTTTTTGATACGAGTAACACGCGGCGGTTTCGATCAATCAACAGCAGGCGCACAATTTCAGAGACCGTGACAGACGTTGTTTTAGCGTGCCCGCGTGGGGCAAGGATCAACGTCTGTTTGTTCTCGCGTACCTGTTTGATCCAGGCTGTATGGAACGGCTTAAAGAGCTGGCCTGGATACAGAGCGGCAAGCAGCGCGGTAGGGTCTTCCGCTATTCGCTGCTGCGCTGCTGCTCTGGTACTTCGCCCCACGGTACTTCGATTTCTTCAAGCTGATTTGTTTGAATGCGCTGTTCGAGCTTGTCTGACATTCCGAGCCATTGCTTGCTCAGCCAGATGCACATGGTCACGTTGCCGCCCTTGGCGAGACTGATCATCTTGCGCCGCAGTGTTTCCTTTAGATCAGCCAAGCCTCTTTTATAGGCTTTACAAAATGGGCTGTTTTCATCGGCCATGGCGCGGCTGATTGTGGCGTTTGAGCACTCGAAGCGCGCGGCCATTTCCTCTTGCGTTGCGCCAAGTGCGCCAAGGTCTTCTACGCGCACAAGGTCAAACTCTATTTTCGGTCTGCCAACGTCGCCCATGTTCCACTCAAAAAAAAGTGCCCGCCGTTAAGCGGGCAATGTCTCTGCCTTAAGATCGGCTCTCGTTAGGAAGTCGATCACCTCACACTTTTGGGATTGTAAAAACATCTAGCGCTTTTTCGTTCCCGTGTCAAGAGAAAAAGCTATCCCCTATCCTATCCCCCTACCCCCTTCCCTTCCCCCTTTTCACCGGATAGCAGTACCCGGCCTTAACCAGCGCCCCCACCGCCGCCGATTCCAGCGCCTTGCATTCATCAAATAGCGTCATGGTCCGTAGGTGTAATCCGTGCGCCCTCCAGTGCGCAGCAACGCCTGCAACACTGCCGATTACAACGAACGTGTATAAAACCTCAACCGAACCATCCGCTGGCAACGCTCCGCAGATCACGCGGTTTAGATCGGCGCTCAACTCCATAGCCGTCACGCGCGCCGGGCGTGGCCTGGATTTGATCTTCGGCTCTTTTGTGATCGGCAAGCTCACAAGCCCCGGCTCGTTTTTGCCGTCGCGATAGCAAGCCCACATGCGCAATGCAGCCATAGGGGCCATGCGCTTGTCATCGGGTTCGTCACAGACTGCGGCCTGAGCGCGGAAAAACAGCTTGTCGTAGTCGATTGAAACGATGGTCATCGTAGCACCCGCTCTTGCTGTCAATGTTTTTCCCTCCTGCCGCCTGTCTTCACCGCCCACAATAATAGCAGGGCCAGCGGTATCCCCACCGTGAACCCCGTTCCCAGCGCTATTATGACTACCTGGAATCCCGTGTACATTTAGCCCTCCATGCCGCGATCCCCTTGCCAAGCCTTAACATCCAGCCAAGTATAGCGACAACCGCCGGTTCAATCCCCGTCGCTTCCCACAAGTCCGCAAACGCCTCGTGTAGCAAGTCGCTTTGAAACCACAGTGTATCGCGCGCTGGGTTGTGTTCATCGCACCACGGTCCGCGGGAAAAGGTGCGCATGCTGCGGCTGCGCTCTCCGGGTGTAAGCAGTTTGCCGCATTTATTGCACTTGATAGGATATATCTTTATTACGTGGCGCTTCACGTCCGTCATGGCCTCCCCCTTTTGATCCAATTTACCACCCTTTCCCACCACGTCACGCGCTGCGGCTGTAGCTCGATTAAGAGCACTATTTCCTCCGTGGTGGTATACAATACTTACTCGTGATAACCGTCGCTACGGCCGCAATAACTAGGGCCGCTGCTGTCCATACCCAATGATCGGGATTGGGGATATAGAACGACGCTACAAGCAGCACCACGAGGACACCAATAAGCGCCCAGAAGTTTTTTTGATACTTAGTCCCAAATAGCCGTACAGAAATGGGCTGTTTTGGTTTAAATAACTGGCATTCCAAGTTACGATTTAAGTTATGCGGCGTCGATTTCGGGCGTAACTCCCCGCTCCACATTTCCGTAAGATTCTCCGGCGCATGGCATTCTGCTATATCTCCGACTCCGCCATGGTTGTTAATGGTCTCGCTTGAGGAATAAGCTATTCTACCCGGCTTAAGATATTCACAATTTAGGCATCCTGCGTTCATTCCCCCGCCCTCCACGTCCAGGCCCTTACGAGCCCGGCGTCTGTGTCTGCTATCACGGCAAACGCCGCCTCTGACAAGTCCAGGTCGCGCCCTGCCACAAACGGCCCACGGTCGTTGATGCGGACCTCTACGCACCTGTCCGCGCAAACGATCAGCCGCGTCCCGAACGGCAGGCTCCGATGCGCCGCTGTCATTTCCCGGCGGTCGAATATCTCCCCGCTCGCCGTGCGCCTGCCGTCAAAGCCGGGTCCGTACCAGGAGCACGTCATCGGCTCCGCCGTCGCAAGCTGGCACGCGGCGGCGAGCAGGGCAAGAGCAAGGATCACTTTTCGCGCCGCATGGTGATCTTGCCGTTTTCGCGCACGGTAATAACCTTGTACGCCTGGCCCTCGACTATTATGCGCATGCCCTTTTGCAGCCCGAACACCGCAATCTCTTTCACATTCGGGTTTTCGAGCCGCCTCTTTGCCTCATCGGCGTCGAACGGCTCAATCGGCCCGCGTGATTCATCATGCCTCACTTCTTGCATTGTTCCTCCCGCTTCTTCATTTCCCGTTTAATTGCCATCCGCTCGCTTAAAACTCCGTCTGTGATAGTGCGCTTGTCCCGCGCTACAGCCTCGCTTCGCCGCCGGCGGATTTCTTCGGCCCAATCTTCTTCATCGTCCTGATCCACGAGGCGGCGCGGCTTGCGCGTGAACTTGGAATAGAGGTCGGCCATTTTATTCTTCCATCCTTTCCGCTGCGCGCACCTGCCACGCGGCGGCGAATAGGGCGAGGGCGAGAGTCACTTCCCCGCCTCCTCCTGCCACTTTTTCAGCGTGGCGAGTTCGCGCTGCAACTGCTTTATATGTTCCGCGCTGTAGTCGGCGTTCATCATATGCTCGCATCGGGCAACGGAGCGGAAAAGTCTCCGCGCGCCTGGTTGGACATATCGCCGCGCTTATAGTAGTAATAGCTACCATTTTCGTTGAGTATCAGAATTGATCGGGTTAGACTGGACCGATACCTAGTAAATTCGTGCTCCCAGCCCCTATCCGCGGCATCGCCTGCGCGTTTTATAAAGTCGGGGTAAAAGCTATCGAGCTTGTAGACGGGCATATCGTCGGCCTTACTGTGCTCCCCTGTCGCATCCAGCGCGGCGCGGAGTTCTGCTTTTATCGCCGCCCCTACGTCATCGAGCGTGCATGAATTAAGGTACAGGTGGACCATTCCGACCGCCTTTTCCAGCGCCGCCACGCGGGCGCGGAGCGCGTCATTCTCTGCCTTGAGCGGTCCATAGCAATCGATAATCTCCGTTTGCACGCTGCGCTCGCGGCCTAATGTCGTGCCGCATTTCGGACATGACGTAGATCGATACTAAAACTCGCATTGCACTTTTTGCAGACGTGCCTCCAGACGTTATCCATCTTCATCCCCTCCCCTTCTTTTGTTCGTCATATTCGGCCAGCGCGTCCTCAATATCCTCGCGCGCTGATGTGCATGGTGGGATGTACCCTTCGGCATTTCGCATCAGTTCGGCCCATGCGTCAAGGCGACTACGGAGCGCGTCACGCTCGGCCACTACAGGAAGCTGATGAACGTGTCCGCACAGTGGACATCCGCCGTCCCATGCGCCTACTATTGCCCCGCCGCATTTCTCACATCTACACGCCTTGTGATTTGCCATGTTCATCCCCTCCCCGCCGTCGGCTGTAGCGCCGAGGGCAAATCGTTATTTCCACGCGGACCAGCGCCGCAAGAGCACGAATCCCCAGCCGTTGCAATCCTCGCACTTGTGCGCCTGGTCAATGCACGGCGGATCGCAGTCATCGCGGCGCTCCGGTATCCAGCCCTCGCCGTCGCACGATCCGCACGAATCGATCAGGCCGATTTTGAACAGCAGGTTGTGCAGCCACACCGGAAGCGGGTTATGCGTCACGGCTTCACCGGCGGATAGATTGAGGCCCAGGGGCAGCCGGGATATTTGCGAAGTGCTTCGGCTCCGTATGACACGACATACTCTCCAAGACCTAAATCTACTAGCACATCCTCGTTGCTGTTCGGCGCTGGCCGATCCGTAACCCACGGGCCAGCGGCTGGCTGCTTAATACCGCCGCCAATTCGCATTTCACCTTCCGCCTTGTACCCGAGCGCCTTGTCTCTTAATTTCCCAGTACCGGCTAAATTCATAACACCACCCCCATTCCCCGCGCGAATGCCTCTGCGGCCGCGCGGGCTGCGGTTTGACAGGTCAACTTCCGCCAATCGCCTTCCACACCAACGCCTGTCGGCATGCCGTTCGCGTCGATCACGCGCCAATACCAACGTCGCCACATATACCAGCCCACGGCCAGCGAGTAGCCGCCGGGGAGCTTGAGCGTGTACGGGTAGTTTTCGCCGCTGTCGTCAAAGACCCACGCCTTACTTAGTCTCACTTCGCACCTCCCCTTTCCTCTTGATCCTCTTTCGGTAATGTCTTTAAAAGCCTTTTTCTACACTCCTTACAATTATCCGGGGAGTTGTTTAGGCCCTGTTCCAACTTTGGCGATCCAAGCATCAGCCACCTGCCGCATAATGAGCGGTGGTCAACGATGTAATGCCACTTGGGACTACCGATAATGAACGTCCACCCGCCCTTCATTTCTTCCCCCTGTTTAATCCCAGCGCCACCAGCACCTGGTCAACGCTGCGCACCTCGATTGCGACAGCGCCCGCGAGAAGCATTGCCTCAATCTGTTTGTCCTGTGCGGGCCGCAACGTATCGCGGCCCACCTTGATCTCAAAGCCATACAGCCGCCCCTTGTAGCACGCCAGCACGTCCGGTATGCCTGCCGATTGCCCGTGCTTATGCCTGCCGACGTGTTCTGCAATCTGAGCGACCCAGCAGTTAGGCAGGCTCTTGAGAACGGCCACCACGGCGGATTGGAGTTCGGAGTGGGTCACGGTTTTTTTTCCCACAATGCACAATGCCCGCCCATATTAAACCAGCGGCATCGGCCATACTTTTCAATAAAATATTGCCCACACATGTAATTATAGTGCTCTTTTGTTCTGCGGCTTGATCCGTGTTCACAATATCCGGGTGTGTGTGACGTACTAAAATAGTACGCACATTTAGCACAACCAGGATTTTTTGGTATACAAATAAAAGCACGCCAGGCGCAGCCTAATGCCCGTTGTAATTCAGCGAATGTCACTCTGCACCTCCCTTGCGTATCGCCACGCCTGCCCCGTTTTTACAACGCGCGTGCCGTCGCTGAATTGCAGCAGCACGTTACGTGGCCCCGGCCCCTTCGCTGCTATGATCAGCCGCGCGGGTTCAGTGCGGCCCTTGCCGTGGATGCGGCGCAGGAGCTTGGTCACTTTGACACCTCCGCTCTATATTTTGGACAGTCAGCCCAGCGGCAGCCCTTAATTGGTACTCCTGCCGATAGGCACGTCCGGCGTATGCGGCATGTGCGGCAGTCGCGCCGGGAACGCTGGCGCGTTTTCACTTCCCCTCCAGCAGCGCGGCCTTTTTCAGCAGCTTATTCAAAGCACATCGCGGCCCGCCGTTGCCCTTGAGATGGTCGCGATATGAATATCCGCATGTGCAGGAAAAGTCGCCGAAGTGCGCGCACAGCTTTCGCAGCGCCTTGTCCCGCTTTTCAATTTCGTGGCGAAGCGAGCTGATCGTGCATAGGTCCCTCGCCACTTTTCCGCGCAGTCGTTCAATTTCTCGCATGGTCGGCTCCCTCCAGCAGCGCGGCAAGGGCGCAATCGCGGTCATGCGCTCCCATGCCAACGTGACACTTCGGACATGCCGCTTCGATGTTGTCTGAAAAAAATTCGTTGTGATCGACCATTTCCGTTTTCCATCCGGACCATTGAATTTCTCGCAGCATTGCCACTGCCGCCTCGTACTTCGCCTCGCGCTTCCCCAGCTCTGCGCAGTTATAGCATCGGTCATCACCTACACCTTGATAATCGCCAGGGCAAGCGACGCCCGCGCCAGACGTGGCGGCGCGGAGGCGGGAAACCACACCCATGATAATATCGCCGGTTTCATCGTGAATCGGGTCTGTTAAATCCTCATCTTTTATCGAGATTAATAATTTTTCAGCCGCCCGGCACGCCGCGAGCGCTGTGTCGAGCTGAACTTTGAGTTGGCCTAGCGTCTCTAGGGCGGTATGTAATTTAACGCAGTTGGCCCTTGCGTATTCGAAGTCCGAGCATTGCGGAACGTCTCTAGGCCGCAGACCGTTGAACGTTGCCAAGCATGCTCGGGCCGCATCGCGCTCTGCCGTCAACTGTGTTCGCTCCTTGACCATCGCGTTCATCGTCTGCTGCGAGTAGCCCGTACCGGACTCGGCTAACTTCGCAAGCTGGTCGAGCGCCGCGTCGCGCTCTGCCGTGACTGCGGCAAGGGCGGCCTGCGCGTCGTCAAAACGTACCCAGTCGCCGTCGCTGGCTTCTTTCATTTCGCGCCATGCCTGACCACAGCGCGTAACATCTTCGAGGTCGTGGCGTTTCACTTCGTCCCCTTCGCCGCCTCGATCCGCTTGTCGAGTTCGTCCCGCAACGCCTTGGTCGTGGTTTCATCGGTCATGATTCCGCCCTCCCCCTGTAGCTTGTTTGTGTTGTTAATCTGAGCATGCGCGTCATGGTCCGGTCTTTAATGCGGTCCATGGATCGCGGCTCTATCAGCCTCGATAACTGCGCTTGTTCCATGTTCGTAATTATCAGCGTTGGAATATAGCGCCGGTAAACCACGTTCATCAAGGCGTCCAGGGCCTGTTGATCGCGCTCGGTCTTAGCAACGCTCAGCCCCGCGCCGAAGTCGTCCAGGATTAGCAGGTCCGCCCGCGCGCACATTTCGGCGGCCTGCTCAATATCAACGCCCGATCCCTGGGCAAACGCAATCTGCTTGATTCGTGCAATGATTGAATCGCGCTCGGTATAGAGCACGGCGCGTGTTGGCAGCGCATGAAACGCAGCCGCCGCAAGGTGTGTTTTTCCTGAGCCGGGGATGCCGGTCAATATTC
>Ga0172380_10001586_pt1 | contig 38728 bp, 36 predicted proteins | sample Leawe162metaG_FD_119747 | JGI IMG/M metagenome (GOLD analysis project Ga0172380, IMG submission 119747) | Leachate microbial communities from a municipal landfill in Southern Ontario, Canada - Leachate well 162 metaG | ecosystem: Engineered > Solid waste > Landfill > Unclassified | place...
CAGTATAAACCCTACAGTTTAGACGCCGAAATAGTTCACCTAAACTCCTCTTGGTTGTTCAGATATTTAACCTGATTAATAATCTACAAATCTAATTATTATAAGAATGCTAATCTAATAGCGGTGTCGAAGCAAAGAGTCCAGGGGAACTCCGCAGGAGTTCAATATTTATGGGACTAAAGTCCAAAGTGGGGTTGATTTAAACTATTATCCCTTGGCTGATACCAACGGCAATACACCGAACTGTGATTCTTCGGAGGAGCTAACCCAAGCTTGCGAGAGACTGAGTAGGAAGAAATGCGTTCATTGAGCGGAGTCGAAATGAGAGCATTTCAAATCCGCTAGCAGAGGACAGTCAAGTCTAACTCTATTATCCACTTGCATTATTCCACTCATTTTCTTATATTTAACTATGTGAACCGAGCCAACACACAAAATATTTTCACCTTTATTGAGACGTTTCTAGTTGTTCATTTGTCTATATATGTATAGACTTGTGCGAATTTGTAAAATCTGTAGAATTACTCTCTAACTAAAAAGTAATTTCTTAGATTTCTCCAATTCCTCTCGGTGCATAGGGTGAGCTATTCTTATCAGTTCAGTTATCCGCTCTTCTATCGTCTTACCGTAAAGATTAGCCACTCCGTACTCAGTAACTACATAGTGTATATGTGCTCTGGTAGTTACTACTCCTGCACCTTGTTTCAGAAAAGGAACGATCTTCGATTGGCCTTTGCTAGTTGTCGAGCTTAATGCAATAATAGGTTTTCCTCCTTCGGAAAGCGATGCACCACGTATGAAGTCCATTTGTCCACCAACTCCAGAGTATATCTTAGAGCCAATAGAATCAGCACAGACCTGACCCGTTAGATCAATTTCAATGGCACTATTAATTGCCACTACTTTAGGGTTTCTTTGGATTACATTTGGGCTATTCACATAGTCCGAATCCAGCATGTGCACGGAGGGGTTATCGTCTATGAAATCATATAACTTTCTACTACCAACAACAAATGAAGATACTATATAACCTTTATGCTTCTTCTTGTATTTACCGTTTATCACTCCACTTTCTACTAATGGTAATATACCATCTGAGAACATTTCGGAATGAATACCTAGGTCCTTATGATTACCGAGGAATGATAGTACTGCGTTAGGTATAGCACCTATCCCCATTTGGAGAGTAGAGCCATCTTCTATTAGCTCAGCTATATTTTTGCCAATTGCAATATTCTCTTCAGAAAGTTCTGCATATTCTACTTCATATAAATCTATATTTCCCTCGACCATTATATCAATATCGTTTATATGTATTATACCATCACCGTGCGTTCGGGGCATTTTGTCATTTATCTGTGCTATCACAAACTTTGCCGTTTCTACTGCAGCAAGTGAAGTATCTATCGAAGTACCAAGTGAGCAATATCCGTGTTTATCTGGTGGCGAAACTGTAATTAATGCCACATCTATCTTTATTATACCCTTGCGGAATAGTTTTGGTGCTTCACTTAAGAATATAGGAATATAACTGTTGCTACCATTACGTATTGAATCTCTAGTATTAGCACCCACGAACATAGCTTTCACTATAAAGGAATTTTCCATACCCTCATTACAGTATGGTGCAGGACCTTCAGTGTGTATTTGATAGATGCTTACATTCTTTAACTCACTATGTCTGTCGCTCATAGCTTGTACTAATAGCGATGGAGCCGCAGCGGCTGAGTGAATAAATACGTTATCATTGCTTTTTATATGTTTTACTGCTTCTTGTGCTGTTTTTGTCATTATCCCTTTTTTCTATTTTCATTCATTTTAACTTATTTGATTGTGTATTTACCGACTCTTTTTATCCAACCATGTTTATCTGGTTCTTCTTCAGTCGGATAGTCATGGCTCTTAGAATAATAGAAACCAATACTATCAGCTATTCCAAAATAACTTGTATCAGCTTGATTTATTTCACGTGTTTGCCCTCCACTGGTTTCAATCCCAGTAGTTACGAGTATTGACATATATTCATAAACATCTAATATTCTACCATTTATCTCTGTTGTGTTTTTCCCAATCTTTTTACCAGTCGCAGTAAATGTACCTTCAGCAATGTAATCACCTTCATTTACCGAGATATTTTTCTTGTACATTTGCCATTCATTTTGATTAAAAGAGTAAAGTTTTATCCATTCATCGGGTACTCTATTTTTACTGTCACTACTGAGTTTGCTATACTCGAAATGACCATATATAGCTTCTTTATCCACGCTCAAATAACTTATATTAAATAGCATATCCTCATCAAGTTGATATGCTTCTTTTCCTCTATATGTTAGTTTATTTATGACGGTTGATTTATCCGTGTGCAATGAATCACCAGTTGCTTGGTATGATTCATCTAACCAATAGAAGTCAAATTCCCACTCGTTCCCAATAGCTAATGGAAAGTTAAATGATTCTTGTAATTGTGGGTTAGTGTTTGTGTCATCGCTACAAGAAATGGCAAACAGAGATATTGCTATTAGTAATATTTGGCTTATTTTTCTCATGTTATTAGATAGTGCTTGTTAAGAATAATTTCAATATAATTAAGTTAGGTAGAAATTAAAAATAATAATTAAAGATTAAATACTCTCTTTTCTTTTATTATATAATATTCTTTTCGTATATTTGTCTTAGGTAATAACACAAAATACAAATAATTGAAAAGAACATTTGCCATATTATCAATACTATTATACATCAACGCGTTGATTATACCCGTGTTCCCTGTATTCAACTACATGGTCAATACGGAACTATACGAAGCATTGTGTATCAATAAAGACAAACCAGAAATGGAATGTCACGGTAAATGTCATCTTTCTGATGAGATGAAAGAGCAGGAATCTGATAAGAAAACTACCCCTCTGCTCGACATAAATCTAAAAGACTTTCCTATCGGATTTGTTCATTTCGTAGTGCTAGATGATTTGGTTCCTTCGGAATTCGAACCCCAAGTAATTCCTATAAGAGAATACTCATTTCATCTTGAACAAGACATATTTCATCCCCCTAAGCAATTAGTATAAATAACATATACTTACACAAAATAAATTGCTTTTTTAACAAATAAATATAATAAAAATAAAAATATATAAAAGGGATAACTATGTTTAATTCAATAAAATACGTAGCATTATTGCTATTGGCTTTCTCACTATACTCTTGTAAAGATGACGATACAAATCCAGTAAAAGATACTGACGAAGTAACTCTGAACACTATCGTAAATAAAACTTCTGGTGACTATACTTTTGAAGTAGTATCAGAAGATAAGGAGCTAAAAGAAGGTCACAGTGTATTCTACATTCGTGCTACGGACAATTCTAATAACTCAATCGCTAAAGATTTATCAGTAAATCTGATTATGGATATGGGTATGATGATGCACTCTACTCCATTTATGACTGAAGTAGTAACTATGAATGACAAAGAGTATATCAAAGTTGACGCTACATTTATAATGGCTAGTGCTGGTGGTAGTTGGTTTATAACTTTGAAATCTGAAACTATGGCTATTGACGAGAGAATGGATTGTACAGTTATAGCAACTGGAAATGTAAAGAGATTTACTTTTGAAGAAAAATCATACTTCGTGACTCTTCGATCTTTGGATTCTCCAAAAGTTGGAATGAATGATTTCATAGTTTCAATTCATACACGCGAATCTATGATGATACATCCAGCTGTTACTGATTTGACTACTGAAGTAGAGATGCTTATGCCATCTATGGGACATGGCTCGGACGGTAATGTAAGCCCTGTTCACAGTGCCAATGGTATTTACAATGGCAAAGTAAACTTCAATATGACCGGTGATTGGCAAATAACACTTCGACTGAAAAGAGGTGATATGATGATTGGTGAACCAATAATTTATACATTGGACTTCTAATTTAAATCTATAGAGTAATGGGTGTACTGCTTTGGTACACCCATAAACTCTGGAGAAACAAATGAAAAAGATATTAACACTAATCTTACTTCCACTTAGCTTATTAGCTGATGTGGCTCAAGATTCGATATCAAAAAAAGAGTACAAGTCCGATGAGATTATAGTCATAGACGATGATTTCAATGCTGTTCAGAAGAATATGAACACTGTATTGAATTCAGTTGATGATTTGCTCAAATACAATAACTCAATTGATTTGATTTCTCGAGCTAATTTTGCTTCAGAAGCTATAGTGCGTGGGTATGATCAAAATAGATTGAGCGTTACGATAGACGGTATGCGTATGTTCTCGGCTTGTATAGATAAGATGGATCCTATAACATCTTATATAGAAATAGAAAACTTAAAAGCTAGTGAAGTATCAGCAGACAAATCTGATATGAGCCACGGTATTTCTGTTGGTGGTAGTATGAATTTTATCACAAATAAGCCTTTACTCAGTAATGATTTTAAAATTGTACTGGATAATCAATTTAGCTCAGCTTCAGATTACTACAACAGCAAAGGAAAAGTGAACTATTCCTATGAAAACTTCGCTGCATTAGTTAGCTATTCTGTTAAGAATGCTGGGAATTACAGTGCAGGGAATAGCATATCCGTAAATAATAGTAGTTTCAGAAAAGAAAATGTAAAGCTAAATACTTTATTCAAATCAAGTGAAAACACTTCACACGGTTTGGAATATATATACGACCATAGCGCCGATATCGGATATCCTGCTCTAATTATGGATACAAGAAGCACCGATATGAATATGATTTCATATCAATTGGGTATGAAGAATATAAGTGATCTTATACTTAGTTGGGATACTCGGGTTTATTATAATAGCATCTCGCATCTGATGGACGATTATGATAGAAGCGATGAAGAGATAATGAACAGAGCTGTAATGCCAGGTATGTATATGCCTATGGATGGTACTACTGAGACTATGGGTTTCCTCACTAAAAATAAACTATTGCTGGGTGATGATATTCTGAAATTATCGATGGAGGTATTCCGAATGAATGCTTTCTCAGATATGAAAATGGAGATGCTTGAAACAGGCAGAGAAATGTATCTGATAAATCTAGGAGATATAGAAACTTATAGCGGTGGTATTTATGCTGGTTACTTTACTCAACTGAACGAATCTTTCCTATTAAAGTTGAACGGAAGAATAGATTATATAACCCGTACAGTAAACAATGAATTTGCAAGAGCTATCGCAGAGAGCTATTGGGGAGACAATTATACAGCAAGCAATCTACAACTAAATACTTCTGTGAATTTGCAAAAGGAATTTTCAGAATCTCAAAGTACTAATCTGACTCTATCCAGAGTGGAAAGAGCCCCGACTCATTTGGAATCATTCGGCTTCTATATTTATAATATTTCTGATAATTCTATTTACATAGGCAATCCCAATTTGAATAAAGAAAAATCATATTCTGTCAATCTGGGCTATGATTATAATGTAGATGATTTCAATGTGAAGTTGAACCTTTATAATGATTATATTGTTGATTATATAGCTGGGCTGAAGGACGATGGGGTAGAAGTAGTAGAGACTTTCGCCCAGAGCTTCAAGCTATTCCAAAACATAGGTGATGCCAATATAACAGGTATAGAAGCCAGTTTGGATTATAATATAAATGAAAATTTCGGATTACTAACAAAAGTGAAATACCAATACTCTCAATCCTTGAAGTACAATGAATCACTGCCTTTCACACCACCACTATCCGGATTGATTAACTTCAGTTACAGATCAGATGACATAGTAAGTGTGATAAGCGCTGAATTTGCAGCAGAGCAGAATAATATATCTAAGAACATTACTATAGAAGATAGTACACCCGGATATGTAATTTTGAATTGGAGAAATAATTATAAGATAAACGATACATTTACAGTTAGATTTGGTGTCGAGAATGTATTTGACAAATATTACTACACTCATTTTAGTATAAATAATCTGCCTAATCTTGGTAGAAATTTGTATCTAGGATTAGTAGTAGGACTATAACCAACACTTGAGTACGAAATTAGTCAATAAATTGTATTTGCACGATTACTTGATTAAATTGTAAATTGAATTTGAATAGAAAATAAAACAGTTGGCAACTAATATGAATTTAATATTTTTAGGCCCTCCGGGTGCAGGCAAAGGAACACAAGCTAAGCGTATATGCGATAAGTACAACCTAACGCAAATAGCGACTGGCGATATACTCCGTGAACATTTGAAAAATGAGACAGGACTAGGCAAAAAGGCAAGAGAGTATATCAACGCTGGTAATCTAGTACCGAACGATTTGATTATAGATATGATGCGTTATGAAATTGAGAAAAACCGCTCCAAAGGTGGGTACTTACTTGATGGATTCCCTAGAAATGTTGCTCAAGCAGAAGCTTTGGATGAATTACTAAATGACCTTAACGATAAAATTGATGTAGCCATAGTGCTGAACGTACCTAATAGTGAGCTAATGGCTCGTTTGACTGGTCGCCGCGTATGTCCTAGTTGCGGAACATCATATCACCTAATCTTCAACCCCCCTGCAAAAGAAGGCGTTTGTGACCACGATGGCGAAGAGCTATTCCAAAGAAAAGATGACAACGAAGAAACAGTAAATAATAGATTAGAAGTTTATACTAAAGAAACTAAACCAATTATCACTTACTACGAGAAGCAAGGACTTGCTCACCACGTAGATGGTGTTGGCTCAGTTGACGAAATATTCAATCTTATAAACGAAGGAATTGATTCGTTCGTAAATAACTAGAATGCAAAATGACACGCACATATCTTGTATCTACTGCAATTCGGAAGCAGTGATAAAGCATGGTAAAACTCGCTCAGGAGACCCTCGTTTTCGTTGTAAAGATTGCGAGAAAACATGGGTGAAGGGCATTGTCCTTTACAAAAAACCTGATATAAGTGCTGTTGCAGAATCATATCTACTCGGACATTCAATTCGTGAGTTAGTACCATTTTACAAGAGTTCACCTCACCGGATTAATATGAAAATCCGTGAGCATTTGGGAAAAACTCAAAGCTGGGAATCATTCTTAGATAAGAGCTCAGAAGTCAGAACTACTGATGTAGTTTACTTACAAGGTGTCCGATTTAATTGCTCATTTAATTCTCCAGAGAACAATGAGATGTTTGTTGCCTTCGCTATCGAAGGTCTATCGTCTCAGATAATTGGATTTGAGATAGCCGAAGATAATACAGAAGACGTTTGGAGTAAGCTAATAGCTCGCCTTAGTAAACGTAAGTACAGGGTGAAAACCTTCCTTACTCGCGATATAAAGGCAGTAGAAAACCCCGTAACTAAATACTTCAAAGAATCACGAGTGAAGCTATATTTGCATAAGCTAAATCGAGACAAAGAAGTTGCGAATAGATGCTGTGTATTAGAGAATGTATCTCTCCGAGATAAGCTAATAGACGATGCTCTGAAGTTTTACTCTAAGTTAGACAACCAAAGCTATACATCGTATCTGAAAAATAGATTCGATATGGACATCAAGACGTGCATAAAGAAGGATTGCGATAGATTCTTCGAATGTATGATGAAAAACTGCGGTAGAGAGTCGGAATCACGGTTAGAACAGCTCCTAGTTGAGTTCAACAACCGATTTGAGAAGTTCCACGCACTAAAAACAGACCCTTATATTATTATCAATGCATGGGTAGGTCTTCACATGCTAAGACCGATGGAATGCGGATTTACCCGCTATTCCCTATACAACCAATTACCTTGCAAATGCTCTTTCGCTTGCTTCGCTAGCAACCACAATGATGAGCAATGTGAGTTTATCCCGAATCAAAGAGAGCTCGGTGACTTCGCAAACGAAGTTACTATACGTGCCCTCCATTTACCAATAGAATCAACAGTACAAGGCAAATTCAAGTTAGAACTAGCTAGTTTTTAGGTTGGCTGAGTTAATATAAAGATTTTTAGCTAAATTTTCTTATCCTCCTCAGTCAGAACAAGTTCTGTTAGCTAGTTGTTGCCGTTGGCTTCAGCCAACGGATAGCATTGTCTCCACTATAGAAAGGACTTTAGTCCTATATTTATTCAACTCCTAGCGGAGTTATCCTAGACTCTTCGGTCGCTTTGCTCCCTCTGAGTGACGTTGTTTACAAGGGGTTTAGGAGACGTATGCGATAGGTCTCCACATTTCTTAGAGCAAATAATCCGAGTAATCCATAAATCAGTTTAATCTGTGATTCAGACTAAAAAAAAAGACGTATTTTTTGAATACGTCTTGTAATAATTATGAGCTGATTTCTAGTTCAATTCGACTTCGCTCAGTGGGCTAAAAATGTCATTATTTCTCAGGTTTCATCTGGGGGAAGAACAGTACATCGCGAATAGATTTTTGGGCTGTAAGTAACATTACCAATCTATCAATACCGATACCCAAACCTGCTGCTGGAGGCATACCAATCTCTAGAGATTGTAAGAAATCTTCGTCTAGTATCATCGCTTCGTCGTCTCCGCCAGCTTTTGCTTTGGCTTGCTCTTCGAATCTAGCTCTTTGGTCACGAGGGTCATTCAGCTCACTGAATGCATTTGCCATTTCCGAACCGTTTATGAATAGCTCGAATCGCTCTACTAATCCTTCTTCTGTTCTATGCTTTTTAGCAAGTGGACTCATCTCTAATGGATAGTCGATTACAAAAGTAGGTTGTATTAATTTTGGTTCTACGAACTCACCGAAAATCTCATCTAATACTTTAGATGAAGATGCACCCGGTTCTATAGCTACATTTAGTTCTTTCGCAGCGGCTTTTAGTTCGTCTAGGTTCAATCCTTTTAGGTTCTTGCCTGCGTGCTCTTCTATCAATCCGAAGAAAGGTACACGAGGGAATTTGTTCGACAAATCAATAGATAGATCATCGAATTGGATTTCCATTTTACCATTGACTTCATTAGCAATGTGCTTGATAAGCTCTTCGGTCATATCCATCATCCAATTGTAGTCTTTGTAAGCTATGTAGATTTCCATCATAGTAAACTCGGGATTGTGACTTCGGTCCATTCCTTCGTTACGGAAGTTCTTGCTAATCTCATACACACCTTCGAACCCACCAACAAGCAAACGCTTTAGGTAGAGTTCTAGAGCTATACGCATATACAAATCTACATCGAGAGTATTGTGGTGAGTGATAAATGGACGAGCCGCAGCTCCTCCGTAAAGAGGTTGCAATATAGGAGTTTCTACTTCTAACCAACCTTTATCATCGAAAAAGCGACGCATAGCAGATATTATCTTTGAGCGTTTTATAAATACTGGACGTACATCGCTATTTACTACTAAGTCGATGTAGCGTTTTCTGTATCTCATTTCTTTATCAGCGAAAGCATCGTGGACAGTCTTGTTTCCGTCTTCGTCAATTTCCTCTTTTGCTATTGGTAGCGGAGAAAGTGATTTTGCTAACAAAGTAACATCTTTACCATAAACTGTAGTTTCTTTTGTCTTTGTTTTGAATACGTGCCCTTTGATACCAATGAAATCACCGATGTCTAATAAGTTTAGAGCTTCGTAAAAGTCAGGTATATCATCTTTTTTTACATAGACCTGTATCCTACCTTCTTGGTCCATTATATTTAGGAATGAGGCCTTGCCCATACGGCGGATACTCATAATACGACCAGCGATAGCAACTTTCTCGAATTGCTCTGGTTTCTCATCGTCAAAGTTCTCAGTTATCTCAACAGATGAGTGAGTTTTATCGAAAGAATAGGGGTAAGGGTCTATGCCCATTTGCTCCAAATGAGCTAATTCTTCTTCCCTTCTTAGCTGTTGGTCATTTTTTTTTGCCATTATTCTAATTTTTTTAGTTTATATACGTGATTATTTATAGATTGCAAAATTAGTAATAATTTTAACTAATTATAGTTAAATTGCTTATTAGTTGAGTACAATTTTGTAATTTTACAATAACTTAGCGTTAATAATAACAAATCATTTAGGATATCTTTGGGTAAAACTAATTTTGGCAACCGTAATATGCCAAGTTCGAAGAATAAGACACGCATCAATGAAGAGCTGCGAGGCAAGGAATTTAGGGTAATTTCACCGACTGGTGAGATGCTGGGTGTACTTAGCAAATTGGCTGCACTGCGCAAAGCGGAGGAGTTTGGTTTAGATTTGGTGGAAATATCGCCGAATGCTAACCCTCCCGTTTGTAAGATTATTGATTTTGGTAAATATCAATACGAGCTAGCGAAAAAAGATAAAATGCAGCGTAAGAACCAACAGCAACAACAGTTGAAGGAGCTAAGATTCAAACCTGGTACAGAAAAACACGATTTTGATTTCAAAACGAAACACGCTCGTGGATTTTTGGAAGCTGGTAATAAAGTAAAAGCCTCGGTTATGTTCCGTGGACGTGAAATAACGCACAAAGAATATGGAAGAGACCTATTAGAAAGATTCGTCAAAGAACTAGAAGACGTATCCAAAATAGACGTTGATATAAAAATGGAAGGTCGGAATATGATGGTATTACTATCTCCGATAAAACCTCAGAAAAAATAATTTGTAAGTTACTAACAAATTAATTAATTTTGAAGTTCCAATAATTGAAATGTTGGGACTTTTTTTTGTAATTAAAATACAATAGAGCAACAAAATGCCAAAGATGAAATCAAATTCTTCAGCTAAGAAGAGATTCAAGAAAACAGCTTCTGGAGAATTCAAAAGAGAGAAAGCTAACAAGAGTCATATCTTAACTAAGAAAACGACTAAGAGAAAAAGAAATTTACGTCAAGCAACATTAGTATCTAAAGTAGATAAAAAATCTGTTCAAAGAATGTTACCTAATGCGTAATTCGTATTTTTCTTGAGAAAATTTAATTAATTGCAAACGGGGCGAGTAGCTCTCCCTAAGCAACCTTATAAACACCTATTATTTTTTGAGGTATAATTATGGCTAGAGCCAGAAATAAAGTAGCTGCCAAACAGAGAAAGAAAAAGGTCTTCAAACTTGCCAAAGGTTATTGGGGATCGAGAAAAAATGTTTGGACTATAGCTAAAAACCACGTTGAGAAAGGTTTATCACACGCTTATTCGGGTCGTAAGTTAAAGAAAAGAACTTACAGAAGACTTTGGATAACAAGAATAAACGCTGCAGCAAGATTGAACGACACTACTTATTCTAAATTGATGCACAGCTTGAAAAAAGGCAACATCGATATTAATAGAAAAGTACTTGCTGACTTCGCTATGAACAAACCAGAAGTGTTCAAAGCTATAGTAGATAAAGTTAAGTAAATAAACTTAGCCGAACGGAATATAGATGGGCCAACTTACTTGTAAGTTGGCTTTTTTATTGGGGTAGAGAATTTAATAATCCCGTCATTCAGAAGCTAAGCAGTAGCTGAAGAATCCAGGGAAACTCCGGAGCAGTTCAATATTTATGGGACTAAAGTCCTAATAGTTTTTGTATGTTTGCCATCCGTTGACTAAAGTCAACGGCAATACATCGAATTGTGCTTTGTAGCTTGTTTCGCCAAAGGCGGTAGAGTAGCTGTCAGAACAGTCATATCACTCTTACAACGCCGCAGACGTTAGAAAAGTCTAGATTATTTACAATTGTATTCGTTATCTATTTATAATCAACTTTTGTGTGCTTGAAGCTGTTCCTATTTTGAATTCTAATAAATAGCTACCGCTTATCATATTCTTTGTATCTAGGTTTACAGTTCCATTCCATTGATTGTTCGACTCTATACTATAGTTCAAATTCTCAACTCTTTTACCAGTTGATATATTTATTACACTAAACTCTAGTGCATTTATATCAGCCATATTACCGGTATAGAACTGTATTCTAGTGTTATCTTTAGCAGGGTTAGGATAAGGCGACATAGTCCAAATTGGGGGCGGCTTTAGCTCTTCTTCTACCGTTGTTGGTATTCTATCTTCCTCTATTGGTTTCCAGAAGTGCCCAGTTTGACTATAGAAATACATTGTATTGTCATTAATCGCATGATGAACTGAAAGCAAAGGTAAGTCAACTAATTCACTTATTAATTCGTAATCGAAGCCATTCTCAATAGAGATTTTACTATAATAATATTTAATCTCTCCAGTCTCATAGTCATCAATACCAATTGTAACTAATTTATCATCACCTAAATTATAATCATATAAGTAGAAATAAATAGGCGTCTCATCAAGTACAATTTCGGGTTCATTTTCAAAACTAGCTATTTTGTAAACCCTTGTAAATGATTGTAAATTTTCTAATATCGTTCTAGTGGCAAATAAATAAATGTCTTTATCAGCTACTACAAATTCTTTAATTATGCTACTAATAAATGAACTTTGAGATGACTCATATTCATATTTCAATGAATAGACTAATTCAGGATTAGTTAGATTTTCATCAGTCAAATAAAAATCAAAATTGCCTTCTGAGTCTACTTTAGTAGTGAGTAATAATTTACCTTGATATTCTTTTATAATTGAGGTAGTAACAGCATCTAATTTGAATAATGTATCAATTACACCACTGTTATATTTCTTAAAGAAAATAGTATAATTACTGTTAAGAGAATAATTTCGATAATAAACTTCATAATCACCATAATCTTTAATAAATATTGCATTATTATCAACATTAAACTTTGAAAAAGTAGAACCTCCGTCAGTACTTATTGCTTTATTCATGGTGTTATTAGTAATAGAAACAAGTATAGAGTCAGGTGTAATATATCTTACTTTCTCTATCCTTCCTTTTCTTATAGTTTTTTCATCAATAGTATCTACAGTAAAATGTTCACCTTGAGAAAAAGTATTACCGCCATTATTTGTTTTAAGAAAATTTCCATCGTATGTCATAAATCGCCATGTATCTTTGTCATAGAAATAAAGCCAGTTAAGAGCATCTACATTAGGTATCATAAATGAATTTACTGTCTTCCAATTGGGGTCGTCTTTTTTCTTTTGGAATATAGTCTTGCCTACACTTGTAGCTATTATATTACCTTCACTATCTATATTAGCATAAGTAACACGGTTTGACAATTTGTATAATCGTGGGTCAGTGAGTGATTCTGTTTTTTCAATTAATTGACTTGATTTATTGAAGTACAATACATTTGATTCGTTAGTAAATTGGTTGTAAACAAAGCAAAGCAAATGAGTTTCTGTTTCTAATACTTCACTAATTCCTGATATTCCAGTTGAATACTCATCCCATTCCATATTTTCATTTAATATTGCAATATCTTGAGTTGAAATAAAGTATAATTTATTATTCCTTGCTCTAATATTTACAGTTGGCTTACCAAAATTGAATTTTGGATTATCAAATTTTGCCCACCCACTACCATCAGTAGTCAATAACTCTTTGTAATTTCTATTAACTATTATTTGATTGTCCTTTGAGTAGATAGTTTTCAAAGTATCGTTGGCAACAAACTTAGATTGCCAAGTCACACCCAAATCATTTGAGTACATTATTGAATCTGTAAATTGAGAAATATAGAAACTATTTCCGTCTATATAGAAATCTGAGAAAAACTGATTTGATATCTTATTAATTTCCCATTTACTACCATTATCTGTGGATACTATAAATTCACCATTTCTAGTTATTCCGTAAAGATTACTTTCTAATTTTTGAATACTTAGAATGTCATTATGTGTTCCCGAAAATTTCTGATCCCAACTAGTCCCAGCATCCGATGTTCTTAGTACTCCACCAAAATTCCCATAAAGTAAAAAGTTTTCATCTTCTAAATTAAGTACATCTAATACATTATTAAAAATATTATAATGCGTTAGCTTCTCATATTGAGCATTCGCTAGAAGCGGAAACAAAAAGAATAAAGTAATCTTTAGAAATAATTTCATAATTATTCAAATGTTATTAGTTACAAGAATCAATATATAATTTTTTAAAGATATATTCATAAAAAAAATGCCCCTTCGAAAAGAGGCAGATTTGAATAAAATTAATGTGTGAGTAGCACTCGGAGGTAGTCGCCCGAGCCGGCATCGTCCAATGCTCTACCGACTATTGGATTCGTTCCAGATAGAGATACAGCTGTTCCGCCTGTGCCTGTGCAAACAGCATCACCAACGTATAAATCGTCAGCCGATTCCACTATTGCTATTCCTTGTGCTATTATTGATGCTGTGTCCCCATCGTTCCATGCTATTTCTGAAACCCCTAATGCCGCTTCGGCAGCGGAGCATAGATTACCACTGTAATCCACAAATCTATTGGCTGGTAGTGCTTCTCCTGCCTTGATGGTTACAGTTAGTAATGGGTTGTAAGTTAAATTATTTATTGGCATTTGTTGCTCCTTATTAGTTGTGATTAGTATTTGATATTAGATATGCGGCATCTTGTGCTGTAATGTTCACCGAGTAGTTGTCCGTGTATCTCAGCACTTTTATCTTGCCGCCATTCTCGTTGTAAGTATCCACTTCGGGCATTCCTTGTCTTCGGAAAGTATAGCCATAACTTGGATTGAACTCCGAGCGGCTTCCTTTTACGCTCTTATCCACGTAAGCCAAGACTATATTGTCTTGCCATATATCCGTGAAGCTAGTGCCATCATCAGTGTAAACCGATAGCCCAACTTCTATATTCGGTACATCTGTTAGCTCTTTTAGTATTTCTTTTGTTGCTTTACCGAGTGAAGAGTATTTGATTTTATCCAAGATTTTTGGGTGACTCATCAGCACTCTGAATACTGACTCACCCAGCACCATAGTATTAGGGAATTTCCCTATCTTACCTCTGACCGCTTCTAATCCGTCTTTGATTACTTCTATCGGGTCGGTGGTGTTCGTATAATCATCGAATGCATCACCACTTGTGATTACTGTTTTCATTCCCGAAGCAAACAGAGCAGCATCTTGTGCCAAATCTGCGGCGGATTTCTCCCGAGTTAGAGCTATACTATCCGCCAAAGTTTTAGTTATTTGGCTCATATACATTTCTAGATTATTCGCTTCCTCTTGCTCCAAATGATCGAGAGCCATCTCCAAATCTCGCTCTTGTGTTTCGAAATCTATTAGCGATATTTCGGTTGGAGGTATTCTATTACTATCAGCTCGGATAGCTCTATCCACCGCCCTTAGGTAGAATGCTTCTTTGCCGAAAACTGGTATTTTCATCTTGCTTTTGCTTACGCTGACTATTGGGAATAGCGCTTCGGATATTAGCGATGAGTTGCTATATCCTTGAGCTATTGTGCTCAATATGGGGTCAACCATACGGAGTTCATCTGTTCTTTTTGACATTGTTTTCTCTCCTAAATTATTATTGGTCTAATGCAAGCAATAGTGCTTGCTCATAAGGTATGTTTGGGTTGTTTCTGCTGATACTATTCGCTTTGTTATGAAGTGCCAGACGTTCCGGTGCGGTGTTCTTTCCTTCGAATTGACCGTCGAATTCAGGTATATCGTTCTGTGCAAATTCAGTAAGTAAGTGATTAGTAGTAGTCATACTCCCAGCGAATTCTTTTATCAATTCTGTTAGTGATTCGTCTTCGTTGTACTCTCTTGATTGTGCTGCTTTTTGGAGGATAGTTTTGAGCGTTTTCGCTTGGTGCGAGCTTATCTTGCTATCGCCGATTAGTCCATCTATGAACTCATTGTACTCGGCAACTTTCTTCTCATTTTCCATCGAATTCAACTTCTCCTTTAGCTGTCTGTTTTCTAGTTGAATTTGCTCTAGCTCTGTTAGCTTTGGTTGGGACTCATTAGCGAACTCTACGTATTCGCCTTTATCAGCGAAAGCGACTGGCTCTAGCCCTTTGATAGCTGGTGCCATAGCCCCGAGAAATCCTATATGACGAAGTAAATTCCCTGGGTAAAGTGCAATCGAAACTTTCTTGAATCGCCCTGCTTTAACTTCCTCAGCGAATTCGGGAACTATGTCTTTGACTTTCGCTAATAGTTTTTCACCAGTCACTTTTAGTCGCTCTACCCAACCGTAAGCTGGGTCATCTGTCTTGGGGTGACCTTTGACTATTGGTGCTACGCTACTACTATCAGACTCTACAGACTCGTTGTATTTAGTCGCTATTTGTGCTATATCGTCGGCAGTGTATTCGGCACTATTGCCATTCGCATCGGTGTGCTTTCCTGTTTTGAATACTTCTATCCACATTCGCATTACCTTTTTATTTTGTTATGAAAATAATTACTTTGCGAAAGTATGGGGACTAGATTAACTAGGCATAGAAAGGATTTTATAATAGATTTGGAAGTGTTGAACAATAATATAATTAAATAAAAATAAGTCCGACCTTATAGGGATAGTCGATTCTGATTTTCATAAGCCCTAGATTTGTTTTAGTTGATATATACGAAATCTAAATTTTTTTAATTATAATATATGTGTGTTCAATATGAATAAATTTTTTGCAATAATCACTATAGCACTAGCCACTAGCTTAACTCTTTTTTCTCACGAAAGTACCGAAAAAGTAGATGTAGATCTTCATGTAAATAAAAGTTTAGAAAGTTGCAGTATAATCTTTGACGAATCACTTACTCAATCACAATTTGATAGATTCACAGATGAAGCTTCGGATATAACATACTTTTCGTCTTTAAGTTCTGCAAAGACTTTGGGGCAATATAATTTTGAGTTGTCTTTAGAAATAAGTGGAAATCAAATAGATGAAAAATCAGGAGCCTGGAATAATACGTTCCAACATCCCGATGAAAATCATTATTTAATAGGAGGAGATATTCTTTATTTACCTTATCTTCGTGCAAAAATGGGTGTGACTGATGAGTTAGACTTTGGAATTTACTATACTGAAGACCCAAGAGCAAATTATGGCTTCTTAGGAATTGACTTAAAATATAATTTAGGTTGTGATAATGATTATGGCCTCGATATGGCAGTACGTGCAACTTATGGCACACTTCTATTTGTTGATGATGCAACTATTAATAGTTATTCTGTAGATTTTCTAGTAAGTAAAGAATTTTTTGGAAGTTTGAACCCTTATGTCGGAATATCGGCAAATGTAAAACATGGTACAGAGACTACTGAAAAAGTTGATTTAGATTATCGTTTAACTCTTTTACCAAGATATACTGTGGGACTAGAATATAATTTTTATTTTGTAAACATCGCAACTGAAGCTAGTTATTCAAACATTTTTAAATCGTCATTGAAATTAGGCTTCCAATTTTAATTAGAATTATCCAACAACATCTCTGGTGAATTAATTTCAAAAGAGATGTTGTCTATTTATGATAGTACAATATTTAATTCTTATTAAAAGTGTATCTTTGAATTCATTATTTAATAATGAATAATTCTCTCATATAATTGACTTTTTTTATTATTTTGATTTAATATTTTATATATTTTTATAATATTAAATGAATAGAAATAATTCAATAGTTGTCCTCCCGTTTTTGAATATTAGTTCTGAACCTGAAAATGAATATTTTTCAGACGGTTTGACCGAAGAAGTAATAAACTATTTAGCTAAAATAAAAAATTTGAATGTCGTGTCACGAACTTCCTCTTTTTACTTCAAGAATAAAAATATAGATATACGCGAAATAGGAAAGCAATTAGATGTTTCAATGTTACTAGAGGGAAGTGTAAGAAAAGTAGCTAATTACGTCCGAATAACTATCCAACTTATAAATCCAGAAGATGGTTTCCATTATTGGTCTGAAACTTACAACCATACAATAGTAGATATATTTTCTGTCCAAGACAAAATTTCTCTAAATGTTGCAGAGAAAATCCGTGAGCATTTGGGACACTTTAATATAGAATATAAAGAGGCTAGAAAGACTTCCGATGTAAATGCTTATGAACTGTACCTTAAGAGTAAATTCAACTTCAATAAATTTCAAAAAGAAAATATTAATCTCGCAATAAAGCAAATAGAACAAGCTATAGAGAACGAACCGAATAATTCAAGATATTTGGCAGCTAAGGGTATCTATTATTCTTATCTAGGTTTAGTAAATGCAATTCCTGTAAAGAAAGCATTTGCCATATCAAAAGTATTTGCTGAAAAAGCATTAGAGCTAGACAAAACGAATGTTGATGCTCATCATGCCATAGGTTTAATTGCATATTTTTTTGAGAATGATTTGAATAAAATGTATCACCACAATTTATTATCACTCAAATATATGCCGAATTCAACTGATGCTCTAATGGGGCATTCAATGTATGCAATTGTTTCTGAGAATTATAATATTGCCTTAATTGGAATTGAAAAAGCAATTAGCTTAGATCCAATGTCTCCAACTCTAAAATATTATTATGCAGCAATACTACTTCGTCTAAATAAGCTCATAGAAGCATTGAATATTATAGAACAAGTTCTTAATTGGATTCCAAACCATACTAATTCATATTGTCTTAAGGGTGTTATTCTGAGGAGACTAAAAAGGTATGACGAAGCAATTGAACATTTCAAATCTGTACCAACTCCAGATGGTCATAAAGTAGAGTATAATTCTGCTCTCAGTATTATTTATGCTCATATGGGTAACATGGAGAAAGCAATAGAATATCTAGAAATTATCGAAATTGATAAACAAAATTTTAATATTGCTTATGAAGAAAATGCACATGTAACTATAAATATCTTACTTGGTAATTTTGACTTAGCCTTCAGGTATATTGAAGAAGATATAAAACTTAATAAATATTATTTGAAATTTTATAAGATAATTCCAGAATTTGATTTACTAAAGAATGATGCTCGTTATAATATATTCGACAAAGTTTTTATTACTAAAGGAAAAATAATTTCAAAAATTAGTAATAAGTACTTAAAATCAGGATTAAGCGAAGAAAAGATGTCTGAGATTAATATAAAGTTAATTCAATATATGAAAGAACAAAAACCTTATTTAGATTCAGATATAAATTTAAAAAATCTTTCCGATAAAATTTCTGTATCCACCAATCAACTCTCACAAGTAATAAATGATAAGCATAATAAAAACTTCTTTGATTTTATCAATACTTACAGAATTGACGAAATGACTGAACTAATGAAAGAACCTTCTAATCAAAACTTTACACTTCTTACTCTTGCATATAACTCTGGCTTCAATTCTAAATCTACATTCAATTCCACATTTAAAAAACTAACTGGTAAAACACCAAGTGAATATTTTTTAAAGTAATACAAAACAAAAAACCCCACGCCTCATAGGTGTGGGGTTTTGAAAATATTATATTTTAGTTTTAAGCATTAAGGATATTTAACTTCAACCCTAAACATTATAACCCCTTCTGTATCAAACTCACCTCCTCCATGAGTAGAATTTAATTCCCACATAACATATTGACCAGCAGAAGCATCAACTAAATTGTCTGCTGGAGTGCTTGAACTTAATGAAATTGTATGCCATTGATCTTCTGCTAAAGTTGCAAGATCTATAGAGCTAGTCAAAGCTCGATCAGTTGCACCCGTAGTCATATTAACAATATAAGGTGTAACATTGAATACTACAGGAGCAACTAATGTTTTTGCAGTTAAGTTTAGATAAACTGAAACGCTAACAACCTCCAAATCTACAGCAAAGGCTTGACCGTATGATGGTTTCGGTTGTGTACTATTCATAAATACTCCTGCTCCAGTAGTATATGAATCAGCTTCGTTTAATGAGCGGTCATTACAACAAGATGAGTTACTAAAAGATGAAAATTCTAGGAAAAATGTATTCGACCCACCGCCGCCACCAGAAGGTGCAGCCCAAACAGCGTCAGTACCACTAACAGTTAAGACGTGACCAGCTGTAGCACCATCTGGATCAATTTTAGGAGCAGTCACTGCCTTATCTTCAATTTTAGCTGTTGCAACTGCATCATCAGCTATTTTTGCTTCAGTTACTGCACCATCATTAATCTTGTCTGTAGTTACAGCGTCATTGTTTATCTTTGTTGTAGTAACTGCAGAAGTCCCAATTTTAACATCTGTTACTGCTGAAGAACCAATCTTATCTGTTGTTATTGCACCATTTGCTATTTTATCAGTGGTTACTGCAGAACTCCCAATTTTAACATCTGTTACTGCATTGTCAGCTAATCCAAGAACAGAACCAGTTGTACCGTCACCATCTATAGTAGCATCAGTAGAAACAGTTGGGAAGTCCCAAGACATAATACCACTACCATCAGTTTTAAGATATTGGTTTGGATTTCCGTCATTTTCAGGAAGTGTATATTCTACGTCCGCAGCTAATGCAGGTGATTTGAATGACGTGAAATTAGTACCACCACCAGCTGGCTCTGGGAATATTAATTCTTTACCTGGTTCTAAAGTAACGTTACCTTCATTATCTGTCAATCCAGTTTGTGCTTGTTCAAATATCATATCATCTAATCTTTGTTGAGAAGATAATGCTAATGGACTACCTGTCCATACCTCAACTATATAATTTGAGGTTACGTCAGTAGCAAGAATAGCCGGTGTCTGAGGTACACTAGCTACTATTATACCAGAAGCATTAGGAGTTAGACTAACTGTATCTCCCGTAAATTCTGTTGTTGGCCCACTTGGGGCATAATCAACGATTTTAACTTGAACGTCAACAGCAGCACCTGGCTTTTTGATTACTACTTTAAATCCACCAATAGCAAATGAGCTAGAGTAAGATAGTAAAGCAATAGTGATTAACAATAAGATTTTTTCATAAGGGAATTCCCCATATTTAATTAATAGAATAAGTTTATTTCAATTTTAAATATCTTTAACCTAGCAATATATCATTAATTATCTTTAAATTTAATAATAAAATTAATTTATACTAAATTGATATTAAACAAAACTTATAAAACACGAAAACAACTATGAGAACTCTTATTTTTGCACTTACTTTACTGTTAGTAACAACAACAAATATTCAGTCCCAAACTGAATATAAGATTGTCAATGTCAAAAGTAATGAGCAAAAACAGTATCTATCTTCCGAATTTGGAATAGTTATAGGTACACCCGCAACTTTCAATTTGAACTATGCAAAGCACTTTGATGACTTCTTAGTAAAAATTAGTGGTCTGTACTTAGGAAATTATCAAGGTGGGCAACTCGATTTGGGGTATAAGTTTGCACATAGCAGAAGGACTTACCACGCAGTTACTATTGGTGGTGGTTTGGCTCGTTTCCCACGGGAAACAGAGATATACAGAGTACCGTTATCTGACAGAAAATGGAACTACGGCTCTATCAGCTATTTGATGAACACTAAGGGATTTCTGATGAGTGTCGGTTTATCAGCAGGTGAGGGAGATTTCCCTAACCCTCAGCTTATATTCCAAATCGGGTACTCTTCGCAGTTTTGGAAATAGTTGGATATTAGATCAAAGACAATGTAAGTGAATACCTAGAATAGCTAAAGTCGAATTGCCAAAGGAAAGCCACTACTATACTGAAAGAAAGAGCAATCACAATTAGCAGACCATCCAAAAAAACTTCACCTTTCTTGAGACGTTTTTGCTGTTCATGTGTCTATATAGTATAGAAGACAACAGAAATAGAAAAAGATTTATTTCAGATAATAATAGAGATTGCCCATGCCGCTGGCTTGGCAGGCACGCTTCGCTCGCAATGACCGCCGTTTCCTGTCACTGCGAGGACTAAAAGGACGTGGCAGTCTCAAATAAGAAATAATTACTCAGAGGATTGACTTATGAAAAAACTAATTTTACTAATTGTACTAACCGTAGTAACACTACCCCAGCTTTGCTATGCCGAAGACGAAGTGATTTGGGAGACGGAGAAAATATCTTACTTCCATGGGGTTTTAGTAGCACCACAAGGAGATATTCTCTATAATCTTAGAGGGAAAGATTTACAAATTAGAAGGGTGGATGATGGTGTTGTAATAGATTCTATAATAATGGAAAATATTCCGAATTATTTATACCAAATGTCTATTACTGATGATGGTCGTTATATGGCATTTAGCGGAGACAACCCTTATGTAATAATCTATGATCTTCAAGAAAGAAAAGAATTAAAGCGAATAACTACTATTGCTTATGAGAGAGATGAGTACGGAAAGAATGTAGTGTATGATGCTGAAAATTGGGTGTCATCGAGTATATCACCTGATGGAACAAAGATCACAGGTATTGTAAATGCAAGAATTGGTGAAATGACAAATTTTGTTGTTATAGATATAGCAACCGAAAAAGTAGTATTTGAACAAAGAAGGATAACATACGACCACTTTAATCCAGATGAACCATTTTATAAATGGCATTCAGCTGAGTTCTCTCCTGATGGTAAATATATAGTTTCTCAACTAGAATTTAGAAGTGGCTCTGATTCAGTTTATATTTATGATGCGAATACTTTTGAGGTTTATGATGTGGTTTTGAATAGTTATGATAATGAGTATAATTCATTTAGCTTTAGCTATTTCAAGCCTCTTTTTACAGCAAGAATGGGTAAAAGATTAATAATATATGATTTGGTAATGAAGGAACAAAAGATATTTGACTTAGATGGCAATTCTCGTAATATAGTATTTTCGAGAAATGATGACAAAATAGCATTACAGATTGGTACAACTGCACCAGTAATTATGGATTATAAAAAAGGAACAGTTTTAGATACTCTATCATATATTGGATTACCTCATATATCTACGAAAGACAATAATTTAGTATATTTTGGAATAGGGTTCAAAATAGCACTTATTAAACCTAATTGGAATAAAATAACTTCAGTCTCAGATAATAATAATGGAGATTATATATCTCCAAATCCAACAACTGGTGATTTAAGTATTAACTTTTCAAATAAAAGAGCATCGTTTTTCCACTATGATATTATTTCTAATTCTGGGCTGGTAGTACTTTCAGATGACATGGGGTTTTTAGGAAAGGATAATAACAATTTAAAAATTAATATAAGTCCCATTAGTAATGGTCAATATCTTTTACGAATATTCAGTGACCAAGAAGAGTTTGTCTTTAACATCATTAAGGAGAATTGATAATGAAAAGGTCTGAGACAGCGTCATCGACAAACTCAGGCAACGCAATTCCTTCCTCCTCAGTCTCTCGCAAGCTCGAGCCAGCTCCTCCCAAGGAGCACACATTGTGGTGTCCTCGCTGTGGCATAGGTAGTCAAACATCCTGTCTATCTTATCAATCCTGCAATCGTGTTCAGATTACTCTCTATACTTTCTGCTTGCCGCTTGACTTTATTAGTAAGACTATACCAAGAATAATAAGTGGTATGCTGAGGAGCTGTCCCATATTTAGGAACATTCCATTTTCGAATGCTGTTTGATTTTCTTTGGTGAATTCGATGAGGAATCGAGCACTGAATATCATTATCAAAAATCGAGAGAATAGAGCATAATCTGCTGTTTTCTCTTTCCACTTGCTATAGTGTGCCCAAAGTACTGCGAATATACCCAAATAAGCTATTGCCTCGTACATTTGTGATGGGTGGCGAGCAATCTCATCTATTCTATGAAATACGACTGCCCAAGGTAAATCTGAAGGTAATCCGATTATCTCTGAATTGAAGAAATTTCCCAAACGAATGAAAAAACCTGCGGAAGCGACTACAATAACTATTCTATCAACTATCCAAGGATAAGATATGTCTTTATTTTTCTGTGCGAATATATAAAGCGAAGTTAGGATACCTATTGCGGCACCATGGCTAGCAAGCCCTCCGTTCCATACTTTGAGTATTTCTATCGGATTAGATAAGTAATATGATGGCTCATAAAAGAAACAATGCCCGAGCCGAGCACCGATTACAGTCCCTAATATCATATATACTGTAAGTGAGTCTAATTGCTTTTGTGTGTGTCCTTCGTGTTTGAATATCTTATTTATTATTTGATATCCTAAAACGAAAGAGAGTGCAAATAGCAACCCATACCAACGTATTTTGATTATTCCGAAATCAAGTATGTCAGGGCTAACGGCCCAATCTATAGATGCAAAAAAATGTTCGATTATCATATCTCCTTATTCGTTCTGTGTTCTGCCCATAAGAATTTGTCCCTCAGTACATCGAAGAACGAGCTATTCTCAGGTTCTACAAGTTTAACGGTCTCATCCGATTTTCTTATCTGGATTATATCACCATTTTTAATTTTCGTTCTTACTTTTCCATCAGCTACTAATTTCAACTCTCCAGTTCGGCTATATACTTCAAATTCTAATTGTTGATTGTCAGGTACTACTAGTGGTCTATGAGTTAGCGAATGTGGTGATACGGGAGTTATACAAAATACTGGTGAAGTCGGGAAGATAACTGGTCCACCAGCTGAGAGACTATATGCAGTCGAGCCAGTAGGTGTCGAAATAATCAACCCATCTGCGAAGTACTCGCCTATGAAATGCTTGTTCGAATATGCTTTGATTTCTACCATGTGCGATGTTTCACTCTTCTCTATTACTATGTCATTGAGAGCGTAGATAGTTTCACCGTCAATAGTAGTTTCAATAGCTGAGCGAGTTATAACCTTATAGTTACCTTTTATCAAATCTTTGAGAGTTTCCTCTAGCCCTGTAACTACGAATTCAGCAAGAAAACCGAGTTTTCCTACATTGAATCCCATAATAGGAACATCGGAAGTTATATAAGATTGGACTGCTGAAAGTATAGTACCATCACCGCCGAATGTGATAATCACATCGGCTATATTGTCATAGCTTGACCTATTACACACCCTAATATCAGGCATGTTATCACCATATTTTTTGACTAAAGTCTCCGAAACGCAGACATTTGCCCCCAATCTCTGAAGAATCTCAATCGCCTTTATGGCTAGTTCTTCAGCTTCGGGTCTGTCTATTGCTTCGAATATGGCATAAGTTATCATATATTATGCAAGTAGCTCTGCTAAATCAAACATATATGGTTGTAATTCTTTTCTCTTAGTCCAAGTCTCTGGGAAAGGAGTATAAGTTATGTTGTGATGAACTCGTCCAACTAATACGTTAGTTTTACCAGCTAATAAAGCATCAACAGCAGATAGCCCTAAGTGACTGGCTAAGTTTCTATCACGTACTGTAGGTGAGCCACCACGTTGGATGTGACCTAATACTGCACATTTAGCGTCTATATTGTATTCAGATTTCAATGCTTCTGCTAATTGATAAGCACCTTTGTACTTACCGCCACCTTCTCCGATTACTATGATAGTACGGTTGTGAAAGCCAAGTTGAGTGTATTTATCGTATAGGATTTCAAGATTAGTAACGGCTTCTGGCACTGAGATATACTCCGCACCACAAGAGATACCAACTTCCATTGCTATATGACCTTCGTGTCTGCCCATTACTTCTACTATGAATACTCGTCCATGCGAATCAGCTGTGTCACGTATTCTATCAATCGCTTCTGCTGCAGTGTTACAAGCAGTATCGAAACCGATAGTATAGTATGTTCCGTACAAATCATTATCAATAGTACCAGGAGTACCAACTACACGGATACCATGTTCTTTGAATAGTGCGTGAGCTCCTTTTAGAGTTCCATCGCCACCGCAAGTTATAAGTCCGTCTATTTTGTTATCTTTTAATTGTTGTGCACCCTTTATTCTTCCTTCTTTAGAAAGGAATACTTCCGAGCGGCTTGTCTTTAGCATAGTACCACCTTGCGAGACTATGTTCACAGTGTCTTTTCTTTCTAAATTTCTGAAGTTCCCTTCCATCAATCCTTCATAACCGCCAACTATGCCAACTACTTCCAACCCACGAGCTAGTCCAGTACGTACTACTGCTCTTATGTGGGCATTCATTCCAGGTGCATCGCCACCACTGGTTAATATCGCTATTCGTTTCATTCTAATATACCTTCTTTATTACCTCTATATCCTGCTAGAAAATCGCGTATCTGCATAACTTTTTTCCCTTCAGGTTGGATTACTAATACTTTAACAGTTCCAGACGCAGTTTGTAACAGAAAATTATCATTTTTTATTAAATAATTCTTAGGTTTTGTGTGAATTTCTGATGAAATTTCACTTTTTAGCAATTTTACTTTCTTCCCTTCGAACTCTGTCCATGCTCCTGGTATAGGAGACATCCCATTTATGAAGTTTTTCAAGTCCTCTGCACCCATATCAAAGTCAATTTTACAATCATCTCTGAATATTTTTGGTGCTGGACTAGCCAAGCTATCATCTTGAGTTAATCTCTGATACTCTCCCGAAAGTAGTTGCTCGCAAGTCTCTACTGCCAGTTCTGCTGCTAATGGCATAAGCTCATCGTGTAGCTCGCCCGCAGTCATCGATTCACCGATTGCTACTTCTCTAGTTCCTACTATATTGCCAGTGTCTATGTTCTCGTCGAGTATGAACGAAGTAACACCACTTTTCTTTTCGCCTTTGATTATTGCCCAGTTAATAGGAGCAGCACCTCTGAACTTTGGAAGCAAGCTTGTATGTACGTTGAACGAAGCAATTTTTGGTAAAGTGAACACTGCCGTTGGCAATATTCTGAATGCGACTATACAGAATATATCCGCATCTATTTCTTTCAGCTCATTGATGAAATCTTCATCTTTTAGCGATACTGGTTGCAATACTCGCAATCCTAATTCCTCTGCTGCTGCTTTCACAGGAGAGGGCATCATCTTCTGCCCTCTACCTTTTGGTTTGTCAGGTACAGTTACTACAGCTGGTATCTCAAAACTCTCATACAGTGCTTTCAAGGTAGGCACAGAAAACTCTGGAGTTCCCATAAATACTATTTTGGGACGGCTCATTGCTTCACTCCAGTACTTCCGAAGCCGCCTTCTCCTCTGTCCGTCTCATCTAGAGACTCAACTTCGCTCCAACCAATATGCTCGTACTGAGCTATAACTAGCTGAGCGATTCTATCTCCACGTTCAATTGTGAAATCTGCTTCACCGAAGTTAGCTAGAATTATCTTTATCTCACCTCGGTAATCGCTATCCACAGTGCCAGGGGCATTCAGAGCGAAAACACCATTTTTAGCTGCCAAACCACTACGTGAGCGAACTTGACATTCGTACCCACTCTCTAGCGCAATAGCCAAATTAGTAGGTATCATCTTAACTTCGCCGTGCTTTATAGTTATCGGCTCATCTGTAGTGGCATATACATCCATACCAGCCGAACCGCCTGTTGCGTAGCTAGGTAATGGCAAATCATTATACTTTTCGTTTATTCTTCTAATCTTTATTTTCATTATCATTTTTTGGTTTTTTATCTACTATTTCATCTTTTCTCCAACCAGCGAAATTACGCACCTCTTTCTCAGTGTTATCACCTGCATCTCTGCTTCTACGTTGGACTTGCGATCTACCTAATTCGTCTTTTCTACGAGGAAGTTTTTTTATATCATCGCGTCGTGGTCTAGACTCTCTATCGGAACGAGATTTATCGCCGTCTCTGCTTTGTCTTCTTGGAGGTCTATCTCCACCCCTATCATCACGGTTGAATTTTGGTCTTTCGCCATCGCGGTCGTCTCTACGAGGTCTATCGTCATCTCTGCGAGCTCTGTCTGCGCCTTCCTCTTTTCTACGTCTGCCTATTCTATCTTCGCTGAATGGTCTAGCTTCACGATTGAAACGAGGTTTATCACCTCCGCCACCTTCTCTTCTTGGTGGTCTATCTCCACCTCTATCATCACGGCTGAATCTTGGTCTGTCGCTACTACCACCATCTCTTCTCTGTGGTCTGTCGCTACTGCCGCCATCGCCTTCAGGGTTTTGACCCCGTCCTTCATTACGTCTCGGGCTAGATGCACGAGGGAAACGAGGACGGTCTGCACGTTTTTCTTTGTGTACAAATCCTCCACGATCGTCTCTTCTCGGTCCGCGATCGTTTCTTCTATCGTCGAATCTAGGTGTACGGTCATCACGACTATCTTCGCCTTTGTCTCTGTATTCATAGCTCGGCTCAGAAGCACGTTCTACGTATTTAATTTTATCCAAAGGTAGTCCAGAAGTATTACCTTGTATCACTAGGACAAATTCCATTTTCACTTTCTTGTCTAAGAATTTATCGTGAAGTTCTTGGATTGTACCATAGTGATGAGTTTCGTTTTTCATAGTCAGATTGCAAGCTAGATATGCTCTCCTAGTTGGGATAACCTGTACAGCATCTTCTAACAAAGGCATAAGTCTATAAGGAGTTTCAAGCAAACAGAATGTATCATCATTCATCGATAGTTTTCGTAGTTCGGCTACTCTCTCAGGCGAAGTGCGAGAGAGGAAACCAGCGAAATAGAATCGCTCAATATCGAACCCACAGCGTACCAATGCAGTCATAATGCTTGTAGCACCGGGTAGCACTTGCACATCCAGATTGCGGCTAACAGCAGTATTGATAAGCTGATTGCCCGGATCGGCGAAAGCTGGAGTTCCACAATCAGAGATAAGAGCAATAGTTTTGCCTTCCTCTATCATCATTATGAACTCTGGGTAACGCTCATCTTCACTTTTCACAGTTATGCTATCCAGTTCTTTGTCCAAACTGAAGTATTTCAGCAAAGCCGCAGCTTCTTTAAAATTCTCGCAAAGTATTAAATCGGCTTCACGCAGAACGTTCAGGGCGCGTATTGTAATATCATTATAGTTACCGATAGGAGTTGATACTACGTACAGCCTACCTTCTTTTGGTGTTAATTTACTCAATTTCGTATTTCTAGTTAGTTTACAGATTACAAATTAATGAAAATAACGCTCAACTCGAAGTATTCTTTTATAATAGGGGGTTGGGGTGGGGGGTTAGATAGGAATATTTTGTAATTTGGTTAAGAGGGATAATTTAAAATGCGAAAATCATGAAAATAATAACAGTCATACTCACATTGTTCTTGGCATTAAACGTATCTAGTCAAGAGACTCCATCAGAATACATTAAAAAAGCAAATAAGTATTTGTTTAATAAAGATTATGATGAAGCGTTAGAGTTATTTCAGTATGTGGTAGAAAACTTTCCTAATAATAAAGCTTACTCTAATGCATTATTAAATATTGGTTACATTCACTTTATTCAAGAAGATTATGATGAAGCAATCGAAATATTTGAAGAAGTGCTTAATTTAAAGCCAGAAGAAGATATAAAATTGAACGGATACTCTTATTTAAAACATGATGCCTGTGCTATGATGAGTGATATTTATTATGAAGAAGGAGAGTATGAAAGTTCATTATATTATTTATCTCTATCGGACACTACTTATCCTTATAGAGGTATGTGTGGCAATGGAAATGTAGAGATTGGTATACAAAGAGCTTTGAGATATTCAGAGCTTTATCTGGAATTGGATAATGAGACTAAAGCCATTGAGGCACTCATGGATTATGCTTTTACTGACCTTGCTAATAACGATGAAATCTTAGAAGAGCTAGAAGAATTATTAGATGGAAAAAAGAATTTAGTAGAAAAATTTGATGCTGCTGTTAATGATATGTATCCTAAAGCATTTGACAGAGATGGTGATAAATTTAAAATGTATTATTTTAAATTTTTAGATGCAGAAATTTGGGTTCCAAATAGTTATGAAGGCGGAACACGTACTTTTGATAAATTGAACGGCATGAAAGTTATGAAATCCTCAAGTTTTTATCAAATGATTAGTGAATTAGATAAACCATGACCAACCTCCCCCCAATAAAAGCGACACAGAAGACATGCGACGAAGTAAAATAGAATTAAAATGAAAAAACCAATAGAAATAATTATAAAAACCAAGCCCTCAGAAATTAGAATGGGGTCCCCATATAGTTTTTGTGAACTTGAATTTATTGGTACTGAATTAGATTTACCTACAAGTGATTGGCAAAATAAATTCACATGGTCGTTAGATAACAAGTGGCTAGTTTTAATACGATTTGATTTGATAGATAATAACCCAGGATTTAAATTCTATATAATTGATACAATAAATGATTCATTACAAGTATCTAAGAGAATACTAGGATTGGTAAACACAATTAGAATTGATAAGAATACAATTCTTTACAATAAATTTTTACTAAATCGAGATAAGTCAACTAGGGAAAAATTATGTTGTAATACGAATGAAGTGTATTTGATACAAAATAACTAAACTCCCTCCGAAAACTCACCGATGCAAAGAGCTATTCTGAATTGAAGACGGAAGTAGATAGCATTAGTAAGTAACTAAAGAGTATTCCATTAGAATATTGGGTTTGGGTGAGGGTTGGATTGGTATTTTTTGTATATTTGCTAAACCAAACGATGAAATAAGGGAATAGGAAAATGAAAAATATTATATTTACAACTGTAGCTTTATTTGTTCTACTTGGGACAGCTTTATCTGCAGAGAGTGGTAATACAGTAGGTGTGAAACTGAATAAATCGATTATAGTTGTATCTGAGGACATTAGTTACTTAGATGGTAATAATGACCAAAGGCAAGGTGAGTTAATGTCAAATACAATTGGGTTTGGTGCTAACTTAGTTTATAAAATTAGAAATAATTATTATTTGGATGTCACATTAGCTTATACATCCTATTCTTTCAGCAACATACCTATATATAAAGACAATAAAGAATTGGAAGCTAGCTCAATAGATTTAATTGTTGATTATAGCTATTATCTTTCTTCATTCGATGAGTTCACACCTTACGTAGCATTTGGTGGTGGATTTGTATTCATGACTTCGAACGAAAGTGAGTTAACGTATATTAAAGATACTGGGGGTGTGAATTTCCTTGAAGAATCAGATACTTATTTGAGTGAAATGAGCTTACTACTAAATGCAAAGATTGGTTTGCATATACCAGTTAACGAGAAGTTTGTAGTAAATACAGAATTTGATTTTGTTGCAGTACTTTCGACTAATTATGGAGTCATCCCCAAGCTGTCAATTGGTGGTTCTTATATTTTTAATTGATGCTATTTTGGATTGCTAATTACCCCTCGTACCTCTGAACTACTAGTGGGTAACAATCACTATTTCCTTCGCTGTCTTCGTAGATTAGGTAGTAAACACCAGTTACAATTTCTTTAAGGTCAACATTGATTGAATATGTTCCGACATTAACTTCGCCAGAATATAAGCTTTTTTTGAAGTAAGTCTCGTGCTGTATTAACCTTGGTGTAACTGTAAAGCCAGAAGTACTCAAACTATCTAGAAATTCATCATCTCCAATTGCAGTTTCTATGAAAATCTCAACTGTACGTTTGCTATCCGTAAAAAAGTCTATAGTTGTCCCAAATGCTGTGGGGTTAGGGAATGTAGAAAATGAAATCGTGTCAATTCGGGTGCATGCATTCTTACTCGTATTTCCTATCACACCAGCTCTCTGACTGTTTTCTAAAGTCCTCTCTAGTCCATAAACAGTTTTAAAACGCTCATCTTTCTGAACTTTCGATGGATCTTCATTACAGCTTAGAATTAGTATGAAGATTGGTAATATGTAAAGTAGTTTTTTCATAAAGTTGTAATCCTGTTGATATTTAGTAATCTATTCATTCTTTAATACTCGGGATAATTACAAAAGGAAAACAGGCAGTATTACCGCTATTGTCTTTTATATTTATAATATACGCACCTGGTTTGAATATATACATTAAATGCAAAACACTGTTTGTACCTTTTGATTGTGTCTCTGTGTAAAACACAAAATTACGATATTCGCTATGATTTCTTATTTCATATCCATTATCGAGCAACTGTTTTTTTAATTCTTCGGATGCTTTAGCAGTCTCAATCGATACTTCTACTTCTTTTTCTTCATCTATATTATATTGAATAAATGTACTCGTTGCTTCTGAAGGATTAGGAAATGCCACTAGTTTGAATTCATTTTCTTTACAAGGGTTATCATCAAGAAACCCAATATCTCCAGCTTTTTCCCCGTTTTGATATAGTTGCTCTATCCCATATATAGTTTTTACTCGTACATCATCATCAAATTTAACTGGATCATCGCTACAACTAATTAGTATCAATAGGATTGGTAATATGTAAAGTAGTTTTTTCATTGATTTTCCTGTTGTCTCAATTGCGTATAAGTCTAAAATAACAAAAGTTAAAGATATAAAAAAAGCCATTCTACAACTAAGTAAAATGGCATTAGAATGTTATTTAATTCAGAATTTATTTCTTTGGTACACCAACTACTAACTCATTAAACTCATCCAAAGGATCTTTAGTTTTCATCGCTTCACCTAGACCAATGACATTAACTGATATATTCATTGTCAAAGCATGTTCCTTAAAATCTTCAATAATCTCTATTACATCAGGGTGAATAAACTTAGTTCGTGTAGCATCAATATCTAGTTTAGTTCTCATCGGAATTTGATCTAATGTTCTTAGTATCCCTGCTTTATTTAGAAAACTAACCTCTTCAGATAATCTGAGTGTTAAGTGATTTCCTTCAGCATTTCCCTTCACTATTTCGTAAGGAGACTTGTAGTTTTTCCAGAGTATTTGAACTATTGCAACTGACATACCAAGTCCAATACCTATCAGTAAATCTGTGAATACAATACCTATAATTGTTACAACAAAAGGTAAAAACTCATTTAGTCCTTTTTTATACATTTGCATGAATAAGGCAGGTTTTGCTAATTTGTAACCAACTACAAATAGTATAGCTGCTAAACTCGCAAGTGGAATATAATTAAGTACGTTTGGAATAGCAATGGCACAAAATAGTAGCAAAACTCCATGCATAATGGCAGACGCTTTTGTTTTACCCCCCGATTGGATATTAGCAGAGCTTCGTACGATTACTTGTGTAACTGGTAATCCACCTATCATTCCTGAAACTATATTACCTACTCCTTGTGCAGTCAACTCTCTATTCGTAGGAGTAACTCTTTTCTGTGGATCTAGTTTGTCTGTTGCTTCTACACTCAGTAGTGTTTCCAAGCTAGCAACTACGGCTATTGTAAATGCAATTGAATAGACTGCTGGATTATTCAACTGACTAAAATCTGGTAAAGTAAATTGTGAAATAAACCCACTGAATGATTCTGCAACTGGAATATTCACTAATTGTTTTGGCAATAATGCTAATCCTGGTATTTCTTGGAAAATAATTCCGAGTGTAATACCAACTATTACAGCGACTAGAGGTCCTTGAACTAGTTTTAACGCCTTTATATTTTTGATAAAAGGTCTATCCCAAAGTATTAAAATAGCTAGTGAAACTGCTGCAATAATCAATGCCCCTTCATTAATATAGTTAACCATATTGATTAATTCACTAAATGTGTTCTGTCCATCGGATTGTATAAAACCCAAATCACCTTCGAAATCTGCATCATATCCGAATGCGTGTGGAATTTGTTTAAGAATTATAATAATTCCTATACCTGATAACATCCCTTTAATAACAGATGTTGGGAAATAGTACCCAATTACTCCTGCTTTAGCAATACCCAAAATAATCTGGAATATCCCTGCTATAACTACAGCAAGTAAAAATATATCATAAGCACCTAACTCTTGGATAGCTACTAATACTATCACAGCAAGACCAGCGGCAGGACCACTAACTCCTAACGACGATTTACTAATAGCACCTACTACTATGCCACCAACTATTCCAGATATAATACCTGAGAATAGTGGTGCTCCCGAAGCAAGTGCAATACCCAAACATAGTGGTATAGCAACTAATAGTACTACTATACTTGCAGGTAAATCACTTTTTATATTATCTAAAAATTTTTCTTTATTTGAATTCATATCCATACACAAACTATACGCTTACCAGCTAAGGTAAACTTATTAATAATTACTACGAAATAGACCCAAATAAGAGCTATTCGCAATTTTTTAATAAACCGTTACTTTTGATTAAACTGATTGTATTAGTGTATATTCGGGAGGAGGAGTACAAACTTCAGGGATATAGTCTGCATATTGTTTGAGGTTATAGGTAATAGATGACAAGTGGGAGTTAAGTTCAGATAGAAACTTATAAAGTTCATCTATAGAATAATATGCACCAACTTTGTTCTTTGTTTTTCCACTATGAGTTTCATTCTCTTCTTCATTTAATTCGTTAATAGATATATTAGCCCTTGCTAACATCTCTCCGAAGTAAGGGAAAGTAGAAGTGGAGACGAACAACAAAAGTCCAATCATGAACAATGACCGGAACTTATTTTTCTTATATATATGTAATGTTATTCTTTTCAATATTATAAAAATCTATTAGAGACACTTTTTATTTTTTTAAATATACGAATAAACTAACAAATATATTGGAAAATAATATTTCTAAGCCCCTCATAATTACTACAATCAATACAATATTTGACAGGGAAATATTACAAATCTGGATTCTATTGACTGAATTACCATTAATTGCGTCAGTGTGCTGACTGTATTACTAGTAATTCAGTCAATAGCAATAAATTATAATAAATCTATAATCTTTGCACACCTTGTTAACAACCCAATAAACTCTATAAAACACTATTAATTAGCATAATATCTTAATTATTCTTAGTTTTGTTTTTAATATTTTTACATAGTGTACTTTTTTGACAAATTTTAAGCAACTTGGTCTTTCGGAAAACTTACTGAAGGCCATCAATGAACTCGGGTTCGATACTCCTACAGATATCCAAATACAAGCAATTCCCAAACTAATAAAAGATGACAAAGATTTCATCGGATTAGCACAAACTGGAACAGGTAAAACTGCTGCTTTCGGATTACCGTTATTGGAGCGAATTGACCCCGCTATGAAAGCAACTCAAGCGCTAATACTAGCACCTACTCGTGAGTTAGGTCAGCAAATAGCCGAGCAGTTGGATATTTATAGCAAATATCAGGAAAAGCTAAACGTACTTGCAGTGTACGGTGGAGCTCCTATCACTAATCAGATGAGAGCCCTTAAGAAAACACAGCATGCTATTATAGCTACTCCAGGCCGGTTATTAGACCTTATCAAACGTAGAGCCGTTAATTTAGAAAGTGTTCGTTTCCTTGTATTAGACGAAGCAGACGAAATGCTAAATATGGGCTTCAAAGAAGATTTGGATTTGATTCTTAGTTATACTCCCAAAGAAAAGCTTACTTGGCTATTCTCTGCGACTATGCCTAAGGAAATTAAGAAAATCGTTAACAAATATATGGACAATCCTACTGAAGTTAGGATTAACTCACAAGACCAAGTTAACGTAGATATAGAACATCAATACGCCTTAGTAAAAGGCTCTGACAAAGCAGAAGCATTATCTAGAATTCTAGATATTAGCCCCGATATGCGTGGCGTTGTCTTCTGTAGAACTAAACACGAAACACAAGAACTAGCAGAACTATTGCTAAGACAAAACTACAAAGCAGACGCACTACACGGTGATCTTTCGCAAGCACAGCGTGATAGAGTTATGCGTAGATTTAAAAAACATGAGTTACACGTACTAATAGCTACCGATGTGGCAGCTAGAGGTATAGATGTAAACGATTTAACTCACGTGATACACCACACCTTGCCAGATGACAATTCGTACTATACTCACCGTAGTGGACGTACTGCCAGAGCTGGAAAGAAAGGTATATCACTCGCTTTCATTAGTGGAAGGGAAAAACATAGGATACACAAATTGGAATCTCAATTAGGAATTGAATTCGATCGTTCATTTATCCCAAATGCTAATGATATAGCTGACATTAGAGTAGAAGATTGGTGCATGAAAGTGCTTAATAAGGGCACAGCAGGTAAGGTTTCTAAGAAACTAAACCAAAAAGCTACTGATATTTTCTTCAGACTTTCTAAAGAAGAATTAGTTGAAAAACTATTAGTTATAGAGCTAGAGAAAATCAAATCGGATAGCGATAAAGACCTTAACGATACTGAGTCTAGAGGATTTTCTTCTGGTGGCGGTAGAAGTGGCGGCGGCGGAAGTCGTGGCAAAAGACGCAGCGGCAGCGGCGGCGGCGGTAAAAAGCCATTCGGTAGCTTTGCTAAGAAAGGCGGAAGCGGTGGCGGCGGTAAAAGCGCCCACACTCGTAGAAAAAGATAATAACTTCACAAAACCCAATCACACCGATTGGGTTTTTCTTTTTGTTATCACAAATATGCTAAGCCGTGCCAAGAAGGTGCGAAGAAATAATAAATAGTCTTATTCTATTTCTATTTGTAGAATGGCTGTCCGTAAGGGCGACCATTTTTTTTTGTTGGGGGTTGTAAAATAAATATGAAAAGAGTATATTAAAAATAAACTTAATTCCTAAAATCATTTATTGGGCATTCAATTATGATTTAGTACTATTGAGCTTTTAACATATTGCTTATGTGAATGTTAGTACAAGGTTGTTTTGCTTTTAAATCAATTTTAATTTGGAGACCTTTATGATTCGTTTCTTAATAATACTAATCATTTTCATTACTCGTAATGTACACTCAGAAGAGTATGAGATACCAGATGATTTGAAACCAATAGAAGGCACATCTGAAATTCTATATACTTATGAATTTGATGACAAACCAAAAATTATATTAAGAATAAACGAGAATGAGTTCTTGGTGTTAATAACAGATGATGAAGATTATATTACTTATGTATATAATTCTAAAACAAATATTACTGAAAAGAAGTCAGAGTTTGTAATCAATGACGATGAGGCTCTCCAAAATGTTTACTTGTTCGAAGGTAAAGTATATCTATACTTTGTAAATACTGTATACAAAAGCATTCTATCTCCAGCTCCTGATGGAAAGTATTTTAGAGAAACAGTTATTAATCTAGATACATACTTGCCTGAATCATCTAGAATATATTACACTACAATATTTGAAGAAGAATTTCAAATAGAAGATTACGGAGAGGATTTGGAATATGCAACAAAAGAAGTCGATAAAAAAATCTTCCTTGATGGTTTAGAAGAGAAAGAAATTGAATCAATAGATTATAGATCTTATTATATAACATATAATAGTAATGATAGCGCTAGAAAAAATATTTTTCATGAAATTTATGAAAGAGATGAATATAAATACTATGCGAGGGTGACAAACTATTATACTTATGGAGGTAGCCCTGAAACAAATTTAGTATTATTAAAAGATTCCACTGAGGGTTTAAGTGTTCTATCGATATATTATACTTATTTAGATGATAAATCAAATTTTTACTTTTTAATGAGTTGGGTTGACTTGGAATTGAATATACGCTATATATCATTCAATAGAATTACTCCAGATGGTAAATATACAGAAACTATTAAGGAAGTTCCTATGGAATATGACGAAGAAAAGTACTACCTCAAAGCTTTTAATGAGATTAATATTCATGGGAACAATTTAAAATTATTTGGTATCTCGAGATACAGTGGGGAATATGGTACTAATGGCTTAGAGCCAATTTCTGGTCTTTATGTGGTTGATTTGAATATCGAAACAATACAATTTGAATTGAAGTCTAAAATGTTGACTGAGGAAGAGGGTGAAACGCTTAATAATAATGAAGATGAATTTAAATTTAATAGAATCAATCGTATTTATGAAGTTGATGGTGGTTATGTTGTTCTAGCAGAAAACTGTAAGAAAATCGTTACACGACATAGTGATGGTGGTCGCTCATATGAATACTATTTTAATGATATTAATTTGTTTTCACTTGATAAAGACTTGAATTTCAGATGGAATAACTTTTTGGATAGGGATATCATAAGTGACGATAGAATATTTGGTAATTCAATAAGTTCAACAAGTCAATTTCCAACGCAAATCGCTTTAAAGCCCACGCTTGTAGGAGATGAGTTGATATATATATATTCAACAACGGAGCCTGAAGAAGAAATAAAAAGAGCAACTTATAACATAAAGACTGGAGATTTGGTTAAAGAAACTCCTTTGTTTGAAAATGATGGTGTTCCATCATATTCACCCGGTTATCAATTTCCCATTGGGAATGATGAGTTCGTTACTTTGATATTTGAAGATGATTATTTTATTGTTAAATATAAATTACTAAAGTAAATGAAATACCTATTCTCAATTCTAATTTTTTTAACACTATTTAATTATAGTGAAGCTGAGCAGTCTGATATTGGACTAAGTTTCAAAATAAACAAGTCTGCTGTCGTGTTACCATTTGAAAAAATAAAACAAGATCAATATAATTCGAAAAAGAAAATATTTATCGTCAATGGTACTTTTGGTTTAGCCGTTGATTTGTTTTATAAAGTTAAAAGAAGAACATACTACAATTTATCATTGGAATATGATTTCCTTAGTATTAATGATGATTTAGTTACACTTACTCCTATGAAGTTGACAGGGTCAATGTTTAAAGTCCTATTTGGTGGAGTACGTTATTTGAATCCTCCTGATGAATTTACTCCTTACTTTGGATATGGAGTTGGACTTTACTTGATAAACTCAAACCAAGAAGATGTTTATACATATAAAGATTTTGATGGTGGAGCTAAGAGTGGTAATCTATTCCCTTCTGTAGCAGTTTCCTTAGAGTTAAGGGGAGGTCTATTATTCCCAATAAATGAGAACTTATCAATAACTGCTGGCGTTGATGTAGGTATTATTTCAGCTGAGTTTTTAGGTCTTATTCCCAAATTACAAGTTGGTGGAGTATATTGGTTAGATTAAATAAAATATATTTTTTATCCATTTATTACCCAAACTATAACAAATACAACTGGCTGTCTTCAACTAAGGACGGCCATACTTCGACGCCGCTATTAGATTAGCATTCTAACAATAATTAAATTTGTAGATTATTAATCAGGTTAAATATCTGAACAACCAAGAGGAGTTTAGGTGAACTATTTCGACGTCTAAACTGTAGG
>Ga0172380_10001587_pt1 | contig 38725 bp, 62 predicted proteins | sample Leawe162metaG_FD_119747 | JGI IMG/M metagenome (GOLD analysis project Ga0172380, IMG submission 119747) | Leachate microbial communities from a municipal landfill in Southern Ontario, Canada - Leachate well 162 metaG | ecosystem: Engineered > Solid waste > Landfill > Unclassified | place...
ATCGTCTTGTGTTTTTCTCTATCCTCCCGACACTCAAAAGGAGGATCGTAAAAGTATCTTTCACGTTCCGTTTCCATTACCCCTCATTTGATAGCCACGTGTTGGACTTGCACCTACGACCTCCCAATCTACCTTCCGTTTTTAGCGGATGCATCTACTAGGCGCTCTACTACCTGAGCTAACATGGCAAAATTTTATTAATGGTCACATTCATTAAGCTTGGTGTGTGGAGTAGGCCGGTCTCTGCCTTTACGGGGTAAAAAAGCACCCCAGCCGGTATTATCACCTTCAGGTGTAATATCCCTATTCATCTCCCACTGTTCATTAGGCACTGCACGACCTGTGCCATGCTTAATCACGTCGGCTGTTCTGTTTTTTGTATAATCTGGGTTGTGCTGAGTGTTCTTGCTCATATACCTCGCTTCCTACTGTGTTGTAGTCAATGATCCATTGATTGAACATATCTTCGGAACATGGGCATGGGGCTTGATAGCTTTCCGAAAAAGCTATCAGCCCCATGACTCTTTGATCTGGTGTGAGATCTTCCCATTTCATTAATGTTGTGCTCTGTGCTTTTTAACATATCCGGCTAAACCGTCAACAGATTTTTTGTATTCTTCCATCTGATTCATCTCAGAGGAATATTTTCCACCTGCCAATTCTGTGTCTGCTGGATCTTTTTCCCAATGTCCTTGGTGAAATTGAGGCATAGCAGATACTTTATCATGCGGATGCGAACCATGCTTTTTGTGACCTTTCATAATCTACTCCTACCCGGCCATTGCCGGCTGTTGTGATGATATGCTTAACTGCCCTCTTTCCGGGGCATTTTGAGACTTTATAGCCATTGCAATTTCGTAAGATTTTCCGATCATCTCAAGATCCATCATTTCGAGACCAACCATAGATTTGACCAGGTCAAGCTCAGTTTGCGCCCTCTTGTGGTCGGCACCAGCTGAAAGGTCATCCACTTTTGCTTGTGTCTCGTAGATCTTGGCCTGATCTAGTTGTGCTTTAGCCATCATGCCATGAATCTTAGCTTGGTCAAGTTCCTGTTGCGTTTGGGCCTGTTGCTGCATCTGCTGTGCCTGCTGTTGTGTCTGTTCTTCCATATCTGAAATGACTTGAGCTTTATTGGAAATAAACGCAGCACGCAGGATACTCTTATCTGGAATATTCATGCCTAATTCTTTAAAGTGAATAAGCTGCTGAAGTTCCATCTGTTTTTGTGAAGTGCTATAATTTCCTTCTTCAACGGCAGTGGCATATTTTTGACTGTGTGATGTCCAAAATCTTGGCTCTGCATCATGCCCAAGGATATTGCGTATTTTACCCTTTGAGAAATTTTTTCTAATTGCCTGGAGTCTGATCTTTCCATAAAGTCTTTGAGAGTAGTCAAGTTTATCGAAAATCGTTTGCAAAGTAGTAAGTCCGGCACCCTGACGAAGCATCGAAAGAATGCCAGATTTGTCGTCCGTCGCTGCGCCCAAAAGCTCCTCATTTACCCCCGATATCGCTGTAATGTCCTCGGCCAGTGATTTTGATAACTCCATCAGTGACGATGGGATGGATACAGGCTCTATGCGTTGAATTTCACCTACATTTCGTCCCGATTTAAGGGGAATAAGGAACCCATCCCCTCCACTAGATTGTCTAAAACATTTCGGATCTGTCACAACGTCTACAGGGTATATCCATCCGGCATTGACAGAACTTTGTAACAGCTGAAGTTCAATTATTTTCCTCATATTATAAAGAAATTGAGGATCTCTAAGATTTCTAATAATTCCTTGCTTTCTCCAGGCGTAGGCCTGTATGTCTTGCTCTACGTAACACTGGATGGGGACAAAGGGATATGGGTCTATGCCGAGTAAATTTTTACCATGATAAACGACCTTACCTGAAAGAGTGATGACAAGCTTAGTGGTAGGTATCTGTGCCTCTTTTACCCTTAGCCAGGGCTGCTCATAAAGGACCCTTTTAAGCTCGTCCTTATCCGCCGTTTCATCTTCCTCCCACTCTGCAGCCTCACCAGATAGGGGGTCTAGGATGATTTTTCCTGGCCTTGTAGTGCGGTAATAGAACTCATCGTAGGTGAATAGGTTGTTAGTCGCTACATTCTGCAGTTCAGCTTGTACAGGGAACCGACCATCCTTCATTCCCCCCGGCTTCATTTTGTCTATTTCTTTGGCATAACCGGGGAGTAGGGACTTAGCCATTTCCTTGCTAGTCCATCGCCTGCGCCATATCCCATTGCAGTCTGATAAATCCTGCTTCCTAGTGTACTGGTCTATCAAGTAATTATTCCAAGACACAGCATCAGTGAAAAGGTCACCAGAAACAGGATCAAAAGTATAGTCAGGATATAGGTGTAATAGCGTTTCACCGGTATCTACCGCACCCTCAAAAGACTGTGATAGGTATTCTTGAAATCCATCCCTATCATCACACCAGCGCATGACGCTATTGTAGTCATCCGCAAGGGCGTCATCTTTATCATGTATAGGCATTGTGACTGTAGATTTGCGATTTTTACGCTGAAAGCCGCAGATCATATTGATATGCCTGCGGATCATATTAAAGAAATAGCGCTGGGTATTCTGCTGTCCTGACCCATAGACCTGATTGTATAGCCTCTGATCGCCAACTTTGAACTGTTTGTCTATAGCCCCCTGCATCCAGTAGCTAGAATTTACAGGGTAATTTGTCTGATAAAAGAAGTCTTGGAACTGCTTTAAGTCTTTAGCCTGGACATCAGTCGGGTCAATATATCCCAAGCTGTATTGTCCAGATTCGTATGAACCCATAGAGATTACCTGTCAAATTAAAGTTTTATTTAACACAAAACTTCATTCGTGGCAATTCACATCTACCAATTTTCTACCAATATCTACCAATTTGGTAGGAAGGAAAAAATATATGAAATAGGTCAATAATCGCTAATTTGCTATAATATCTGGTAAAAAGGAGAAAAAATGGAACCCGTATCCCAAACGATGTTTTTATTGTGCTTTGGCGGAATATGTTCGTTAATGCTTTTTGTGTGGAAAAACATGATTAGTACTATAGAAAAAATTGACTTAAAAATTGACGGATTCGAATCAAGAACAAATGCAAGATTCACCCTATTGCAAGAAACCATCACCGATATAGACCGCCGATTATGCAGGATAGAAGGAATGATTAGTGCCAAAGAGTGCTGCATGCTAAAAGATCACTCTCACAAAAAAGAAAGCGCCTAATCCAATCGTAAATGCATCAAAAATAACCACCATTTGTGGGGCCTAATGGCCCCCAAGAATCATCTTCGAACACCTTGCGCCTGTACTGCTCATAGGATAGATGGTCATCGGGACTTGTAAATTCCCCAGTAGGGAAGGCCGTGCATACTGCATATCTAAGAGCGTCGCATATATGGTCGTTCTTCTTTACAGGCTTATCCTCGCCTCGGTCCGCGGCCTTGGAGTCCCAGGCATAGGACTGAATATGCTCTCTTAAAGTCGTACATCCCTTATGTATGATTAGATTTTTTCCTCCGATAAACTTTGAGCATATTTTAATTCCCAATAACACGTCGTTATTCGCATCCAATACTGGGAGATCTTTTTGTCTGAGCGCAATTTTAAAAGAGGCAGCGGCAGGATCAACGTAGATAGCAGACAAATGTTTATAACCGATAAAGTCCTTGATATCTCTAACAAGCTCTTCATCCGTCTTAGATCTACCTGTTTTAGCCGAATCATAGTAATATTCTGCTTCCACTCGTATTTGAGGCCATTTGTTTGGCGTGACTGCACATAACACTGCTGCAGTTGCATTAGTCGTGCCATAATCAATCCCAACGACATAATAACTAGGACTCGGATAGGGATTTTCGTATTCATTATACTGATCGTAACAGTCATAAATTGCTCCATGAGCAAGTGCCCACTCTCCAAGAATATAGCGGTTATACCACATACCTGAGTAAGACGCTTTAAGTTGAGCCTTAAACGCATCATCGAGTGTTGGGTTGTCTTCCAGATTGAAGTTCCAATGTACTAAATCAAGTCCAGGTTTGTCTATATAGTCTTTTTTTAACCAGTGCGCAGGGCCTTCAGGGTTGCAGGTAGCTATTAACTTAGCACCTGGCACACTTAGCCGGCTCTCAAGCATCTTCCAAAAGGGTTCGGGTAAATTGGTGGCCTCATCGACGTAGGCTAGGGCCAGGGTAGATCCTTGTATAGTACTAACAGCAGATACATCAGGTGCGCCGACAAACCACACCTGCCGGCCGTAAAGCATGTCCATTTGGGCTTTCTCGGTGGGCTTGGGAAATCCCATTTTCTTGTATAGGTGACTGATAATGTTTCGCTGAATTGATGATCTATTTACGCCTATTACCATGGCATCGCCAGGCGGACCATTTTTTAGGTCAAATAGGAATCTCTCTATACTGGAGTATGTCTTCCCCGACCTCACAGCCCCCACCCATATGTTGAATCTGTGGGTCGCTTCGTTGAAGCTCTGGTCCTGCTTCGGGCTGGTCACCATTTGGCTTTGACACCTCTCTCAATTTAGCAATTTCATATTTTAATTGCATAATTTGATGATCCTTGTCAATTTGATCCTGTAAAGGTGCAGTAAGTACGACATTTTCAGGCTCTCTGTATCCCAGTTTTACCTTACTTAGCCATATGAGAAGCTGTACTGATCCCTTGACTGCTTTTTGAAATAGAACAGTCTCTAGTAAAATCATCCCCTCACTGCGTAAAGACTCCGCATAATCCGCGTAAGTCATACCGTATTTTTCTTTGGTTCGACGGCATAAAGTATCGGGGCTGATATTGAAATTGGAGCAGATTTTAGACTGAGTGCACCCAGCCTGTAAATTTTGATTTAGAATATCCCAGTTAATCTCTTTCCTTGCTTTTGCCATACATACCTATTTATACTTGAAATTAGGTATAAATGATGAATTGGCATATGGCAAGCGGAATTGCTAAGATTTTTGAAGCCCATACTCATATATCTGCTGGGCTAAACTTTTACATTCCTCCATCACATAATTTACATTTCTATAGACACGGGGGTATTTGTGATGTCTGTGATACAGGATGTTTGATGTAATATGTGGTTTCAATCTACAATCATATAATGTTTGGAATTTATTTTTTAACATTTCTGTTGAAGGTGTTAAGTCTCCTGAATGAGCACAATCAAACCCTATTACAATTCCATCATCTAATTGCTTCTCTAAAAATGTTACACCCCCATGAACATCGAATAATCTTTCGAATTCATCATTCATATCCGACATAGATAAGTGTTCTTGGGGAATCTTCACATATCCACAAAGATGACCTCCATATCTATGACCCCCACCCTCAGGAATGCATATCCTGTGAATAAAGCAATTCAATCCTGCGTGCCAAAAACTTAAAAAATCTAGTTCCTCAACCCATTCTCCATAACCCCACCACTTCATTTTTTCTTCCGAGGTGTGTATGTGTTTTTCTATGGTTTCGAGATGGTCCAATTTTATATTCTCCTATTCAGGTGCTTCAGGCAATGGCATCCAATGAGTAATTTTAAATAGACAATTCCACCTGTCGACCCCATCAAATTCAATCTTATCAACTCTACCTGCCCAGTCCACGGCCGCTAAGTAATAACCTGCTTCAGGAGGCAATCTATCTTCAGAGCTTACCCATTTGCCATTACTGAATGAATCGTCAATAATCGACTGCTTCATCACTTCAAATAATTTCGGATATTTTTCCCTTCCTCTCTCCCAGTTCAAAGACTCATTGTCTTCTGCGCTTAATATGTAATTTATACCATAATAGCCCTCTGGGAAATTTATCCATTGCCATTTTTCAGGTTGAAGATATAGATCGCAAAATTTTGAATCGCTGAAAGGTGCTGGAACCCATATCTCATCCATTCTCATGGCCACCCAAACATCACCACGATGCCAGACCAAGACCTTTTGACCATAGGGAGGTAATACTTCACTAGATAAGTTCCAAATTGAATAATTTTTGGATTGTTCTAAAGGTTTACTGCTCAAATCTGATTCCTGGGGTGCAAGGTTTTAGGCCGAGTTCACCCAAATATTTATATATTGTCTTCGCGCTAACGTCAAGGTCTCTTGCTATTTGCAGTATGGGTATACGAGTGCTAAATTGTTCTCTTAAAATCTGTATCTTTTCATTGTCCAGGCATCTTTTCCTGCCTAGATACTTCCCTTCTCGCTTGGCTAATGCTATACCTTCGGCCTGTCTCTCGTGTATGCGAGACAATTCAAACTCAGCCACTGCACCCATTATACTGAGCATGAGAGTTGAAATAGCATCGTTTTGACCGTTGAAAATGAGGTTCTCTTTGACAAAATGGATTGTGCATCCCTTATGCACGAATAGATCTACCAATTTACGGAGATCCCTTATATTTCTAGCCAGACGGTCCATACTATGCACATATACATAATCGTCCTCCCTTACGTAATCTAACATGATCTGGAGCTGTGGCCGTGCTAGTGATGCGCCCGAAGCGTGCTCGATAAATGTCTTATCTAGTAGTATTCCCTCAAGCTGCCGGCCTGGGTTCTGCTCGACGGTGCTAACTCTGGCATATCCTATTCGTTTACCCGTCATATTTTAAGATTCACACCGTTTGTTTATATTAAATATTTTACTTTCAATCGATACCATGTGATCTGCCATCTGCATAAATTTAAGAGAAAGATCAAATAGTTCTACTTGACTTTTACAAGCAAAATAAAAAACACAATGATTTGGGTCGTAAAATTCAATTATGTAAGTATTGTCTTTATTTCTATAAAATAAATGTATTTCGATATAGGCGGAACTATTATGTGAATAATAGTAAGGTTCGTTAATATATATATGTTTAAATCCATGTCTTTCTTTTGTTTTTATATTTTCTTCCCCGCACTCCACCTCCAATTCCAAACAGTCATCCGGATGATAATAAAAAAATATTTTTTGGTTTTGCATATTTTAAACCTCATTTTGCATTATTTCAAAAAATGGAATGGAAGACATCAGTTCTTTCAAGAAGTTCAGGTCTTTATTCACCCCTCCCGGATTGGTGTATGACGTGCTTTCTCTTAACTTTTGCAGAGTAGAGGAGATTTTACACCTCCAAACATTATATTCCTTTCTCATATCATCATTCATAAATCGGTTTACCTCATGAAAAACTCGTCTAATCGGGTCTTTCTCTTCGCACGATTCACAATCTATCAAATAAACAGGCTCATGATTTTTTCTTTTTCTAGGTTTTTGATACCATTCTTTACACCTTGGGCAACGTATTCCGCCAGATCTTCCATCTACACATAATTCAGAATCCCAATAAGATGATCTACCATTAGATATGGCCTCCTCAATAGATATGTGATAATCCATTTATTCCTCCCAATAAAAAGCTGGCATAAACATCGAAAAAAGCTCATCTGCTATTTCTTTGTCTCCATGGAATATTTTTTCAGCCGAAGCATTGAAAGAATTTTGCAGTTCGAAAGAGGTCTTTCCATTTCCCAATACGATCTTTTTTGATTTTGGTAGCTTAACGAATCCTATCCATTGTTTTTTTATATCGTCCCATACGGTAGGTACTCGAAGATATAAATTTTCCCCTCCATCCACATGAAGGCATAATTCCATGTAAGACTCTTTCATTATTTTCTTCTCTCCTCAATAGCACATAGTCTTCCATGGAAATCTTTCATTGCAGCATGAATCGAAAAGATCAAGTCTCTGGTCTCTTTGGCATTTTCCTTAACTTCTTCCCTGATCGCTTGTAGATTGCATTCCATGCGATCATATTCCTTTTGAGAATCTTTTTTCTGCCATCCGATCATTCCGAACATGGCTATCGCGAATAGGGAAAACTGTATCCAATCCATTTTTGGCCTCCTGTTTAGGTATAAATGATATAGCATCAGTGGATAGATTGCGAGTAAATTATGAATGGTGTTTTACGGTAATGTAGTTAAATTTTAAACTTGCACTGCTAATTGGGTGTACCCTATTTTAATGGTGCTGATAAACGATATGCGTAAAAAAACAACAAATTTCGACATGTTTGGAAAACATACATACGAAATCGACATTTCATATGTATGTTTGTTTTTAATCGGAAAAATCACGATTTCTTGATTCTTTATGTTGCGTTAAATTGTTGCCTTTGATATATTTTACTCATACCTAAACAATAAGGAGGGTGAAATGAAAAGATTGCCAACAGAGTTGACAGAAAGCGAGAGAGAAATTTTTGCAGAACTATTCTACAATCACAAGGATGTAGACTTTGATGATGTTTGCGATGGGAATCCGGCACCCTGGGGCTGCCCTTGGGTTTGGGATAACTCAGAATTGGTCGGCAACACGATTTCTGAGATGGTTAAAAATTTTATCGAATCAAATAAAAGAAATTTTGTAGGTCTATAAAGACAGTCTCGCACCATTAGATCGGGTGCGAGATTTATGCTTTTTCTGGGGGGTTAGGTAAAGGCATCCAGTGAGATACATCACTAATAATGTGATAATTCAAATCAGGATTTAGGAAATTTCCATCAATACAAATTCCAAAAGTCACCATCTGATATTCCACGCTAGATAAAATTACCCATTCGTCATTTTCTGGCAATTTATCTTCAACACTTATCCATTTCATTTTCGTATCCCATACATTGTGAGCAAAATGCTATATATACATCTTTACCAGCAGCTCCTCCGCACGCCAACTTACCGCATGAGCAAAATTCCTTTTCTCCTGAATCATGACTCACTTGACTAGAAACAATAAAGTCGATTGGCATAAGTGATCCGAATTCAATTTCACAAATCATTTTCGGTTCCTCATGCTGTCCCATATTCATTTAGGCCACATGTAAATAGCTACTCCAGATCCTATACAAAATAATAAAGTCAAAATTAGAGGAGCGGCGCTTGCGGTTTCCGGAAACCTAGCTAACGCCAGTCCAAAACCAATAATTTGGAATATAAAAACAAAGTAAAACCATATGTAACTAAAGTTTTCCAATTCATTCCTCCGTAGGCCGTTTCATATGCTCACCGCACCTATCGCACTCACCGCTCATTCAATCTCCCTGCTTCTAGGATTGGTAATCCGGCCTCGGTTGGTACGTAAATGACCTGCGATTTCTCGCTATTAAGTCCTGTTATCCAAAGATACCTAAGGTATCCCTCATTGTCTTTGAGTGAATCTGAGATAATCTCGTTGGCTCTAGCCACGCCCTGCGCTCTTATCACTTCCGCCTCAGCTAAATATCTAGCTGATTCCTGGGCTGCTCTTGCCTCCAACGTTTTGATTTGACGGTTAGACTCAGCCCTAGCTAGCTCGGCCTCACCTGCTTTACTCTCAGACCACACATTATAATACATCCCAACCGCCGACATGCCCCATAAAATTATTATGACAATAAAGACACCTGCTAGTATTGTTGATATCATTTTCAATACCCTAACATATTCATATTCATCTTCCATCAATCTCTCCATTCAACAATATCGTGCAACCAAGTACCTTGCATATCCTGAAAGTACGATGTCTCTACTCCTTAAAAATTTAGCCAACACATTTTGTCAGAATGATAATAGGCTTTCTGCTCGTCCCCGTTAACTCTTTTCACTTTCACTATTCCGTTAGACTGAGGAAATTTATTTTCGATCTTAATCCAGTTCCTCAAATCTAATCCATATCTTCCTGATAAAGATCTTCAGGGATGGGTATCCAGTAAAGGATATCATCAAATGATAAATGTGTATTTTTCACTATGACAAGACGAAATTCAGGGTCAGCTATACCTATCCTCTCCTGCGTGATGCCGGGCTTGGCCTTGAATAAAATCTCTTGTATGTCTTGTGGCTCATGAAATTTCATGTCTGTATAATCTGGCATTCTAATCACCTTGATTCACCTCGTTAAAATTCTAGTCCGCACCCAGGACAGGTTTTTATCTTTTTAGATGTCTCTTTCTCATCTTTCTCGCCATCTGAAACTGATTCAATGCTAGATAGTCCTACTAGCTGTTCTTCAGTGAATCCATATTTTAAAAGGTCAATCACGTCGAATTGGTTAGCCAATATGTCATAATCGAATTGGCCCTGATTTAGATTTAAGCCTATACAAAGATGCTCTACCTGTTCCTCTGTCAACAAACTGTCGGGCACCCAGCAACTGACTTCTTTTTCCTTCATTTTCTTGAGTACTTTTATTCGCTGGTGGCCACCGATGATTGTCATATCTAGATTGACTATCGGCTTGTCTATCATGCCGAACTCACCAATCAAACCTTCCAGGTGAGCCATTTGTTCTTTGTTGATGAACCGGGGGTTTTTTGCATATGGCTTGAGATTTTTTATTGGTATAACTTTAAGTTCCCACTTGATCATGCGTCCTCTTATACCGTTCATTTTTCGATTGACTTGAAAGTTATTTTCCATATGCTATTACCATGGAATCTTTGCAATTAGAATTTAACTTTGAATCATTGTCTCCTACTGATGCACATTTGTCACAGATGCAAAAACAGATAGACCTGGCCTGTGAATCCATGGGTAAAGTTAGACGGAAGATGTTTGCCGAATTGGGATCTGTTAAATCTCACTTGGATAAAGTTATAAAGAAGAATGCAGAGCTTGAAAAGGAATTGATGCGCCTTAGGGGGGATAAGATCGAATGGCTATATTGCCATGATGAATTTCTAGTACAGCAGCTAGCTGTAAACTAGCCTCGGCAAGCTCTATAACACTTCTTAACTTTGTCGGTGGATAAGTGCGACATTCTCACTTTTGAATCGTCTTTACGTTTTTTGGGCTTGGATGTGTCACGAAGCAACCAACGATCGTTCACTTCTTTATTTTTGTTTAATTGCACACATTGGAGACAACAAAATTTCTGTTCTTTTCTTTCGGGTGTGAAGAAGTGCCCACAAAATTTACATGGTATCCTTTCATACTCCATAAATCCTCTCAAAAAATAATTTCTATGCGTACCGCCTGCGTTGGCCATTTTTCCTGGCTGTACTTCCATAGGATTCTTGGATCATCATCGGCTCTACCTTTCAGCTTTTTGAGCTTACCTGTCCTAGTCTTATACCATCCTACCTTTTCTGGTATCAAAATCTCGCTTATCTCATCTCTGACATACTTCATAGAAGTAGGTAAGTTGTCATCATCTAGAAGTCTAGGTGACAGCCTGGTTAGCCTGATGGTGCAGGGTAATTCAATTTTATTTGATTCTCTAGAAAAAAGGTATCTAACGAAAAATTGTTGAATCTTATGTCTTTTGGATTTTTTAGACCAGTGCTCGCTAGAATTTATCTCACTAACCGTCTTTATAGGTAGAATCCAACTGATCATATGACCCTTCATATGGGATAAGTGGGATTTGAACCCACAACCAGCAGGTTATGAGTCTGCTGCTCTGACCATTGAGCTATTATCCCAAAAAACATATATTACCAGAAGTTCCGAGGAAATGTTATGGAAAAAAAAAAGATTTTTAACAATTTACGAAAGATACAGGATAGAAGAACTTTGTAGGTCTGGGGTCACACAGGAGGGAATTTGTAAAGTTCTAAATAGATCTAAAAACTGCATAAGATCCGAGTTGTTAAGATGTCCTGAGCGAAAGTACAACGCTATCATCGCACACAAAGACTATCTTGAAAAAAAATCTAAAAAATATCTCTCTTTGTATCGAAACATATCACAAAACGACATGATTATCATAAAAAAAGGTCTTCAACTTGGTTATTCGAAAAATAAATTAGCTATGCTGTGCGCATGTAGTCACTATGTCATGGATAGGTGGCTCACCGAACATATCGATGAAATAAATTGTGTAGAAATCACCGATGAAAATATTTCCACTTCACTTGAAGAAAGAGTGGTGGCATTGGAATTTCAATTGGAAATCATCTTAGAAATTGTGAGGAAAAATGACAGAAATTTTAAAGACTAAAGATTATTCGATTTTCAAAAAACATGAGTCAAACAGAAAAATTTATCCGCAAAACCTAAAAAATATAAAATTTTCTATTCAGTGCAGAAACATGCTCGACATGAGACCTATATCTGTGGATTCTGAAATGCGGGTTTTGGACGGACAGCATCGCTTACAAGCTGCTAAAGAACTGGACCTTGATATTTACTATCAAATCAAAAAAAATTCTAAAGATGAAGATATAATTTTATTGAATATAAATCAGAAACCGTGGGGATATGAAGAGTATTTAAATTTTTATGTATCAAAAAATATGCCGACTTATGTTCGAATCAGTGATTTTTGTCGGTCAAACTCGATCAAATTAGACCATGTACTCAAGATTATTTTGAACAGTGGAAATAACAAAAAAAGATTCAAATCTGGAACCCTGGATGAAGTAAAAAATGATGTATTTGAAGAAATTAAGAACAATTTCATGATGACTGAATTTGTGATTAAACACCTCAAAACATATATTTTATCCGACACCAAATATTTCCACCAAAAAATGTTTTTTAGAGGCTTAAGTCAATTTTTGAGAAATCCTATAAATTTGGATGTTTTTTTAGGAAAATTGAAGGTCAAGTCCGATTCCGTCAAGCAATGTACATCTGTCGATTCTTACATTAAAATGTGGACTGATATTTACAACTGGAAAAATCAGAAGCCTATTTAATCTTGTCCTTTATGAGGCAGGGTGAGGGTTTTTGCCCCACCCTGCCCCATTTCACCACACCCCACTACATAGGTACCACCCAACCATCAATAACGCAACCAGAGCCATTTAAATAGCGCTGCTGGCAAAAGTTTGGAACATACAGTGGATTGCCATAAACATAATCAGCCAATAGGTAGCAATGTGAATGTTTGTTTTTAATGCTTCGCCTAGAGAAAAAAGAATCATTATAGTAAAAATCACTGCTTCAAATGTTTTCATGAAATTTTCCCTTCCTGATTGATGGATTCTTGATTAAATTTCTGGTAATCGTCTTGTAGTCGCTTCCACTCGTTTTTGTGAAACATATCTTTTCTGTTATCTCGACCTTCAATTTCTAAGCAAGGCCATTCACTGATTCTTGATGCTATTGCATCACCCATCACCTCATAAACTTGACTCAGTGAAAGATTGCTTGTGATGATCGTGGGCCTTTCTTCCACGTATCTCCCATCCATCAGCGTGAAGTATTGCTGCTGTATCCTATCGTTGTGTCTTTCTCTCCCAAAGTCATCGATGAATAGGACATCTTCTTCGATCCAGCTTTGAAGATCGAAGCTGTCCCCTTGTGGGGATAAAATAGCTTGAAGCAATTTAGAATCAAGAGCTGGGCTGGTTAAATATTTCGGCCAGTATCTAGATCCGTGAACCTTGAAAATTTCCCTCAGCATAGAGAAAGCTAAGTATGTTTTCCCCACTCCAACCGATCCAGTGATAAATATCGAAGTTGGATTTTTAGCCCAGTCCCGGCAGTAATTTAAAATGCTCTTCGGGATATACTCCGCTGTATCCAGCCGAGCATTTACATATTTTTTCGGACAGCAGCTAGAAAAGAATATCTTTTCCCTCTCATCGAATGATCTTTTGAAGTACGGGGTCCCACCGGGGATCGTTGATTTTTGATTGTTTATTTCCGGATTTATGTAATTCACGATTCTCTCTTCCTTTTGATGGGGATGGGGTTGATTTCACTGTGCTTTTTTCTTCACGTCTCCGTATCCACTGCCTGATAGCTGCTGCATAGTCCTTGTACGGTTTCTTACCTGTCGAGGCAAGGTAATCATTTATCTGCTCAATAAGATCATTGACAAGGGATTCACCGTGAGCCTGGGTGAGAGTGTCTAGCTCGTCCTGGGTGATCTTAACGAATTTTCCAAGAGTCAAAAGAGAAACCACACCACCACTCTCCCCCTTCGAGGGGGTGGGGGGTGAGGAAGCTTTAGCTTCCTTACTCTCTGTAATACTAGGTGTATTAATATGGGTGTTATTTTCGACACCCCCCCCTGTTATTTTCGACACCCCCCCCTGTTGTTTTTGCATCTTCGTAATCTGTTTTTTAATCTCTGGGGAAACCCAGATCCGTCTGTTCCAGTGAATGCCCTCTTTTACTGTGTCTATCTCGATTAAATTGCATTCCTTCAGCGATCTTAACCACCTGTGGATCGTTGAGATAGAACAGCCATAGAGATCGGCAAAGTACTGGTTGGTCGCCCAACAATACCCCTTATGACTGCATAATGCGGTAATTTCTCCGTAAAAAAGCTTGGCACCGTCCTCGATTTGACGATTATACCTCACATGCGCTGGAATTACGGCGTAGAACGAGGGGAGAGATTCATGATTTGTATTTGAATTAACATTAGACACAGTGAAATCCTTGACGTTTTTGGTTGATTTCACTACAATCTCAGATGTCTATTCTAAGTTTGTAGTGTTAAGCCTCCAATCAACCGATTGGGGGCTTTTCCTTTTATAGCGCAACATGTTGTTTCATAGAGATTAACAACAATTTTTACTATACTCCCAGCAAATTCCTTGCATTTTGCAATTCATCTTGCTAAACTCCCAGCCATCCCGAGCTAGAGTTTAGCAGAAGCCCCAGGTTTGCAGCCTGGGGCTTTATTATTTCGGTGACTCTAAATGATTGGCCCATAGAGATCAACGCCAATCTTTCAGCATAAGCATTAAAACAATGGTTTGACGAAATACAGCCATCAGGGTAAATGGAAAGCTATGATACAAACGGCACTACTATGCTTTGCGATGACGGGTTTGGGCTGCCTTTTCCTGGTACTAATGGGGATATTAGTATCTCGCCTAGTGTAAATAGGTTCGATTACCGTCCCTATGGCACACCTCCCAAACGACCAAAATCTAAGCCGCCGTCGTACTGGCTGGCTGTGCTTTTTGTTCTCGCCTACTTGATACTTTTGTGGATGGTGGGATAACCACTTTTCCATCAGTAATATCTGCAATTGCTTTAGACAATCTTTTGCTGGGGGCAAGCCTACCGGCTCCGATAGCTCCCATGTAAACAGGATCAATCCCCACCAATCCAGCAAATTCCTTTATAGTCATTTCTTCGATGGCTAGATATACCTTTAACTTCATAATCACTCCTTTGGCTTGTGGATTGCTCTAATCTGCTATTACAGCGGTATTTAAGTCAATATTTTTTGTTCTCTTGTTTTTATTTTTGTGTGTTGACGAAAAATACGCAATTTTGCATAATTTGCGCAACAAACAACAAATTTACCAAGGAAATGAAAAATGCAGGCTGCCATCAAATTTCAAAAGGACCTCGAATCCATAGAGACCTTTTTATCCTCAACGGATATGGAATACCCAATAAATTTACATCTAGCCAATGCTGCGATAGATGCTATTTCATATAGATGGAGCCGAGATCTATATTTAATTTTAGTGGGGTGGATAAAGGAAAAATATGAAAAAAAAACTATAGATGATAGATAAGGGGCAGCGACCAACTCTCACATAACCTGGGTGCGCCAACACCCAGTAGCCGCTGCAGGAAGCATACTATTCCTAGCAGCGGTAAAAAACAACAAATTTATTTTACCGTATAGGGATACAATGTTAAATTGCCATATTTATGAAGATTCAGACCACAGCTATTGTCAAGATTATGAATGCAGAGATTGCGAAGCAACCGACAAAAAGACAGTATTTCAAGGCCAACATTTTGGCTATCTTTTAGACCTGTTATACAGCGCACCCGGCGTAGAGTTTGAACCTGAGTATTTTGACTACTGCGTCAAAGAGTTATGTAATTTTTTTCAATTCGACAAAGAATTTTATCCAAAAAAACAAATCGTAAAATTTCCATCGGTAATGACGGAAGAATATTTGAACTTTATCCAAACTTGCAATTTCTAGGAGTGAAAAATGAGTTTTTTAGATCAAGATTACGAGATACCCAGCAACGGAAGCGCTAATTACTTATCTCTGGTGGATGGTACAAATCGATTGAGAATTTTATCCAAGCCCATTTTAGGGTGGGAGGATTGGCAGGAAAAAAAACCTATCAGATATAAGATGGGCCAACAGCCTAGACATAGTATAGACCCAGACCATCCGATGAAACATTTCTGGGCTATGATTGTATGGTCATACAACACAAACTCCATCCAGATTTGGCAGATACGGCAGGCCACTATACAAAAAGCACTAAAGGGATATGCCGACCTTCCTAGCTGGGGCGCTCCCTACTACTATGATATCGCTATAGTAAAGAGCGGACAAGCCCAATTGACTAAATATCAGGTGATGCCCGAACCTCATTCCCAGGCTGCAGAGCATATCGTAAAAGCATACCATGACAAACCGTGCTGGTTGGATGCCATGCTCACATGTGAAGATCCATGGAAAGAACAAGTGGGTGATCCAACAGAGGGGATATTCGGGGAGAGACCTAAATCATCAGTACCCACCCAGGCCATGGCTAATGATGTACAGCTGGCAGAGCTTCGTAAAATCCTATCTGAGTGCGAACCAGGATATGAGGATAAATTGCTTGCTAAACTTGCAGCGCCTCCGTATAACGCCGCCGGTTTTGCCAAGGCTTCTATGCAGACCATGAATAAAATCATTCAGGCGGCCAAGGCTGCCCAGTTGGAATATCAGTCTAGCTTGTATCAACAAGAACAGGGAGTACCATTTTGAGTCCACAGGAAATTATAAGAGAAGTGGAAGAAAATGCCGGTGAATGGCTTGAAATGAGTGAAAACCCTGCGGCTACGGTCGCAGGGATTTTGGCACAAAAAATTGTGAATCTCAATAGTCATATAGAGTATTTGGAAAGGAGCCTGAGAAATGAATCCAGAATCCACATCAACTAATACGGCTATAGAGATGTATATCGATATGGAGCAAGGGTCGAAAGAGTGGCTAGCTTTAAGGCGAACAAAAATTACCGCTACCGATGCGGTAACTATTATGGGTGTATCTCCTTATAAAACTCCATTGCAGCTTTACCATGAAAAGATATCCGGTTGTTCGGTATCAAAACCAAATCCGGCTATGCAAAGAGGCTTGTATCTAGAACCTATAGCCAGGGAAAAATTTTCATCCATGGTTGGCATGGAATTCAATCCTGCCGTTGTGGTCCGGGACTGGGCCATGGCATCGCTGGACGGAATAGATGAAAGCCGGAGTAAGATTGTTGAAATCAAATGTCCTGGTAAAAAAGACCACGATATCGCTCTCTCTGGCAAAGTACCTGATCACTATTATCCCCAGTTACAGCATCAAATGTATGTTTGTGACGTAGATTACATGTTCTATTTCAGCTTTGATGGGATATGGGGAGTGGTTGTGTCTGTCGAGAGAAATCAAGAATACATAGATAAAATGATTCAGGAGGAGACTAAATTTTATGAATGTCTTTTATCGGAAATCCCACCTGATCCTAGCGATGGAGACTATGTGGTAAGAACCGACGAATTGTGGGAAGATACCGCGACGCGCTGGAAAGATGTCCGCCTCACGATTAAAGAACTGGAAAGAGAGGAGGAGGATCTTAAGCGGCAATTGATCTTTCTTAGCGGAGAAGCAAACTCAACTGGCGCCGGCATATCTCTTTGTCAGGTCATAAGGAAAGGAATTGTTGATTATAAAAAAATACCCGAACTGCAGGGAGTAGACTTAAACGCATACCGAAAAGACCCTGTTAGCTCCTGGAGAATAAATATAAAATAAACATTTGACAATATACATGAGATGCCCTAAGAAGAGGGTATCTTCATTACGGGCCTCCGTCCGGCTTAGAATCCCAGTTTCTAAGCCGGATTTTCATTAGTACTCATGTGCTTTTTTTGCCCGTTTTTTCATATCTTTGGCCGCAGACTTGGCCTCTTTTTCTTCTGTTTTTTCATGAGCTAATTTTACACCCTTTGCATACTTAGCCTTTCTGGAGTATTTTTTAGCGTCTTTATCTAGTTTCACGGCGCATTTTTCCATAATTTTTTTGTGCATTTTTTATCCTTTTTTAACCCTGTACGTGTGATTTACCTTATCCATTGACAAAATCATAAAATCTAATTTAACATCAAGGTCCAATAATCCCATGGAGAGTGTCGTATGAAATTTCTATCCATATGCTTTGTTCTAATTTTATCCTCTCTTAGTGCGCATCCCCATAAACCCATCTGGGAATTGGACAAAGCTTTAATTTGGAAGAAATCCATCCTTCTTTCATCCTGTATTGATAAATGTTTGGAATTGTCGGAAAATATTTCAAGTAGTGATTATTCCAAAATGAATGAATTAAAAGTAATTCTTAATATTATGAAAATAACCATTGGAGATCAGCCGATGGTAAAAAATGAAAAAGCAGGACTATGGGATTGTTTGGGATTGACAGATACACAGATAAGATTAACCTATGATGATGACTATGACAACTGGATAGGTCATATCCCTTATGATGCTGCCCCAGCAGATCCCAACCCCGAAGGTCCCGGTGTACATGTTAGTTAATCTTATGTTTTTTCTATGGCTCCCAACTTGGCGATTGCTCTTAGATGTTTGACATTAATTATTTGGTGTTGATTTGATATTATTTTTAATTTTACCTTTTATAGCCATGATAGGTAACGAGCAACCAAAATTTAATGATCCACTACCCAAGCAAGAGGTGACCTATACCCCTTTTTGGATGTATCGGTATTCACTCAGGCATAAATGCGGTCTTATCTTTCAGGAACATATAGAAAAATTAGAATGTGAAATAAATTCGATGGATGTTATTCCAGATAATTGGGTCGCAATTCAAGATCAAATGAAAATAATAAAAAAACTTTGTGGAATGACGCTAAAAATAGAATAAATACTTATTTTTTATTTTTAGATAATCCAGCTTCGGACAAAGCAACGGCGATGGCTTGCTTCTTTGATTTGACGACAGGACCCTTTTTAGATCCACTGTGAAGTTTGTGTTCTTTGAATTCGTGCATAACTTTTTTAATCTTTTTTTTCTTATCCATTTTATGTCACCTGAATTCCGTATAGAGAAAATACTCCGGCATTAATATTTCCCGAAGCCATGGCAAATTGAATCGCGTTGATACCTGTGCTTGTTTTTGCTGTGAGCTGGCCATTAGCTATAGTGGCTAGCGTGGTATCGTTCCAGGTCATTTGTCCGGTTAATTGAAGACCATTTCCGATATTGGCATTACCTATATACATAAATCCAAATGCAATGTCTGCATTAGATAAAGGGCCTGTAATTGGGCAAAAAGTTGTGCTATTGCTGTTTGTTAATGTGGTGCTATTATATGCAGCGTAATTCACTCCGGCTAAATATCCGGTGTTGAGATAACTGCCTCCATTATCCTGAGATACCACCATTTGAAGGGACTGGGCATTTGTTACTGGTTGAATGCCGGTGAAGACTAAAAGATAAGGTACAGCTGTAAGACCTGTAAAAGATATTGTGGCACTTGCGCTGGCTGTTTGTGTTGCGATCAGCCTTAGGCTTCCCCCTTTTGACGCAGATATAGCCGTCCCACTCCAGGTTCCCGATGCTATTGTGCCCACGGCGGTAATGTTGCCTTGGACAGCTGAGGGAAGGGTGGAACTTATAGAAGGTACGCCACCAGCACTTGTTATAAGCACGCCGTTATTGGCTGCTGTTATTCCGGCCACGGTATTAGTGGCAGATGAATAGAGTATCTGATTTACGGTCGTGGTGGCAGGATAGGTGGCTGTGCTGAAAGCTGAAGCGGTTCCTACTCCCTGGCCCTGTAAAATTGTGCCCGAGGCTCCTGTGGGATTATTGGCTGCGTTATTTGTTACCATGATACCCCTTAAGCTACCGTTATGTTTCCTTGTGCATTTCTTACAAACCACTCATTGGTCGTGGATGAACATACCAATTCTAATTGATCGTATCGATTTGTTGATGCAAGAGATCCGGCTGCTGATGTTGCTGAACTGCCCATGTGAATAATTTGTGTTGCTACACACTGCACTAGCCATCCCCCAGCGCCAAAGCCACCGACTTTGATTGTATCTCCGAAGGTGCTAGATGCCACGCTAGGCATGGTCAATGTGACCAAACCAGCATTATTGGCTTGATACCCATTGCTTTTTGCCATTGTCGCTGAAGTGCCGGTCACATCAGTCCAGGGCACTCCACCGCTCGCAGGGGTGGCCCAGGTTGGAACTCCACCAGCTACTGTATAAATATCCCCTGTAGATCCAATCGTTCTTTTCGAAAGAACATTTGTTGCGGAGGCATACAGAGTGTCTCCCGTAGCATATGAGCTGAGATTTGTTCCACCTTGAAAAATATCCAGAGGGAGGGGTACCTGTGTAGTTACTGTTATGGCGCTTGATGATGAGGTGAAGATTACGTCGCTATAAGTCAAGGAACCGGCGCCAGACATGGCAGCTGCATTGCTACTGCTTACTTCGCTCGAATATAAAAAGACTCCGCAGCCTGCTCCAACAACTACAGCCGTAGCAGTTCCTGAAGTGATCGATGTTTGTCTTATGTTAGCAGTAGATGTCCCTGATAATGTAACATTAACTTGACCCAAGACTCCTATAGTGACACTTCTAGTTCCGAACGTTGAAGTCCCCGAAAAATCTAAAATATTCAAAAATGTGGAATTCACGATTTGAAAAACAGAATCAACAAAGGTGCTTGCTGTAGATGACAAGCTTTGATTTGCAAATTCACCACCAAAAATGGATACATTTCCAGGGTTCATGACAAAATAAGCGACACCGGTTGTGTTTAAACTTCCAAAACAATTTATAAGAGTTATAAGTCGCGATCCGCTAGATGTCGAATGGAAAGCGGAAAAATCTAGCGCATTGATAAAACAGTTCGTCATAATGATGCGTGTAGCAGACGACCCGGTGATTTCTAAAATATAATCCGCATTTGTCTGTAGGAAAATATTCGAGATATTACACGTACCGTCAAAAGTAGCTGTAAGCTTCCCGATGATCCTGACATTGGCGGTCGTGGAAAATTTAGATTGCGAAGAATCGCCAGTGAATGTAGTAATATTTACACCAGCTTTTAATGTTAGATTTTCTGTGTAGCTTCCAGTTTGGATATAAATTGTGTCACCAGAAGAGGCAGCAGTTAGGGCCGATGAGATTGTGGAGTAATTAGCTCCATTATTCAGGTCTCCAACGATAAATTTTGCAGTGTGTAGGTCGGCTGTTATGTTAGCTGTGATTACTGGATCACCAGATATACCAGTTCCATTTGTGATGCTTATGCCGGGCCCAGCGGTAAGAGTACGTCCAGTGAATATGGAGGTTCCATCGAAACACACAACACCCGGTTGAGAAATATTTAGATCATTGGCAGTTTGCACCATTATGTCACGCTCCATGAGCCTAGGGATGATATTGTATGCCAGGTGGAATCAGAGGGTTTGAAGTTAAGTTCTAAAATGGAACCCTGAGTAGTACTAAAGGCCGTGCCTGCTACTGAAGAAACTGTGGAGCTTATCTGGATGGATTGACCTGCGGCCGCCTGGATAGTGACGGCAGCTGCTGTATCTATGAAAAATATTATTGTATCTCCAATACTCAATCCTGCGGATGCTGGTAAAGTAGCCGTTAGAGCATCATTACAATAATATCCATTTTCTACCTGAGCTGCGAAGCTTATAGAGGTTTCGGACCAGGAAAAACCAGCCTGCTCTACAATGACTGTGATAGTGTTTCCTGATCCTGTGGTTTCTACCCCATCACCACCTAAGACATTGAGTATATTAGCCGCTGGGGTGGCTGTTCCGCTATCAGTCACAAATGATGTTGCAACGGTGGGAGGAGGAGGGGTGCTTGTGGATGCTTTAAAGATTTGGCTCATCAATAAGCCTTTATGTAGGTGTAAGCAATCGAAAAGTCACCAGATGCGCCTGTTCCATAAAAAACAGTTCCCACAGGGAAAGCTTCTAGATCATTGTCAAGAACCAGTGCTTCACCTGCCGGGAATGTTTTCCATGTTTCAGATGTGCCTAAGCTGCTCATGGTGATAGCCACTGAAGCACTGCCCTGATTATCGAATATAATTTTACAAGGGTTGGCAATGAGTGTACCTATGGTAACTTGTGCTCCAGTCATAGTAGCCAGAAGTTCAGGTGCCGGCAGCTGTAACTGGACGGAGTTGTTGTTTATATTATACATTTACACGCTCCGTTTTTATGCTACATAGGCATATAGCCAAACTGTACCGTTTGAATATACCGTCGCCCCTGAGTAAGCTGCAGATAATACTTTCGTGGCTGCCGCAGCACCACCGCCCACTAAGTTTGTGCCACCGCCGTTGATAGTGATATTGTTGACGGCTGCAGATCCGGCACCATCCCTGATGACGAAAGTTCGACCGGCTAAGTCTGTAGCCGCTGGAAGCGTCACCTGTAGTACCCCAGCACTGGTATCGCAGTCGATCACATAGTCAGTGCCGAGCGCTGTATATGGGGTGTCGGCATTGGCTTTAGTGGTGATCGGAACTACCCATCCAGACGCGAATTTAATGCTTCCCGTCCCAGCGGTGATGTTGACTCTTGATGCTGCGCCGGAAGCGGTAAGATTTAGGGCATCAGTAACATCCTCACCTGCTGTAAGCGTCATAGAACCACTTGTACAGGTGATGATTACGTCTTTGGCTGCAGCGCCAGTGGCGACCATGTTAACGCCGCCTGCGCTGGTCACATTGATAGAATCGGCATTAGCTTCGCCAGAAATGACATTCACAGCGCCAGCGGTGGATTGTAGGGTGAGGTCAGCCGCACCAGTAACGGTAAAATTAGAAGCTGTTGCCGAATCTAAAGAGATAGCTCCTGTGGTATCAGCTATGACACCTCCAGTTCCGGCATCGATATCAATACCTCCAGCAGCATCAGACGCAACGATGTTGATTGCGTCTGCTGTAGCCAATCCCCCAGTAAGGGTGATTCCGCCAGCCGTGGAAGTTAAGCCTATACTAGCGGCGTTGGTACCTTGTGCGGCTGTTACTGTAATTCTCTCGGATGTTCCGCCATTTGTTCCGATAGTGATAGCCCCGGAGTTGTCCTCAGTAGCTGAAATGTTGACCGAACCGCCCGTATTTACTATGTCTATATCCTGACCGGCTGCTCCAGTCGCTAGGATGTCAATACCACCAGCTCCAGCACTTAAAACAATTGCATCGGCCGCATCCTCTCCAGCAGTCACATTGACCGAGCCTGCTGTAGTAATGAGGCTCAAATCGAATGCACCCGTAACTGTGAAATTTGAGGCGGCAGCAGAATCAAGCGAAATTGCCCCGGTTGTATCTACGATGAAACCATTTGTCCCGGCATCTATATCAAATCCACCAGCCACTCCGGACGCGTTCATGCGAATGGCATCAGCTACAGACTCAGTAGCTACAACAACAACTGATCCGCCGGTATTAGTGATATTGATATCTTCTGTAGCAGCTCCCACGGCATCGATGTCTATACCGCCTGCGGAAGCTACAATGCGAATCGCATCAACAGCGTTTTGGCTCGAAGCTATATTGACTTGTAGAGCACCATCAATATCTACCCCTCCTGAGGAGGCAGCTAGATTTATAGCATCAGCTGAAGCAAGAGCTGCAGAGAGTGTGATACCTCCTGCTGTAGATTCTAAATTGATGCTATCCGCACCGGTACCCTGTGAAGCTAATAATGTTACTCTTTCGGAGGTACCGCCGTTTGCTCTTATAATAATGGCCCCGGCATTGTTTTCTGTGGCTGTTACATTGATCGAGCCGCCTGTGTTTGTGATATCGATATCTCGTCCAGCAGCCCCAGAAGTATTTATGTCCATGCCGTTGTTGGTGAAGACCATACTGGTTGCGATAGATTCTCCGGCATTGAGATTGATACTTCCTGAAGTACAAACGATATCAATATCTTCTCCAGCAGCACCGGCTGCAGTTATATCGATACCTCCAGCGGAAGAATTGATTACAATGGCATCGGCAGCGTTTTGTGATGTTGCCACATTTATTTGTAACGCTGCATCAATATCTATTCCACCTGCAGAGGAAAGTAGTGTGATTGCATTAGCCGCAGCCTCTTCACCATCGATAATGACCCGGCCGGCGGTACTCGATAATGTCAAATCAGCTCCGGCGCCGGTTACTTCGATTGTAATAGCTGCAGCCGATGAAATATCGAATGTTCCTGTAGCACTCAAATCGGTAAAAACACCTGTGGAAGGTGTGGTATCGCCAATTGGTCCAGGGGAGGACATTTTAGCTATCAAATTAGAAGGTATTACAACGTTTGGTGGGTCAACAAGAGTTGAACCTCCATCTGTGCCGGCAACAGCTTTTGCATCCGTGGCTAATTGGCTAATACCAGCTTGGGAATCAGTTGCAATTGGTGCGCCAGAGGCTACAAGATTATCGGCATAAACCTTTGTTGCTACCGGTTCGCTATTGTCAGTTAGAATTACAGTCCCATATGTGGTTGTAGTGGCTGGTTCAACTCCGCCTGTATCCCAATTTCCAGCGCCAGACGTTGAATAAATGATGGGGGGGCTTACGCTGTTGTCCTGTATCCGTGTGCCGGGTGGGTAGATGTCTTGAGAAGTAGGTGCTCGATTTCCTGAGAGGAATTGAGGGTATACATACCCATCTATTTGAAATCCGAATGCACCATTTGAGTTGTTGTTGTATGGGGCTGTCATGACAAAGCTCCGTAGAGGTAAAGATGATTAATCTAAATTTCCACGAAGGCGATCTCGTCTACAGCCTAGGGTGCGACCCTATTTGTACGCTGTGCGTAACTTAACATTTAAAATAGTTATTTGCTATATAAAACATTCTTCGTATGGATTCAGAATGCCCCTTGCTATATTATAGAAATATACCTGGAGGAAAATATGGACTGGTATCAACTAGCGACACTCATAAGCGTGGTAATAGCGGGTTTAGGAGTTATCATATGGATGGTCAATAAAATAGATGTAGACGTGAAATCTTGCATCGTTAGATTAGATGGTCATGCAGCTAGGATAGATCAACTTTATCAAACATTTATGCAATACCAAAAGGCCACGGATCAAAAATTCTATGACCTTTTGAAGGAAGGAAGAAAATAATGGACTGGGTAAAAATAATAGCCCTATGCGGAACTATAATTGGAGCACTGGCTTTTCTATCCGGACTCATCATCTACATGGTAGGAAAAATGGATGCAGACGTTTCTAAGGCATGTAGAAAAATAGATGAACAGGGTATCAGAATAGATGAACAGGGTAAGCGAACCGACAAACTGATCTATGCGTTTATGGAATTTCAAAGAGATACGGACCGATTGATCAAAGATTGCCAGGAAGACATATTGGATCTGGAAAAGGTAATACCAGAATTTAAAAAACGTAAATAATTCTAGGACAATCTTTGATAGGGATAACCCTGAGTCCTAAGTAGAGTATATAGTGACGCACCCATACTTGGGACTTTTCCTTTCCACCATCTTCCCCATTTGTTCTGTCCATCTGTCCGGGCCGGTACGGCACCCATTTGAAACATCCTAAATACTTCCGGGGGGACTCCTTGATAAGAATATATAGGCCCATTTCTATTAGGAAAATTTCCTAAAAATCTAACCAGTAATCTTCTGTTTTGATCATCATATGCGAATCCTTCGACATTACTTGAGGGCATCGCCTGTGTGACGCCTCCTTCTGGCAATAATCCATCGGCCGAAGATCCGTCTGGTTGCGAGGCAATTTCAATTTGCTGCATCAGATTTTGAATAGTACCTGCAAGCACACCCATAAATTCATCATCCAGCACTTCCCCAGATGCTAAAACCTGATCTAAAGCCTGAAGCAACTGTTGAAGTAAAGCCTCTAGCTCTTGAGGGTTCACGCCTTACCTATTTTTTGGTTGATCTGTTGCAGAATGGACATAAGAGCTTGCTGTCCCTGGCCGGGTTGAGCCTGTAAAGGGGCCTGTTGACCCTGTGGTTGCATTTGCTGAGTAGGGGTAGGTTGTTGGGGTGACTGACTGGGTTGTGCTGTCTGGCCTGATCCATAAATCGATTCAACTATTTGCGACCATGGGGTTTTATGGTCCTGCGTGAGTTTCTTGATAATATTTTTAAAGCTCTTTCGACCTGTCTTATCCAACGTAGCCATTGCCGCGGCCTCTATAGGTGTTCTACCTTGTTTTATCTCGTCGGAAATGAATTGATGAAGTTCCGGGGCGTATTGCTCTATAATATTGCGGTTTTCTTTGATGGGTTCATTTTTTGTTTCCATCTGCTCTTTTAGAAAGTCTAAACCACTTTCAGCAGTAAGACCCATTGACATACCTCGTTTTAGAAAATCCCCTGTTTTTGGAGAGACTTTACTTATCCCTTTTATGGCTAAGTCAACCGGAACATATTTATTTAAAAGTGGCATTATTTTAGAAGCCGCGCCTGTCAATGCCGGAGCAGCAACTAAACTAGCCGCGGCGGATAATCCTCGCCCCATATTCCTTCTAAATTTTTGATCCCGTTCTATCTGTGCCTCATTAGCTTGCTCATCCGGTCTCATAACGGGGTCCTCCTAAACCAAGGAAATATTTTTATATCTCCCCAAGTGGGTGTAATATCCTTTTCGCCCTCTGCAATCTCTAATCGCTGCCTGTCGTTTAAGGACATCTGATCTTGATCTTGTCTAATCTGATCGAAAAAAGCTTCCTGATCGAAAAAAGGATCTTTTTCACTGAGTGATCTAGCTATAGCAAGAATACTATCATTGGTGTTTATATATTCTCCGATTTGCGTGGCCACTTTGCGAGCATTCGTTTCACTATTTATTTGCTTATCGTAACCGTATTTTTTATGTGAAATATTTTCTGGTCTGTATTTATCTACATAATTCTGGGCTCCTTTAGATAATCCATATGCAATTAAGGCAGCCCCTTGAGGGGATAATTCTGCATCTTTGATTAACATATTATAATATTCTTGCGAATTTCCTGCTCTTTTAAAAATATCAGAATATGCCTTATATTTGTTTAGGGCTTTATCACCCTTCCATATGCTTTCTATGCCAGTAGTCTTTGCTGTTTTTGTGAACTGCTTTTTAGCTTTTGCAACTTCTAACAAACGATTAGACCAATCATTAGCAACATTTTCGTATGAACTATTAGGGTCGGCACGCAAATCTCTTTCCATTCCTCTTTGGGCAGCTATCAACATATCTCCGGTAATATCTGCATATAATTCCTGGTCTTTTTTCTGTAATTTTGTCTCCAGTTGCCTTTGTAATTCACCTTTAGCCTCTGCACTTTTACCTTTTAGTTGTTCATTTCTTTGTTGTAATGCACCGGGTTCTGCCAGATCTCTAGCTTCATCATCGGCCTGTAGCTCTCTAGCTTGATCGGGTAAGAATCCTTGATTAATGTAGTCCGATATAGATTGATTTCTCTGTTGTGGAGACCAAGGGGTGCGAGTTAATGCTCTATCATTGAGCTGTGGTTCGTTGACGATTCCATTAATATCTTCTTTTGAAGATACATTTGGTGTCCTATTTAGGGATTGAGCTACACCCCCGGGTAATTGTTCTGTTTCCCGGTAATTTTTAGGATTTATTGATCCCCTATCTGGTTGTTGAGATGGAGATTGACCAGTAGCAGGTAGTTGCGATCCTCTGACGTTTCCTCCAGAGGCCTTTGCATAGGCATTTGCTTGATTCTGATATCTAAGCAATTCAGCACCACTCTGTAACATCTGCGGAGTAATCCCAGGCAGAGCGGCTAACCTGGAAAATTGCTGAAACGGTGTCAGACCCTGTTGCTGCGATAATTCACCCAACCCTTGAGCCAATCTTCCTCTTTCAATTTCCTTGGGAAGTTGTTCGGCTAAACCTTGACCTATACCTGTGCCCACGCGACCAAATATATTAGCCTGCGGTATAGATACCGATCGTGTGATACCACCTGCCATTATCTACCTCCATATGATCCAGCCGAACCACTTAAATTCGGACTGGCTCTCTGATTATTCCAATTTGGCATAGTTGTGCCTGTACGGTTTGAAGATCCAAACCAATTTCCAATACCACCACCTATGGCACCACCAATCGGCCCACCTACTGCTGAACCTATTCCCTGTCCAATCGCCGGTGCGAATGATTGAATGAATCCTGGAGTGCCTGGCTGATTTACATATTGGCTAGTAGGGTTCAATCCTAGCTGTCCTATGTTTTGCAAGCCTTGCGCTCCTGACTGCCTTAAATTAGCTCTGATAGCTCCCAATCTTTCTGCCAAATCTACTCCTGCCTGATTTTGTGCATTCTGAAACCCAGAGCTTCTAAGACCACCTGATCCCATGCCGGCAAATTGCTCAGATAATTGCGGTAAGATATCTTCTCGAAATTGCCGCATTTGGGGAGCTGAAAAGGCGTTAAAATCCTGGGAATCATCTCCAAGAAGGCCGCGATAGTAATCAGCAGATTGGCCGAAAGCTCCACCAGCCCCAGCCCCTTTACCGGCGTTAACAAGCTGCTCAAACAGTCCCTCTTGCTCAGGCCTCAGATTTGAGAGCTGATGCATCTGATCTGGAGTACCAGAAAGAAACTTTCCAAGATTCTTAAATCCTGAAGCTGCGCCAAAACCAAGGGCCTTTAAAGGATTGAATTTTCCAATATTGAATGCCATATTTACTCCTCTATAGTTCCTGTATGTACTCCATAACCACCCAAGCTCTAGTATACGCGGATGCTACCGTCACAATAACATCTGTAGCATTATAAGTAATTGTGTCTAATCCGTTAGGCAACGGCTCTCCTGTGAATGCTATTGCATTGGTAGCCGCACCAAACATCTGAATCAAGCTAAAATTACCATCGATAAATATTCCGTGGGGCTGTGTATTGACACCGACTGTTAATCCAGGAAATTCAATCACCTTACGTAAAATCGTTCTGAATGATTGGGAAGTCCCCCCCTCTGCTACATTATTGATGCCAGGTATAAAAGCCTTACCTGTAAGTAGCTCTTGATCAAGAAAAAACCCTATTTCTCTAGAATTAATTGCATTTGCGTGGCGTTTTAGCTGTTCAGTGAAAAAAATACGGCCATCTTCCCATTTTTCCGGTACTACATCATAAACAGGCTCGTATGATTCGAATTCTTGACTATCTATTGGGGTCATTATTATATCCCTATCGCCATCCAGTATCCATTAGAAGAATTTCCACTAGCCCAGGTTATCGTGATTCCTGTAGGTCCTTTAGCAGTTATAGTGGGTGAGTTAGTGGTTGACGTAGTGCCAAATGTGGCTTGCGCCATATAACATGCAGTGGGAAATGCGATTCCACCATCATTCGCAAAAACGACACTATATGTCGTGCTGCGAACAGGCCAAGTACCCCATTGCAATATGAAACCACCAGGAAGAAAGGTATATCCATTATTTGGGAATAATACGTTATCTCCTACTGCCGGAAGAAAATTCCTCGTCATCGCTACGTCATGATTTCCGGTTCCTGTCTGATAGAACAATTGCTGATCCGTATCTATTCCGTCATCTGTTGTGGTCGTATAGATTTGCGCAAAGCCTGGCACATTGGTTGGTGTAGACTGAGGAATCGAATGAATAGATGTGTGATACCCCTGTTGAGCTGTTTGATTTGAAAAAAGGGTGTGATCTATGCCGAAGATGGTATCTAAAGCACCAGCATTATTTTGTAAGTTCCGATAATCCTGATCTAGATCTACTATGCCTGTGGGCACTCCCGGCTCATATACTGCGATAACCATTTTTACTCCTAAAGTTGACTTAAACGACCTGCCTTGCGAATCCATAAGATCTGGGCATCAATTTGTACATCTTGCTGCTGTTCTTCTCCGGCCATTTGAGCGTTAGAGAATGTGTATTGCAGTGTGATAAAATTCCCTCTAGTGGCACAAAACACCCGTTGCCAAAATTTTGTACCGGATGGTGGCGTGAATAGACTGGAGGGTGAGGTTGGTATAACTGAATTAAAGAAGGTGTCCGGAATTACCGGACTACTGCCATTGTTTATTTGATTATTAGACAAGGTGTTTATTGGAGAAACATTGTCGTAATCCAGATATGTAAATAGGCTGATAAATCCTGGATTAGATGTGCCTGTGGACTCCATTAAAATATCAATGAATCCCATCTGTATCGACTGACCATCGTCCAGAAAATTAAACTTTTTTGACACTATAGAAAAATTATCTCTAATACTAATTAATCCTGCCCCTGTATATGTGCCGGTAGCATTTAGCTGTGCATCACTAAATTGTTGAGTACTCGAATTGTAGGTGTAAAGTAGGAACGAATCCTTATCTACCACATCAATAGCGTATACTCCACCATTCAACGTGCTAAAAGAGCCAAGAACACCTTTGATGTTTATCACTGTGCCACTATTCATATTGTGGCTTGGGCAGGTAATTTTAGTTGGTGTAGTTGTGTTTCCGGTAATATTGGAAATGTAGAGAGAGACATCGTTAACGGTGAGCTGATTTATCTGCTCAATAAACCCCTGCTGATTGCCTGCTACTAGTAATGGTTTTCCCTTTGGCCTGTCTATCCAGGGAAAATTGCACTTAATCCATGGTATTTTTGTGTTTATCCAATTTCTACCTGATTGCGCCTGATATTGGCCCAGAGTAGTATATGAGTCGTCAAATGTTGCCCATGATTCATTCTCGTAGTTGTATACTAGTCTTGTATTGGGAAAAATGTAATTATCAGATCCAAGAGCCGAATCATATTTAGCTGAAAGTGGTAAAGTCCAGTAAGCCAATCGCTGCTCATAATCCCTAATGCCCTGAATACGGAATTCCCCGTCGTTGATGACATTGATACCAAATACCAAGTCGGGAATCTTAGGATCAATTTTTTCACATTTATAACTATCACAATCGACAATACCTCTTTGGCCTATCGTAGAAATAGAAGTGTCGAATTGGACGCCTGAATAAGGACTTTCAGAACCCAGTTCTGAGTTAACTTTTTCTATCTGAAACGGTGCTATGCTGCGACCTGTATACCGAAGCTGCCAAGTGCTTTTTTCGCAGAATATCGTCAAATTATCTCTTACAAATCCAACTAGTACAATGTCTTCGGCTGTAGGAATATCCAGATAACCACCCTGTCCTCTGATATCGGATCGCCACGATCCGGTGGCCGGTGGGCCTGCTGCATAAGGGATAAAGGGATTTCCTATAGTGGCCCATCTAATGCGTTGGCGATAATGAGTAGCTGATCCAGCGGATGAACCTTCCCAGGTGTTAAACGTTACCATCCTGCCCCGGAATGGAAGCATGGATAGCCAGTTGAACAAATAGTTGGTGGCGTCTATCTGATGCCACGCGCCCGACGTAAAATCTACCCAGGCAACGCCGTCCGTGATTCGTGGAGGGTCTCCTCCCCCAATAGATCCTCCACTATTATTTGTTACCCAGAATAATTTATTGTTAGATACTGCAAAAGGTGTGTTCGCACTGGCTGTCCAATAATTTGTGCTCCAGAAAAAATCAGTGCTTTCAATACCTGTGGTGGCCACATTCCACGTGGTACCGGGAATAAACTCTTGAAAGACATTCGATACGGCATTATATATATAGGCATATTTCTGATCGAAAAATACGGTCTGGTCTATGGCGCTATTGTCCAGTTCCCTCACATTGATACCCATGGAAGGGAGGCCGGGGTAATATTGGACGGTGCCTGTTATAGATTCACCACCCCCAGCATTGATTGTAATGACGCCGGTTGCGTAGTTTATGGTGCCCCCTGTACCTGTGCCTAGGGAAGCCACTAAAACACCGTCTGACGCCGGATCTGTATATGTGGTGCCGTCTATATTTCCAGTTACGTTAACACTGCCAGGAACAATGGATGCTGTTGATTCTAGGGATAGGGCCGTGATTAGGTTTACCGACTGTCCCGTATTATCGACTAGCACAACAGCGGTGACATCTACAGACCTTTGCAATCTGCCTAAAAGTAAATGCCCCCTTTTTCTCTTGATCCTTTCACGCCATATGTAGGCATTATTTAGGGTGGGATAAGCATCATCTGGTAGGAGAAATTCTTCACGGTTTTGTATGAGACCTGTTTCGAATCCGGCTATACGAAGGGGTGAATATCCAGCCATTAATATGTTTGGCCGATACCCCAGCCCCCCCATCTCTGCTGAGTACCATTGAACATGGTGATATTCGGTTGCCCGATTTCTTCTACTGACTGCCTTTCTAAGACAAGGGCTTCTTGCCTTTCAAATCCTTCCCTTAGGTTCTCCACGCCTTCCATATCTTGCCGATCTCTTAAGATCTCTCTGGCAGCACCATAGGCGATATAATTCACCCATTGGTTGAGTACAGGAGAGTCCGTCGTATTCATGAATTGGGATGGCGTTTGAAAAACCTCTACTTCTACGGAGTAAACATTATCGGGCACAGGGCGGATGGTTAATTCGTTATTCCAGAAAAGAAGGTTATAGGGCCTTCCTACGTTATAAGTTGCAGCCCATACGTTAATCATTGTTCCGGCTGCAGGGGCTACCGGAAACGTTACATCTATATCTGTCGTAACATAGTCCACGGTACCGCAATATTGTGCTGTTAAAGGCGAAGGGGGATATGCTTGATAGCTAGAAGGAGGCGGTAATGGATTGGAATTAGCGTTACCTTGGCCACCCAAAGGTGATAAATTAGGCAATACCGGTTTTTGTGTATTTGTGGGGTCTAAATAAACATTATCCCCCACAGTGTTTTGGTTCATCAGAACCAGCCGTCCCGTTGTCGTATTCGAGCCGATTCCGAATGAATTAACCACAGCTCCGCCGTCATCACTAATGCGAATAGGATTTCCATTTACGTCTATGCCTCCAATTGTTAATTGAGTGCTTAGTATCCCAAAATTGGGCTGCGGAAACGGATTCTGGTTGTTTCCAAATAGGCTGAATGTGAAGTGTGTAGTAACACCATCACCAGCTGCCGGCTGAAACTGGGTAGGAAAACGAGGATAAAGATTAAATAATTGATCTCTGTTCTTGAAAAAGTTTCCTTGTATACCCTGAAAATATACAGGGGCCCTAAACCCCTGCATATTATTCACGTCTACCGGGTACCGGTCCACGTTGGGAATAGTGAGAAACTTGTATACACTGCGCTGTTGGTCTATTTTTATAGCATATGGGAAATCAGAATTGTAAAATTGATTTACATACTGCTGTATTATCGCACTTGTTAAAGATGACTGACCCGATGATGCCGTAAGTCTACGCACTTTTTGTTCAATATATGAGTAAGTAGTAGGTGCTTGGGCAACCGGCGATACCATCTAGAAGCCCACCGCAGAAAATCTATGCAACCATTCCCCGTCTTGGTCTTTATCTAAAGGTCGACCATCTTTTTGAACATCATCTCCATCAATACTGACCAGTCCACTTCGTCTTGGAAGCCGTTTATTTTGGTCGTTTACTTCTTTAACAAGGCCCAAAGGTACTTTGTAAACGCGTCCTGGGATGAAATGCCAAATTTGAATAGGGTCGCCGGCGTATCGGCAATAGGGCTTCGTTAAGCGCTCATGTCTACCCCTGGAATTCATGTACTCAGCTTCGACAACTCTGGCATCCTCTTTTTTCAGCGATTCCAGTTCCTTTTTTTTCTCCGGTTTCATGTTCTTGAAATCGTCAAAAGGAACGCTGTTAGTTAGTGTGTTAATGAGTCCATGTTGTTCTCCACCTGCTGTACAAAGCGTGAGTTGCACCATATTCAATTTCCTTGGTTGTTGTATGATTGAAAGGGGACAGCCAAACTGCTCCCATTTGCATATTGATAGTTTCTACTTCCGGCTGGAGATATGGTTGCCGGTTGTTCTTTCTTTATTCCTGAAGGGATTACAAAGGCATCGAATTGGGTTGAATTTAGATCGAGGGTGAACTGGTTTCCGCTGATTGCCATGATTGTTCCTACTAAATTATTAGCCTGGTACATCTTGTAGGTGATCGGTACAAACAGCCTAACGGCCATCCCGACGATATATGCATTAACTTCTGTGGTAGCATTCTCAATGGCTACCGTAATCACCATCGGTAAGCTTCTACTGATAGCTGTAATCTCCAAGGAGCTTGGTATTTGGATAACCGGTTTCAAATATTGGTTTGGCATGTAAAAATCCTTTAAGGATTTGTTTATTTATTTGTATTTCCGGTTTTAGGTATTGGTTAGGCATTTACTTTTTCTTTGGTATTTTTGATTTTGAATAGTTAGGATGGTGAGGCATAGCAAGCTGCCCATGTTTTTTTGCATGAGTTTTTAATCTATCTGAGTGTGAAGCAATATTTTTTTTAGCTTCCTGTTTTGTTTTTTCTCCAAAATCTCTTTTGGGGCCACTCTTCATATGTTTTGCGCGGACTGCTTTGATCTGTTTTCTTATAGGTTTTGGAGTAGCTGCCATGGTCGATTATTCCTATATTACTATATTAATATTGAATGGTCACCTTGACGTAGGAGACAAGGTGACCCAGATGTTACTTCTAGCTAGGAACAGGGGCGTTTATCGTGCCAGTTTCCATCTTGTAGGCCTGCCATACAATCACGTCACTTGCCGATCCACCGGGGGATTGGGCGCCGGCTGGCAGTAACATGTAAGGGACAAACAAACCGTTATGAAATGGAACTTGCAGGAAGTTGTAGCCAGTTTGTACATTCGTGATAGGATTGAATGTCGCTTGCTGACCTGCTGGCGCTACAGTAGGGAATAGCTGAGCCGTAGGCGTGGATGTAGAAGCCGGCAATGCAAAAGCCGTGTAACCTGTAGTATTCACATTAATTGTGAATGTGTAGGTTGTAACCGCAGTGATGATCGGCGGCTTGTTTTGTGGCTGGTAGAAGTTATTTAACTGCACCATACCGCAGGAACCGGGAATGGAGAATTCTACCGCCTGACCTACCTGATATGTGTGAGCTTGAGAAACAGTCACAACCCCTTGAGAAGCTTGCGTAATCTTTGTGATTTGATACGCAGGAGGAGCCACTCTAGGTGCTGGGGCTACACGACGCACGCTGAAAGCTGTAGCAGGTGCAGCAAAACCGGATGAATCCAATCCTAATAATGTAAACTGGGATCCAGTAACACTAGTGATAGTGAACGTCATACCGGAAATTTGTTGCATCCCTACCGCATTATAAATAACAACCGTATCACCTTCGCTGTAGGTATTTGTGACGGAAGCCACTGCACCGTTTGCTTGGGTGATTGTTGTTCCTGTCAAAGCGGCCTGTGGTTCGGGATAAGTCCGAACATACGTGAAACCATTTGACGCCGTGGAAGTAGAAAATTTATCTATATTGATAGCGCTGGTAGAGTTGGTTTTTTTCCAACGCAGCCCATCGTTATCATCGAATAAACCACCCCCATACCATTCTCCACGAACAACCCTACCTGTGCCTTGTGTAGTAGCCATTTGTGTTAGGTTTGTGGTTACGAAGTAGTCACAACCACTAGGAAGAGGTATGTATTGTGTGACCGCCGTCGCAGGTTGGGTAAAAGTCCCTTGAGTAACAATTGTGAAAGCCATTTTATCCCCCTTACGATGGTTGGAAAGTGGTTACATTCAAGCCAGATATCCAGTTTTGGTTAGTGATCGCACGAGCAATCGCAAATTTGGCATATATCTGACTGTTTTGAGCTACGGATGAAACAACCCAAGGTGGGCGGTATCCAATAACGGCTGTATAGTTGTTTTGTTCAACTTTAGCCGCTGCCTCAAGGCCATACATTGGGATTGTGTAAACGGTGTTGCCATTCATACTAATCCCTGGAGTTCGGGCCGCTTTGGAGCTGACAAAGAATCTGAATCGGCTGATAGAACAGTATTCTTCAGGTCTTAAACCTTCCTGGGTTGGATAGGCGGATTTAAGAAGGACACCCTGTACTTTTTGCAGATCGGATGAAAGATTTGTATTGGCCAGGGCTATAAATGCATCCCTCACCCCGGCTGTACCGAATTCTAAGGTCGCTTGGAGATTGGTTAGCATTGTTCGTGCATCGTTGCCAAGTAGGATATTCTCAATGTTGTTCACATCATTCAAAGAAATATTACTTGGCTGATCGCCGTTTAAGCCCCCTGTGGCGTTTATATAACTAACTGAACTTGAAAAAAGATCTCTCATTAAAAGATCTTCCTTTTCCCGTAACCATTGACCAAGTAACGCAGTGAATTTGGTAAGAGTTTTACTATTTTCCCATAGTATTACTTGCTCATTAGTTACAATAGACTTGGCGTAAATTTCCATGGTCGCGTCTATGTCTGTACGAACAGGAACTTCGGAAGCTGGGTCGATACCCGAACCATCAAGCTGACCACCATCAGTAGATAAGCGCTCAAATCGGGACATGCGAGTTGTTTTACCTACATAACTTTCCGCGTGATGAAGATCGACACCAAAGCTATGTATAAGGTTGAACATTGGAGTGGACAATAGGTCTTCCGAAGCCTGCACAGGCAATTCTGGAGCCATATTGTTAATGTTTGTGATACCTGTGGAGAAAGTCATTTTCGCCTCACATAAGTTGATAATGTTTTCGTTGGATGGGTGACGAAACCACTAAACAGTCTTACGGAGGCGAACTCGCATTCTGCCAGGGACTAGCGAAGTCCGAGAATTATTCAGCTAGTCTCAAACTAGCAAATTAAATATTTAATTACTAACATTGTTTATCCGACCCCTTTCAAGGTTCTTTGCATCCTTTCCCAATTAGCTGCCCGACGTTCTTTAGATAGGTGATTAATTTGTGGGGCATCAGCAGGATTTTGAGACAGACCCACAGAAGACATAGACTTAGGCTTGTTTTGATTAATTTCAGCACGTTTTGCATCTCTCTGAGCTGTTGAGTGATTAGGTACAAATTTCTTTATAGCTAGATAAATATCCGACCATTTTTCATATCCATCCTGTAATCTTTGTAACGGCCTAGAAACTTCAGGATAGTGATAATCTAAATAGTCAAGGTTTTCCTGAGAGATAATGGCATTGAAATCTGAATAGGTTTGATTGAGCCTTTGAGGGTATTCTTGTCTTTCTTTTTCAGCCAATTGTTGCTGATACTGAGCTTCCCGGGCAGCCAGTGCAGCGTCTATCTTTTTTTGTATACGCTGATCCTCTGTCTCTTCCTCTGGGTAGCTATACTGAGAGGATGGTACATCCGTTGGGTGTCTAGAAAATGCAGCTTCCATAGCCGCTTTTAAAGCTGCTACCTCAGCCTCTTTTTCCGCTGCTCGTCTTTCGGCTGCTTCCCTCTCTAAACGGTCCTTTTTTCGTGCTTCTCTAAAAGCTCTCCAATTAGGATCCTCTTTAGACTCTTCAGTGGAACTGTGAGAAGTTTCTGCCGTGCTATTTTGTGTGCTAGATTTATTTTCGATTTGTTCTTTTTTTTCTTGCTCTAATGCAACTGTGGACATATTTTCGTCTTGATTAACTGCCATATAGGAGACTCCCTGTGACTGATAACGAACATTTAAAACAGACCGATAAAGATGTCAATTCAAATATTGAATTTGATAATCAAATTAAGAAATTGCAGCAGGAATTGAGAAAGGCTTCTGAAAATTACAATCTTATCATGAAGTTTATGGCCGCCGATGCACCTATAGAAGTCTTGTGTTTAGACAAAACAACTGAGAATAAATTAATTCACTATGGGTTCTGCCGTATCTACGATCTTTTCTATGGAGATCTTACTAAAGTCAAAGGGCTCGGTCCTGTTAGAATGAGGCACCTTACAGCCTGCTTGAATGAGTTCTTGGGTGTGACTTAAAAAATATTCACGCTCTGAGGGCATATCAATATGATTTTCCTGTCGTATTATCTCCCAGAAATTGCCATTGAAGAATGCCTTGGACCATACCTGCATTGATGTATATCGTAAATCTACCCAAGGCATTGAGGCTAGTTCTGCCATTACCATATCACTAGGTAAGACCCATAGGCGCTTTATTATCTTACCATAGTGCTTGTTGTAAAGGAATACAGCCTGATTCGGCCTGGGGCTCGGCAGATAAGGCCAGCAATAGAATTTACGTCTTATCAGGTTCTTAATAAGTGGATCTTTGGCTATCACCATGACGACGCAAAACTCATTCTCGTCTATCATGGGGGAATAAGTCTCTATAGATTCGTAAAGATGCTTCTCAATATCTTCGGCCATGGCATGACCTACTTCTCGAGCATCGTACTTTGTTTTATCACTCAGGGCCTTTTTTGAAAGCTCCCCACCTGTGACGCGTTCTATAGGCTTAAAACCTTTCACACAAACCCTTTCATATAATTAGCTTTATAGGCTCTCCACTGCTGCTTAGTGAAGTTTGGAAGGAACTTTTTTATTCTTTTTCTTAGTAGTTTTACTCTTACTTTTCGCATTGCTTTCCTTTATTTCAATTGTTTTAGTATCACCACATATTCTTATTGCTTTATCTAACTTTTCTTTTAAAATCGGTGACATCTTATATTCATCAATATCGATTGGCCTGTAAACGAAGCCAGCATCTAGCATGTATTTGGGTAACGTGGAATTCTCAACGTGAGAAAGCTCTATCGTCTTGTGTTTTTCTCTATCCTCCCGACACTCAAAAGGAGGATCGTAAAAGTATCTTTCACGTTCCGTTTCCATTACCCCTCATTTGATAGCCACGTGTTGGACTTGCACCTACGACCTC
>Ga0172380_10001588_pt1 | contig 38721 bp, 59 predicted proteins | sample Leawe162metaG_FD_119747 | JGI IMG/M metagenome (GOLD analysis project Ga0172380, IMG submission 119747) | Leachate microbial communities from a municipal landfill in Southern Ontario, Canada - Leachate well 162 metaG | ecosystem: Engineered > Solid waste > Landfill > Unclassified | place...
GCTTCCGATATGATTAGCCTTGCGGGTAAGGCTGACATATCCCTCAATGCCCTTGTCATCTAAAAGCTCCAGGTTGGCTCCTGAGTCGTATCCCTTATCGGCGCTGATTTCCCCGGGCACGACTCCGAGAGCCTCTTCTTGCTGCCTGAGGAGCGGCTTAAGCTGGCTGCCGTCCGCGGCGTTCCCGGGAGTCGTCTCCACCGCCGTTATGATTTCCGTCTCCTCCTCCACCACGATATGCCCCTTGTACCCCGTCCAGCTCTTGTTCGTTTTCCTGCCCGCCCTGGCATCCGGATCCACCGGGCTTATAAGACGGTCCGTGGCTCCTTCTTCCCGGTCTGCCACCGCTTTCTCCAGTAGCTCCAGGTCTTTCATCAGTTCCGGCGCGGCCTTGAGCTTACCGGCTTTGAGTTCGTGGGTCACACCGTCCAGAAGCTTCTTCGCCGCCTCCATCTCACTGTCGCGCCCGGCCACCAGCGCCTCGGCAGCCACGGCGCGATCACGCTGGGCGACGGCCTCGCCGAACCACGCCTCTTGGTCATCGGCCTGCCACGGTGCTTCGTGTGGCGGCCTCGTCAGCCAGCCCGACGGGGCGGGAACATCGGGCAACCTGGCATCCGGAAAATCCTCGACCACCTGCGGCGAGCAGGTGTGGATCGAATCCGGGGCCAACAGCTTGCCGCACTCCGGACATTGGATCATTTCTCGCTCCTCAGTTTGGTGCGAAGCGCCGTCTCGGCCGCTTCGATGGCGGCCACCGCCTCGGCTTCGGTTGCGAACACTTCGATTCGGCCGTCGTACAGGGTCTCCACTAGGTCGTCGATTTCCATTCCCTCGGGGATCGACGCCACCCAGCGCTCCGGCCCGGTGTAGGCTACGCGAGCGGCGATCCCCTGGCCCGGCTCCAGGCCCACGCCGCTGGCCAGCTCCTCGGCGCTCGGATACCCGAGTTCGCCGTCGTCATAGTCCCACCAGAGATCGGGTTCCGCTGCCCCCGCGAGTCGTGGCACGGCGGCGAGAAAGCGGCGAACAGATCGAGCGATGAAATCCGCGTCGTCACCGGCCAGAATATCGTCCGCGTCCGCAGACTCGATTTCATCGCGCACCCGCAACAGCGCCTCCCGCTCGGCGGGCGTCAGGTCAATGCCCGCCACGACGCACCTGCCTGTCTCGCCGGTAGGCGTTGAGGTTCACCGTATCCTCCAACCCGGATACCAACGCGTCGAACTCCTCCCGGTGGCGCTCGACCAGTACCGCCATTGCCCGGAGCTCTCGTGAGAGCCGGACAGCCTCGGTTTCCTGGCGCCGGATGAAATACGCTGGCGCTTCGCCGCACTTCGCGCGGGCAGCTGCCGGTTGCCCATCATCCATCGCCAACCGCCGCAGTCGTGCCCGCACCTGCTCCTCAGTCAGTCGCATCTCACTCCCCCTTGCCGCGCGACGCGGCGCGACGATCGTTCGCGTGTTCGACCAACGCCTCGGTCCACACTGCGCCGATCTCCCGGAGACCGTCATCCGACACGTCGGCAACGTCGATGGTGCCACCGCCGTCGATCCGGAAAAAGTTCGGCATCGTGGGCAGCGCGATGATCGCCTTAACCGTGATTTGGCGCTTACCCCCGCTCACGCGACCCGCTCCCCCGCCACCGGGGCGAGAATTGCCAGCACGTCATCGATGTGGATTGCACAGTGCACCGGAGCGCCATCGCCGTAGGTCTGATACCGACTCGGAAATCCGACTGCGCTGCCGAACTCCGCCAGCCTCGCCTCCAACAGCACCCGCAGGATGCGCGGCGCGTCGGCCGCAATCATCAGGCGGTCCATATCGTCCGCGTCGGCGATCTCCTCGTTGGGGCCGAGCAGCCAGTTGGCGACAACGCTCCGCGCCTGTTCACTCGGCACCCCTGCCGCCCCCAACGCCGCGATCACGGCGCTCACGAGGGCGCCACCGTGTAGCCGTAGCCGGAGCCGTCGCCGGAGCCGTCGGCGTAGCCGTAGCCGGAACCGCCGGCGCCGGAGCCGTCGTCGCCGTAACCGATGCCGCCGTAGCCGGAGCCGCCGTAGCCGATGCCGTCGTAGCCGGAGCCGCTGTAGCCGGAGCCGTAGCCGTCGCCGCCGTAGCCGGAGCCGCCGTAGCCGGAGCCGCTGTAGCCGGAGCGGTCGCCGCCGTAGCCGGAACTGGAGCCAGCCATCGTCCAGAGCGGCACACGGTGTGCCGCGCGGAACAGTGCCACGGCCTGCGGAGCGTACTCCTCGACCCACACGGCGTCGTCGTAGGTCAGCCGCTCAATGGGCATCCCCGCGCGATACCGTGACCGACGCCCTCGACACGGCTGCGCCGCGTCGACCAGCGCCAGCATCTCGGCGGTGATGGCGATCAGCCCCACGGCGCGCGCTGCCACGCCGCGACAGCCTCCGGTGAGCAGTCCATCACTGCTGTGATGCCGCGCAGTTCCACACGCGGTGGCGCGGCGGTGATGCGGCAGCCCGCGGTCGGACCCGTCGCTGCGAGGCCCAGAACTCCTCGGGTTGCGGTGTCCCAATAGACGCACATCCGCGCCTCCTCGAGGACGATCGGGTCGGCGCCGACCGGTGCGTCGGTCAGTCCGCAAAACACGCCGCGCTTGTCGGTGGTGACCACGACCCACCGAGCCTTCGGCTTCGTCGCCCGCTTCGGGGCTGCCTGCTTCGTTGCCATCACTCCCCCTGTTGGTTGTTGTTGCCCCGATCAAAGCCCGACTCCTCGGGGTCAGCGTCGATGTGCGGGCGACCCAGCCAGGCGATCCCCAGCACCACCACCACGAGCCCCACGATCAGCCCACCAGCAAACGCCAGCATCAGGTCTCCTCCTGTGGTGCGGTCATTCCGCCACCGATCCCCTGGGTGAGTCGTAGTACCCTCGGGTTCACCGGCCCCAACACGTTCAGCTCACGGTCCTGCAACTCCTGGTAAGACTCAGTGAACCGCTTGAGGCACCAAATCCGCGCATCCCCGCCGCGACGCAGTTCCTCCATCCCACCCGCCGCGACCAATGCGCGCCGGGCCGCCTCGCCGTACTTCTCTCCGATCGCCGGGAGGGTCAGCCGCTTGTAACACACGTCCCACTCCAGGTCATCGAACAGCGCCGCCACATCGGCGACAGAGGGTGCTGCCGGGGTGGGGCGCGCCGCCTCGCGGATCTCCCCCGGCGCCGGATAAAACCGGCGCGTGGAGTCGTTACCGAGGCGGTGAAAGGCGGCCGCACACTCGGCATCGGTGAGGTCACGCAACAACACCGCGTATGCCCGTGCCCGTTCTGGTGTTGGTGGCGGATGCGGGAACACCGCAGCCAGCGAGCCCAGTAGATCGCCAAGTGCACTCACGCGGCCTCCTCCATTTCCTCGGCCCACCGCTTCATATCGTTGGCATCCGGGCTGTGCTTGGTTGCACGCGCTCCACCGATGTTGCGGCAGAAGCCGCGAACCGTGTTCGGCGTCAGCTTCACACCGGCCGCCGCCATTTCCTGCACGGCTTGGCCGATCGTCGCGTGGTCGTAGGCCGGAGGGTGCATCCCCTCGGTGATCGCGATGAGCGACCGGAGCAGCGCATCCGGACTCTTCGCGGCACGGAAAGCCGCTGCCACGTCTGGCCGGTACCCATCAGGCACCGCCGCCAGGAAGTCGTCGCGGTCGCGCGTCCACCGCTCGTTGGTCGTTGGTCGTTGGTCGTTGGTCGTTGGTAGAGGCGCGACCGATTCGCGAGGGGTCGGCGAACTCGTCGCGAATCCGTCGCGAACGTCCGTATCCCCTTCCGTGCCAACGATTTCCGGAAGAGCGGCGGCGAGGTTCGGCTTGTCAACCTTCTGGTGATGCTCCCAGTTCACGATCTGGATCACGCGCTGTCCACTGGCGGTCATCCCCCGGCGGATCCGACCCATTCGCGCGAGATTCGCGAGCGCGTCGCGACACGTATCCGACGTTTCGGGGAACACCCACGCGTCGATGATCTTGAGGTTGTCGAGCAGCCTTCCGAGGTCATCGGCCATACCGATCAGCCCCAGGAACGTGAGGCGGGTGACGGGGTCACACGGCGCCAGCTTCTCGTCGCCCCAGAACTCGGGCTTGATGGTGCGGATCCGGGCCATTACCAGTCCACCCCGCTCGCCCGGATGGCGTCCCAACAAGTCTTGCAGTAGAAGCGCCAGAGGTGTTCAACGCTCATCTCGCCGCGGCGACTCCATTCTGATGCCGTCTGAAGGGCTGCCCACCGGAAGTCGGCGACCCCAAAACCACGGCGCTGCCAGCCAATAGCCGAGCGACGCTCAAAACGATCGCGCGCAGACTCAGCCCACCGACGCCCCTCCTCGGTGGATTGGTCGCAGGTCGAGACCAGGGTGATCCAGGCGGCCTCAGCCTCCTCCAGGACTTCATCGATTTCACGTTGGAGCGCCTGTTGTTCCGCGTAGTAGCGGCCAAGAGCGGCCCGCTGCTCGGCGAGGTCCTGCGCAGCCTGCAGGACTGCGTCACTGTCTACCGGTGGCATCGTGTTGCCGAGGTGACGCGCGCCTTTCCCGGCGTTGCAGTCGAAGCAGGCCGTCACAAGGTTGTCCACCGCGTTGTCCCCACCGCTGGCCACGGGCACGACGTGGTCGACAACGAGCATTACTTCCGACGAGTTGCGTCCGCAGTAGCGGCACCTGAATGCATCCCGCTTGAAGACCTCCATTCGGGTCTTCTTGGATACCTGCTTCCGCTCGCTCACGCAGCCCCCTTGGCTTCCAGCACCCTCAACCCCGCTGCGGTGATATGCACAACCTTGCGTCCATCCCGCTCGCCGTCCTCATACGCCAACCCAGTCTCCACCAGCTCGCGGCACCGGGCGTTGACCGTGTTTTCGATCAGGCCGGCCTCAGCGACAATCTCGGATCGCGTCAGCCCCTTGTAGTTGAACATCAGCGCCCGGAGCACGTCGATCCGCATCGATCCCGCACTCGGCTGGACGCGTTCCGCCGCGGCCTTACTGGTGGCGGTGCCGTTGTGCAGTTGTCGGAACATCTCGAGGTCGGCGACCTCCTGGGCCGCCTTCGCCGCCCGTTCCGCGGCCAGCTTCGCCCGCACGGCGTCGGTTACCCAGTCGGTCACGACAACCTCGTGCTATTCGGCAGGCGGCGGGATTCCCCGGCTTCACGGAGCCTGCGCCAGACCGTGGTGGTGCCGCAGCCGAGCAACGACGCGATCTGCTGGAGCGTGGCGCCGTGGCGATAGAGCCGCACCATCAGGCGCACCTCGACCGGCAGGCGTCGCGGATCGTCACCGCGCCAGCGCAACGGGAGCGCCGTCACGCGGCACGCTCCTGCGGGTCGTGGGGATCGTGGGTTGAGGTCTCGACTGGCCCGTGGCCGTACCGCTTGCAAATCAGTCTGGCCTGGGCATACGCGCCGATCTGCCGGACGTGCGCCACGGCGCTGTTGGCGTCGGGGAAGTCCCGGCCCGGCAACGCGGCGACCAGCCGCGTGCCGAGATAGATGCGCCAGCGGAGCGCGGTCACCGAATCCTCACGTAGCTGGGGCCGGGACGCAGTTCTGCAATGCCGGCGAGATCGATGCCCGCCTTGAGCGCGTCACCGAGCGCTTTCTTGTCCGCGTTGATCGTCGCCGGCACCACGCGCTGGTACTGTGCGGGTAGTGCGTCGGGTGCGACCAACACCTCGACACTCGGCGCGGCGTGTTGCACGGCGACCTTGAACCGCGGCGTATCCACCTTGAGGCGATCGATCCGCACCAGCTCTTCGCAGAGCCGCGCCTTGAGTCGTGCCGCCGCATTCTCACGGGCCTTCCGATGGGCCGCGACGCGCTGCTCCTCGGCCTTCCACTTCTCGGCGTCCGCATCCCACTCCGCAATCAGCGCCGCGTACCCGTCGACCTTCGCCTCAAGGTTCTGGTCCATCTCGGCCACCAGATCTTCGACCTCCGGCGTCCACTCCCCTCCCGATTCGAGGAGCAGGTCTTCGAGCGCCAGGAAGTCGTTGCCGATTTCGTGGAGGCGGCGGCTCACGCGAACGCCTCCTGCACATCGGACTCGGACGGCTCCAACGCCTCGCGTCGCGCCACTTCCGCGCTAGCGAACCGGATCTCGTCATCGTACTTCGCGCTCTTGTCTTCGTCGCCGATGCACCACTTGACGAATGCGGCCAGCGCCGACGTAGGCACGTCGGTCATCGGCTTGCCGCCGTGGCCACCCCACGAGGTCGACTTGCCCGGCAGAGTCGGCACGATCTCGCCGTCTTCCGTCACCACCACTTCGGCTGCCGTTTCGGACGTGGCCTCGGGTTCAGCGGCGCCAACGACCTCCCCGGCGACAGACTCGGCCCCGCTGATCTCGCCGTAGCCGTACATCCCAGCCGTCGCGTCGAACCCGATGCTCTTGAGGCCTGCGGTGATGGCTCGGGAGCGCAGCATTGCCTTGGGATACTTCCGCCAGTTGTCGCCCGACGCCAGCCCCGCGCGTTGCGCGTCTTCGATCGAGAACGTTTCGGTGTGCGGTGACGTGCTCCACGGCGCGGTCAGTTCCAAGCGGGCCAGCTTGTCGGTGAGCTCCACCCAGCGCGACCGTCCGCCGCTGGAGTGGAACCGACCGAGCTGTGCGTCGGCGGCCACTTCGACCTTGCCCTGAATCACACGGATCGAGCGGAGTGATTGCACGGGTGACATCCCCAGGTCGCGACCCGTGAGGATGATGAACAGCGCGGCCTCCGGCGTCTTGATTTCGCGCGGCACCAGTCCGCTCTTGAGCAGGGCACCCGCGCCCCGGAGTTCGTCGGCCCAGTTGAGCGGGCCAGTCACGGCGACCGCGGTGCCCGGATGGGCGACTGTCGGCGTTCCCATTGTCGTGTTCTCCCTCGTGGTGGTAGATTGTGGCACCGGGTGTTGGCCCGGTCTCCCTCTGCGCAGCGCTCCGTTTTCGGCGGGGCGCTGCGTCTTTCTAGACGGCTCGGAGCCGCCGTGATTCGTCGAACGGCTCCAGTGTCTCGGCCTCCTGCGCCGCATCCCACACATCGCGACTGACGCGGACGGCGACGGCGATCTCCTGCGGTGTGATCGCGTGGTTCATCCGATTCCCGGTGGAGAGCAGCGCGATCGCGCCCTGATGGATCACGCTCACCTTCGTGGTGCGGTCGATCATTGCTTGCCCCCTTGGTGGAGTTCCCGACCAATCGCGACGCCAACCACAAGGGCCAGCGCGGACCAGAGCGCCACAGCGGTTACCATTGCCGTGTGCCTCCGGTGGACAGCCATTCCCTGAATGCCGCCGCCCATCGCACCGGGGCGCGATCGGTTGCCGTGGCGCTCTCGCAGTCGAACCGCGTAGCCACCGCCGTCTCCAGGTCGCGATCCACCAGACACCGGCAGGCGTGACGCCCGAGCGTGGTGCTGTAGTCGCGGTAGACCCGACCACGGACGGTGGTGAGCGGGACACGGGCCCCATTGAGTGCGCCGATCATCGGGTCTCCAGCGGGGCCGGCACGATCTCGATCTCACCATCCAGCAGGCGGTCGCGGTCATCGGTCGTGATGATCTGCGCCCAGATGCAATTGCACTCGAAGGGGACGCCGAACAGGTACCCCGCGCCGTGACAATCGGGGCAATTCGCGTCGGCTTCGATGCGGCGGAGCGGTGTCAGGTCGATGCTCATTCGCACACCAATTGGTCGGCGGTGAGCAGCCCGGCGATCTCGCGGCCACGATCCCGCTCGGCGCGGATCGCGCGAACCAACCGCTGCGCGTTGTCGCGCGTCGGCGCGGTGGCGTAGATCGTGGTGGCGGCATCGGTCGCCGCATCAGCGGTCGAGTAGGCCCGGAGCGCCGCGATATGGTCCCCGCGAGTCTCCGGAGCCGCCAGCGCCTCGGTGAGCCGCGCCACAAGGGCGGCCGCCATCGGTCGGCAGGCGGGCCAGCGTTCGACGGCTGCCACCAGCGTGGTCAGATATTCGCGCGTGATCCGGTGGTGATGATCGGCTTGCGCGATGCCGACGCAGTTGATCGCGCTCACCGCCTCGGCGAGCGTCTTCGGGGTCTCTCCGGGCCGAGCGACGTACCGGGCAGGCTGCCGGTGTTGCGGGCCGCGACGCAGCTTGGTGGGCATCAGGCGGCCCTGCCCAGACCAAACAGGCGGCGCCGTGCCACCTCGGTAGGCGAGACGGAGCGACCTTCAATGGCGGTCAACTCAAGGGCCTCAGTGGCCAGGTCGATCCCCTGCGACTCAGAGAGTCGCAGCAGCACGACTTTGGGCGGGGAGGTCGGGGTGGGCTTTTCAGTTTCCGGCATTGGGTTACCCTTCCGTAAGCGGCGGTATTTACAGGGCCGTGACACATATTACACGGAAGTAAGGATGAGCGCAAGGGGTGGGGACCGGGTCACCTTTGCCGTGCGTCTCACAGGGGTTTTGGCCGAGAACGGCTGGTCATCCGCCGAGGCGGCCCGGAGGGGGAAGACTTCCGACGCGAATCTGAGCCGGTGGTTGAAAAAGGGGATCGTGCCCGACCTTGCGACACTGGACCCCATTGCCCGGAGGTGGGGTTATTCTGCCGTGTGGCTCCTGACAGGGGAGGGGGATCGCCGGGCACGCCCGAGCGACCCCCAGAGCCCCTTGGATCTCATTGGTGAGGCGATTGGGCTACTCCGGCGCGCGGCACTAGAGATTCAGGGCCAAGCCCCTACGCCGAATCTCGCGCCACTCGACCTACCACTCGACCAGGGGGAGGCGATTGAGGAGGAGGGCCGCCGTGTCGCGCCCGTGCCCCCGCCAACGACGAAACCCCAGCGTCGGCGACGATCCGGCTAACCGCGCCCTCCTCGACCGCCAGCAGCAGGCCGCCGTGGTTCGGGGGGAGGCGGCGCACCACCGTCAGTTCCGGCGTCGCAGTGGGGTCGTAGCGCAGGAGATCGCCGGGCCACACGCCGAACAGCGGGTAGGCGGCGCTGGCGCGGTACCAGTGGGGATAGGGGTCGTCAGGCATCAGGGGGACTCCGAAGATTTACCGAAGGGTCTAGAGGGTATCGCCGATCTGAGGATTGCGCCAGAGGGTCAACCGGGCATCAACGGGGGAGGGGGAATGCGGGGCATTGTCTACGGGTTGGTGCTGGCCGGTTTGGCCGGGTGCTCCTCGGCACCCGATGGCGTGGTCACCCCTCCACCGCCGCCCCCGAGCGTCGGATCGGTCACCTTCATTGGACCGTCCGACGCCGAACTCGGCGACGGGCCGCGCGGTGGTGATGTGGTCCAGTTTACCGTGCGGGTGCGGGACACCAAGGGCCAGGAGATGCCCGGCGAGCCCGTGGTGTGGTCTACCGGCTCCTCCGTGGCCACCATTGACCAACAGGGGCTACTGGCGTTCCCCGACACCGCCATCGGCGGCATATCGGTCACCGTCCAGGCCACGGCAGGCGGCAAGTCGGCGACGCGGTTTCTCTCCGCGCGTGATTGGCGAGTCTATCGCAGCGTGGATGCGGTGACGCTGGAGCCGTCCGTCTCGGCCTCGATCGGCACGGCCCGTGGTAGCCTGCAACGGTTCGACCTCGTGGTGGAGTGCCGCGGGAATCAGATGCTCGCCTATGTGGTGGGAAGCGAGATCACTCGCGACGGCTCGGTGGAGCTTCGGTTCTCGGGAGCCGACGCGATGCACCTGACGTGGAATGAATCGACCAACTTCAAGGCGCTGTTCATACCGCCGGGTTCGCGGGGCTGGTTCACCGGCCAACTGGAGACGCGCGATACGCTGCATCTCCGCTACAACCGATTCCCGACCGGCGAAGTGACGGGGCATTTCGTGTTGCGGGAAGCCTGGCGCGCGATCCGGCATCCGATCGAGGCGTGTTCGTGACCCTCCGCCTCCACCGCGGCGACGGGGAGTTGCCGCACCTCTACTGGCCCGCCGAGGCCCGCCTACGGCCCGGTGCCAGATACCGCGGCCTCGACCCGGACCGCTGGTACCCGGTGGTCCTCGTGAGCGAACCCGAGCCCCACGTCTACTACTGGTTGGCGATCGACGGCGAGAGCGTAATGGTGTCGAGTCAGTACCTGGAGGGGCGGGGGGAGCAGGCCGCAGAATAGCCCCGGTGTCACGTGAAACCGAACGGACCCCGAACCCTGTGTAACGATTCCAGGGAGGGGTTGCGGGACTAGGGCAGGTGCCCTAGTTTAGTGGGGTCGGCCGCGCTCTGCTGCCGGCGGACCCCACTGGGCCGATCGGCCCGAGGAGACCACGATGACCCGCCGCAATGACGCAATCCGCCGCGAGACCTTGACGCGATATGATCGGGAGACCGGCGAATCGGTACACATCGACGCGCGCCGGTCCGGCACCGCCCGGGACATCTGGGTTTATGTATGGATCGACGGCCAACTATCCCACACCGATACGGTGCGGACGTGGGCAGCGGCGCAGCGGTTGGCAGACAGCTGCCGCGCGCAGGACTTGGAAGATTACCGGAGGCTGATCGCCGAGAATGATGGGACAGTATGACTGCCCTGCTTGCCGTCGTCGTTCTCTACTTCGTCGTGATCGATGATCACGACCGATTGGCCCGCCGTGATCCGCGCCATCCTCGACCGCGACCAGATCAGCGCCGTCGAACTGTCACGGCGGTTGCGCGTCAACGATCGCACGATGCGGCGCTGGCTCGCCGGAGAACGGACGCCGTTGCCGCGGGTCAGGGACGAGCTGATGGCGCTGCTGGCAGCGACGACCTGAATCACGAACGCCACCGGTGTCAGCGGTGGCGTCGGGGCAGGGAGGGTGCTGCGGCGATTCGCGGCCGGAAACCGCGCGGTGGGATCTACGGGGTGACCACGACGCCGACGCCTGCGGTGGCACCACCACCCAGGGCGATGCCAGCGAACGCGCCGGGCCTCACGTCGGCACCCCAGATGCGAACCCGCCACCGCGGCGGCTTCGGGGCCGACCTCAGCTGCTCCTCCAGCTCGACCACGCGACGGCTCTCGCGCTCGGCTGTCGCTCGCCACGCCGCCAGCTCTGACCGGACCGACCCGAGCGCACCGGTCAGCGCCTCGGCTTCGGCGGTGCGCCGCTCCACCGTGGCCATCAGGGTCTCCACCAGCGGCGGGTACAGCGCTAGACTATCAGCGGCCGATTGCGCCACGGCCACCAGCGCCGCCAGCGTATCGGCCTCCGCGGCGAGGCTGTCAGCAGCCCGACGGGCACGATCAGCCCGGCGTTCCGCCTCGACTGCGGCGACCGAGTCCGCCCGCGCCACCAGCGCCAGCGAGTCGATCACCGCGCGATGCTGGTCCCGCGCCGCACCCAGCAGCGAATCCGTCCGCGCCTGCCACGCCTGGCGTTCCGCGTCGCCGGTCGTGGCCCCTCGGTGGCCGATGATCCAGCCCACGCCGAACAGCAACGCCGCCGCCACCAGTCCGGCCACGAGCCACTTCCACGACGCGCTCACGACGGTGCCAGCACGGTCAGCACCGTGACCTCGTAGACGTTCGGGCCGTCGATGATGGCCCAGACGCGCTGCAATCCCGCACACGCCGGAATCGTCACGGCCTCGCCCAGGATGCCCTCATACTCACCCGGTGTACTGGTGGCGGTCATCGTCACGGTGGTGTCGGCAATCGGGGTGCCGTCGAGATCGCCCTCGACCGGGGCCGTGCTACTCAGTGACAGCGTGATCGACAGGCCGGTAATCCTTACGCGGCTCACCGGATGCACCACCAGCACCGTGGCACGGTAGCCACGCGGCGGGCTGATGCTGCCCCGGCTCACATTGATGCAGCTCATTCGGGTATCCTCACTCGGTAGATGGGGCCGTGCGTCACCGTGGTGTCAGTGGCCGCGCCCTGATGGACACGCACCCGGTAGAAGTCGGTGCTCGTGGTGGTGACCAGGGGGATGATCTGACTGGTGCGCGACAACGTGGCGGCGTGGCCGGTGATCTCCACCGCACCACCACTGGCGACCAGCACCCGCGCCCCGATGGGGGTGTAGTCGAGGGTCGCGGCGGTGCCGGTGACCGTGATCGCTGCCGGGTCCGCCGAGAGCACTCGGGTTCGGGTCAGCACCGCGGAGGAACCCGACACGGTCACCGCACCGGATGCGGCGGTCAGGCCGTAGCCGGTGGCGAGGGTGGCGCTCTGGCCGGCAACCTCGATGCTGCCGGGGCTGGCGGCGAGGAGCCGATCGACCCGGAGGCCCGCCGCGGTGCCGGTGACTGTTGCGGTGCCGGGATCGGCGGCGAGCGTGTATTGGCCGACCGGCGTGTAGAGCAGGGTGGCGGCGTGGCCGGTGATCGTGGTGGTGCCGCTGAGCGCCGCGAGGACGCGCCCCACACCGAGGTCGGCGGCGGTCCCGGCAATCGTGAGACTGCCACTCTCGGCGACCAGGCCATAGCCCCGCGCGAAGTCGACCGCCTCACCCGTGACCGCGACCGTTCCACTGCTGGCGACCAACACGCGACCAATGGCGAGTGACGCGGCGGTGCCGGTGCTGGTGATCGCGCCAGTGTCTGCCCCGAGAATGCGCGACCGGGTGAGGGCCGCACTCTGGCCCGTGACCGTCGCGGTGCCGCTGTCCGCCGCGAGGCCGTAGCCCCGCGCAAACGTCGCCGCCGTGCCGGTGATTGTGACCGTGCCGGTGTCGGCGCCGAGCACCCGCCCGGTCAGCAGGGCCGCGGGCTGTCCGGTGACCGCAATGACCCCGCCACCAGCCGCCACCACATAGCCGCGCGGGAACGTGGCCGGTGACGCAGCGATCGTGATCGCGCCGGGATCGGCAGGGAGGACCCGGCCCACGGTGAGCGCCGCCGTGGGACTCGCGATCGCGACCGTACCAGCGGTGGCCGCCAGCACCAACCCGCGGAGCAGGCTGGCCGCTGTGCCCGCGACTTCGACCGCACCGGACGCGGCGGCGAGTTCGTACCCCTCCTCCGGCAGCACGTTGACGCCGGCCACGTAGAGCGTGCTCGGGGCCTCGCCGACGAACCCACCACAGCTGCGCAGCGTCAGTTGCACAGCCAGCGGATCGAACGATCCGTTGGTGTCGGTGTCCTCGCTGACCAGCGTGTCCCACGTGTTGCCGTCGGCACTGATGGCCACGCTGGTGGTGCCGCTGGCCTCGCTGATACGCACGAATCGGACGGCGCTCGCGGCGACGGTGTCGAGGTAGATCTGGGTGCCGAGCAGCGAGATCGAGCCCGCGCCGCCGGTCATCCGGTAGACGGCGAGATCACCGGCGTAGTCGAAGTAGCGCACGGCGTACCCGTGGCCGGTGCCGCCGAGCGAGAGCAGGTCCATCTGGCGCTGCGCGAAATCGTCGGGACTGTTCTGGTCGAGCGACCAGTCCACCACGACGGCGCTCTCGGTGAGGTCAAAGAACTGCTCGCGGCGCACATAGGCGACATCGTTGGCGCCCGCCAACACCAGCGCACCGCCGGACACGGCGACATCGTCACCGAAGACAATCTCCCACCCCTCTGGCAACTCGCTCCCGTCGAACGGCTCGACCAGCGTCTCGATTTTCGGGTTCGGCTCAGGGGGCGCGCCGGGCACAATCGCGATCAGCACCTGACACAGCCGCGTGACCGTGCCGTTGTTCGTCCACGCCAGATTGTAGGTGCCCGCCGCACCCGCGCTGTACTGCGACACCAGCACACGGCTGGTTTCTGCTCCACCGCCGCCACTGATGCCGTTGTTGGCCTCGTTGAGCAGTGTCGACTGGCCGTTGCTCGCCGAGAAGTTCCCCGAGGTCGCGTCGTGGGTCACGATCCCGAGAATGTCGCAGCCCGCTGTCGTGGTGGTGATCGCGGTTGAGATCGGCGAACTCCCCGACGTGCTCTGCCCGACCGCCTCATAGATCGCATCGTCCGCACCTGACAGCACCGGCACGCAGATGATCGAGCGGTTGCGGTCCGGTGTATCGACCCAGCTCACCGTCCACGTCGTGGTGCCGGGCGTGGGATTGCTGACGACCCAGATTTCCGCGCCATTTGATGGCCCGGTGCCGCGCGTCGCGCGGGCACCGGTCGGGAACGTGGCCGACTGCGAGCCATTCGAGATGCCGGAGACCTGAGGCACCGTGCCTGCGGCGTCCTCATTCGCCGAGAAGAACAGCAGCGCCTGCGTCCCACTCGCGACCGTGATCTCGATACTGTTCGAGGTCGCGACATAGACCGGCGTGCCGTACGTGATCGCCATCAGACCCCCATACCAAACGCCCCGCCCCGGTCAGGGCAGGGCGAGTGGCCTACAGGGGGCAGGGAACCGATCACGCCGCCGCTTGCACCGTCAGAATCGACGCGCCGAAATCCACCTTGAACGTCTCGCCATTGGCGAGTGTCACGGCCGAGGCGTAGTCCCACCACCCGATGAGCGGATCGGCCGGCGACGTGGGCGTGTCGTTGTACAGCACGGCGTAGCGGAACGGCCCGACCGCGCCCGACGCCGTCCAGGTGATATCCGTGCCGGTCACCGTGACCACGCCGCTCGATTCCGACCCGCTGTTCTGCGTATCCTCGCCGCCTGCGGTATAGCCATTCGCGGTGCTGAGGTCGGTCAGGTCCGCCTTGACCACGTCGGTCGCCGCGGTTGGTGCTTCGTTGGTGAGGAACACCTTGAGCGTGTGATCGGTCCCGATCAGATCGTGCACGCCGTTGGCCAAGTCCTCAAAGAACTGGTCGAAAAAGTTGAACGAGGCCATCAGGACTCTCCAATCAAATCGAGGGTATAGGTACCGAGCACCGCGTCGGGTGCCGCGCTGAGACAGAGGGACGAGGCCGTGCGCGTCGCCGTGACGCCACTGGGCAACGCTGAGGTGTGCCAGGGGATCAACGACGTGACCGGCGCACAGGCGGACTCACCACGCGGAAGGCGGAGCGTGCCGACCGCACTCACCGGCGACGGGTCGAGGCCACGCGCTCGCGCGACCGCGCAATCGGCGCGAGGCAGGCCCCAGCCGTTCGACGTGTCGAAGCCGGGCGTGCCGAGGTCGAGTGAGCATTCCCGGAGCAGGTCGTATACGTCATCCCACGACAGCGACGGATTGGCGCTGAACAGCAGCGCCACGATCCCCGCGACGTGCGGACTCGCCATTGAGGTGCCGGACTTCACCGCGAATCCCGTCGACGATGCGCCGCTGATCGAACTGCCGGGCGCGGTGAAATCGAGTTCCGGGCCGCGCTGCGAATAGCTGGCCCGCGCGAGCGTCGAGGTCACGGCCCCCACGCCGATCGCGTAGTCGCTCGCACCGGGAAACGATACGACGGACCCACCATCATTGCCCGCGGCCGCCACCACGACGCGCCCCGCCTGGCGCCAGGCGTAGAGCACGCCGTCGACGGCCCCGGAGTAGCTCCCGCCGATCGACATATTGGCCACGCGGGCCTGCGTGGAATCGAGCGCCCAGCGGAGCGCGGCATACTGCGCACTGGCCCAACTGACACATTTCCCCGAGAGCACGTCGAACACGTTGAGCAGCCAGACCTGCGAACCCGGTGCGACGCCGCGCGTGGTCCCCATCGTGGTGCTCGCCGTGTGCTGGCCGTGCCACTTGCAATCGCTCGACACCTGCCCGCATTCCCGCCACGTGCCGAACGCGCGACAGCCCCGGACGCGGCCTGCAAACTCGGGGTGGTTCGGATCGAAACCCGTATCCAGCACCGCGACCTCGACGCCCTGACCGGTGACGCCTTGTGCCCACGCGCCAGCAACCCGCGTGCTATCGAGGCCCCACGACGCCAGCATTGCGGACCCGTCGCCTTCGATCTCACTGCTGCGGTCGTAGTCGGCATAGTCCACCGCCAACGACGAATCGGCGCGACGAATCCGCCCCAACGAGTCGATCACCTGCCGAGCGGGCACCGTCATTGAGTCGGCCACGAACGTCAGCACATACATCTCGTAGCGGATCACGCGCAGGCCGAGGCCGGTGCCCACGTTGGCGACCAACGCCGAATCGTGCGGCGGCGTCAGCACTGCGAGGAACCCTTGCGCGGGCAACACACAGGGTAGGGCCGCCGCCAACGCCAGAGCAGGGTACGAGCCTGCCAGGGAGTGGTTGACGCGGCGGACGACCCCACCGAACAGGCGAATCACGGCGTGATCTCGAATCGCAGGAACGGCACCGCCTGGCTGGCCTCGGGATCGTAGACCGTCTCGGCGCGCGCGGCGACCGCACCGGCCTTCCGACCAGTGGCCGTCAGTCCCTCGAACGAACCGAGCACCACGACACGCTGCCCAGGTGTGAGCGTCCGGGTGATCGCCACCGTGCGGGTGACCCCGATGGGCACCGTGTCGGTGATCAGGATCGGCATATTGCCCGGCGCGATCGAGTCGCGAATCACCACGATGCAGCGGTTGTTGTTGGGCGACGCGGTGCAACCGTATTCCACATTGGTCGGGCCGAACCGCATCGTGGCCGACAACTGCTTGGTGCACGCGCTGAGGACGAACATCAGGGCCAGCACCACGAAGACCGCGCCGAACGCGATCACATTGCGAGACTGGTTCATTTTAGCGGCCCTCCCGCACGAGCTTCGCCTGCTTGCCGGCGTGGAAGAGGTACGCCAGGCCGGCGCTCAGGAGCGCGGACACGTCGGCGTTGGTGAAGGCGGTGATGTCGGTGGTTGAGAGCGCGACGCCGAGCGCAACGCTGGCCTGCGTCAAGCCGAACGCCAGCGCGGCCACCACGACCTGCTTGACCATCGCCGGCGCGTCGTCGAGGATGCTGACGAACGCCTTGAGCCTGTCGAACACGAACGTGGTGACACCGGCCACCACAATCGGGATCAGCACGGCAACCAGGTCCCAGATCATCTATCCCTCCTCAGGTATGAACCGCCGCCAATTTCCGAACGCCCATTCAACTGACAGCGTGAACCGCTGCAACCCGGCGGTGGCCGAGCGGAATTCCTCGAACGCCTTCTTGCTTTCCAGCACAGCCCACTTGTCGGTGCGGATTCCGCCTCGGTCCTCGTCTGGCACGATCAGCGAGCCGAATCGCTTGCCGAGCAGTACGCAGCCCTCGACGGCTTCTTCTGTGTTGCCCCAGTGCAGGCGGATCAGCGATCGCCCCGGCACGTCAGCGACCTCGAACGTGTCGCCGAACTTGGGCGACTTGACCCGCACACAGTCGTACACTCCGGCAGGGATCGCGCTCACGCCGGGCTTGTTGTCGCGCCAGTCGTCTTCGCAAGTGGGCCAGTACGCGACGCGCTCGCCGCGATCGTCGAACAGGACCAGGTAGCCGAACACACCGAACGGCGTGTCGCTGTGCCGGAGAAGGGCCGCCTTCATCGCGGCGCCCCGCGGTAGAGGTCGGGCGGACACGCCATCCCCAACCACTGCTGATCGGCTCGGGTGAGTCGCAGACATTCCGCACGCACCAGCACCGACGTATTGCTCTCGACTTGTCGGAGGCGACTGGCCAACGAATCGACCCGCGCATCGGTGATGTCTGCCGCGACCTCGATCTGCGTCATTCGCGCCGGGTGTTCGGCGGCCATTGATTCCACCGGGCCCAACAGCGAATAGCGGTAGACGCTGACGCCGACCCCACTGGCCAGCACCGCCGTCAGGGCCAGTTTCCAGGTCAGCGGCGAGACCACCAGCGCCAGTAGCGCGTCGCGGTCAGGCATCGGAGCGAGTGAGCATCGAGACGGCCCCTGAATACGCGAGACACCCCCGCAGCGTGACGCCAGCGGGGGTGCGAAGCGCCGACCGTGCGGATATCTGATCACCGCAATGTCGGAATCGAGCCGTCGGACAGGTATTACCCGAAGTGGGTAGGGGTTAGGAGCCAGACCCTTCCGGCAGGATCGGCACCACCATTTCAATCATTGCCTGTCGCCACGCACAGTCGAGGTCACCCAGCGACACCACCTGCCCCAGGGCCAGCAAGCCGCGGCGACGCGTGACATAGTCCGGCAACCAACTGAGATCGACCACCACCCAACTGCCCGCCCGTAGCGTGGACGTGGCGTGCCGCATCACCGGGACCGTGATGGCGGGAGAGCCCAGGGAGTACCGGCGTTGAACGTGCAGTTGCCGTAGCTGTGACAACTGCCACCCCAATTCCTCGTTCGTCAGTCCGCCGAGTGGGTCGGCGGTGCTGGTGCCGACGGCCCGAAACGCGTCGCCCTTGAGCTCCAAGACCTGACGGCCACACCGGGTGATCGAGGGTTCGTCCGTCCATTCTACGACGATCTCTCGAGACAGGAGCCCGTCGTTTTCCGCTGTCCCGGAGGTTGGGCGGTAGTCGCGTGGGTAGACGAATCGCAGCACATTCACCACGCGCTCACCGGCGTTCCAGTCCGGCGACGGTTCAGTGATGGGGTTATTGATCACCACCAACCCGAGCGGAGAGGTTGGCGGCACCTGGCTGACGGGGGAAATCCGCCCATCGGCATCCAAGGCGGGGATCCACCCGGTGGGGGCGTAGATGTACTTCTCCAACCAGTCGCGGGCATCCTCGATCGGCTCAGTCAGACGAATGCGCACCGGGTCAGTCATTGCCAGGAGGGCGGCCTCGTCGTAGCGGATGCCGGTGGGCTTCACCGTTCCGTTGGGATCGCGCGCCGAGTACAGGCCGGCATACGCGTTGCGAGCCAGCTCACCGGCCGTGATGCCCTCCACGTAGGTCGGCAAATCCTTGGTCGGTGGGCCGCGATACACCACGATGCATTCGATGTCGGCATTCTCGGCCGGCAGGACCGCATCGCCGCGGCTGTCGCCGAAGATCAAGGTGCCCACGCGGACCTTGTCACCGATCGCGCCCGCGCTCAGGAACAGGTTGTCGTAGAGAAACCCCACCACGCTGCCGTCATCTTCCTGGTACCCATTGATCCAGAGCGTGCCCGTGAGCTCGGTCCACGGATCACTGGATCCCTGCGCGCGCCAGAGCAGGGTGAGATACCGAAACTCCACGCGGTAGTGCCGGATGAGCACGCCGTTGCCTTGGTCGTGCCAGTCATCCAGTAGTGTCACGGCCCCTTGCCCCGCCTGGTACGCCGCTCGCGACACTCCGATCTGGCTGTCGGGGTTTCCCGGCGTGCTCTGCAGGTTCATACTGCGCATCGTGGGCAGGCTGTCCCCGCCTGGCGGCTGGCCGATGTGCACCCGGCCCAGCACCGGTGCCGCGGGATCAATCAAATAGGTATCCGTGCCCGCGTCGTATCCGTATCCATCCCAGACGCTATCGGGGAGCAGCGTTTTCACGCCAGTCGGGTTGAACGGCTCTCCGGGTGCCACTGGCGCAATGCCGCCGCCACCGCGGAACAACTCCACCTTGCGTTCAACTTCCCGGCTGTCGCGAAGCTCGAAGGTGAACGAGGCGTAGTCGTCCGACATTCGGGGGGCGCCGATCGGACCATCGATGATCGTAATCCACCCCGCGTCTTCATCAATGAATCGACGGAGCTTGCCGCGACGCCCCCGCAGGTTACCGAACCCCTGCTGCCCGAGTATCCGGGTGAGGAAGCCGCTGTCCTGGTCTCCGGCAACACGGGGGCGATCAATGAGGGTTACCGCCGCGGTACCGATGGTGGCAGCCCCGGTCGCGGCGTCGATGTCCTGTGCCGCATAACGCTCCGGGTGACAGAGGTACGGCCTCGGATGGGTGGGAGAGGTGCCGAAGCTCCACCGCACCGTCTCGCGGTCGTCATCGTAGATATCCAGCACTATGGCGCACGGCTCCGAGAGCTCGAACGCGAATTGATCGAGCAGCCCGTCGCTCCAGACATAGGGCGCGGTGAACTCCGCCTCGATCGCCGTCGGCTTCGCGCGCACCACGACGGTGCCACCGTGGAACTCGTGCACCACCGAGGGTTGCACCGGACCCACCCCATAGAGGCGCACCGGATCGTAGTAGTAGCCGCGGGCCACCTCCGGGAGCGTGTAGGTCTTCGGCGGCGTCGTGACGGGCGTGCCGAACGTCTCGAAGCCGGTGTCACTCTGTCCTCCGGTCGGCCACATCAGACGATCCCGATGATGTCATTGGTTGGCGGGATCACGGGCATCTGGCCCGCGTCGTCGGGGAACTGCGCCGGGAACCGTGTCGAGGGCCAGTCGAAGTTCGGGCTGGTGAGCGGCGAGCCGCCGCCGCCGCTGATGTCGTCACCCAGCACCGTGCTCACGTAATGGCCATCCTCATCGGTGAAGTTGAAGTTGTGGTATCCGCGCACCCGCCAAGCGTACCGCACCAGATGGGTGGGGAAGGGGTAACTCGGCTCGTGATTCTGCGTGCCTCCGACGAACCAATACCCCGGCGTCGGCCCCACCGGCGTGTCGCTGCACACGAAGGGGCGCGGATCCGGACCTGCCGACACATCGGTTTCGCGCCGCGCCTCCATCAGGCCCGGGCCGCCGAAGCCGCTCAGACGTTCCGTGATCGAGAGCAGGAGATCCCGATCGCAGTTGACCGAGATGTCCACGTCGGGGATGGTGGCAAAGATCGCGGGCGGAATGATGACGTAGCGCCACGGCGAGTAGCAGGTGATGTCGGCAATGGTGCGGCGGGTACGGGCACGGAAGGCCACCAGCGAGACGGAGCCGTTGCCGTAGGTGATGTCGAAGCTGAAGTCGTGGGAACCGCCGGCGCTATATCCGCTGCCGCCCCCGTCCGCCTCCTGCTCCTGCTGGTCGAAGGGGTGTAGCCCGCCCGAGGGATACGTGGCCGAGGCCGCCACCTCGATCGCGTCGCAGGCGTCCTGCGTCTCGACCCGCAGCGCAAAGCCATCGGTCTCCAGGCCAACGTGCATCCAGTACCCGGCGCTGCCGAGCCCGCGCATAATGTCAAAGGCGGGATCACTCCAGTTCTTGAAGACCGGGCGCCGCAGCAGCGAGTCGTTGTAGGGAATGCTGTCGACCCGGCCCAGCAACCACCGCCCCGTCGTCAGGTTGCGCTGGCCGTACACCACGCTCACCCGGCGGTCGGTGGTGCGGAACAATTTCTGCAGCCGGCGCAGCGGTGAGCCGGTGAGCACCGTCGGATATTCCACGGTGTAGCGATCCGACTCCTGCAGGCGCACCATTCCCGAGGTCGTGAGGTACACCGCCTGCACATCGATCTCCGGCGGGCAGACGTGCGGCCCCACGGTCGTCGGGAAGTAGTCGCTGCAACACCGCGGCGAACGTCCGGCGCCGAGGTTCTGCCAGCGATAGGTGGAGAAGAGCGGATCATACCAGTAGATCCACACCTCCGGGCTGCCGGCGCTCCCGGTCGGACGTTCGGCGATCACGAAGATGGTGCCGGTTTCGGTGAACGCCGCATCCACTTCGTCGATCGCCTCGTCGCCCGTGGCCGTGGTGAGCAGCACCGGATCGAGCCAGGCGGTGTTGTCGGCGTTCTGCCGCGCCAGCAACACCTGGTTCCCGTCGACCGTCACCCGCCAGACGTGCGACTCCAGCCCGTCGCTCACGTCATCCAGCGCGACTGGTCCCGTTGTGGTGGCGGTCCGGAAGTCCCACGACACGGCATCCGTCCGTCGCACGGTCGAGGTGTGGTCGAGCTGGTGGCCGGGTGATTCGAACTCGGCGCGCCACTCCCGGTTGCCCGGCTGGGGCGGCGGCGGATCCGGCTCGCGCAACCGGAACGCACCAAGGACCATCGCCCAGTCCTGGGAACCGACGATCGCGCCGTCCCACGTCTCGCTGGCGGTGAAGACGTGACGGTATTGGCCCCACAGCGTGGTGTTGTTGGCGCTGTTACCGCCATTCGCAGACTGCTTCACTCGATCGGTGGTGAAGGAGCCGTCGAGGGTGAGCGTCTGGTTGCCGGCCTGGTGTGCACCGGCCCCGATCCACGTGCACTCCTCATCGGCCGGCAGGGTCAGCGTCACGCTGATGGCCGGCGCCGATGGGAAGCTGGTCTTGCCGTGCGCCCCGGCGGCGCCGACCACCTCAACGACATAGCCCGGGTCGAGTGCGTCGTATTCGTCGACGAACAGCATCCGCCCGGCGGTGGTATCGGCGAACGTCACCGTGACGGACTGGCCCGCGGTGATCGGCGCGGTGACGCGGGTCCACCACAGCGACACGGTCACGCCCTCGTCGTTGCCGGGGGTGTACTCCTCCTGCGACGCCTCGCCGACCTTTTCCCAGATATTGCCGGCCGTATCGACCACGGCGGTATGCCGGTTGGTCGCTCCGCTCGACGCCGTCTTGTTCTCCGTGCTCACGCGCACCACGACCACCGCGCCCTCGGCGATGTTGGCCGAGAAGGTGGCGCTGAGCGAGGTGGTCCCGCCCGATGGGTCGTTGCCGACCCCGGTACCGCGTGCGGCGACGTGTTCGAGGTAAGGCATTCAGTCTGCTCCGAAGTACGGGCGCCACGGCATCGCCGTGCCCACCCCACGCAGGGTAATCGCGACCTCGAACATCCGCGGATACTCCGTGCTGCGGGTCGGACTCCACCGGCTGCCAGGCGCCGGGGTCACCAGATACACCGGGACCGTGGTATCCGGATCCTCCAGCGGATCGGGAGTCCACAGAATCGGCTGGGCAGATTGACCCCACGCAATCAGATTCAGCGCGTGGACCAGGTCGGGTTCCTCGACCCGTAGGGTCATCTCGAGCAACGCGTCGCGCCGCACGACGTAGGACGCCGGCACACCCGCAGCGGAGTCGCGCCAGCCACCAACCGTATCGTCCGCAGGAGTCCACAGCATCACCGGCAACGCGGTGTCCCACGTTGTCGTCGATCCTTCAGGACCATAGACGAATCGCGAGCGCCGACGCATCAGTTCTGCCCCCTTCCGGTCACCCGGATCCGTGCGTTCTCACCATACCGCGTCCGCGCTTCCTGTTGGGCACCGTGAATCACCTCTTGCACCCGGGGGTTGAGCGCATCCCATCCCGGGCCCGACAACACGATGGTCACCTCCGGTCCCGGAGGCTGAATGTTCGATCCCGCGGCCGCGTTGGCGATCGCCCCTCCGGACCCTGCGGCCGCGGCGCCACCACCACCACTTCCGGCAGCCGCTTGCGCGCCGCGCCACGCCGCTGCAGCGGCCGTGTGCTTCGCGGCAGCGGCCGCATACTTCCCGGCTGCCGCGGGGTTGCCGAGTCCGAAAGCCCCGAGCGCCTTCGCGGCGTTTTCGATGGCGGCCGCGATGTTCTCCTTGACCTTGGCCTTGGCGTATTGGGCCACCCCGGCCCACCCGCCTTCTGCCCACGCCTGCGACAGATCGTGGAGGAGCGTACCACTGCCCTCGATCTCATTACGTAGCTGGTCCAAGCCCTCTTGCCAGGGAGAGACAAAACGATTGGCCGCGTCGTACTGGGCTTCGGCGATGCTGCGCATCGTGGCCGCGAACGCGGTGCCATTGACCGCCCCCGCCTGCAGCAAGGCGTTGGCGATGAACTGTTCGCGGTTGTATTCGTGCAGTGCCGCGTTGGTTTCCGTCTGGACCGTGATGGCACCAGCCGCAATACCTTGCCGCACCGCCTCCAACTGCTTCCGGGATTCGGCAACAGCCTGCTCCTGCCGAAAGGCTTCCTGTCGATCGGCCAACCCGAGCGCATCATACGTGGCCTGCTCATCGGCATACGCCTTGGCGGCCCGCTGGGCCTCCTCGATCGCGTCGATTTCCTGATGGCGTTGCTCCACGAGCGCCGTGACTTGCGCGGCCTGCTCCGGCAGCAAGTCCTTGACGGCGCGACGCAGTTCCTCTTCACGTTCGAGCTTGGTGTTCAGTACCTCGATCGCTGCAGCGCCTTGTCCCTGCGCTTCCCGGAGTCGCTTGGCGGCATCGAGCTCGACCCGTGCTTGCTCCAGTCGCTCGGCAAACCGTTCCCGCTGCCGCGCCGCGTCCTTGTCGTCCCCACCGAATCCACCGGGGTCGGGTGGATCGGCCACCTCGGCCCGCGCCTTGGCGATCTCGGCCAAGACGACGCGCTGCCCCTCGAGCTGCTTGAGGGTCCGTTCGGCAGCAGCGAGTTCGTCACGCTTGGCTTGTTCGTTCCGAGTCGCCGGCAGCGGCAACCCGCTCCGCCCGAACCGGGTTTCGATCTGATCGACTTCGGCCTTGAGCGCGTCCCGCTGCCGCTTGAGGTTCGCGATCCCTGATTCCACCGCCTGCTGTTGTGCGACGACATTGGCGTTGCTGGCCTTGCCCAGGGCGTCGCGATAGATGTCCAACGAGCGGGCCGACTCCTCGGCCGCTTTCCGGCTCTTGGCTCCCAACGCCTCGAAGGCGACGGTCAATCCGGTCACCACCAACGTGAACACGCGAAGCGGCGTGGCCATCTTGACGAGCGTGCCGAGCGAGAGCGTCGTCGCACGGATCGCCCGGTTGACCGCCATCATCGCGATCGCCAGACGACCCACCCCCACCACCACGCCCCCAACCACCAGCGCCTTGCCGAGGCTGAGCATCACGCCGACGAGCGTCCCGGTGTTGTCCGCCAACGACTCGATGACGCGGCCCAACTTGTCGGCGGCCCCGGACTGTTCGCCCATTCGCAGGATCGTCTCACCCAGCGATTCCCGCAGGCGGTTGATCTGCAGCCCGACTTGCCGCCACGGCCCGACGGTATCCGCCGCCGCCTTCGCGGCCCCGCCGTACGCCAGTTCGAGCTCACCAATGATGATGGCTTGCGCCCCGGCGATATTGCCGGCCCTTTCCATCTCCTTGATCTGCTGTTGCTGCTGTTCGGTAAAGCGGAATCCCTGGCGAGTCAATGAGTTGATCGCCTTGCTGGGGTAGTTGAGCGCGTTACCGACCTTCTCGGCCGCACTCGGCAGGTCGATTCCCAGGCGCGTCGCCATATCGAGTGCCGCCGTGCTGGCGCGCTCGAACATCTCACCCTGAATGCCCGTGTAGGTCAGCAGTCTCGTGAGTCCGCCCTGCACAGCGTCCTTGCTGAATAGGCTGACCTTCTCGAGCGCTTCGGCCTGCTTGATGAGTTGCGCGGTCGTGAAGCCTGAGGCCCCGCCCGTGCTCTTCTGGGCGGCCTCGAGTTGCGCCAGGCTGTGCCGGGCTGCCATCGCCTCACCGGCAAACTGCTTGCCCCAGCCAACCAGCTGCCGAATGGCAAACGTGCTGCCGATGATGGCGGCCAGCCGCTTGAACGATCCGGCGATGGTAGTGCCGGCCTCTTGCCCATCGTCGCGGACCTTCTTGAGCGTGCGGCTGAGCTTCAGGTATTCGCTGTCCGTCAGCTTGCCCGCCGCCCTGGCCTTGTCCATTCCGGCCAACAGCCCGGCGTTGAACTCCTTGGCGGCAAGATTCGCCTGCTTCTTGAACTCGGCAGGATCAATGGCCCCGCGGGCCACCTGCACCCGCAGGTCAGCCATCCGCTTGTCGAACGACTTGCGGAGTTCCGAGAGGAACGACTTGCTAAACCCCTTGCCACCCTCCTTGCCGGCCGAGGTCAGGGATTCCGCGAGCTGCTCTTCGGTCTTCTTGGCGGCCGCACGATCAAAGGCCGCCCGAACCCACCACATTACGCCACGTGCCATCAGTTCCACCCCGCGGCTGCACGCCACTCATTCTCGAATTCCTTGAAGGCCTTCACTTCCGCGCCGGCCGCACGCACGCTGATCGCGTGGCGTAGATCCTCGCGATGCCGTGCCCGGGTCAGGTGATGGAGGCCATACTGATAGTGGGCCCACGAGAGCGGCAGACCGTCAGGGCCACACCACGCCGGCAGGTCGCGTGCAAAGGCCGCCAGCGTGTCCATATAGTCCAGCGTCGCCGATCCCTTGGCGGGGGGCAGCACGCCTTCGTCGGGTACGTGCAGCACCAGCCAGGCGACGGCCTCGACTTCGGCGGGGTCGGTGCTGCGAAAGCGCCGTCGATACCACGGCCCACGCAACACGGATCGCAGGCACAGCAAGGCCACCCGCGCCGCTTCACGGCGGGCGGGTGGCGCGACGCCAGCCAATCGCAAGTCCTGCAACGCGTTGGCTGCGACCATCAGACGGACGCCATCCCGAAACCCGAGCGGAGGTGCCCGGTACGACACGCCCGCCCACGGAATGATCCGCGGCACGCAGAACTCGGTCAGCGCCAACAGGTTGCGGAGCTTGGGCTTCGGCGCCGAGGCGTACGCCTTGACGTACTCCTGGTGCGCGAAGCGCTCAAGCTCGACCTGCGGGACGCGGCGCAATCCCGCCATCAGCTACTGGTCCCGACGCCCTCAAGATCGATCTCGCTGGCCGCCAGTTCGGCGCCAACGGTCGCGATCTGGTGCCCGTCCGGCTTGGTCAGATCCTGGAGGAAATGGATCGTGATCGTCCGGAGCGACTTGCCGCCATCCTCGTGCCGATAGATCGGCGCGGCGCGTTCGAAGTGCACGTCCCACCCGAACAGCGAGAGCTGAAAGAGACGGGTATCCTCGGGCGTAAACGGCTGGCCATCCTTCGTCCACACGCCACCGCTCAGCGCGATCTCGACTTCCTGCTCCACGCCGTTGCTGTCGGCCTTGAGGAACAGCTGCTCGGGTACCACCCAGAGCGTGTACCGCTTCACCCGGCGCTGGCGCATATTGCCCAGCGACCCGGCACCCGTCGGCGAGAACACCGGCAGTGAGGTGGGGTTGACGAACACCCCGATCTCGGCCGTCGGCGCGGCACCCGTGACATACTTCTTCAACACGGCCGGTCCCATATTCTCCGGGATCGTGAGCGCGCTAAACTCCTCGTTCGGCTCGAAGTTGAACTCCCCTTCGGTGTTGCCGAGATGCTGGAGCGTCGTCAGCAGATCCCCAGACCCGTCCCACTGGGGGCCGTAGAACAGCGCGGCACGCCCGATGTCGTAGCTCTGGGTACCGATGTTGATCAGTTCCACCTGTCCCATTGTGTTACCCTCCTGTGTTGTACTTGCTGCGCACCGTCTCTAGATGGAAATCCAGGGCGCGGTGCACCACGCCTGGGTCCGAGGGAAATTCCAGCGTACTCGCATCCAACAACCGCAACCATCCACGTCGTGTCCCGAGCACCTGCCCGGCATCCCGGTGGCTCAGCTGTCGCACGCGCCGTTCGACCTGTGCGGCCTTGGTCGCCCCGCGAACAAACAGGTCCACTCGCAATCCCATCGGATTGAACGACTCCTCCTCGTGATCGTTGTGCACGAGGTACTGGAGGCTCGGCACCTTCACGGGTCGGCTGGCGTCCGCGGGGTAGATGTTCCCCGTGCCGCCGAGCAACCCGGTCAGCGTGGTATCCGCGTTCAGCCGTGCCAGCCACGCCGTCACCAACACATCCCACTGCATCAGCCCAATCCCTCGATCAACAACTCCTCAACCTGCGGGGCAACGGCGTCGGCCGATGGGCGAATGTACGGGTGCGGGTAGGTTCGAATCCCCCACGCGTCTGTCTTCCCCCACTCCAGCCGTGCGGCGCCGTCGTGATTGACGTGCGTGCCGCTGGCGACCATCGCGCCGCCGTGCTTCCGCTTGACCACGCGCGGCTTGATCGTGTCGACCGACCGCACCAGCGCCGACGTGTCCTCCTCGGGCGGCTGACCTTCCGCCGCGGCGGTCTGTCGGGTACCCTGGCGCAAGCGCAGCCGCCGCCGCACCTCGTCACTCAACAGATCCCCACCACGCCCCACCACAGAGAGCGCAACCGGCACGAAATCCTCTTCGAGCTCATCCGCCAGGTCGAGGCGGTCGGTCTGGACCGTCACCCTCACGACACCACCCCGTGCCACACTTCGACATTGACTTCGATGTGGTGCGGACGCACGCGGTCAGTTGTCGGCACCACCGATTCGATGCGCAGGAGCACCGGCGCCTCCGGTCCGCACGTGACCCGCAAGACATCGCGTTCCTGAGGCGCCCATTCCTCGGGCACCAAGAACCACTGACGACGTGCCCCCTGTTGCTCGCCGGGGCCGTGGTCCTGCAGCGTGCCGGACCACGCCTGATGCGGTCGACAGTTCATTCCCTCCGGGCTGGGTTGCGCGACCCACGTTTCCACCGCATCACCCAAGGCGTCACGCGTCACGGTCGCCCGGTAGAGCACCGCCTGGTGATTGCACAGATGCCCGATCACGCCCACACCGGAGCCTTCCACGCCTCAAGGGTGCGCACGGCGCCGGGAATGGAACGCATATCCCCATCCGCGAACGCGTGGATGGCGGGGCGGGAATAGCTGTAGCCCCCCATCGTTTCGCTGCTGAGGCCGGCCGAACCGATCTGCCCTGCCCACAGACCAACGAGCGCCACCACCAGCTGCTCGATATCGAACGGACCCGCATCCTCGACATACCCCCGCGTGTAGGTCACGGCGTACTCGACCCCCAAGGTCCATCGATCGGCGCGGGCCAACACACTCACGGTATCACGATGCCGCACCGTGAACCCGGTAAAGGCCACGCCTTCCTCCGTGACGTGGATCGGGTGGTCGTCAGACGCCTGCTCTGGCAACACCAGGGTGGTGGTCCCCGTCCCCCGCACGATATCGGTCCACTCCACCGGTGGGCCGAAATAGCGGTCGGTCTGTCGCGCGACGAACGCTACCGCGCGATCGCGCAGATCGCACAGAACCAGTTCTCCGATGGAGGACGGAATGGCCACACTCTGCCGAAGGCGCATCGTGGAAATCACGCGCCCCCCTGCATCATCGCCCGCAGCGCAGAGGACGACACGCCCGGCGTGTAGGGCAGACGCACGAACTCCACACCCAGCCGTTCGAGTGTCGCGTGCCCCTCCTTCAGGCGGTCCCAGTCATCGCCGTGGGTCATTACCTGAGGGCGCACGACAGCCAGCACGTCGCTGGGGTCCGTCCCATCCTGCAGGACGGCGAAATCCACGATATCCAGCGAACGAATCACCTCAAGCCGCGTCAGTTCGTCGTGAATCGGTCGCCGTCCCTTATACGCCTCGGTCCCCGAGTCGGTCACCACCCCAACCACCAGGATGTCGCCCCACTTTTTCGACTGACGGAGAACGTTGAGATGCCCCTGATGCAGCAAGTCCCACACGCCGGCGGTGTAGACCACCGACCGACGCCCCGTGGCCTTGAGGCGATGCTTCGCGCACCCAGCGCACGGACCAGGCATTCTAGACATTGGTCCACCAAATGGTGCCCGGAGCCGATTGCACCTTCCGCACTCGTTCGTCAACCGCCTGCCGCACGCCGGGCCAGCGTTCGGCGTAGTCGTGGCCAGCCAGCACGCCACCGGGTCGGAGCAGCGGACGGTAGGCGTCGATGTCGGCGCCGCACCCTGCATAGGAGTGGTCGGCATCGATGAACACGAAATCGAAGATCGGCCCGTGCGCCTCCATCAGGTGGTCGGCTGCCTCGGTGCTGGGCATCGCGACAGGAACGACGCGCCCCAGCGCGATCGCATCCTGCAGGGCCGCCTCGAACTCGGCGCGGGGATCCCGATGTGCGAGCACGTCGGCATAGAGATGCCGCTGGGCGTCGTCTTCCTGGACGCCCTGCCAGTGATCGACCGCGAACAGCACGCCATCCGCCGGCAGGGCGTCGGCCATCCGGCGCGTGCTGCGCCCGAGCCAGCATCCGACCTCGATTACGCGACGCGATTGAGCCGCACGCTCGGCCAACCACCGCAACGGCTTCTTGCCCATCCATCCGTCAGGGAGCATCGTCCCCCCACGGCTCGGCGTTCTTCGGCCCCCACGCCCAATCCCACGGGGTCACGGGCGTGCGCCAGTCCGGCCCGTACTTCGTCGTGAGGAAGCGCCGCGGATCCTCCGGGGCCAGAACCCGGCGGCCGAGGAAGGTGATCGGCTTGAGCTCGAACGCCGGGTAGCGGTAGCGGATCGGCGTCTTCTTCTGCCACGCCGCGTGATACATCCCGCGGGCATCGGTGTAGTAGCAAAAGAGGTCGACCTTGATGCCGTCACGCCGGAAGGTCAGCTGATACCCTCGGGCAGGGGTGCCGTGCACCCGCGAGACATAGAATCCGGCCCGCTCCATCGCACCCGACGGACCCAACGACAGCTGGCTGATCGGCAGGCCGAGGTCGACATCTTCGTCGTGTGCGATGAATCCGCGCTCACGTACGGCGCCCAGCAGAGTGCCATCAACCAAGAACGGCGTGGCCCCCACCGCGCCGAGGGCGTCAAGGGCTTCGAACAGCACACGCTTTGCCGTTGCCGTATTCACGCCACCACCTCCAGACCGGGGGCGTGCAGCTGCCAGCCGCGCAGGCTGATCTCGCTGAACACGTATGGTTCCTTGGCCTCGAGCGTGCCAGCGCGGTAGTTCTCCAACCACTCACCGTGGAGACGACCCGCCAGCACATCCCGATGGAACGTGCACATCGTATGACGCAGGGCGCGCCGCTCCGCCGGCTTGGCGTTCACCGACACCAGCGCCTCGGGCGCCAGGGCGGGGCGGCGGCGCGTCAGATGCGCGCGCTTGATGCGCCGAACATCCGTTGAGCTCGCCTGTTCCCACATCCCCTCATTCCCGATCTGTTGGTACGCGATCGCCTCGCGGTGCAGGATGCGGGGCGGGCGACCGTGCAACCACACCGGGCCGTGTTCGACGATCACGCCAGTGGCGTCCGTCGTGAGATGGCTCCAGATCACCGGGATGTTGTACCCACAGCCGTAGAACTTGCTGCCGGTCGCGGTAAGCTTGGCGAGGCCCGCGTGCAGGAGGGAGCGATACCCGCGCCCAAGGATGAAGTCGGCGTCGTGGAGTACCACAATCTCCGAGGTGGCGGCCTTCACGGTCGCCTGTCGGAGGTCGGCGAAGGTGAAGCCCGCCGAGAAGTCACGACCCTCAAACAGATACCGGAGCGGGATCCCGTGCGGTGCCAGGTCACGCGCCAGCTCGTCGCACGCCGCCACCGTGTCGTCGTGGCTGCGATGGTCCACCACAACCCACTCGGCGAGGCAGTCCGCGATCGGCAGGCTCGAGCGAACCAGTCGCCGCAGCGCCTCAGCCTCATTGTAGGCGTGCACCACGAATGAGACCTTCACAAGCGCCTGATCCCGTCATTGTTATCCGGAATAGGCTCTCGCCATTCCGTGCCGTAGCGGAACTCACAGAAGGCCGCAGGGTTGACGGGGGCAGGCAAGGTCAGACCCTCCCACCGCACCGTCGAGAACGGCTCGAGGGTGCGGCGATGAAACCCCTTGCCCTTGAATTGGTCGCACTGGATGTAGCTCGACCGCACCATCCGACCATCGGGCCCACCGTGCCACCCGAACAGGTCGATATTGGTCTTGTTGATCCGAGAGAGGCGGACCTTCAACCCCTGTGTCGCGTGCTTGATGTGCACGTGCAACCCCATTCGGATCATCCGGTTTGCCGCCGTAACGACTTGCGGCCAGTCCGCCGCGAAGAACCCGAGATCCGCGTCCTTGTCGTGCGGGATGATGCCCGGCGCCAGCGGCCCTTCCGGGCGACCTTCCTGCGGCAACCACGGATAGTTGGCCCACGTGGTCAGCGGGTTCCGCACGGCGCCGAGGAGCGTGCCATAATCGGCCCACCAGGGCAGCCCCATCTCGTCGAACACCTGTTGCACCACGGTCATCATCGCGATGAGGTGACCGCGGCAGCACGGCCGCAATTCCGCCAGGTAGCTGGTGGCGTCGTGGCAGCGCAGCGTCTCCGCCGTGCACGGCGTCTGCGGTTGGGGAGCGCGGGCGACCTGTTCAAGGTCCGCGCGATGACGGGCGGCCACGATCATCGGGCGTCCCGTCCCTTCTTGACCATCAGCTGCCAGTCCGGGCAGGTGCCGGGCTTGGCCTCGCTCTGCTCCACGCGACAGATCCACGCGTGGCCACCGAACGTGGTCACGTCGCCCTTGGCGTAGCTTCCCGGCGTCCAGACGCCACGGTACTCCATTCGAGGGACCGCCTTGATCGCCTCGGCGATCGCGCGTTCCACCTCACCAGGCACCGCATCAGCCACAGCCGCACGCGCCGCTGCCGTCACCTCGTCGCGACTGGCGATGCCGTCCTTGCCGTCCTTCGGCTTCGGCAGCGTGTCGAAGACCCGCCGCGCGACAAGTTCCACCATCGACTCATCCACGACTGGCGCAGGAGGCGCACACCTTGCGATTTCCGCGGCAATCATTGGGGCCACGTCATCCACCGTGACGCTGGTGCCGTCCTTGGGCACCGGGATCTCAGCGACCCGAGCGGCCACCTTATCCTCCACCATCCGCTCGACCTCGGCAGGGTCCACACTGGTGCCGTCCCGGGGGACAGGGAGAGCCGCAATCGATCGCTCCACCGCACTGTCGACCATCGCAGCGATCGCCGCGGTATCGGGAACCGGCGGCGCCTCCAGCAGGACTCCCTTGGGCGTGATGCCCTCCAGAAGCCGCGCGACATCCGGCACCTCAGCATCGCGACCCACCACCAGCCCAAGATCCTGCATCGTGCCATCCGACCGCGCGGCAATCAGGTGACCCGCGCGATCAATCGTGGCGCCCACGATGCACACCGGCGGCGCGTGCCGTGCTTCGAGCACCGCCAAGCGTTCCCGCAGCGGGGCCAGTTCACGGGCAACCAGTTCGCGAAAGAGCGGCGCCGCCTCTTCGGCAAAGGCCTCGGCAAGTTGCTCCGGTGTCACGAAACCCCCGTCGTCAACAACCGGCCCATCCTCGCGCCAAACGCACGCCTGGCACGAAACAGTCCGCGCTCCTGGTCGTCGTTATTCAGGTCACCGGAAGCCCCATCGCCGAGGCGGCTCTGTGGTGCGGCATTCCGGAACGGATCGTCGCTCGCGTCCCGCTTAGCCAACGCTGCCAGCGAATAGTTCTGCTGCTGAATCATTGGAGAGTGTCCGCCTTCCACTGGCGGCAGGTCGAGCTTCCGTCGGGCATCGTTCGGCGAGAAGATCGCGCCGCGCACCCCTTCGGTCAGCGTCTTGACCTGCGTGGCCGTATCCATTCGGAGCAGCGCTTCGATGTCGAGCTCCACCCCCAACCGCTTGCCGTTGGTGGCGGTCTTGTTCAGGCCCAAGGCCTCATCCATACACGCCTCGAACGCCTCGATATGGCTCTGCAGGCAGTCCGAGTAGTAGACCTGATTGAGCAGTTCCCCGTTCTGATACGTCGGCAACGGCCCGATCCCGATCTTGAATGGCGGGACGTGAAACGCGGAACAGATCGTTTCTGCGGACCACTTGAGATGCTCGATCATCTGGGCATCCACCGAGGTCATCCGCATCTGCTCGAACTTCATTCCGTTGCCGAGCACCGCCACCATCCCGGCGTAGTCCCCGGCATACCTGGCGTTCCACTGTTCGCGGATCTCTTCCGCCTTCTCTTTGGTAATCGCCGCCGGCGCGGTCAAAATGCCGCCCGGCTGCGAACCATTCCCGAAGAACGCCTCGGCATTCCGCTCAATCCGCAGGCCGATCGCGGCCGCATTCGCTGCGGCATACAGCGGGGACACCCCGACCAACGGATGGAACAGGCAGTTCATCCGATCGTGCACCATCTCGCTCGCCGGCACCGTGATCTCCTGGGCGGTGCCGGATAGACTGTCGGCCATCACCCGGTAGAACACCGCGCCATCCGGCGACACCAGCACCGTGACCCGCGACGGATCGAGCAGATACATCCCGGTCACGACGCGGCGACTGTCGCGCATCAACAGCGCGTAGGCGTTCCCCCACAACAGCTTACTGGTGACCCACTGCTCCTTGAACTGGATGTGGGTCTGAAAATGATTCGGCTTCCGGAGGACCGGCGAGAAGGCCGGGGACTCTACTTCCGTCCACAGTCGGTCGCGTTCCTCCACCAGCTTGCAGCGCAGCTTGCCCACGTCCGAGGCGATCAACGTCACGCACGCATAAACCGCGTGGTGCGCCAGCACCGTGTCGGGACGCAGTTCCCGGTTCCGCTGCCAGTCCCCAGTATTGGCCTCACGGATCACGACAGGAGTCCAGCCACGGCCATCCGTGACTGGACTCAAGGGCGCAGCGCGCCGAATCTCTAGCCCGAACACCTTCACGGTGAGGCAGGATCCGCCCGCATATCGCGGCGCCGGTAGACGCGCTTCGGGCGCGGGGGCTTCGGCGAATCTTCCACGACACGGACGGCACGGCCGAGGCGCACCAGCACCTCAGCGCACCGATCGTCCATCTGCTCGACGCGACCGTTCGCGTGTCGTACGGTGACCTGCATCGCCTCTCCATCCGCGGGGGTGCCGAGCACCCCCGCGGGCACGGGGATTACTCGATCTCACCCCACAGCACTTCGTTGAGCACCTGCACGGCCTCATCGCGACGCTTGTCCCAGTTGATCGTCCGCTCGGCGCGGAACCCAACGAGGTTGTTCTGCCAGAGCGACACGACCTGCGCCGGCACCGGCGGACTGGCCCCGCCGTCCATCGTGGGCGTGCTGGACATCTCGAGCGAGGCTTCGCGCGAGACATCGATCGCGATCCCACCCTCGTCACCCAGGTAGATGTCCTGGGCATTGAGCAGGGCAACGATCGACCCCGCCGACGTAGTGGGCACCTGCTCCGACACGATCACCGGCAGGCCGAGGAGGGTGCCGCCATCCTTCCCGAGGTTCGGGAACTCAGGCTGACCAAGCGGATTGGTCATCATCCCGAGCGCCATCGCGCGGGTCGTCGGCATCACCAGCACGCCGGTCGACAGCGAGTTGTGGGCAGCAAGGAACGCCGCCACGAGGCGCTGGATGTCGTTGCGGACGTTCGCCGCGGTCGCACCGCTGGAGGTGACAGGCACCACCCCGTAGGTCACGGACGCCGGCGACGCCGCCGATCCGTTGTTCGCGGGGCGGATGAAGTCGAAGTCCAACTTGTCGACGATGGCCGCCGCCAGCTGGTCACGGATGATCACGTCGGCCGACGGCGACGAGCTGGTCAACAGCTCCTCGCTGATCACCGCGATCGTCGCGATCTTGAGCGGGTCCAGCGTCTTGCCCGCGAAGTCGAACTTGGTGATCCCCTTCGCCTGACCCTCACCAACCCAGTTGGCCGCCCCACCAGAGGTCTGCCCCACCAGGCGGGTCCGGAACGGCACGGCCCGGAGTGACGGGATGTTGCCGACGCCGAACTTCCCGAGGATCAGCTGCGGACGCAGGAACTCCACGAAATCCGCAAACACGGTGGACTCGTCGCCCACCAGCGGCTTGCCCCACGTCGCGTGGCTCGTGGTTCCCGCGGCGATCGCGGCGCGCTCGATCATCCCATCATCGGGATAGAGATCCCGCGCCACCGAGACCACGTCCCGATTGTGCTTGAAGGCGAGGCCCTTGACGCGGGCGACCTGCGCGAACCGGACACCCGCCGGCACCCGCTTCTCGTGCACCACGGCGCGTGCGACGACATCGCGGGACTTGGTGCCCTCCTCGGCGGTCTTGCCGTTGACGGGCTTGGCGGCGTCCTTCTGGATATCCGCCAACACCCGGAGATCCGCCAGCTCGGCGTCGAGCGACTTGATCTCGTCACGGAGGGTTTCGAACTCTTCGCGCTGGGCAGGATCCTTCGTGGACCCGGCTTCCGACGCTTCCTTCTGGATTTCCAGCATTCGCGCCGTCTTCGTGGTGCGCGTGGACTCATTCGCCGCGACCTGCTCGGCGAAGTCCAGGGGGGCTGCAGTCTTCATAGAGGGAACGGCCTTCTGCTTCGATGCACCCGAGACGACGGGGGCAGAAAGGCGCACCGCGCGATGCGATGCGTTCGCGTGCGACTTGACCGACGTGATGGTGGCTTCGGCATTCGCCGGGATCGTGACGGCTGAGAGCTCCAACCAGTCCCACCGGAGAAACCGACGACCCCACGACCCATCAATCTCCGAGGACTCGATCGACTGGAACCCGATCGAGAGTCCCCGCACGAGCTTCTTCTTGATGCTGGACCACGCGAGGTTCAGCAGATCCCGAAGGGGCCCAGGCTCCTCGTCGCGTTCAACCTGAATCCGAACTCGGATCCCGGAGTCCTCGACCTTGGCGTCAATGACGTGGCCGATGGGGCTGTCGTGACGGTGCTGCCAGAGGAACGGGATGGGCAGCGTGAATTCCGCGCCCTTCGGCTCCACGATGTCGTCGTAGCGATCGGTAGAGGGCGTAGTTGCGATGCCCTCGATGATGCGCTGCTCCTCATCGACGGCCTTGATCTCGAATACGGAGTACGCCCGTTGCACCATAGGCGTAACTTCCGAAATGACAGTGCGGTAGGGTATTACCCGAAGTGGGTAGGACTATGCGGCACGCCGCTCATCTTCGTCGAGCACGAAAAACAGGATACGGTACCGCTGACGCCCGACGCCATCGATGCGCCGGGAGATGTCGCGGACGTGTGCCTTTACGGTCTCAATCGAGATCCCCAGGCGTGCAGCGATCTCCCGATTGCTGTGCCCATTGGCCACATACTGGGCCACTTGCCGCTGTCGCGGCGTCAACTGGTTACAGGAAGTGGACCGCATACGCCGGCGCCTCCGCTTCTCCCGCGGCGATCGCGTCACGACAGGCCTCGGCCGCCAGGATCGCGGCCATCGCGAGGTCGATCTTGTGCGGGCTGTCGGGGCGTTCCTTCCGCAGAATCCACAAGGGCTGTTCGTCGTCATCCACCAGCTTGGTGTACTTCCGGCAGGCATTGCCCAGGTGACTGGTCAGCCGCCGATCTCCGCTGTGACGCAACTCGCCGGCCTTGATATCCGATCGGAATGCCCGAATCGCGAACCCCATTGGCTTGACGCGGGTTGTCCACCACTCCACCACCCGGGTGTCGCCGTACCGCCCGGCCCACGTCGAAATCCAGCTTTCCCACTTCGGCGGATCGCAGTACATCCGCGCCACGTGGTACCGCGAGAACATCGCATCAACGGCGGCATCCACCTCTTCAACGGGCACTTCCCACGCCTGTTCGGTCTCAGATCGCTGGGTCTTCGATTGCTGCGAGGCAGGCTTCTCCCATAGGCCGACAACCCACTGGAACCGGGTAGCGCACTCGGTCGCCACCAACGCGGTAGAGTCATCGAACCGGGAACCATCGAACCCCAGGGTGATCACTGTCCCTTCGGGTACCGTGTGCGTGGGATCCGCCAGGGGTTCCCACTGCAGCACATCAAACGCCCGCTCACTCGCCTGCACCCGGCGGTTGAGCCACACCCGTTCGGCATAGGCCCGGTCCCCGTGATCGCCACGGAACATCGCCGCGACGGCATCCACGTCCGTCCATTGGCCAATGTACGGGCCAGACGCCTCGAGGATCGCATCGCGCAACCCGTCGTCGGAATCGAGATCGTGGTGGGTACCCGCCTCGCGATGAAAAAAGAAGAACCGCGGCTCTTTTGCCGGCGGATCGGCCAAGAGCTTGAGCGCGTAGTCCATCGTGTCCTCACCAACCGAACCGCCACCTGGCTCCGGTGCGGTGGTGGTTTCCAGCGCCCACGGTTCCGCCATCGGGCGCTTGGCGAGGTTGTTCATCGACACCTGCCACGCCCGACGCAACGAGGGCAGCGTCCAACGGTGCGTTTCGTCCGCGTGCACGAATGTGGTCCGGGCACCGTCGCGAGCGTTTGGCGAACCCGCCACCGCCTCACATTTTCCCCGCCCGTCCTTCCGCAGCACCCGTTCGAGTCCGATATCGAAGTCGTTCCCGATCGCGCACTCCTCGAGAATCCGTCGCAGGGCCCCGTAGGCCAGCTCTTCGGTCTGCTCCTCGGTATAGGCCATCATCGGGATGTAGGGATCCACGACGCCTCGCCCCACCGGATTGCCCCGCGCGTCAAACCCGTCACACCGCACCGGTCCGTCGGGGTGGAGCTCGCCGATTCCCACCCAAGCCGCCTTCTCGGTCTTGGCGCTGCCCTTCCGCAACGACAAACCGCACCGCTGGAACCGGCGCTTACCCGCCAGCGGATTGGCGTGCTTGGTGGTACGTCCCCCCTTTGTTCCGATCGCGAACTGGGGGTGAACCTCGTACATCCGATAGATCCACGCGCGCTCTTCCGGGTTGAGCGTGATCGGCTTGCCCAGGAGATCCCCAGGGCCGTAGCACAGATGCGCCTCAATGAAGTCGCAGACCTGCGGCCCCAAGGTTGGCCATCGCTCCCCGATGTCCGGGGGATACATCACGATCGTCAATCAGCCCGGCCCGATCACCACGAGATCGATTCCACTGGACACCACGACCACCGGAACCCCGATCTTGCTGGACGCCTCCGCCCGCAACCGCTCAACACACTCCTCGGTCGCCACGCCGTGCAACCGCAGCATCAGCACGTCGCTCGGTCCCACCTTCACGACTTGCACCACAGTACCACCCCCCTGGGATCAGGACACCATTTTCAGCACATCGCGAGGATCTTGGTCGGCCACCGCGTCCAACTTCTTCGCCGTCCGACGCTTGGTGGTTCGCTCAACTGCCCGCTCCCCCTTGTCGACCTCCCACTGCAGCCGACGCCTGGCGATCGGCGACCCACCGAATTCCACCATCAGCTTGTGGAACGACTCCAGCCCGCGGTAGAAATCCCGATCCTCTCGGGAGGTCCACGCCCGGTGCAGCGCCTCGGCCGCCAAGTAGAGCCCGCCCACCTGGTCTGACTCCATCACCTCGGCGGCCATCGGCGACCGCCAGAACGACTTCCACCACACCGCGACCCGGGGGTGCCACTTCTCCGCCGGCGAATCCCGCTTCGGAAGTGGCGGTACTTTCCGCCGGCGAGACTCTGCCTCCGACGGCAGCATCGCCGCCGTCACCGTGCGGTTCGTGCGCTGGCGCAAATGGGCCGGTTTCGGCGGCGGACCTCGCATCACATCACCTCACGAATACCGGAAACCCGGAATGTTGAAAACCCGTAGCCACAGAAATCCTCA
>Ga0172380_10001589_pt1 | contig 38720 bp, 87 predicted proteins | sample Leawe162metaG_FD_119747 | JGI IMG/M metagenome (GOLD analysis project Ga0172380, IMG submission 119747) | Leachate microbial communities from a municipal landfill in Southern Ontario, Canada - Leachate well 162 metaG | ecosystem: Engineered > Solid waste > Landfill > Unclassified | place...
GTTGGGAAAGGCTCAAATGTTTACTACGAATTTCCTAAATGGCTACCGAAATACGGTGTAGAAGTAAGAGAGTTGCCAGTATCTAATTTTGGTGTTGATTTGCCAAAATATTCTGCTTATGATAAAGACAGAGTGCCGTTTGAGGTAGATGTAAAGGCATTTTTTCATATCGCTGATACAAATAAAGCTGCTGAGAAAGTTGCTTCATATCAAGATTTATTACTTCAACTTAATAATGTTGTACAGGGTGCTGTTCGTTCCATTTTGGCAAAATCTAAATTAGAGCAAATAATGGAGGAGCGTTCAATGTTTGGGCAGCTTTTTACTGATGCGGTGAAAGACGATTTAAAAAGTTGGGGTGTTGAACCTATAAAAAGCATTGAATTGATGGACGTGAGAGATGCGCAAGGCTCAAATGTAATTCATCAAATAATGGCAAAACGAATTTCAGCTATTGATATGGAAAGTAGAACAGAGGTTGCTAAAAACACAAAAAGTGCAGAACAGGCAGAACTTGAGGCAAGAAAAGAAGTTGCATTAACAGCAGCAGAAACAGAAAGACTTTCAGGTGAGGCACAAGCAAAATCTCTTCAAGCTATCGGAATAGCACAAGCAGAAAGCATAAAAAACAGGGGTATAGCAGAGCAGACTTCTTTTTCCGAAATTGCTAAAGCAGAAAGATTAACGGCAGAACAGAAAATGGAGGTTATTAAAGTAACTCAAATTAAGCAAGCTGAAATTGATAAAGAAAAAGCGATTATCAATACAGAGCAGGAGAAACGCCAAGTTGAACTTGTGGCGGAAGCTGAAAAATTTAAAGTTGAAACAGATGCTAAAGCACAACTTGAAGCAAAAAAGAAAGAAGCTGAAGCTATAAAAAGTGTTGGTGAGGCACAAGCAGATGTTATCAAAGCAAAAGGTTTATCGGAAGCAGAAGCTAAAAAACAGATGGAACTTGCAAATGTAAGTGCGCAAACAACACTTGCAAAAGAGATTGGCGAAAACGAGAGCTACCAAAACTACTTGGTTAAAATCCGTGAAGTTGAAATTACGGGAGAAGTAAATAAAGTGCAATATCAATCATTGGCAACCGCTTTAAATGGTGCTGACCTTAAACTACTTGTAAATAGTGGTGACGTTCATTCGGGGCTTGGTAAGTTTTCGGATATTCTTAGCTCGAAAGGTGGTGCAGCTACTAATGGACTTTTTGAAAGTTTGAAACAAACTACCGAAGGTGCAGGACTTTTGGCTTTACTTGACCGTTTGACCAAAAAAGAAGATGATAAAAAATAATCATTAAATCATTAATTACGGGTGGGGTTTTTCTTATTTTTTCATCACGAAACTATTTATGAATCACCCCGCCCTTATTATCCGTAAAGGAGCGTTAGCAATTTTAAAAAAAACCGAAACATGAAATCACAATCAGACTACAAAGACTACATTGAGAAAAGAGTAGAAATATTTCCTCAACCGTTTAAATTCGGTTCATTTGTTAGATATGAACATTGCTTAACTGCCTGTGAGATGGCAGTAAACGAAGCAAAAAAAACTTTTACAAAATCGTTGCTCACGGAAATAAAAGCAATGACGGAGCATTTAACACAAGACGAAAGAAACGAATACTTTGATTTGAAGATAAATGCTATTGAAGACTTTAAAACACAATCGTTATAAAAAAATAAAACGACATGGGAAGCATAAAAATAAACGGAAAGGTTTTTGAAACTTTCAAAGACGAAGAAGGAATTGAACGATTCAAACCAAACAACTTGATATTGAATATGAAAATCAACTTTGACATTAAAGTTAGTGAACTCATGAAATTAGTTCATTTAAAATCTATTACGTTAATGGATTTGTTAGATTATTATGCAGCAATAGGGTTTACCGTTAGCGGAGTACAAGAATTATCTTTCTTTGAGAATTACGATTTTGTGAGAGATGAAAATAATAATTCTAACAAAAGTACTTCTCTTCTTATCCCTCAATACAAAGAAGAATTACTTGAGTGCATACAAAATCTAATGGGTGTTTTTGACACTCCTATTTCCCGAAGGCAAGTAAGTGGGAAATTTGTTGAAGAAGCTCGGAAAATTGGTCGTGAAATTTTAGAAAGCAATAAAGCAAGACTTCATATAGAATAAAGAAATGATACAATTTAATAATAAACTTGAAGTAACTGACCATGATTTAAGATTATTGGCAGAAAAATGGGAAAATAAATTAACAACTGAAATAGGAGTGAAGACCGCATTTGCATCAGGATTCAAGATGGCACTTCAAGAGGTTAAAAAAGCTATTGACTTAAAAAAAAATAAGTAGAGAATGGAAGTATACGTTTTATTAACCGACAACAATGTGAGCTACACAAGGGAATTTAAAGGACTTTTTAAGTGTAAGCCTTCTCCTGAACAAATATGCTTAATGGCAGACGAAAACAGACCTATTGAAGATTGGTTAGGCATGGGTCACTATCTTTTACAAAACATTGGCTGTAAATTGAATGGCTATTGGATTGAGAAATTTTAAATTGTAAATACATATAAGTATGAAAAACATATCACTTGATGCGACTGTTATTTATTGCATAAACGGATTTCAACAAAAAGGACTCAACTATTTTAAAGAGTATGAAGAAGATGTTGTTGGTGATGTTGTTTCACCTTTTCAACAAAATTACAAATACAAAATAAAATCAATATTTAATAATCATAGTATTTTTACTATTGATTTAGAACCTTTTTGTGATTCAGCTAAAAAGGTTTTTGAAGAGCAATATAGCGATATGGCAAATGTCATACTTCAAAACAAAAAAGCGGTCGGGAAATATTTTATTATAAAAGACCTCAAATTTAGGGATTTTATGAAAGATGAAAACGGGAAAATATCATTGTATAATACACAGGAAGAAGCCTATTCAGTTTGCGGAATCTATGAGTTTCCAAATGTTTTAGTATGTAAAGTTGAACATAACCATATTGAAAATGAATAATTGCACGGAAAACATGACACAAGAGGAAATAATAAACAGGTAGAAAAATTATGAAAAGAGAAATAAACAATTGGAAAATTGATTTTTTTGAATATAATCCTACATATTTAGGATTTGTTTTAGGATTATTGGTAGAGCCACTTTTAATTGTTTTAGGTCTCATAGCATTAGCATCCTTTGTGGATTCAAATAAAAAAAAGCAATAATTTATAATCATGGAACAACAGATAGTTAAAATATTAGAAGAGAACAGTGCTGAAATTGAAAAAGGCAGATTTGTGATTGGGAAAAATAACATGACCGAAATAGCACAGAGTATAACAAAATTATTTTCTACTCCTAATGTTGTAAAATCGGATTCTGATGAAGAAGATAATGAAGAAGGGTGGTATATCCAATATAGTTTTCGGGAACAAGGAAAATACCTTCCTTCTGAAGAGTGTTTTTTCGATTATATTTTAAAATTGTTGGAAGAGCTTAAAGAAGAAACTGAACGTCTTGGAAAATTACACCCTGTTTTTAGAGGTTTTCAATTACTAATTAAGGAGATTGAAGAACAAGAAAAAGACCAATTGGAAAATCTTATAGAGCTGACTTTCTATGAAAATATAACTTTTTCTTTTAAATATGCAAAGGAACTTAAATTATATGACGTAGTGACTCCTAAATGCCTTTCTTCAAAAACAGATATTGGCAAGGAATTCATTTATCTTTTAAGTGAACGTATTGTATTTGTGTTAAGTAGACGAAATTGGCTTAGTAAAAATTTCATAGCACTTGAATTTGAAGTGGTTGAACAAGGAAGAGAAGATGAAGTTCGTAAGGAACTTATTCGAGGAAATTTTTAAAACGTACAAATTCATAATTATTACAAAATGAAAATAGAAAGATTACTTAAAATGGAAGCAGAAAACGAGATTGAAAAACTCGTAATGATACTGAGTAATAAAACAGACTTCGGAAGTTCGCAAGGAGGGATGATTAGTGTAAAAAACTTCTATAAAGTTGCTGAAGACATAATGTTATGGCACAAACAACAAACAACAAACTTCTTAGATGAAGAATTAAAGCGAATAGAAAGCGATTTAGATAAAAATTGGGATTATCTGCAAAATGAAAGTAAATTTAAAAACCTTGACGGAATAACTCCGTTTTTAATTGGCATAAAAAAACTTGAAGCAAGAAAAACAGGCGTTCTCATGATGAAAGAAAAAGTATTAGAAAATAAATATTAATTAAAAATGAAAATAGATATTACAGGATTACCCAAAGAAAAAGTTTTAATGGAATTATACAACAACGCTCATACAACTACGGGTTTTGAAATAACGCCAAATGGAATGAAATTAGACCATGCAAAAAGATTAATAAACAACAATTTGCATTATGATTGGCTTAATGGAAGGGCATTAAAAATTAATTTAAGCAACAATATTGTAGATTTTAAAGAGTATGATTCTGAAAGAAATTACGAACATACGAAACTTGGATTTAAAAAAGGAAGACTCGCTAAAGAAATCATTGAATCGTTAATCCATTCGCACAAAATTTAAACTATGAAAGACATAATTCAACACGAAATAAACCTTACCGAAAATACGCTTAAAAATATCGAAATATATCCCGATATGTATCAGTCTAATGCAAAAGATTTTTATCAGGGTAGAAAGCAAATGGCAGAGGAATTATTAACCAAATTTCTTTCTTCGGGAACGGGTTCTGACAAATTGGAATCTTTCATAAAACGCCTCTCTTCAATGAAAGATGATTCAGGAAGAGAAGGGTGTACTTATGGCGATACAGAGCATGATAGTATTTCTGCTGTTTATGGTTATAATTTAGCTATAGACCATGTAATAGAAACATTGCAAAAAGGATTAAAATAACACATTTTGCGAATGGTGTACACGGACAAAATACATTTGGTTGCCGATAGTGTAGAAGAATTACACAAATTCGCTACTTTAATATGTTTGAAACGACACTATTACGAAGGAGTGAGAAAAGGGCATCCTCATTACGACTTGACTAATAAATATATAATAGAAAAAGCGATACAAAACGGAGCGAAAATAATAAGTAGTCGGGAATTGGTTGGAATCAGTCACAAATTAATACACAAAAACGAACTATTTTAGTTATGGCAAACGAAAAAATGGAACTAAAAGCATACAAATTACTTGCTGATTTGCAAGGAAAGTTATTGGACAGGATTACACTTGAAGCCGAACGAAAGGCTGAATATTGTAAGGATAAACCCGAAGAGTCTCAGAAATGGATGGAATACATAAGTAATCCTGATAAATGGGACTATTGCGGCTTAATGAGTAAAGAAGATATGAAAGTGCTTGACACCATTGAATATCTACTGAATAACGATGCGACAGAAATTAAAAAGAGGAAGGAATGGAAACCATCGAAACATTAATAGTAGGTTATGGCATCTAAAAAAGCAGAACGACAGAAGATATATGAAAAATGCAATGGCAGATGTGCTTATTGCGGTGACGAACTTACTAAAGGATGGCATAAAGACCACATGAATCCTATTGTTAGAAATAGCGAATGGAATAGAGAGAAAGGTAGATTTAAATCTGTTGGAACTTACAGAAAACCCGAAAATGAAGATTTTGACAACTTATATCCCGCTTGTGCAAAGTGTAACATTCAAAAAAACTCTTTTACCGTTGAACAATTTCGGGAGAACATAAAACAATTTGTTAATTCATTAAACCAATACAGCACACAATGTGAACTACACCGACCCTAAAGGGTAGGTGCTTCGCAAGTCAGTACTCCGACTAATGTCGGCAGTTCGTTGCGATTTTTAAGTCTGTATTCCGCAGACAAATGATTTCTAAGAGCAAAATTTTTAATATTTATGGCAGCATTCACATCACGATTCAAAACAGAACCACATTTGCAAGTCCACTCTCGGTCTTTGAGTGTCAACTCTTTATTGATGTATCCGCAGTCAGAACAAGTCTTACTACTCGGCTCAAAACGACCAATTCGCAAGATGCTTTTTCCGTACCATTCTGCTTTATACTCCAACATTTCAACGAAATTACCCCATCCACAATCCAAAATAGACTTATTTAAGCCTGATTTAGCTGCTTGTCCATTTGGTAGGTATTTTCCATTTTCATCCTGTTTCGGCTTACAAGTCGCTGACATTCCTTTTATATTCAGATTTTCAATCGCTATACTATCGTGGTTATTGATTAGTTGCGTTGAAATTTTATGTAAAAAATCTTTGCGTTGGTTCGCTACTTTTTCATGTAAAATAGACAACCTACGTTTTGTTCGTTTTCCTTTATTTTTAGAATATTTACGTTGTGTAAAACTTAATCTTTTTAATGATTTTCGTAAAAATTTCGGATTCTCAAATTCTACGCCATCAGAAGATACTAAAAAAGACTTTACTCCTAAATCAATTCCTACTGTACTGCTCTCACTTATAGGTTTTTTGACAGGTATTTTGTCGTTAGTGTCAACCAAAATCGAAGCAAAATATCTACCCGTTGCTGACCGACTCAAAGTTGCTTGTCGGATTTCTCCTTTGAATTTTCGATGCAAAACAATGTCAATTCCTTTCTTGAATTTTGGAATGTGCAATTTACTGTTTTCTACATCAATTTCAACGCTTTGCGGAACATTGAAAGAACGATTTTTATGTTTCTTCCTGAAATTAGGAAAGTCGGCTTGTCCTTTGAAAAACTTGGTAAAAGCAGTATCTAAATTTACAATTGCCTGTTGCAGAGATTGGCTATTTATTTTCTTCAACCATTCACATTCTTTCTTTAAATCAGGTAGTTGCTTAACTAAATCAAAACAAGTTAAATTTGTTTTTGAACCCGCATACGCCATTTGTTTTGCTTCCAAAGCAAGATTATATACGAATCTACAACTGCCAATATGCTTGTTTATCAGCTCACTTTGTGATTTTGTAGGATATATTCGGTATTTATATGCTTTTAACATTTTACAAAGATACAGTATTTATAGTAAAAATTATGTTTGTCTAAATAATATTTCTAACTTTGTGCTATGAAAGAAGCAAAATGTCATTCTAACAGTCACTCTAAATACTTGATTAAGTTACATTTCGTACTCGCAATTAAATACAGGAAAAAACTTTTAAAAGGAGAACTTAATGACGATTTAATTCAAATTATTTACGAAATATGTAATGAAAAAGGATATTTAGTTGACGCTTTACAAAGCGATATTGACCATTTACATATTTTAGTTGATGTAGAACCAAAGGTTTCTGCACTTGAAATCGCTCACCAAATCAAACAAATTAGTATGTTTAGAATTTACAAAAAACATAAGGAGTTTCTGAAAAAACATTTTTGGAAAAAAAATATACTTTGGTCAGAAGGATATTTCGTTTGTTCAACAGGCGATGCAAGTACGAAAACTATCCAAAAATATATCGAAGAACAAGGATGATAATTATTTCGCATCATTCATCCCCGACCCTAAAGGGATAGGGGTTTTCTGATGCTTTTAAGATAAATTTGCAAAGAAATACGGGTTAATAACTGAAACAATAAAGCCGATTGTATTCTATTTTGAAACCTTGCAGAAAAAACAAAACAAATCTTAATAAATACTTTGTTTATCCGATATAAATTATTATATTCGCACACTTAAACAACGCAAATGGATTTAACTAAATTAAAAGAAATACGCAAGATGCGTAAAATTTCAATCAAAGACTTATCGAAACAAACAGGAATTAATCGGGATAGGATTTCGTTGATTGAAAGAGGTGTTGTCAATCCGTCTTTCAAAACTGTGGAGGCAATAGCTGAAGCAATCGGAGCAAAAATTATTCTAACATTGTAAGAAGAAGAATGATAGCCAAGAAAAATATGTTTCGGTTTCCACAGCCCGAAGGCACAGAGAGAATTTGCTCTCATTGTGGCAAAGTATTGAATAGCGAAGAAAAGCTTTCTTTAAGTCCCTATGCGTTTATGCACACTTGCAAAAAACATAAATATCTATCCTGTATTCCGCAATGGAAATCTTTCAGGTTGCCGAGAAAATTAAAGAAGCATTTCAAAAAAATATATCCTAACACGGTATGTAAAAGGTCGTTATATCAGAATATAGTAGGTTTCGACAATAAAGATTTTGTTTTTGTTTTTCGTGGCAGACAACATAAAGGAGATAAGTACATTACAGAATATATTGAAAAAACCGCATAACTATGGAGTGTACAAAGGTTAAATATTCTTCCGAAAAGTTTGCAATGCTTGATATTGAAAGAATCAAAAACAAGAAGCCACGAAGAGAAAAAACACCTGACCATGCCTATTTTTGTCCTCATTGTGGCAATTGGCATCTAACGAGTAAGATTGACAATAATTTATTGAAAGTTAATTCTTTAGAATCACAAATATTCGAGCTAAAAGAAGAGAATCATAAACTAACTAAATCTGTCAATAAAGAGGACAGAATCGTTCTTAAAAAAGACAAGCAATTGACCGAACTTAAAAATCGAAATTCTGTACTCCAAAAAAGAGTAAGTGACTTGCAATCTAAATACAACGATTTATTAGGAAAGTATTTTACATTATTGAAATTAACCGAGTCAACTAAAAAAGACTAAATTATGCAAGAAAAAGAAATACAACCGTTCGATAACGAATGGAGAATAATGGTTGAAGGTATTATGGAAAATGGAGGTTCATTATGGGTGATTGAAAGAACTGATACAAATCAATTTATGATTCGCGATTTGGATTTTACAATTGACAGTAGAGTATCATTTTTTAAACCTCCTGAATGGAAAGATAAGTTTCCTACCTTAAATCAACTACCTTATGGAAAAATATTAATGTTTATGGCGGAAGATTTATATCCTACTAAAGAATTAGCGGATAAATTTGCACCAAAAGAAATATTAGAAGGCGGTTGTGAACATTGCAGAAACGGAGCTATACAGATTCCGATAAAATTAACAGAACATAAATTCAAAAATCGAACCCTATGAAAACTTATAAAAACACCGAATATCCAAAACGAGCAACTGACTTAAGCGGGAACGAAGAAAATTTCAGTGTTGATGTTGTTACATATCATGACGCGCTTTTGAATATTGGATTTTATAATTTTGATACTAAAAAATGGGGATTCCATACGGACACTCTAACAGATATGTACGAGGATGGAGAATTACAAGAATTCATTTGGATGTATAACCCTTTTACAAATTAAAAACAAAATGAAATTAGAAAACAAAAATTCAACAAAACATGAAAACGGCAATAACGCTAATCACTTTTTAGCGGTAATGCTTATTTCTTTGGTATGGATGGCAGTATTAACGATTGGCGTTATACTCGCTTGGTTATTTGGTTGCGAAAAGTTCTTTATTAGAACCATTTTAATAATGCCATTTTCATTTGGTGGCGTGTATGCTTCTTGGAGTGTTTGGCAGCATTACCGCTAACTCTTAAATAAACTAAAGTGTGCTTAATTAAAACATTTTAAAAATAAAATAAAAAATAAATATTATTGTAACTAAATTTGCATAATTCGTATAATTAGTTTATTTTTGGTGTATAATTTGTAAAAAATGACATCTAAAGAGGTTACATCAACATTAAGAATTAGTAGAGGAACTCTGACTAATTACGTAAAAAAAGGATTGATAAAAACCGAATTAACTCCTACAGGAAGATATGTTTACGACAGAGAGAGCGTGTATTCTTTGATAAATGGAGGTGTCAGAAAAACGTATATTTATGCGCGAGTTTCTACACAAAAACAAAAGGATGATTTGAACAACCAAGTTGAACTTCTTAAGCAATATTGTTTCTCAAAAGGGATAAAAATTGATGGAATTTATAAAGATATTGCAAGTGGAATTTCGTTTGAAAAGCGAACAGATTTGTTTAAATTGTTAGATTTTATACTCGAAAATAAAGTTGAAAAAATTGTAATAACTTACAAAGATAGACTTAGTCGGGTTGGATTTGGACTTTTTAAACATTTATTTGAGAAGTTTGGTTGTGAAATTGAGGTGATTAGTGAAGTTGGTAGTGTAAAATTAGACAGTCAAGAAATATTTGAAGAAATTGTAAGTTTGCTTCACTCTTATTCAATGAAATTATATAGTTCGAGAAAGAAAAAAACAATAAAAGATTTGATAACAGAATAATGCAATTAGTTGAGCGACACATAGTTAAAGATGAAAAGTTTATGGATATTTGTGTAAAAGCAAAGAATCTATACAATCAATCTTTGTATTATTATCGACAATCTGTTTTTAAAAATATTGAGTATTTTAATGAATACGAATTGACTGGTTTATTCGCTGAATATCAAGAAGAAAACTATATTTCTTTACCTGCTCAAACAAGCCAACAAGTCATAAAATTAATGTTTAAAAACATTAAAAGTTGGCAAAAATCACGAAAAGAATTTGAGAAAAACCCGAATAAATTTTTAGGTAGACCAAAATTGCCAAATTATAAAAAAGAAACTTCGATTTGCATCTTTACAAATCAACAAGTTAGCGTTAAAAATGGTTTTATTTCGTTTCCTAAAAAAACAGATTTACCCAACATTAAAACTAAACAATATAACTTGCAGCAAGTTAGGATTATTCCAAAATTAAATCATTGCATTGTTGAAGTCGTTTATAACTCAAAAGACATTGAAATTCATAAATATAACGGAAAATGGATGGGCGTTGATTTGGGAGTGAATAATTTAGCTGCGTGTACGACTGAAAATAGTGCGTTTCTTATTGATGGAAAACCCTTGAAATCAATGAATCAAGGATTTAATAAAACGAGGGGAAAAGTGAAAGGATTATTGCCACTTTTGGGTAAACATATCCTTTCAAAAACTGGAAATAGGATACAAAAAGGTTCGTCAAGAAAGGTGCGAATAATCACTGAAAAACGCAATAGAAAAGTAGATGATTACATGCACAAAGCGAGTCGATTTATTGTGAATAACGCTATGGAACAAGGAATTACAAAAATAATCATTGGTAATAATAAAAATTGGAAACAGGAAATAAAAATAGGAGTAAAAAATAATAATACGTTTTGTAGCATACCACACGACACTTTGATAGAAAAAATAAAATACAAAGCACAAATGGATGGAATACAAACGATTTGCACGCAAGAAGCATATTCAAGCAAGTGTTCTGCGCTTGATTTTGAAGCCGTTAAAAAACACAAAAACTACGTTGGAAGAAGAAAAAAACGAGGTTTATTTGTGACAAAAAATGGAATAAAAATCAACGCGGATTGTAATGGTAGCTTGAATATTGCACGACTTGAACTAAGTGCAACTGGCGATGAAATCACGATTTCCGAGTCATTAGTGCGTTGCGTGTCGCAACCAAAGAAAGTGAACATTTTGTACAACAAAATTGAACTACTTAAACAATTTAGTAAAAATTGACGACATTATGGCTATTGAACATTTTAAAAAATTGAAATGGTGGCAACATCTATTATTCTTTCCATTATCAGGGTTATGGGTTTACATTCTTTTAATGAAAACTGATGCTCAAAAGAAGGAAGAGCAAGAAAAAGAAAAAGCGTTTTTCCGAAATTTCCGAATAGAAATAAAAAAAGGACTTTTGTGGGATACAAAAATAATAGTGCAGAGAGAAAAACCATTGACAGATGACGAAATGAAATTGATGTATAAAGAATCCGCATCATAGACTAAAAACAGATGAAAGATTTTAAAAATAGACCAATAAGGATTTCTCATGGAAAATCAAGCACTAATACAAGTGACAAAAGCGATTTAATTTATGTAGAATATTATAATCAAAATAATTACCCGAAATGTCTTGGCACATATAATAAAGATAATAAACAATATGCAGATTTTGGATTGAGTGATTTAGCTTCGTTCTGTAGCTTCTCAGATATACATAAAATGTTTGAAAAATTTAATGTTAATTATCTCGGTTTAATCCTAAATTTCATCTAAAACTAACAATATGAACTTAATAATGACTATGAAAAAGAAGGCAAATTTACTTTATACATTGTTGGCAGCCGTTTTTGCTTACAGTGTACCTTTCTTTGGAATTTTAATGGATGATAATTGGTATAAATGGACATATATACTTGGAAGCCATATAATAGGATTAATAATATTTCTCATTATTCATAAATGGTATTTCGCTAATTTAATCGGTTCTAATGACTCGACTTTATCTTAGCGTCACAATAGAATTACTAACACTAAATTTTTAAATCAAAACGAAAATAAATAACGAGATGAAAGAGAAAACAAAAACAATGGTAATCGAAATGAGCAAAGAGTTTGACGAAAAAGAAGGCTTCGTTACTTGCGAATTCGCTATTCATAAAGACAGAATTAACGAACTTGAAAAATTTGTTAAGGAAAACATTAATATTAATCTCGGAAAGTGGATAATTATAGAGTGTGACACTTGTGTAAGTCATCACGGGGAAGGTCATGCTCACGCAAGTATCGAAACTCACAAAACCATTGCTAAAATAGAAAAAGCATCAAACTTTATTAAAACAATAAAATAATTATGAGATTCTTAATCCAAACAATAAATAAAAAGATAAAACACGACTTTTCATTTGTCTTGCTCGAAAGCATAGCGTTCATGAATTGGTATACGAGGTCTAAAGACTTTAAATTTACCCTGACTGATGAAGTTTATTATAAAGACACTTGGAAGAAACATATTCCTGTAGGTTCTGTTGAATTTGTTTCTGAATTTCTAAAACTCTACCACAACATAGCTGTTAAGCCAATTAATGTGCCTGAAAGTTTATTTGATTTTGCAAATAGAAAAATCATGAATGGAACAGAGAAACATATTGGTGTAGAAAAATTCATCAAATCTAATGATAAAATAAAATCTATCACAGGAATTCACAATATACCAACTTCAAATGGACTTCAGAATATCGCACCTGTCGGTAACTACCAAATTTCCGATGTAATTGAAATTGCAAGTGAATGGCGATGCTTTGTGTTCAAAGGAGAGTTAGTCGGACTACAAAATTATTCAGGAGATTTCTGTTTGTTTCCTGACAAAAACACAATTTTAAAAATGATTTCGGCTTTCAAAAATCCACCGATTGCTTATACTTTAGACATTGGGGTAAATAATGGAATAACTTTCGTGATAGAAGTTCATGACTTTTTTAGTTGTGGACTGTACGGATTCGCAGAACATAAAATATACCTATCTATGCTTTCTGAATGGTTTTGGGAGTTCATTAAGAAAAATAGGGTAAATTAAATACAAAATTATGAAAAAATTGATTGAAAAATTAAAAGAGATTGAAACCATTGTAGAACTTTCGATTGGAAGTGAAATGACAGAAAATAAGGCAATGGGTATTTATACACTTACCAACGAGTTAATGTGCAATCTTAAAAAACTACACATTCCTAAAGTAAAAAACCGAACTAAGCAGTTGCAAAAAACTGACACGCAAAATGTTAGTGGTAGATTTCAAATTAGCATATCGGAAATAATGCAAATTAAAAACAGACTAAGAGAAATTAATAATAACGAAATCAATAACATTGATTTTTTAGACGATAAAGGATTTCCTATTAAGATTGAACAAAAAATTAGAGACGATTGGAAGTTCACAGGTCTAAATATTACCGAGTTTATCAGTTTAGGATTTTACTCTAAAGGGTGGGATTCGTAAAAACAATACAAAATGGAAAACGAAGAGCTTCAAAAGTTAACTAAATACGAAATAAGCAACGAGGAAATACAAAATCTATTTCCTAAAGTAAATGACGGAAGCAGATGGTACGTTGACACGAATACTTTTGAGTTTGTTGACGCTATAATCGAACAATGGTTTGAAGAAAAAGGAGTGACTTTTTGGGAAATGCCCGAAATCGAACAATACGAATTGGTAGGAGAGCCTACAAAAATAATATTTTACTGTACTTAACCAAAAAAAACATGAAAAAACCAACCACAAAAAAAGTAGAAAAAGAACTTGAATTTCTTAGGAAAGAAATTGATACTTTCCTTATACAAAAAGACGCTCCTGTTGACTTTGCTTTTATATTGGCTTATAGCTTAAAATCCATTAACGATTCAATGAAAGTTATTAAAAAAACTTTAATCTCAATTAATCAGCAAGAGAAATCCCATGTTAGATAAAATGGAAGACACGCATATAGAAACAGCAAAAACAGTAGCAATTGAATTTGCTACATGGATGGAAGATAATGCTTGGACAGCAGTATATTCAAAAGAGTTGAAAAAACGTGCTTATGTAGATGCTTCAAAAAATACCGTCCTCCTTCATGGTTCGGATTACCATTTCACAAAATTAATAAATGAAAACGGAAAGACAATTGATGAATTGTATGAATTGTTTTGGAAAGACAGACAGGAACACTTGGAATCATTAACAAAAAAACACTCAAAATAAATGACAAATTACATTTTTATTAAAAAAATCTTAGGAAATATAAATCCTGTTGGAGAAAGTCATGTAGACACTGATAGATTTGAAAACCTGAAAGAAACGACTGAGTTAGTCGGAATGTTATTATCGGACATTCGAGATGTAGCTCATACAAACAAAACCGCATACGAACATTCGAGAAAAAAAGCGAGTGAATTCGCTTCTAATTTTTTGAAAGAAATGGGTATTTCTGAATACGAAGGTTGATTTATTTGGAAATATTTAGTTCTCATATTTAGTTATTTAACTATTTATTTGAAAAAAACATCAAGATTTATTTGGTAGTGTTATTTTATTATTATACGTTTGTGTAGAATTAATTGTTTAACACATAAATCTAAAAGTCATGGAAGAGAAAACAGCCTTAGACCAATTACCAAGTAGAATTAAATATTACCTACTTGATTGGAAGGATAAAAACATGAACGGATATATTGGTAAATACGGAGTTAGCTTGAGATGTTTAACTCATTCACAATTGAGTGAACTGTTTTTTCATGCGACTACGAAAGACCGAGAATTACTTAAAATGTAGTGATTAACCCAAAATTTTTAACAAAAGTACTATCCTTAAACTGTAACGAAAATGGAAATAGAAATTGGTAAAACTTACAATTACTTCGATGATGGCAAAATCAACGAAAGCAGAAAAATTCCTGTTCTAATCACCGAAATAATTCCTTTTGATAAAATTGATTTTGAAACCCTCAACTTATGGATAGAAGAGGTTGAAGAATGTGGTTGGTTATATGCAAAAGAAACTGATTTTTTTGTAAAAGGCACATTAAAAATAACAGAAAGTAAAAAAGAAGAAATAATTTTTGTAAGAACCAAAACAAATAATAGTTGGTTCAGTATGGGATGGTGGGGTGGAATATTAGATGTTGACGGCAGTTTAACGAAACTATTAAATCAGTCTTTAATAAAATAATTTATGTCATACGGAAGGATAGAATACAGCGAAGACGGTCTCCCAAAATGCGAGATTTGTAATCAATATTTTAAAAGAGTTTTATCTCATGTTAGACAGAAACACGGGTACAGTGAAAAGGAATACAAAAAAGAGTACGGCTTCGACCTAAGAAAAGGTATTTGCAGTAAGGAAAGTTCCGACAAAACAAGGGTAAAAACCTTAGAGAATTACGACTTATGTGTTACGCAGAATCTTGAAGAAAAAGGGGCTAAAAACAGATTTAAAAAAGGTAGTAAAGGTAGACCCAAAGAAAAAGTTTCTGCTCAAACAAAAATCAGGCTTAAACAACGGTTAAAAGAACCTTATATGGTTGCAGCCATGAAAGAGTCGGGCAAAAAGGTTGGAAAGTCGGGATTAGGAAATAAAGTCAGATGGGAAAAAGTTAAATTAGTCGATAATAAAGTCATAGAAATAAAAAGTTAAAACACGGTAACAAATGAGAAATTCAGAAGATGATAAAAACGAAGAACGATTTAAGAACTTTATGATATTTAAATTCTACGGAACTGACGAAGATGTTGAAAAGGCAGCTCCAATAATAGCTGTAATTATAGTGTTAGCACTTATAACTTTGTTGGTTTTGTTATTAAAATAATTAAAAACTAAAAACATGATACGATTCATTAATTTGTCAGACCAAATCCTCGAAGGGGGAAATGAGTTCGCTTTCTTCGATACAACTACAGATATGTTCAGAAACTTTTCGGGTGTTCACACATGGGACACCGTTGATGAATTTAAAAAAGATTTCACCGAAGAAATTAAAGATGATTACGATGGGAAAGGACTACGAAGATTTTTAAATTTAATCCCCGAAGATTGGGATAAAAAAGTAGTTACAGAAAATTCAGAAGAACAAAGCAAAGGCGAAGAAGCCCTTAAAGAAATTGAAAATCTCATGGAGCGTTGGCACATGGGGAGAGACAATGACGATGAAACCCTAACAGGAATTAACGCAGCTTTGGTTAAAATAGGGAAATTGTTACATTTTAATAAAGACAATAACTCGGTGGCATTTTTAAGATGGTTTGATAATTTAAAAAAATAATCATGAAACAACAACAAGACGAAAATTTTTGCGAATCACGAGAATCTTTCGCATTGAGAGAAATCGGATTTGATATGCTGTGTTTAGGTGTACATGAAATCCTGATTGATGGAGACAAACCAAGATTTAGACAAAATTACGATTCTGAAAAATTATGGTGTAATCACAACGTGATTAAAAAAAGATTTGAGAAACAAGATTGGTTTTGTTCAGCTCCTCTTTACCAACAGGCATTTAGATGGTTTAGAGAAACATATAATCTTAATTCTTTCGTAAAAGCAGACACGATTTACAACGAAAAATTTGTTTGGGTTATTGATTTTGACGTAGAATCTATTGAGCGATTCAGCACCTACGAAGAAGCAGAATTATCATGCTTGAGAAAGCTAATTGAAATAATTAAAGTAGCAAGAGTTAATTATACAAACGGAAAACAAAACACTTGGAAGCACTTTAAAAACATATAATGTGAACTAAATATGGTAACGCACTACGAACCTTACGCAGATTCCGAAGAAGAAGCACATCCATTTTGCAGAACAAAATCTTCCGAAAACACACTAACCGATAATCATTGGGATTCTGTTTCTTGCAAAAAATGTCTGAAATTAAAAGACAAAGCAAAAGCGTATGTAGAAGAGACCGAAAAACACATCCTTAAAGATATGCAAGGAATGGTTGATTTTTGGAAAAAAGAAAAAACCTTACAATCATGAACAAAGAATCTGAAAGTCCACTAAGACCGTTTGATGACTTAATCAAAGAAATCGAATTTGAAGGAGAAAAATTTATTCCTTCCGCTAAAATTGCAGCTCTCTGTTTTAATTACAACGAAAAAGCAGTAAAATACAAGGCAAAATTTTGGATTAACAACAGCTACGACTATATGTTATGGTATAATTTTGAAACTAAAATATTAGCTCCTAAAAAAATGTCATGTTATATCGGAATAGACAGGAGTTTTAACATTTCTATGGATTTTATAATTGATGGAAAGAAACCGATGACAAACACAGGAACTCCTGTTTATAACCAAATCAAAATCGTAAAACTTTTAATTAAGTGGGGTTTTATTGCTAAAGACTAAAAAAAACTATTTGCTTTATTTTTAATTACTTACAACTTTTCTTAAAAATAATTCACAAAACATTTTGTATTTTATAAAACATTAATTACGTTTGCGTATATTATTTGTTTAACACACGAATCACAACCCATGAAAAAGTATATGTTACAAAGTTGGAAGTTATCCGTTAACGGAGAATGCGCAACTGAGGAGGAAGCAATCAAAGAATTGTCTGACAGATATATGACGCACTCAAAATGCAGTCCTCCTATGGAACATCCATCGGAACTTTTAACAGGAAATGTCACACGCAGAGACGTAACAAAAATAGGTAAATCCGTTTTGCTTTCTGTATTTGAAGAAGTATACGGAATTAATCAATGGATTGAAAAACACCACCTGACTATTTATCCATTTAAAAAATCGCATTGGTGGGAGAGTGAAAAAGGATTTGAATTTACCGAGACCGAATTCCGATACGATATTGAAGCTATCATCCCTGTTAAAACACAAAATAATTAATCCCAAAAAAAATGAAAATAGATTTCAATAATTTCAGAAAACAAACCGCATACGCATTAGACAAAGTGATAAACACTCTTAATGAAGGCATTTTGCCCGAAAAAGAATATGCAAGTCATGAACAACCTAACGGAAAAATGAAACATTGGGAAGGAGACGTTCTGATTTCAAAAGAAGATTTGCAAAAAGATATTGATGAACTTAGGTCAAATATATGGATATTGCTTTGTATGTACGAAGAAGGGAATCCTGATTATCAAACCGTTTTTGAAGAAGTGGAAAAATCAGGAGGTTTAGCTCGTTTCAATGATAATGATGAAGAAGAAAATTAACAATTTAAAAATTAACAATATGTTTAATCCATTCAAAATATTTAAAAACAAATTCATGAGAGAATCTGAGATAGATGATGAAATTGAATTTTCTTTTATTTGGTATAAAAAAATGGTAAACGGAAATAAAACACATTTCACTCAGCCATTCAGAACAAAAATAAAGGCAAAAACAAGAGAAGAAGCCCGTAAGAAAGTGACGGATTTTGCTTTACAAAAAATGACTTTGGTTGTGGTAGACGAAAACAAATTTAATAGCAGCGAAATCAGTCAAATAACGGAGCAGTTTGAAAAATTAAACGAGCAAATTAAAAAAACTATTGACAATCTCAGGTTTTAAACCAAAAAAAACATCAAAAATCTATGAAAAAAATCGTTATTGAAAATTGGAGATTATACGGAGATTATATGCTATTTGCAAATCTTGTTGACAAAACAAAAAAGTGGATATTGTTAGAATCTACCTCATCATCAATTACAGCAACAGGAGGAGAAGATGCGCTACAAGATTTTTCTAAACTATTGGAAGAAAATAATATTAAATTCACCAGTAACGAAAATTAAAACCATGACAACAAAAGAACAAGTGCTACAAAATTGCACAATCGAAGGAAACGTGGTAAAACTGCCAAATGTTTAACTTGAAAGAAAACTCTACCAAGACGTTGCTAAATCACTCGAATTGATTGGCGGTAAATGGAAAGGTGAAAAAGTATTTGGATTCGTATTCAACGAAGACCCAACCGAACTCCTTAGTCAAATTGCTAACGGAGAGAAAAGAAACCTAAAAAAAGAATATCAATTTTTTGGTACTCCTGACGAACTTGCTGACGATTTGGTTTTTGAAGCTCAAATAGAACCTTTTCACGAAATACTCGAACCAAGCGCAGGTCAAGGAGCAATTGTAAAAGCCATCCTTCGAGTTTTTCCAAAATTAAAAGTGGACGCTTACGAATTAATGCCCGTGAATCAGACTTTCCTAAAAAAAATATCGGAGGTAAACCTCATCGGGGAAGATTTCCTGACTGCTGACAATAAGAAAAAATACGATGTGATAATTGCGAATCCTCCTTTTGCAGCCAACCAAGATATTGACCATATAATGAAAATGTACGACCTACTGAAAGTCGGTGGAAGATTAGTTTCTGTAGCTTCAAAACATTGGCAAACCTCAACCAATAAAAAGGAAACTGCTTTTAGAGATTGGTTGAAAAAAGTTGAATATGACTTTCAGGAAATACCTTCAGGAAAATTCAAAGAAAGCGGAACAAATATCGCAACAGTATTTATTGTGATAAACAAAAAATCATGATTATGAAAAGGATAATTGAAAAAGGATTAGTGGTAGAATATAAAGGCAAGTATTGGGGAAAAAAAGAGGGGGAATATGATGGATGGACTACTATTGAAGAAGCTTACATTGCAAAGAAAAAGTATGTAACCAAACCCGAAGATTTTGCACCGCCTTCATTGGAAAGAGAGTTGAAAAAAGGAAAATTAATTGAAGTTAAAAGGACTACAGTAATTGCTCATGAATTCAAAAAAGCAAAATAATGAATACAAGACTTATAAATACGGAATCTTACTATTTTTTAATAGATTTGGATTCTGAAATAGAAACCGAAAATATTTATTACAATGATTGGTGCAACGGAGTTTTTTACAACCAATATCCTCGCAAAGCACCCCTTGAGTTTTATTCTAACGCTAATTTTCCTCCACATAGTATTGAAAAAGGGAAAAATTTTAAAGTAATTGCCCATCTTCCAATAGAAAAATTGGAACAACAAAAATATTCTTTATTCAAATTGACACCCGCTTTTTTAAACATAATTCTCAAACTACCACCAATCCCTGTGTGCGGAAATATGGAACAAGAAATGCTCAAACAGATTTTTATCAAGACAGGAGGAAGAAAAGAAAATCCTGAAATTGCGAGAATATGTTCGGAAATAACCGTTAAAAATTCGGATAAAAAATGGACTGACAAGGATTTAGAAAGAGTAATCTCGCACACGCTATACATATACAACAATAGAAGTGGGAGCATAACAACAAAAGATGTTCAAAAGGAAATTATAGAAGGCTTATGTTCCGAAAACACAACAAAAGAGCCAATTGGCTTTGAAATAGAAATGGAACTTATTGGAAGCCCATCATTATCAACTCCAAAAGTAATTAACGGAGTTTTGCAAGGAACATACAAATTTTAACAAAACACAATACAAATGAAAACACAATACAAATTACATTTAATCAAAACCCTGAATCCAAGTAACCTTATAATCGAAGATAACGAATTTGACAAGGATTTTGGCAGATTACTTTTTTCTGAAGATTGTGGGATTAAATTTTTTGACGAACACAAAAACCATAGACGCACAAATAAACATTTTCTAATTATTGCCGATAATTTAGAAAGAAAAAAAAGCGATTGGAATAAAGGAGACTTCTTTCGTTGTGGTTCTGTCATAGTCGAACTTGATTACCTTGTAGGTTCTGAAGAAGATTATTGTTTGTATGGCAATGACGATATAGAGCGTTTTTCTTTTAATGCTAAAAAAATAATAGCATCAAACTCAAAAGAAATTACTCCTAATTCACTCATTAACAAAGAGGATATTGTGATAATCACGGACTATTACAACACACATGAAAAACTACCCGAAATAGATTTAGAAACCTTTGAAGAAGAAGAGCATATAGGAGGTTCAGGACACACTGCTTATCCTACTTTTACAACTAAAATAAAAGTTAATGATAATAACGTGGTCATTAATTGGAAAAAAGACAAAACCGAAGAGGAAATGTATGAATTAGAACAGCAACTCGATATTCCTCACAAGGATAGGTTTTACAACTCTAAACCTGATATTAAAACCATCGAGCGACTTGTCAAAAGAGGCGAAATGAGACGATTAAAAAATGACATTGACGAGATTTGTGATGCTGCCGTTGAATACACTTCTAACCATAAAGATTTTAGCGCAGAAGGATTCTCTGAATATATGAATGGGATTATAAACGGATTTAGCGAAGGGGCTGAATGGATGAAGAAAAAGACTCATGCTAACGAAGAAGTTATAAGCATATTATACAAACATACTGAGTACATTATTAGCGAATATGTTATGACAGGGAAACCACATATTTCAATAGAAAAATGGTTTGAACAATTTAAAAAATAAGTTATGGAAAAAGAAACCTACATTTTTAAAGAAAAAGCATACGGGATTAATCTCGACAGATTAAAAGAAGGCTACCTATCCAATGAAATAATTTGTTATGCAGAATCTTTAAATAAAGCTAAATCAAAATTATTGGAGCAAGTTAAATATAAGTAGATTCAGATTGGCAATTCAAAAGTCAAGACACTTGGAAAGAAGTCAAACAAAATTATCAAAAATATCTAATTCCTTATCAATCAGAAGGAGGATATAAATTAGGACAGCCCCTTTGCTTTGAAGATTGGCTAATACTCAATTACAATCCACCAATTAAAAAATAAAATATGTCGCCATTAGTCGGAGTCCAATTCACAAGTAGCTTATTCGTTGGTGTAGTTACAATAACCCATGTTGAATTAACCGAAAATTCTATAACGATGGAGATTTTCGGAGAAGAAGAGCCGAGAAAATTCAACTTGCAAAAAGCAAAATGGTATTTTGAAAATGGAACTTTTGTGAAATTATAATCAAAATATTTTGTACCTTCTAAAATATTAATTATATTTGCACTTAACACACAAAATCAAGCTATGGAAACAAAACACGAATTTCATTTAGTACCTACAGAGAAAGTGACTAATCTTGCAATGTTAAAGAAAAAGATAGGCGACTATCTATCAGGAGCTTTATCTCTCACAAAACATGTCGAAGTATACCCTTCCGACTACTTTCTGAATCAAATACTTGTTATAACTGACGACTCCGAAATCAAAGAAAATGATTTAGTTCACGATTCACAATTTGACGAAATTTATATTGCTAATGATGTTGTTATCCATAATAAAAAATCTCTACAATACCAATATCTTAAAAAAATTGTGGCTTCCAACTCAAAAGAACTATTTCCGAATCATTATTTAGTCGGTGAAAAAGATGTAGATTATATCGTACATTATTACAACTATTTCAATGTACTTCCTACGGTTAAATTACAAATGGAAAAACACTATATTCAACAGCAGTTTTCGGAAACCGATATTGAGATTATGAGTCCTAAAACAGTCAATAATGAAGTAGTGATTGTATTTGACGCAGAATTTCTTTTGGCACTCAGTGAAAACAAAAGGAAAAATGATAAAATTTTAGTTCATTTAGAGCATTGTTTTCAGGGAGAATATAAAAATAGCTGCAAATATGGGGAAGACAAAACTTGCCCTTCTAATCCAAAAAAACAAGAAATCAATCCTGAAAAGAAAAAAAGTGATACTATTGTCCATGAAATGTTAGATAGCTTAATTGACGATTTTGCATTTGTTTTTCAAAAACATTTTAGTCATGACATTAAATTTATAATGGACAGACTCCATCAAAAAACTTCTAAAATGCTTTCTCCTGAAAATAAAGAAGTAGAACAAGAATATTGTAGTGGCGCATATTTTTGCCATAAAAATACAGCAAAATATATTTGTGACCAATGTGGTTTACCCTTAAAATTGAAAAATGGTCGAAAAAATGATTTTGAATCCAAGTTAAACGAAATCGCTTTTGAAAATTCAAAAAAAGTGAATTGCGAAAATCTTTCGCAAGAGGTTGTCGCATGGGGACAAAATCAATACTTCAATGGATTTAAAGAAGGTGTGATTTGGGGAAAAGAAAATGTAAAATAAACAACATGGAACTTCGCATTTTAAAAACAGATAAAAAACTGACTTGGTGAACAAAAAAAACTGACACCTTATTTTTAATCAGTAGTTATGTGTTGCTGTCAAAAACGCATAATTAAATAGGGAAGTGGCTAAACTTCCACTAAACACCGAGAAATTAGGAGGGAAACACACCACGTAGTACCTCCTTTTTTATGCGATAAATATTTATTTTTAAAAATATTTATTATTTTTTTTGTTTATTCAAAATTTAGTTATACATTTGTGTAATAATTAATTATTTAACACACATAAAAGTATTATGTCATGAAAGATTCAAAAAGAGATTACACAAAATTAACTGCTATCGCAAATACTTTTGATTTAACTCCATACACGCAAAGAGGTCAAGTTCAAGAAGGACTCTATAATTATAAAGGACTCAGAATTCCTATTGATTTATCCGCTTGTGCTGAAGACGCAATATCAATTATTAAAACGGTATTAAAGCAATTGGGAGATTTAGAAGAGAAATTGACTAAAGAAATTGAAAAAGCTAATCAAGACTAAACGGAGGATTTGAACGACTAATAAACATAAATCATGAAAAAGAAAACACCACCTACATTTCCGAAAGAATTTCCTCAAATAAGGATTCAGTATGGGAGCAATTGTGACACATCAGGGAAAGGTATGCGTTTAAAAACTAATTTTGTTTGTCCTCACGAAAATTGTAACTACACTTCTCGAAATTGGGCTACTCCTTTCAATTTAAAAAGAAATCAAAATCAAAATATGTTTGTAGCGAGTACGAAATGCCCTCACCACAACTTAGAGTTAGTGAACTTCGGGAATGCTTGTAAACTACCTAAAAATAACAAAAAAGGAAGAAAAGAAAAACAAGAATTGATTAAATTATATACCAAAAAATAACAGGTTATGAATACAAATAAAGCATCGGAGATGGAAGAGCAATTTTGTGAATATCAAGAATCTTTCGACATGAAAGAATTTGGATTTGACGAGCCTTGTCTTGGACTTTTTGAGAATAAAAAATTAGGTTTCAGTTTTGCTATGAACGATGGATACGTTACACCTATCAAACATAAATGTAATTCAATGTTTGTTAAGAACATATTAACCAATGACTGTTGCACCGCCCCGACATACCAACAGGCATTTGATTTTTTTGAAAATAAATACGGTTTAGAAGGAGTGATTCAAAGAGTAGAGGACTTTAGTTGGTTCAAATTCACAATTTACGAAAATGGTAAAAAATTCTTTGCAGACGGACACGAAATCAAAACCCGAAAAGAAGCACGATTTATGTGTTTGAAAATATTAATCGACATTGTTAAATGTGAACTACCACCTACCCTAAAGGGATAGGGGCTTCTAAAGAAGCTAAGTTCACAAGACTAAGCCCTTGAAAAAGGAGCTACGATAGTTGGGAATATGACACATTTGGTTGACGCAACAGACCAAAAAAACTGTCGCTTAATTTTAAGAAGAACTAAAGGAAAAGTTCGGTGAATTAAGCATGAAATCCCGATTATCTTTGTCGAGTTGAAGTCGGATTTTTAACTCGGTCACAGAGTTAAAATACGCAAAACCTGCTGAAAAGCAGAGTATTTATTCAGAAATGAATCTGAATAGTAAAGAAAAAAAAGGAGAAAAAATGGTTTTCGTTTTAAGCAAAAAAGGAGTCCCACTAATGCCATGTTGTTCGGCAATCGGTAGACTTTTGCTTAAACAAAATAAGGCAAAAGTGAGAAAAACTTCGCCTTTTACTATTCAATTAAATTATGATTCAACTAATTACGTCCAAAATTTAACGCTCGGAATTGATTCAGGAAGTTCAAAAATAGGAAGTTCGGTTGTGAACGACAAAAGCGAAGTTATTTATCTTTCTGAAGTCGAAATAAGAAACGACATTTCAGAAAAATTAAAACAACGGGCAAAATATCGCAGAAGTCGTAGAAACAGAAAAACAAGGTATCGTCAAGCAAGATGGCTAAACCGAAAAAATAGCATCAAAAACGGAAGATTTTCGCCAACAATGGTGAGCAAAATCAACTGTCATTTGAAAGAAATTAATTTCGTAAAATCCATTTTGCCAATCAAAAATGTGATAATCGAAACTGCTACTTTCGACCCTCATGCTTTGAAAAATCCCGAAGTTTTAGAAAATTTGACTTTGTATCAGCAAGGAATTAATTATGGCTATGCAAATACAAAAGCATTTATTTTAAACAGAGATAGTTATACTTGTCAAAACAAAGGTTGTAAGTCAAAAGAAAAAAGGTTAGAAGTTCATCATATTATATTTCGTAAAAATAACGGTTCAGACGAACATGACAATCTGATTACACTTTGCAAAACCTGTCACGATGGAGTTCATAATGAAGTAATTGATTTGAAATTAAGTGGTAAGAAAAAAGGAAATTTGAATCACGCAACGCAAATGAATAGCATCCGAAAACAACTTTTGAAAACTTTACCCGAAGCAAAAGAAACTTTTGGCTTTATCACAAAAGAAAATCGCCAAATTATGAACTTACCAAAAGGTCATTATTTTGATGCTGTGGCTATTGCAAACGAATGTTGCGATAATGTGAACTTCAAAATCGAAGGCGTAATCTTTAAAAAATGTATCGCTGACGGTGATTTTCAACTGCGAAAAGGGATACGTTCCGAACAAATAATTCCTGTGAGAAAAATTATGGGATTTAGGAAATTTGACAAGGTTAAGTACATTGGAAAAGAGTATTTTATCAAAGGTAGAATGTCAAGTGGATATGCTATTTTAATGGATATTAATGGTGACAAAATAGCTCTAAAACCAATACCGAAATTCTCAGAAATGAAACGGATTAGCGCAAGAAAAACGTGGATTACAAGCATTGAAAAACTAAATATCAATCAAAATGAAAGTTGAAAAAGGAGTCGCTTTCATCCCCTACCCTAAAGGGAATAGGGGTTTTTCGCTCCATGAAGATAAAAACAAGAAATAATGGAAATATCAAAACTATCAACTACCGAAATACTCGCAGAGTTAAAAAGAAGAACTGATTTAGAAAACGAAAGTGAAAGCAAACCGACTTTAGTTTTTGGGACAATCTGTATAGACGGAGGAAAACATTTCGTTGAAGCGTTCAAAGAAATAAAAACCGATAAAGATTTGAGTTTTATCCGTAATTTGGAATTGCGGTCAAGATTCAATAGTCACCGAAACTACAGGGGCTTTTATTTTAAAACGGACAACTACAAAGGACTCGAAGAGAGTATGAAAAAAGACAATTGTGCTTTTGCTGAATTTATTAGGAGTTCAAAATCTATTAATTTCATAAAGCTATAAATCATGGAAACACTCGAACTAAAATATCTCGCACCTTATCTTCCATACAATCTAAAGGCAATTTGCACGACTAATCAAATATGTACTATTGGAGATGGTTATAATCATATATATAAGGGAGATATAATGCAGATTGGCGTAGACGATTACCGCTTGTTTCAAAACGAAACAGAATATTTTAAGCCAATCCTTCGCATACTTTCCGACCTTGCAAAAGAGATAGAAAAAGACGGTAAAAAGTTTGTGCCGTTAATTGAACTTGCAAAGTTAGCTTCTCCGAAAAACACAAAAATAAAACTAATGAATGACCATGTAAGTCTTGGTCACGATTATACATTTCATTATGACAATAAAAATTTATCTTTTAATTGTCTGAGAGGATTTGATGGTAAAAAAGCAGATGCAAATTGCTTTGTTTTTAATCAATTATTACTTTTTCAAAAACTATTTGAATGGCATTTTGATGTTTTCGGACTAATTGAAAAAGGTTTAGCTGTTGATATTAACGAGCTAAGAAACAAATAAAATATTTATCTTAAAAAATATTAATTATTTCTTGTTTTTCTCAAAAATTAGCTATACGTTTGCGTATCTAATTTGTTTAACACACAAGCCATGAACACAATCAAAGACATAAGTACTACGTTAACGGAAATTCTTTCATTGAAAGACCCTATTCAAATAAGATTAGAAATGACTAAGTTAGGATGGTCTTCTAATGACCAATTAACAGATATGGGGTGGAAAGACGGTGAATACGGATATTCTATTTGGTTTGAGCGTTGGGATTGGTACGGAGCAAAGGTTTATTCAAAAATATGTTTTCATGCTCACGAATCAGATTTAAACAAAATCTTAGAAACCATTAAAAAGGCTGTAAGTATATGTTTTAAATCTTGGATTTCTTGTCCTGACTTTGTACCCATTCAATTGGTAAATGACCAAATTAGAGAAAACACAATAGCTACTCGATATTGGGATGGACGTAAAAAATCATCTATTTAAAATCACACGTTATGGAAATAGAAGAAATTGTCAAAAACAATATCATTATAGCGAAATTTTTAGGAGTAGAGATTTTCAATAACGACACGAAATTTAATCTACCATTTGGTTGTAAGGCAGCAAAAAAAGGTAATTATGACGAATGGGCTAACGCTGACAATAATGGTTTTGTGTTAAACGTAGATTTTTTAGAATATCACGAGTCATGGGACGCACTAATCCCCGTTATCCAAAAGCTAAAAGAACTAAAAATTGAAGATGGAATTTTAGTGAATGATTCCGCAGTAACATTTGTGAATGAATTAGGCAAAATTAAAAGACATCTCATCCGTATGGAATTAGAAAAAACATGGTTGGCTACTGTCGGATTTATAAATTGGCACAACAAAATTAAAAACAAATAAGTCATGGAAAAAGAAGAAAGAACGGCACACGAAAGCTTCGGTCAAATATCTTTTAGTAGAGTTAATTGTAATCCAAGCCAAAAATTTTACGGTTCAGAACTTCCTCAAGACCATTACATAACAATGGAAGTTAATAATTCTGAAATAATAAGAGAGTTGAGTCGGGATAGATACTATAATGTAGGTATTCCCATAATGAAAATCAGAATGTCAAGTGGGCAATTTTCAGAACTTATTACATCAATGAATATCGGTTCAGGAGTTTGTTGTACAATTGAAAGAGTTGACGGAAAAAAAGTTGCCGATTTACCTATACAGGAAAGCAGAAAAGAATTTGTTCATCGAAAATTTGAGGAACGAATGAAAATTTTTGCTGACAAATTGAAAAGTAAACAACAGGAAGCAAAGGAAATTGTAAAAAAGAAAACTTTAAGCAAAGACGATATTCATAATTTAACCACACATCTTGAATGGCTTACTCAAGAAATATCGGGCAATATTCCATTTTTTGCAGAATGTTTTCAGGATACTATGGACGAAGTTGTGCATGAAGCGAAGTTAGAGGTTGAAAACGCAATACAGCATAAAATAAACGTGTTAGGACTGCAATCGTTACACGAACAAGGAAAGTTGCTTGACAACAAATAAAAGCTTAAAAAAATGAAGGACAATAATTTCGATGAAAAAGTCGCTAAATACGTTAGATGTATGGATAGAGAAATGCTTCATGAGATAGCTTCTAATTTTTATCGCAGAGGATTTTTTGAAGATAAAGAAGGGTTATTTGATTCGCATTTTTCAGATTTCATGAAAGATATTGAAAGCCACTTTTTAAAACCAATTATTGTTGTCTGTGGCATCGGAGGTATAGGAGCGGCTTCTACTTTGGTAAGAGAAAGCATCAATATGAAACGAAGTGTGACAATCATATCTCCAATCAAAGATTCAGTAGAAAATAAAGAGCCTATTCTCCCTATTTTAACAAATCATAAGATTGACTTCTTGCAAGAGCCAACATTTTTCCCTTCAAAAAATAGGCAAGAGAGAAGAAAAGACGAAAGAATATCAAAAAAAAAATGAATAAAAAATAAATTTAGTAAGACATTTAAAAAGAAATAAATTACCAAAACTTGAGCGGATTGTTTTAAAACTCATACGAAGATATAGGATACGTCAAAGAACTTGTAGATTAACAATCCGTACAGAGCCTGTTTTAGAAACAGTAGGAGACGAAGTTATTAATTAAAACTAACAAAAAAAATGAAAAAATTTATAAACATGTTCTTTGGTGCATTATTTACTATTGCTTTTTTTTCATTTGTAATTACCGTACTGACAATTGCAGTAATATATTTATATTCTGAATTCATAAAACACATCTAAAACTATGAAAAAATTAACTGTAAAAACTGCGAAAGCAAACACAAAATACCAATACGTGTATGAAGAAACCTCTGCGAATTATTCTTTCAAACCAAACGAAGAGTTATTGGAATTTGCTAAAGAGTTCTCCGATTCATATACAAAATTAAGAGTCGGAGATTATGTCTCGAATGCAGAAACTTATAAAATTAAATACCTTAGTCAGATTAAAGATAAGGGTGTTCATAACAAGACAGGAGCGAGAGTCTCTAATTCAACAGGAATAATTGAATTGGACAAAAAAATACTAAAACATAAATGTATCACTCCTGACTTTGTATTTCTTCTTATTTTATGGTGCATAGCTCGTTACGAATCTAAATATTTATTTTCAAGCGAATTAGTAGCTGACGAAACATCATTAAAATACTACTTAACTACAGTCCGTTCTAAACGGAATGCTATTGTAGGTTGGGTGAAATTATTGAGTCATGCCCAAACAGAACAAAATAAGGAAAGATTAAAAAAAATGTTCGAGATTTTAGATTCAGAAAGAAATGACACAAAAAAAGAATAACTCTATTTCAATAGGTGATTCCGTTAAATTTTACGATTGTCATCAAGCTTTTTTAGATAAAGATTATTCGGGAGAAAACCCGAAACACTACCCAATCGGAATAGTGAAAAAAATCTACGACTACAAAAGTTATTTTGGATACACTGATAGAGTTTGTGATATTCAGGTGGGAAATCGAATAAGTGAAGCGCATTTTATTTCGGCAGTCACACCGATAAACTAATCTGAAAATTTTTAATTATATTTCAAATAAAACCCTAAAAAATGACTTTTGAAGAAATATTTAACAAAGACGGCTTGTATGTAGCCGATGGTTTTGCGGAAGGATGTTGCTTGAAAATAGAAAACGGAACGTTGCTTATAGTGCAATTTGATGATGAAAACGATGTGTTTCCGAAGGAGGAAATTTTTGCCTGTTATAGAGGATTATTCAAAAAGGATTACAAAAAAGTTTTTACAAGACAATCTCTATTCAAAAAATGAAAAAAGAAACATATAAAAGACTCAGTGAATTAGGATTTGTAGAGTCGATTGAAAACAGGAAACACAACAAAGAGTTTGGTATATCAAAATCTTTTGTAAAAGACAATCTTTATTGCGAAATAGTTAATAGAGGTAATTGGTTTTCTATACAGATTTCGGGAGGAAACTTTCAACGAGATTATTACCCATCCAATTTTGATGTGGTTTTTAAAGAAGACGTTGATAAAGCTTTTGGACAAATAAAATATTTATTAGAAGAAAAATGAACAGAGATTGGATGAAAGGCAAAAATAGAGAAGAAAAGATTCTTCTTTCAGGATTTTTGTCATTAAATGAGGTAAATAAAATGCCTGAATCTGAATATAAAAATAATATTTTAGATGCAGTAGAAAAAGGAAAAGAAAATCATGCTCCAAGTATTAATTACGGAAACAACAGAAGTAGGTTTCCTGACGAGTTTTTAAAAGGATTAGGAGGAGAGATTATTCTGTATCCCCTCGAATGGATGGCAGACTTTGTTTTGCTCGAACATAAAAACAGAATTGATAGTGGTGACTCAGAGTTTTTTTCAGAGTTTTCTCAAATTCTAAAGTCGGACGCTCTATATTATTCCTTTTCTCAAATGAAGCCACAAACACTCGGACTTTATGCCTATACAGTTCTTAACTCAAAATACGACTTTATATTTAACTCAGCACTTGAAATTTTAGACCTGTACAAAAACTATTATGTCGCTCGTTTAACGAATGATAAAGTAGATTTGAAACGACAGGTTAGTGAACATAAAAAATGGTTGAAATCAATAAATTAAGATATGGATGAAATTTATGTAATAATTCATGGGAACGAAATTCATAAAAATATGTTTTTTCTTGATGATAATGACGCAAGAGATTGGATAGTAACCGAAAACGTAGGGAAAGAAGTGGTTAGACCTAATGAAAACACATTCGTATATTTACCATTTAGGTCAAAATTCGTTATTAAAAAACTAACCAAAAGCAACGACTACAAATCAAGGCAAGATTATTAAAATAAAAATCATGAAAAAGAAATCCATTTTGACCGAAAAAGAAATTGACATCCTTAATAAAACCAATAGTCTTATAGACAAAATTGTTGACCGCAACAAAGGAAAGGAAAACTACGAAGCAATTAAAGATATTGGTCTTTATGCCAAAATTAAAATAAAAAGACTCATGCTCTTGACAAATAAAATTTCACAATCTCCTGAAATAATTTAAAAACGATATGAAAAAAGGAACGAAAATTAAAATATATTCAACAGACCAAAAAGACTTCTTGGGTATCGGAGAATACATAGGTTCTGAAAGAGTGGATTTTAGATTTATGGGGTTCGGATTCATTTGGACTCCAATTTTTAAATTAGGAAGAAAAAAAATAAAAGGAAGTGAATGTTGGTGGATTAAGCTTTCGGAAGCAAAGAAAATCGAAAAAGAATTACTCACAAAATAAATATTTTCAAAAATATTTATTATTTCCCTTGTTTATTTCAAAATTATATCTACATTCGCGTATAATTAGTTTAGCACACAAAATCTATAATCATGGAAACTACCGTAACAGCAAAAGTTGAAATAAACTTCAAAGAAGGAAAAAAAGAAATCGAAATGCTTTTAAAACAAACCAACGAAATAGAAAACTGTGAAGAAGGTCGAGTTGTTGTTTTAAACTTGCAAAACGAAGAAACGTATGCAGGATTTTTCAAAGGGATGGACGATGAAGATATTATGTTAGGCTCGTTAAGAGATACAACCGTTATTGGCTTAAAAGCAAATTGGGTAAATAATTATTTCGAGCAAATTTAGCTATAGCCCCCCAATATTTAATCAAAAACAACTTAATTATCTGAAATCATGAATTATAAAGACATAAAAATAGAACAGTCACATCTCGGTAACTACAAACGAGAATCTGAACAACACGGATTTAACACTATAGTTCTTTCTTGCCCCGTACAAGGAAAACAAGAAGATTGGCAAATGGTTGGCAGAATAGTTCAGGTTCGTAAAAAAAGCGGAATATTCGGAAGCGATACAATTTTAGTTAGGCAATTGGATGGTAATTTACAGGCTTATGAAAACAATTCATTTTTCTCCGTGCATGATGATTTTAAGGGGTTTTATGACGAATTATTCAAAGACCTTCCTGAAGAGAGACCAAACATTGAATATTCAATGTCAGGAGGAAACCACAAAGCCATAGGATTCATTGTAGAAGGTATGGACTGTACGGACGGCAGAATAGGGTCGTTTGTAGTGCAGAAAGAAGATAATGGAAATGTTAAAATTAAATGTTAAAAACTATGTATTTAGAAGACCAATGTTGCAACGAAATGCAAGGCGAAAAACTTAAAAAGTTAGGAGTCAAACAAGAATCGCTATTCTATCATACTTATTCGGAAAAATGGGGAGTAATGCCAAAAAAAAGTATCGACTTTTCAGGGAGTCCTACCTCAGCTTTTACTGTTGCTGAATTAGGAGTTATGATTCCGAGTCCAATTACTCATAAAAACGCAAATTACATAATAACATCTATGCCTTCAGCGCAAGGAGATATATTTCCTTCTTCAAAATGGACTTCAAGAATGGAAAATAAGGGAAACGGATTATGGTGTAAAGGATTTGGCGAAACTGAAGCTATTGCAAGGGCAAATATGTTAATACACCTTTTAGAAAACAAAATAGCATCAATAGACGAAGTTAATATTCGTTTAATGGCTTAAATATATCAAATGAAAAAACAAACCTACTATAAGAACCGAATCATATTTGAAGACAGACTTGAAAAATCAGTCAAAGATAGATTTGGTAAATCTGCAATAGAACCGTTGTTAGTGGGATTCAGAAACAAAGAATTGTTTTTTAAACTATATTCTTACGATAGAAATATCAAAGGGTCATTATCTTCAATCTTCAAAAAAAATACTCCAAAATGTTTTAAAACGTGGCAAGACAAACCCATGCGGAGATTAAAATTAGTTGATTTGAATAGAGAGTCGTTCAAACGATTCGCAGGAGATTACGAAAGGCTTTTGGAAAATATCTCCCGAAAACAAAACAGACAAAAATTATAAAGAAATGGAAAAAGAGGATAGAATAATTTACATGACGAAATTTTGCGAAAAAATATTCTTTCAAAGCGGAATAAAACTCGATATGGATTTACTGAAGAGTAAAAGCAGAATAGAAGATGCCGTAATAAAAAGAGCAGTTGCCGTATACATATTGCAAAAACAACGCTATACATCTATCGCAATTGGAGAGTTATTGAATAAAGACCACGCAACTATTCTACATTCAGCCAAAGTATTTAATTCAAATAAAAAGAAATTAAGTAAGTATCAGGCTGATAGGAACAGGGATTACAATTATTTGATAAAAAGAGTTGATGGCGTATTTAATGATATTAGCAAAGAATTTCCTATTGCAAGAAAATATTCTTGGAAAGAAGTGAGTTTTGCTTATTTATTAGGGTTATCAAATGGTCAAATTAGTGAATCTGAATTTAATGAAGAAGCAATTGTAAGAAAAAAAGACTTACATGATTTGCAAAAAAGACTCGAAAAAACTATTCTGTAAATCTAAAAATTATGCCATTAAAATATAAGTTAAAAGAAGCCCGAAAAATGAAAGGAGAAAGTTTACGGGAAGCCTCAAAAGGAATGGGTAAAAGCCATGAGTGGTTAAACAAACACGAAAATGGTAAACTTAAAATGGATAGTGAGCTTTTAATAATGTTCGCTAAATATTATGGAGTGACCGTTGATTATTTGATGCCAAACCCGAACCGACCAAAAATAGTTTTAGGCGAAGTTGAATTTCATAAATACACAAAATTTTAATAGCACAAAATGAAAACACAAGATTACGTTAAAAAGTACAATCTCAGCGTTTCTGACAAATTTAATCATTCTGATTTTGTCGAAGATTTAGCGAGCGATTTTATCGCTCTTTTAGAGATAAATAATGGAAAAGAAAACTTATAAGGAATGGAAATCTTTAGTTCCGATAGAGTGGAATCTTTTGATATTAAGTCCTGACGGATGGAACAGAAATGATTTTACGCACTCGTATTTTAATGAACTGATAACAAAGGAAGAATTTATGAAAAGAGTGTCTTTATCTACTATCCGATGTAATCCTAAATCTTTTGAAAAAGAATGGAAATGAGAAAAATAATTATAGCAAAAAGAGACGCATTTGTTAAAGAAGTTAAAAGTGGTAAATTTGATTCCGACAAATCGAAAATATATAAGTTGTTACTTGAAAAGCCAATGACTTTAGAGAACTTAATTTTGTATGATTTTCCCGAAAAGACAGCGAGTGCAAGAATAAGTGAACTAATGGATTTAGGTCTTGTCTCAGCGAAAGGCAATAAACATAGCTTTTTCCATGTTGTAAAAAATAAAAAGGAGCAAACAAAATTAATGAATGAACGACAGAAAGAAACCTTTTCTCAATGGAAAAAAAGAGGAGAAAAAATGGGGTGGATTGACAAAATTAAGAACGGCAAATAACTAAAAACATGAGTTTAAAAGCATACGATGGATTAATGACAACTAAAGGTTTTCCTTATATCCAAAAAGAGATACAAAAAAGAATTGGTCGGCTTCGGGAAGCCTCCGAAAATCAAGTCGCAAAAGAATATGCTCATCTAATCACAAAACACGCAGATAGGAACGAAAGTGAAAAATCGGTAATAATAGATAGTTTGTTATTCCGTGTCATTAACGATGATGAAACCTTTGCTGAAAAAATAAAAAAAATAGATACTGAAAAATACCCTATTCTTTCCGTTCTTTTTCAAGGGGCTAAAATTTTATCAGAAACCAATTTTATTAATGAGTTTACCGTTCACTTAAATATATCTTTAGAGGTAAAAGCAAAAAGAATTTTAATGAATCCAAATTGCCTTGTTCACGGGCATAGAAAAATCCTTTTAGAGTGCTTCCAAGATTGGTACGCTCAAGACGGAGAAGATGCGGATGAAAACGTGCCAAAAAGAGAATGGGAAATGAGATGTAAAGATTGGTACGAGTTCCATGAAAATTTCGACTTCACTACTCAGATAAAAATATTTGACCCGAAAGATTATAAAAATAGTGTTATTCCTAACTTTAGAGGAGAAAAACTTACAAATGCAATATTGAGCCATATTCCTTCGGATGAAAAAAGAATTAAGGATATTGTGAAAAGAAAGCTGATTGGGAATCGAAAAACACAAAGTCTTAGTGACTATATTAAAAAAGACAACTATCTTGATTCTGAGGAAGGTAAAATTGAAATCGAAACATATATCAAAGAAAATCCTATTCAATTAACAAAAATTGATTTGGACTACCTTAATAATGAAAAAGTATAAAAAAAACAAATAATTAACCAACAAATAAAAATAAAATGACACCAACAATCAAGCTAATCCTTATCTGCTATTGGACATTTACCGTTCTTTACGAATCAATTTTCATCGTTATAGAATGGAAGCGATTTAAGAAAAAAATGGAAAAAAACGAAATGATTCAAGTGCTGAAAATGACCTATCAACAGAGCGCACAGATGCAGTTATTTTGGAAAAGAATTTGGAGTCCTCTTGGATTTTTTGTCGGATTCACATTTCTGTGTATCACAAGCCCCGTCCTGTTTGTTTTTTCTGTTCAGACATTGTTAAAAAAACTTTTCGGATATAAATCGGCTTTAGAAAAACGAGCTGAAGAAGAAGCTAAAATGATGGAAGAAGCACAACAAAAAAGAGATGAATTTATGAGGACTGAAGGCGTATATTCAGATGATGATACGGCAGAAATGCAATTCATAGGAGACGAACAACCTGTAAATCCTAATTAAAAATCCCCCGATGAAGGACTACTTTAAAAGGCTAAAAAACCATTCAGGGATTGGCGTAGCAACGACAACTATAATACTCAATTGCAAATAGAAAAAATCATATTTAAGACGAGTAGCATCGTCTTTTTTTATGTTTAAAAAATAAAGATTAAATAATTAGTATTTTGCAAAATATTTATTACATTTGCTCACTCAACACACAAGATAAAAATGAAAAGATATTTGATTGAAAAAATAAAGTCACTATATAGGTTGCTTTTTTTTATCTTAGCAATTCTGCTTGTTGGATATAGAAACATAGCAATTCCTTTTTGGTTACTTTCCCCGATAATACTTGCCCTATGTTTAGCGCAAGATTCAAAGGACATATTCTATTCTGATTATTTTATACTATTTTGGATATTTGGGACTCTTCTGTTTTATGTGTTATATTTTAAAACAATTAAATACATGAACTCAAAAGCAGAAAGCGTATTAAAAGATTGGACTAAAAAAAAATAAAATGCAATTAAATAATTTATTTTTATGATTGGAAAATTAATAAAGCTCAACGGGCTATATGCCGTTACAGGAGATAATAACCACGAAACTTTACCATTTGCTCACACTACAAGACAAATAACCGAAATGATAGTAGAAAGGTTTGGTTTGGAATATGCTGAAATAGATGATTGTTGGCAAATAGAATACGAAATAATAGAGGGAGGATTCAGACAATTATGTAGTTGTTATTGTCATATAAATAGTGGTGTAAAACACATTGTTGCTTGTTGCAAAGATGGGTATGTTGGGGAAATTTATAATCAACCTAAAATAAATAAAATTTATGAAGGCTGAAATTAAAGATAAAGACAAAAACATTGTGAAAGCACTCAATATGATTGGGTACAAAATTGATTCAAAGCAACTTGAAATGATATTAAATGTTGCTGAATATGTAACCAAGAAAGGTGCTGAAACAAGCATAAGAGATTTGACTGAATTAGAAGGATTAGTAAATGGATTGTACGAAGCGTAATTTATTGCTTTTGGAAGTTCTTGTAGCTTAATTTCAGCCACTTAAATATTTTTTTGGAAAAAATATAAAAATTTATTTGGTCAGTTCATTTTCTTTTTCTACATTTGCGTATATCAAATCACTTAACACACAAAAGATATGAAAACTAAAGCGAATTACACCATATTGATTATCGCAAACATTATCACGTTATTCTTTCTATTTACAAAAGTTCACGAAAGAGACTCAATCATAAATAGTATGAGTTCTGAAATAGAAACGAAAAACTCATACATTAAAATTGCAACAAAAACTATTGACGATTGCAACAAAGAATCTAATAAGTGGTTCAATAAATATCTTGAATCCGAAAGAGAGAAATATCCCGAATTAAAAGCAGATAAAAAATAAACGCCATGAAAGAATATACATCAAACGGTATTCAATACACTTATGATTTGAGTTCTAATGGAGGTCATTTCACCCTTTTCGCTACTGCAAACCATACCGAAAAAGAAATTTTAAATGCTAAAAATGAACTGAAACATGAAAGGGACGTTGTTAGTTTGAAACTTGCTACGGATGAAGATTTTGATGATTATTTCAAATTAGAATATTTTCGGGACGCACGACTTAGAAACTTAAAATGGTGGCAGATTAACCAAAACGAAAAACTAATACGAAAAGAACGAAAAAAAGGTACAACTCCTACTCAATTTGTAGATAATTTTGTTTTACCACTCGTAAGTCAAACAGAACAGTTTTATCGGGAAAAACACAAAGGATTAATTTTTTAAATCATTTAAACAACACGCAAGTTATGAAAACACATTTAGTATTAGATTTAGTCTACCACGAAGAAGAAGGACAGGGATGTTTTGACGGAACAGAACAAGAATGTCATGCGTTTATCGCGCAACAAGGTGGTGCAGTTTTTATGTATAAAGTCGTTCCTATGACAAAAGAAGAAATCGAAACTCATCCTGACAATATCAAATTATTAGTTAAAAAATAATCAAGCCAAAACACACAAGCCATGAAAAGAATAGAATTAAAAGAAGTTAAAAAACTAAACGAAGAAATGTTTGGCGTCCTAACAAGACATAACGAATCTGTATTGAAAGCGATTGAAAAAGTAAAAAAAGTTGTAGGACTTGATTTTCACATAAATCCGTTACCTGCTTTTGAAATAATTAGAAAAGAAGAAGGTAATTATTTAGATGACGGAAATACGCCTACGGAAGGGTATGAATGGATAGCTTATTGGGCTTTCTCTATAAATCATCAACCCGTAAATGGATTTAATTACAATTCAGTATCATATTAATATAGCGCAAATGTAGAAATATATATTTGAATATACAAATTTATTACGTATATTTGCGCTATGAAATTATCAGTTTACGCAAAAAAGTTAGGGATTGGGTATAGAACCGCA
>Ga0172380_10001590_pt1 | contig 38670 bp, 55 predicted proteins | sample Leawe162metaG_FD_119747 | JGI IMG/M metagenome (GOLD analysis project Ga0172380, IMG submission 119747) | Leachate microbial communities from a municipal landfill in Southern Ontario, Canada - Leachate well 162 metaG | ecosystem: Engineered > Solid waste > Landfill > Unclassified | place...
CTGTCGCGATGGCGGCGAAGCGTGCCAGTGTGCCGCGCAGGTAGAAGCGCTCCGGAGTCACGCTCACGACTTCCCCGGTGCGCGCCTTGCGGTGCAGGAAGTCCTTCTGTAAGGCGCCACTTAAAATGACATTACGCGCCACTTGAATTGAGATGGCCTAAAATGAACTTCAGCGGCCGATCCTGAGCGGCCGGACAAGGAGTCCCGCCATGTCTCAACCGCCCGATCCGCCGCCTCCTCCGCCGAGCGAGATCCCCACGAATAACCCCGGGACTCGCGACAATCCGCCGCCCCTGACGGCTTAAGTGAAACTCTCGGCCGTCTGGGCGAGCTACGGGCAGCAAACAGCCGCCTTAACTGAGCTGGCGAGGAAGCTGGGCTTCGCAGCAGCGGGAATTTGCTGGGTCTTAAAAGACCAGGACAAGTTGCCCGCCTTAGCTCTCGTGGCGCTCGGATGTACCGCGGCCTACTTCGCTGCTGACATCGCCCAACACCTGTGCTCCGCCTGGCGCAAAAAACTCCTCGCCGAGCGGGCCGAGGCGGGACATTTCGTCGCTACCGGGCGGGCGGCGCCGGAAGACTTGGATGTGACCGTAACCCAAGCTTTCGACCACCCCGTGTACTACATTTTCCTCCTTAAAATTTTCTTACTCTTGACAGCGTACATTTTCATCGGACTTCAGGTGTTGCGACGGCTGCTTTAGCCGCCGACAAACCTGAACCCCTGTACGGCTCTAAAGTGCCCGCCGTACCCACCACCGTGCCCGCTGCCGCCGTTCTTCGAGAGGCTGGCGGCAATTGAGGCCACGCAACGCGCGCGGTTGGCGCCGCACAGCGCCCCGCTGACCTGCGTCCAACTCGGGCTGCGCCGCAGGGCGGCCGCCAGGCCCGGGTGGCTAGTGTGGAAGAGCGTGGCCAACTTGAGGCCGTAGCGGTTCTCGCCGGCCCTCCAGCGGGCTGCCACGGCGTCCAGGAAGCGCAGCCCTACACCGGCGCCCTGCCATTCCGGCATCACCACCAAGCGGCACGCGCGGGCCTCCACGAGACCCTGCCGGGTGCTGACGGCGACGTGGGCTACCGGCTCACCGTCGACGGCGCCGACGTAGTTCGTGGCCGCGATCATCCGGGGCAGCTTCAGATAGTGATGCGGCTCAAACAGCGGCCAGTAACGCCAGTCCGTCTCCCACAGCTCAAGCTCGAAGCGAGGGCGTCGCCAAAGCGACCCCCTCGAGAACCGGGCGGTTCCCGCATCGAAGACCCAATCCGGCTCCAGCCAGTCGATGATGTCGTAGTGGCACGAGAGCAGCACGCATTGCCCACCGGCGCGCTTCCACGCCTTCTGAAATGCCAGGGCGCCGAAGCGCGCGATCTGGCGGTCGACCACCGAACTGAACTCGTCGACCACCACGCGCGGCGGCGCCTCGCACACCAGCCGCGCGAGATCTGCGCGGAACCGCTCGCCGTTCGACAGCACCTTGTACGGCCGCAGCCACGCGGGCACCGATCCGAGGCCCACCGAGGCGAGCGCCGCGGTGACCTCATCGAAGCTGCCACGCGGCGCGATCGCGTCGACGATCGGCCGGCGATCCGGCCAGGCCGGACAGTAAAGCGCCTCCGGGCCCCAGATCCGCGCCCCGAGGCTCGACTTGCCCGATCCGCTCGGCCCGACGATCAGGCCGAGCTTCCAGCCATCGTCGTCGATCGGCAGCTCGGCCTCGAGGGTGAAGTTCGCGCCGCTCTCCACGTTGAACAGCGATTTCACGCGGGCGGCGCGGTACGAGGCGAAGTCGCTGCAGCGGTGATTGACGGAGAGCTTCATACCGTGACCACCCTGCACTTGAGGCCGCGCCGCGTCAGCACGTTGTACATGCGCGCCTGGTCGCGCTCGCTCTTGCAGATCACGATCACGCCGTACTGCTGGCGGTACTTGAAGCCGTTCGCCCCCAGGATGCGGGCCTCAGCTTTTCTTATTGCCTTCATGGTGCGTCGGTTCCCTCTTCGACGCTCCCGGGCGCTCAGGTGTGGGGCGCTCGGCCCTCAGATGATTCAAGGTCCCGCAGCGCGGGCACTTGATCTCCAGCAGCGTGAATTCTCCTACGCCAAGCTTGCGCGAGCAACGCCCGCACCGAATTTCCCGCATCGGGCAAACCTCCTGATGTAGGCTCTCCCCGCTGCGATCGCGGCAGGGGGCCTCGTCCTGCTTGGAGGTTTCATCTCCGGGAAAGGGGCCGGCGCGGTGTTAGCGCATCGCGTCGGTCGCCCCCTCTTTTCTCGGGCTCTTGAGCCCGTGTTACGTGCGAGTTTTTAAAGAGCGCGCTCAGCTCTCGCCGAGCGCTTGATGTTGGGAGATCCGGTCGCTCCGAGAGCGTTCGCCGCTTGCGCTGGACGGTCTGGCCACGTTCAGCCCTCCCACACCACGGCCGCCACCGCCTCGGCCGTCTGCGCCGCGTCGATCGCCGCCTTCAACGCGCGCGCCTTCAGGTGCTGCGCGTAACCGTGCGCGATCATCGCCGCGGCCAGGCCGACGAGGTCGCTCACATCGAAGGCGTGGTCGCTGTTGTCGGCGGCGCGCCAGGTGAAGCCCTCGGGCAGCGGCACGCCGGCCTGCGCCACCTGGCCGACCGCCGGCATGTTGGCCGTGGTCGGCGACGTGTTCATCACATTGGCGATGAGTCCAGCCATTCAACCCTCCATTGATCTGCGAAACTGAAACGGCCGCAGCGAGAAGCACAACGCCTGCGAACCGTCGAACACGTCATGGCTCGGGAGCCAGTTCTTGTAGGCGGGGCTGTCCACGCCGTACAGCTTGAAGCCGATGTAGCCGCGCCAGACATAAGTCGGCCAGCCTGGGGAGAACGAAAACGGTATCTGCCACGCGAAGAAGTGCGCACGCTTGACCGTCCAGCGCAGCAAGACACGCGGCCACGGCGGGGTGAACCAGTTGCCGAACAGCGGATCGCAGTAATCCCCCGCGTACACGCGATGCACAAACACCAGCCCCCGCGTTTCGTCGGGGATGGGATCGGTCAGAGGCCGCGTCGGATCGTTGCGGCGGAGGACTTGAACGTTCACAGTTCCGCTCGCAGCTTGAATATCTCTGCATCAATCTCAGCCAACCTACCCGTGGCGTAGGGTTGCCCAAGGGCAGCTTCACGGAGAAGGCGGGGCGTTTGCCGCGCTTCGAGTGCGGCGATTTGCTGCATCACGGTTGGCGGCTCCGGCTGCTGCACTTCCGGTTCGTTGCCCTCGGCTTTCCAACGGAGAAACTCGCGGTAGTCTGCGTTACGCTCGTCGGGCGGGATACTTGCGCCATCCGAGGCGCGCACGATGGCTCCAGTTTGCGTGAGCAGGTAGGTCATTTGAGCCTCGAATCAAGAATGATTTTTGTGTTGTTGTTCAAGTGCCAGTACGCCCTACCTGCCCCGGAAGCGGCGGGAAACGCCGACAGGTTATGCAGGCCTACCTTAAACGTAAGCGAAGTTCCGGTGTTCGAATACGTCACTCCTCCCACCACCGTCACCGTAGGCTGATAGAGTTTCACTTGCCGGTACGCATAATTGAACACGCAGACGTTGCTGCCGTCCGAGTATGTGTCTACGAACACGGTCTGACTCCCGAGGTCGGAGCCGATGAATTCCAAGTACTTTTCGCACTTCGCTAGTGCGGCCTGCATGTCTTCCGCGGCGAATGCAGGCGCGACGCTTCCCTCCACCAGCCGCACATCACCGATTCGGAAATTCTTGCCCGTCACGGCTGCCGCAGTGGTGTACTCAAGATCGACCTGCAACCCATTGCCCGCGTCATTCGCGCCGAGTGCGACAGTCAATGAAGCCTCCACACCCGTACTGTCAGCTACCGAGAAGTCCGCACTTGTGGCGAGCGTCGTGAGTGTGGTGAAGTCGTTGCTCGCGCCGGGTTTCCTGATGCGCAGGCGCGCTTGCAGCGTCCCACCAGAGTTCTGCCACGCCATGCACTTGAACGTGACGGTCTTGCCATTTAGCGGTGTCGCGTTAAACGAATCTATGCGGAAGCCCGCAGCCACAGTTCCAGCCGCAGAAGTCGTCAGAAGAACATCGTGCATGTGCCCCGTGACAGTCGGCATACCTCCGGCATTGTTCAGCGTCATCGACGTGCGGTTCGTGCAGGCACTCGCCGCCATGTCAGTCCCGCCGACGATGAACACCCCGTCCGCTGGAGTCACCACCTGTGGATACTGCGCGATCTGGCAGCCGCCGTTGATGATGTAGTTCTTCAAGGCGGCGTTTGGCTTGAACGATCCGCCATCGGTGGCGGTGGAGTCCGCCGTGTACACCGTGCCGTCCGCGCCGGCCGCGTCTGCGGCAGTCGTCTGCGCCGCGCGTACGTCCGTGCCGTCCACGTAGACGATCTTGTGGGTGCCCTGGCCGATCACCACCCCGCTCTGCCCGCCCACCTTCATGGTCAGCGTGTAGTTGCCGCTGGTGTTGTTGTAGACCACCCATTCCCACACCGTCGCGTCGACGGTCACGTCGATGTTGCCGGTCAGCGCGCCAGTCAGCACGAGTATCTGACAGCGCTGCTCGTAGTCGGTGAGAGCGACGTTGCTGGAGCCGGCGACGTTCTTCGTCGTCTTCCTCGGGACGCCGAACTCGGCGATCCGGCCCTGGTACAGATTGCGCGTGCCCGAGCCCCAGTTCACTTCGGCGCCCGCGTTCGAGCTGCCGGTGATTCTGGCGCGCTCGAGGCGCGCCGGGCCGGTGCGCACGATGTAGACGCCCGCCTCCCAGTTCGTGCCATCAGTCACGAACGCCTCGCACGACGCGCCGTCGCCGAGCACGCTGAATGCCTGGTACCCGGTCTGCGCGCCGTCCAGCGTATAGGTGCCGGTGCCGGTGGTCGTGCTCGTCTCGAAAATGCGGTCTGCGGCCTTGAACGTCATAGCCTTTCCTTGATGGTGAACTTCTGACGGAAGATCTGATGCTTCTCCTGCACCAGCGGCGTGTGGGCGGTGAGCAACCCGAACACCGCCTGCTCTGAAAGGTAGGCGCCGGCGATGTCGTGAATGGCCAGAACGTCGCGCGCCAGCCCGTTCTGCCTGGCCATCGCGAAGGCGTTGCCGTACATCTCGGCCTCTGTGCCGAAGTCCAGATTGAAGCTGATCACCCGCGCCTGGGGCAGCTCGCTCGGGTAGGCCTGGCCGCCGCGGCTGTAGGCGACCTTGGTCTGCTCATCCAGCTCCACACTCCAGCCCCACGATTGCCCGTAGGTCGGCGCCCAGCTCGGGCCGAGGAACAGGCGGCCCACTTCAAGATTGTCCGAGAGCGACGCATCGGCGAGGTCGACGCGCCAGTAGCGCGCGGCTGCCGACGTAAAGCCCTTGTAAACGGCGCCGTAGCCTGCCTTCACGCCCGCGCTGAGCGAACCGCTGTCGTAGGCGTCGCCGGCTGCGGCGGTCGGGTCGGTGTCCGAACCACGCAGCCGCACCGTCGCCGCACTGGTGAGGTTGCTGCCGAGCAGCGCCAGTACCGAGCAGGGCAGGGACGCGCCCAGGTCCAGCGTCAGCGCCGCGCTCTTAACGCCGGCAGCGGTGCCCCATTTCTCCGCGACGATCGGCCGCTGCACATTCGCCCCCGGCTGTTCCGCCAGTTCGGAGCTGGCGGTCAGCACGGCGCGGTCCGCGCGGTTGGTCCATGCAATCAGCACGCTCGGGCCTCCCTCATGCCAGCACGCGCAGCTCGACCCGCTCCCCGCGGATCTGCTGCCCGAGAACGCGTACCGAACGGCCGGCGGCAAAGCCGTGGCGCGCGTGCTCGATGCGCACGACCTGGCCAAGGTCGCACGTCAGCGCGCGCGCCGGCAGGCTCACGCGGTAGAGGCTGCGGCGCGTGCACCATAGGTCAAACAGCCTCAGCGCCTCGTCTGCAGCATCCGCCTGCTCGGCGTAGAGGCTCTCGCTCGGGCCGTATTCCACCGCCAGCAGGTGGCGGCTCTTGATGCTGGCGTCTTCCTCGACGGCGATGCGCCATGCGTGCGCCGCGAAGCTGCGTTGCGCGTCGGCCGCGCCCGAAGCCACGTCGTCCTGCGGCGTGTAGTTCTTGCCCCAGCCCACGGCCACTCGCCAGGCCACCGGCTCCACCGGCGCGGGGAGCGGCTCGCGCGCGAGGTCGATAATCTCGTTCTCGGTGAAGACCGCGCGGTCCGCGCCGGCCGGCTTGCCCACGCGCGCGACCGTGAACGCGCCCAGCCGAGAGAAGCCGCCGAACGCGCCGATGCCCGCGAGCAGCTCGTCGACCACGCTGCCGACCGTGCGCTGCTCGGCGCCGATCCACACCCCCACGCTGGCCGGCGCCTCGGAGTCCAGGGCCGAGAAGCTTCCCGGGTCGATCTCCGAGCTGTACAGGGCGGCGCGCGTGGACAGGGCGCGCAGCACCAGGGCCCCCGTCGTGTCGATATACCCCGACAGGCCGGCATCGCCGCGCACGTCGGCCGTCACGGCGCCGTCCGGGGCGGCCCCGAGAGTGAACAGCCCGGTGGAAAGGTCGACGCTGTACTCGCCCGCACCCGGCACGCCGGCGGTGTAGTCCAGCGCAACGCCGCGGTCGTAGACCGCGTCCACCGCGCTGATCGCGCCGTCGTGCACCTGGTAGACGAGATTCGCCGCGTCCACCAGCGGCGGGCTGATCCCGCGGACCTGGCCCAGGCAGACAGGCTTCGGCCGGCCGGCGAGATCCGCGCCACCCTCGTTGCCGCCGGTGCCGGCGTAGGCCGAGACCTGCATCGGCGCATTGAGCTTCGCCGCCCCATCGGAGAGCCTCAGCGTCACCGCATCCAGCCCGGTCGTGACGGACTCGACGACCCCGGTGAACAGCTCGCCGAAGGCGCTGTACGGGTCCGTGGGCCGCCCCATGAGCAGCCGCACCGCGCGGCCCTCGACGGCGTAGTCGCGCGAGAGGTGATCGAGCGCGCCGTCGGCGTTGATCAGCTGCAGTTCGCCGCCCGTGCGCGCGAGGCCGCCGATGCCGTCGCGTCCGACAATGCGCCGGTCAATGCCCGGCTCGCTCAGGATGCGCGGCTCGAACCACCAGGGCGCGGAAGCGTCGACGCTGTCCGTGGCCAGGCGCGACCGATACCCGTGCGTCGAGAACCGCAGCGTCACGACACCCGGCGCCGCCCCGGACGCCGCCCCGGAGAACGGCTGAACGGCGTGGGCGCTGGCGGCATACGCGCCGGCGGCTGCGTCGGCTGCCGCCAGCGAGAGCACGTCCAGCTCCAGCAGCACGCAGCGCGGCGCGGTGACATCGTCGAGAAACTCCTGAAACGCCGGGTCCTCGAGCAACGCATAGGAGGCCTCGGCATACGGCGCGGCGGCGAACGCGAAGGCGGACCAGCTCACGCCGCGTCCTTCAATCTGCGCAGCTCGAGCTGCACGGCCTTAAGCTCGTCCGTCATCGCGGCGAACCCGCGGCGCAGCTCGGCGATCTGGTCGTTCGAGGCCTGCCGGATGCTGAGCGGCACGTCCTTCAAGATGTCGTTCTGCACGCTCTGCTGGCGGGTGAGGATCTCGCCCAGCCCGGCGTTCGCCTCCTTGAACAAGTCCTGGAAGCCCTTGCCGGACGCGTACACGTCGCGGCCGATGCCGAGCAGCGACTGCACCGTGCCCGGCAATGCGCCCACGGCCTCGAGGTCGCCGCCGCGCGCCTTGGCCAGCGTCGACTCGTACTGGCCGCGCGCGCCGGCCAGCCGCGCCATCGGGCTCACGTACTCGCTGATCGACAGCGCGTCTCGCGCGCTCTGCAGCGACCCGATGCCCAGCTGATCCGAGAGACCGCGCACCGCGTCGCTCAGCTGCCCGCTGAGCTGCTGATCGCGCTGCGTCAGCGCAGCCTGCTGGGCCGCCGCCTGGAGCTGCTTGGCCGCGGCCTCTTGCTGCGTCTGCGCGGCAGCCTGCGCGGCCGCCGCGGCGGGCTGCAGTACGCCCATCAGCGTGGAGATCAGCGTGCGCGTGTCCGCCGGCGCGCCGGTGCCCGTGACCCTGCCCAGGTACTGACTCAGCACGTTCTGGTCGTACTGACTCGAGTCGCGCAGCATCGCGTTGAATGCGTGCACCTGAGCCATATCAGGGTCTCCGCCCGCGGCATTGTTGATGCCGATCCCGTATGCGCCGGGTCCGCCCTGCAGCCAGATCTCGCTCGCCTTCGGCCCGCCGCCGCCGCCGAACAATCCGTCCAGCAGGAATGGCGCGGCCACCGCTGCGATCGCCGTCAACGGGTTGGCCGCGGCGAAACCGCCGATGGCATCGAACAGGCCGAAGGTCGCGCCCGATTCCGTCAGCGAGCCGATCGAGCCGAAGAAGTTGCCGAAGTCGGCGAGCGTCTGCCCGCCGCTCAGAAAGTTCATGAACGAGCCGGCGCCGGGAAAGCCGCCCCCGCCGGCGCCGATGCCGCTCGCTCCGTTGAAGAAGCTCGCGCCGTTCGCCGCGCCGGGCATGATCGAGCCGATGATCGAGGACACCGTGCCTCCGATCGCCTGCGCGATCGGCCGCACGATCGGCTGGATGATCGGCTGCAGCACGGCCGTCTTCGCGCCGTTCACCAGCGCGTTCCAGAAGTTCTTCGCGTAGCTCTCGCCTCTGTCGAAGCCGCGCATGATCGAATCGGCCAGCGCGCGCTCGATGTTGTCCGTCATGCGTTTGTTCTCGTCGGCGGCCTTCTGGCGGGCCTCCTCGGCCGACTTGGCCACCGCGCCCTCGCGGATCAGCTGTGCTCGCTCGCGCAGCAGGCGAATGCGCTCGCGGTCCTGCTCAAGTTCCTGCTCGGAAGCCGCGAGGTGGGGGGCGGACATCGAGATTTCTTCCATTCGAGCGGCCGCGGCCTCCAACCGTGCGGCGGCCAGCTCTCCCGTGGCCACGGTGTTCAGACCGATAGCCTGGTTCTCTTCACGCAGCTTGCGGTTGCCTTCGTCGAGCTTGGCCAGCTCGCGCTCCTGCGCCCGCATGCCGTCGTCGTAAGCCTTGCGCGAGGCCTCGGTCGCCTTCGTCGCCTGCTCGCGACCGCGCGCCTCCTTCTCCAGCGCGATCACGGCGTCCAGGCGCGTCAGTATCACCTTCTGCTCGACGCTGCCGAGATCCACCAGGCCCGCCTCGACGTCGGCGATCACCTTGGCGCGCTCGCGCTCCGCGGCGGTGAGCTTCTCGGTGCCGTCGAGCTGCGCCTGCAGGGCCGCCTCCTGCTCGGTGGCGTTCTTGAACAGGCGGTCGAAGTCCCCGGTCAACGAGCCGGTCGGCGTCTTCTTCACCTTCTCCGCGGGCGCGCCCAGGCCGCGGCCCATCCCGCGCAGCTGATCCTGGTAGGCGTCGTAATCGTCTTGCCAGCGGCGGTCCACCAGGTTCTTGAGGTAGGCGCGCTCCTGGTTGAGACGCGCCGCCGCCAGGCCGTCCATCGCCCGCAGCGCGCCGCCGACGCCCGGCACCCCGTGCTCCGGGCGCTCGCCTTCGACCAGCTTCAGCTGCTGCTCGATCTCCGCCAGCCGCTTCTGCGGGTTCTCCGCTCCTGTGGTGGCCGCCAGCGCGAGTCCGCTCCAGAACCCGCCCGCTGCCTTCGACGCCTCCTGCAGCTTCACCAGCAGCTGGTTCAGGGACGGCAGCACATCGTTGCCGATCGCGTACTTCCAGCTCGTCAGCGACTTGGCGATCTTGGCGAGGTTGTCGTTGAAGGCCTCCGCGTTGCGCGCCATGTCGCCGCTGATGATCAGCCCGAGACGGGCGGCTTCTTCGTGCGCCTCGCGCAGCCCCTGCGCGCCGCGGTTCAGGACGGGGATCAGCCGCTCCCCGGATCGCCCGAGCAGCTCGTAGGCCAGGGCGGTCTTGTTTACGCCGTCCGGCGCGCGCGAGAAGGCATCGGCGATCAGCGGCAGCAGCTTCTCCAGCGGCGCGCCGGCGCGCGCGGCGGCCAGCACCTCGGGGCCGAGCAGGGCGAACGACTGCCGGGCCCCGCCCACGCCGCTCTGCGCGTCCTGCGCGTGCTTGGCCAGGTTGCGCATCGAGGTCTCGAAGTCGCGGTTCGACACGCCGGCCAGACCCATCGCGTGGCGGTACCCCGAGAGCCCTTCCACGGAGATCGCCAGGCTCTGCGAAAGCTTGTTCAGCCCGTCGGCCTCGTCGATCGCGCCCTTCACCATCAGCGCCTTGCCCACGCCGAAGGCCACCAGCGCCGCCGCGGCGCGCGTGGCGAAGCCCGCCATCTCCTTCAGGCTGGCCTGCTCCCGCTCGTGCGCCGCGATCTGCTGCAGGCTGCTGTCCACGCTGGCCCGCTGCGCCGCCGTCAGCTGCAGCTGCGAGGCGCGCCAGGCGTCGGTCTCGCGCTTGCTCATGCCCAGCGTGGCCGCCTGGTCGCGGAGCCGGTCGGTGAACTTCTGCGCTTCGTCGGCGCCGTCCTTCGTCGCCACCGTCTGCGCTTCGACCGCCTTCTTCGCCTCGCTGGTCTCGAACTTGAGGTTCGCCTCCGCCTCGCGCTGGCGGTTCGCCTCCTCGCGCGCGGCGCGGCGCGTCTCGGTGGAGCGCTTCTGCGTCTCGTCGAGCTGCGAGACCGCCGCGCTCGCCTCGCGCGTCGCGCCGACCACGTCCTTGCCGTCGGCCGTGAGGCGTATCCCGATCTGGTGTTCGCGCTCAGACATCGCCGGCCGCTCCCTCGTCGTCAGCGCCGTTCAAGACCGGCAGCACCGAGTACTCCATCACGATCAGGTCATCCATCACCGCGCCGCGGTTCTTCGTGCCGTAGACGCGCATCAGGCTCTCCGCCGCGGCATAGTCCAGGCCGAAGTACTGCCGGCCGCCGAGCGCGCCGACCGCCACGCGCCACTGCGTGGACAGGCGGTGAAACAGCCGCACCGCCGGCCAGTTCTCGGGCCAGACTTCGAAGTCGAGAACAGGCGCAGGCCGGCGCGCGGCGAGGCTGCGCTGCGCCGCCTCGCGCTCGATCCCCGCCGACTCCAGTGCCTTGATCTCGTCCTCATAGTCCTTCCAGGCTTGTGCTCTCGCCGGCGCGCGCGCCCAGTGCCGCGCGCCCTCGATCAGTTTTTTGCGCGGCCCCGGCCGTTGGCGCACTCGCCGTAAGCCTCGAACAGCGCCGTGCGGGCGTAGGTGATCGACAACAACTGCGCCTTGGCCTCCTCGAACGGCAGCTCCTCGCCCGCCTCGGAGCCCACGCCCTTCAAGCCGACGATCACGCGCGCCAGCAGGTCCGTGTGGTCCTCGCTCTTGCCGTACAGGATCTCGTCGGCCTCCTTGGCCGGCAGCACCTCGAACTGCGCGTTGAACGTGGCCTTGACCGTCTTGCCGCCATCGGTCGGCACGTTCACCGTGACCGGCCACCACACCTTCTTACTCGCTGAGATCTGAAACACCGCTCACCTCCGGCACGCATCATTTACGACCCCCTTAAAAAAGCGCGGGCAGACCCCGAAGGCCCCGCCCGCAAGTGCCCGCGTCCCGGCGGAGGTGGTACCGGGCTGCAGGGCGGCTGCCGTTCTTGTTGTTGTCTTCGCCGCGTTCGTCGATGGTTCGTCCGGCCCGCCGCTCAGGTCACCGTCAACGTGAACTCGTCGTTGCCGGCGCTCGAGGGCCGCAGGTTGAACGGCATCGTGTTCATCGCGATGCCGCTCTCGTTGCTCAGATCCGATTCCTCCAGCTGCGCGCCGGCCGCGGCGATCGCCACCTTGTTGCCGGCGGCGGTGCCGTGCGTCACCGCCAGCGCGCCGGCCGTGCCGGCCTTGATGATCGCGTACCAGTCCTTCGTGGCCATCAGCTCGTCCTCGAGCACCGCTCGGCCGCGGCTCTGGCGGCCGGTGAACACGATCCCCTCGAAGTTCGGCAGATTGCGGTAGCTGATCTGGTTGCCGGCGTCGATCTCCAGGCTGCGGAACTTGCCCGCGTAGCTGTGCAGCGTGAACGGCGTGGTGTTGACCTTGTTCACCGCCAGCGGCGCCTGGAACGCGGTGAGCGTGGGCGCGGGCAGGGCGGTGTCGGTGGGCGCCACGTACAGGCCCTGGAACCGGAAGCGCAGCAGCGGCACCTTGCCCGCCTCCAGCATCAGCACCACGTTGCCCTTCGAGTAGGTCAGCTTGAAGTGCTTGCCGTCGACGTACACGTACTGCGTGGCCGACGACTCGGCCGTGCTGATCGGCGCGTACACCACGCTGACGCCGGAGTTGATCGTCTCCGAGAAACCGCAGGCCTTGATCACCGGGCCCCAGCCCGGCGCCGTGCCGGCGGCGCCGCCGCCGGCCATCTCGACGTCGTAGCTCAGCTCCTGGAAGGAGCCCGCCACCACCTCGCCCATGTTGCCGAAGTGCGGCAGCACCACGTTGCGCGCGTCGCGCTGCGTCACGATCGGCTTGAGCACGATGTTGCGCGCGAGGATGGCGTTGTCGGCGGCGGTCGGCTCGGCGTCCACGCCTGCCGTCGTCTCGGTCTTGCAAGTGATGACTGCACGGTTCCACTTCAGCATCGCGGCTTACTCCTTGGGCTTGCCGGTCGCGCGAGGCGCGCGCGGCGGGGGTTGGGTTTCGTCTTCGCCTGCCGGCGCCTTGCCCGGCTTGTCCTGCGCGGCCGGCGGTGCGGTGCGGCTGCCGTCGACCAGCCGCCGCACACCGTTCTCGACGATGTAGGTGCCGCCTTCGGCGGGGTGAGGGTCATCGTTCTGCATCGCTGGCCTCCTGGTCAGATGTAGACGCGCGTCGTGAGCGACAGGCGCGCCGAATGGCAGAGCACGCCGGCGAACAGCACCGGCGCGTGTTCCTCGAGCTGCACGCCGGCCTGGTTCGCGCCGGCCTCGTTGAAGTACGTCTCGCACAGGCCGCCGAGCGAGGGGTCGGCACGGAAGGCCGTGCGGATCGCTTCGATCAGCGTGTCGAACTTCTCTTCGGTCTCGTCGGCGTCCTCCAGGCTCATGAAGCCGCGCACGCGCCAGCCGTGGTCCATGTAGTTGCGCCCGGTGTCGATCAGGATCTCGCGCGTGCTCACGCGGCGCACGTACCAGCCGAGGATCCGGTTGCCGCCCTGCGCGCTGCTCACGTACAGCGTCGCCAGCGCCGACGGGCTCTTGGCATAGCGCTCGTAGGGGTGCACCTTGCCCACGTTCGTCACCGAGGCGATCTTGGCGGCGATCGCGTCGCGCAGCTGCTGAACCGACGCCGTCACGCCGCCCCCCCCGAGCGCGCCGCGATGCGCGCCGCCGCCGCTTCGAAGATCCGCAGCACGTCCGGCGTCTGCTCCAGGTAGGTGAGCTGGAACGGAAACTGCCCGGTGGTGCCGCGCGCCGAGATCTTCTTGGCGATGGCGAACGCCACCCCGCGCGCCGTCTTCTCGCTGGAGATCCCCAGCTTGGCCATCACCCAGTCGACCAGCGGCGCGATCGGCGGCATGTGCGGACGCGTGCCGATCTCCACGGGGACGGCATGCGCCATCGGCGTGCCCACCAGGCCTTCGACGCCGAACTCGCCCACCCGCTGCTCCTGGCTGAACACGCTCGCGCGCAGCCCGCCGGTCGCGCCCACCGGCATGCGCTCTTTGACTTCGCGCTCGAGCAGCGCGTCGGCCTCCAGCGCCGCGGCCTCCAGCTCCTCGAGCACCAGCGCGGGCGCCGCGGCGAACACGGCCTTCACCCTGGCCAGCGCCTGCAGGTCGATCTGGTAGGCGATCATCGGTGCGCGTTGCCGTGCGTCAGCCGGTCGCCGCCCCGGCTGTCCGGCAAGTTCAGGTTCACCACCGCGCCGGCGGGCGCGCTGCGCCGCTCGTCGATGCCCAGCTCGTTCAGGTAGCGGTTGCGCAACGCCCGGGCGCGCGCCGAGTACTCCTGCGCCTTCGGGCGCTGCTCGACGCTGTCGGCCTGGATGGTGCTGTCCGTGCCGCCCGAGTAGAAGGCCGCCAGCTGTTCGCACAACACGGCCGCCGCCCAGCAGGCCACCGGCTCGCGGTGCCCCACCGGGATGCTGTCCACGCTGCTCGACACCACATGCGTGATCGAGAACGTGCAGCGCACCGTGCTGCCCACCGCCATCGCGTCGACCAGCATGATCGTGATCCCGCCGGGCGCGGCGTAGTACGCCCAGCGCTCCTGGTTGAGCAGGCGCGGCGGCACCTGGCCCACCGGCGCCTCCAGCGAGCGCATGGCGGAGAAGTCCGCCTCCCAGGCCGTGGGCAGGGGCAGGGTGTGTGCGGCCGTGGTCAGCACGTCCTCGACCTTCCGCCGCTCGCGGTCGCGCGAATAGCGCTGCACCGCGAGCTGGATGGCGCGGTCGCGCTCTGCCGTGACGATCTTGCCCGCGTCGTCGCGCACGAGATCGGTCACGAGGGTCTGGTAGTCGCTGAGCATCGGTGCCTGGAATGAATGAAGGGGCGGGCTGGATCGCGCCCGCCCCTCTGCCGAGGGTTGTGCGGGCCCGGCCTATCGTCGCAAGCAGGTCAGCAGCACGGTCGTGTCGACCAGCGTGCCGGAGGGGATGGTCAGATTCACCGTGATCACCCCCTCGTCGGTGATCGAGCTGGTGGTGATCGTTCCCTCCGTGTAGGTGCCGGCCGTCATCGCCATCGCCGCCGAGAGCACCGTGGTGCCGCCCAACAGCACGTCCACCGTGTTGCCGGTGCCGGTCAGCGCGCGCGGCACCGCCCCGGCGCCCAGCAGCTTGCAGGCGAACGGCATGTTGAACTTGGCCGCCGCGGTGGTGGTGGCGCTGTAGGTGCCCGAAAAGTGCAGCGGGATCACCACCACCTGGCCGGTGGCCGGCGAGACGTTGGTCACCGCGGCGCGCGCGGCGGGCAGGTTGAACAGCATGGCGAACAGCAGCGCCACGACGATCAGCGCGCCGATCGCGCGCTCGATGAAGTTGTGAAGGTTCAGGGTCGGGTTCAAGCGCTTGCTCCTGGTGATTGGTGTGGGTTGTCTGGGGTTGTCTCGCTTCGCCTGCCGCCCTCGCCCGGCCATTGCCGGGCGAGGGGCGCGTGCTACTGCGGGCTCACGATGTATAGGTTAGAGGACCGACTTGTCCCAGCCGCGGTACTCGACGACGTCCCCGCCGTAGACGTGGCGGATCTTCCAGGTCAGCTTGTCGGCGCTGAACATCGAGCCCACCGTCGGGTTGTCCTGCACGAAGATCTCCGGCTCCTCGTTGCCGTCGAGGAAGCCGATCTCGATGCCCGGGATGTCCATCGGGTCCGCCGAGATCGCCCAGTCGTTGGCGTCCGACCAGTACCAGACCGGCATCACCTGCAGCGACAGGTCCTGCACGAACGTCTTGTCGTTGTTCGTGCTGCGGTTGAACAGGTTGACGCCGGTCTCCTGCAGGTCGGGCGGCACCCACAGGTACTTCGGGCCGATGCCGATGCGGTCCAGCGAGCCGGCCTCGGTCTGCTTGAGCATGCGCAGGCGCGCCGCGGCCAGATAGGTCGCATCCAGGGCATTCGCGCCCAGGTTGCTGTGGTCGTTGTGGAAGAACGCCACCGAGTCGTAGATCGTCGGGTTGGTGCGCACGAAGTCGAGCACGAACTTGGCCAGCGTGCGCTTGGCCGAACGCGAGAGCTTGATCGGCACGCGGCGGATCACGCCCACGTCGTCGTTCTTGATCATCTCCAGCGTGATGTCCTCGGTGCCGCCGCGCTTGCTCACCGCGTAGCTGGCCTTCTCGTCCGACGGCGAAGTCAGCGCGGTGTACGGGTCGCCCGCCGAGACGGCCGGCAGATCGCCGTACCCGCCGAAGCGCGTGCGCTCGTTGGTGCGGAAGTCGGCCACCGGGACCACGCTGCAGGCGTGGCGCCAGACGTCGTACTGGCCCATCTCGCGGTAGTCCGCCAGCAGCGTGCGGCGCAGCGCGCTGCCCAGCACGTCGGCCAGCGCCGTGCTGTCCAGGCCCTCGCGGAACGCCGCGCCCAGCGACTCGGCCATGCGCGTGCGGTCGCAGTTCTCGAGGCGGCCGGTCACCCGGCGGTCGCCGGTCATCTCGATGTAGCACTCCTTGAACGAGTGCGTGGCGCGGTGGTCCTTGTGCTTCGGATCGAAGAAGGCGTCGAGCATGCCGGCCACCTTCGCCGAGCGGTCCTCGACCTCCACGTCGGCCAGGCCGGCCAACTGCACGGTGCCGCTCTCGGTGAACTTGGCCAGGTACTCGCGCTCGGCCTTGATCGCCGCGCTCACGTCGGCCTCGGTGAAGCTGGCGCGCACCGCGAAGTCCGCCTGCAGCTTGTCCTTCGCAGCCTCCGGCAGCTTCGCGCCGGCGATCAGCGCGCGCGCGACGCCGCGCGCCTCGATCATGCGCATGCGCTCTTCGACCTCGGCGCGCGTGACGGTTTCCGCCGCGCCGGTGGGCGCCGGCCCCGCTTCCAGCGCGACGGCCTCGGCGTAGCGCGCCTCGAGCGCGTCGTCGTCCAGGCTCGCCACGTCCAGATTGGGGAACTTGGCCTTCACCTTGGCCATCATCTTGTCTTTCAGTGCCATCTCGCTTTGCTCCTTGGGGTCGGCGGCTTCGACGAGTCGAACGAGCCCGCCGCCGGCGCTCGGATCGACAATCAGATCCACGGAATTGACCTTCTTGATCGAGCGCGCGACGCGCACCCGCTTGCCTTCGCGCATCTCCGCCTTGGCCGTGCCGTCGGCGTCGATCGAGAACCCCACCAGGTCGCGCTTGCCGCGCTTCCAGGCGTCGGTCACCGTCTCGCGCAGCTGCGCGGCGCCGGCGGCGAAATTGAAGCGGCCGAGCATTCGGCCGGTGTCGGCCTTCTGGCCCTCGACGAACTTCACCTGGTCCATCCAGCCGACGATGCGGTTCACGTCCTTGCCGTCGCCCTTGACGTGCATCGCGTCCGGCTTGGCGAACACCCGCGCGCCCTCGAACAGCGCCACCGCCTCGCGCAGCACCGCGTCGCTGTAGAACGTGCCGTTCAGCGAGAGGCCGGCGCGGATCAGCACCGCGTCCCACTCCAGGCCCGAGGCCTCGCGGGCCTCGACGAACGCCGTGCCGGCCTCCGCCTCGCGCAGGGCCACCGGCACATAGGTCTCCAGCACCTCGGTGGGCTCGCCCATCTGCACGGTGTTGTCTGCCGCGAGCGTGTACGGGTAGGCCCAGTAGCGGCCGTCGCGGCGCACGATGGCGCGGTCGGCATACATCGCCTCGATGCTCACCATCCAGGTGCGCTCGCTCGGCAGGCCGAGCTTCACGACCAGGGCGGCCTGCACCAGCTCGATGATCTGGCGGAACTCGCCGGTCGCCGCCTCGCGCAACGCGGCGAGGCCGACGATCCCGTCTTGAGGGACGCGGCGCATGCGTTACTTGCCGCCTTCGGTCGCGGCTGCCGCAGATGCCGCGGCAGCCGCCACGCTGCGGTCCTTGCGCACGACGTGGCGCCGGCCGTCGATCGTGGTGATCGAGATCTCGTCGCCCAGGTCGTAGCCGGCCATCACATGGCTGGCCCGGAGATCGGCCATCTTGGTCTCGACCAGCTCGCGCATCTTGCCGTCCTCGCCCTTCACCTGCGAGCGCTTCACGACCTGGACCGCGATCTCCACACCCTTGAAATGCTTGACCGCCTCCGCGGCGGCAATCTGCACACGCTGACCCATCTGCTCGTCTCCCGGTTGACGCGGACGACGAAGTCGGCCGCGGGCAATGACGGGCAGATTGTGGGCGGGGTGCTACATGGGGTTAATGGTGACGGGCGTCACCATCAGGGGGGAGTTGCAGCGGAGTAGGGTGCCCGTGGTGGGCAGCGGCGTCAACCCGGGGAAGGTCAAATCAGACGGGCTTGCTCCGGGGCGACGCTGTGATCCAACACCTTCTCGATATAGCGCTCGCCGGAAAGCTTCATGCCGCTTCTCTCCTGCACGAACCGAACCTCTGCGTGCAAGACATCACCCTTGCCGAAGCGCTCGCCGGCGTCGACCCGAGCGAGGAAGTCCTTGTCTCGGATCTCCGCAAAGAACGAACTCTGCCCGTCAGAGAATCGCCACTTCAGCCCGTCTTTGAAAACCGGCGCTTCGATGATTAATGCCTGCTTGAATACCGTATCGGTCACCGTTTCAGAAGGTCGCACAGGCACGAAGAAGTTAGCTTCGTCCTGGTTGGCCGCTCCCAGCTCCTGCTTACCGTCTCCGATGTGGACAGAGTCAATCCCCGGGCGGCCAACCGCGTCGTGCACAAACCTCTTCACGGCCTCGCCCGCTTTGTCATCGAACACAACGAGATTGAGAGTTTGCGTGCTGACCTGGATGATCTCGCCGTTGTTGTTGGAGACATGGACGACCTGATTCTTGTCTCCGTTCGTGACGTGGGTTGGGGGCTGGCCCTTGAGATGCTTCCAGAGGGACACGGCCTCTTTGATGACTCCGGCGAGCGAGTCGGCGTGCAGCGCAGAGAAGATAGTCGCCGCGGGGCCGACAACGTTGAACACAATGTCGGTGATGAACGAACCACGCCCAAACCCCGCAACCTCGGCGCGCGCGTCGATCTGCCCGCCGTAAGTAGCCTTCGCAGCCGCGACCACAAAGTCGCTGAATGCAACCATGTTGGCCGAAGCTTCGTAAACGTCCATCTGGCCGGATTCGACCGACGGCCCCTTGTATCGCAGACTTAGCCTCGTTTGCATTGCGCGCCCCACTCCCGAAGGTGCGGGCGAGCGTATCACGCCTCGCCAACGGCGAAGTCGGCCGTCAGGCATAGGCCGTTCGGCCTAGGCCGCGTGGGGGTTTTCACGGAAATTAGGGTCAGCGCGGCCCGGAATGGGCAAATTCGGCTTTGTCGGCGCAATCTGGCAGGGTCAAGGATCGCTTTTAAGGGGGGCTTAAGAGGGGTCAAGGGCCCTGGCGCGGCCACCGGGGCCTCCCGGCCCCGGAGAATCGCCCAAATCGCGTTTCCCGGCCTCCGGTTTCCCGTGAAACAGCCCCCCCCACGGCCGGGCTACCCTTCCTCGATCGGGTTGCCCGGCACCCGGCCGGGCCGGCGCACGGCCCATTCCGCCTTGTACGGGAGCGAAACGCACCCGCAGTTGATCGTCTCGCCGGCCGGCGCCCGCGGGTCGTGGGGGTACATGAGCTTGACCTTGCCGCCGGCCAGGATGAACGGCTTGCCCACCTCCTGCACCTGGCCGTCCGCCAAGACGTGGTGCAGGCGAGGGTGCAGCTTGCCGGACTGCCGCCACTGCTTCTTCATGCCCGGCACCTTCTCGGCCGCCTGCAGCAGGCGCTCGTGCGCCGCCACCGCGAACACCCGGCCCAGCTCCGTGCGCACGATGGTGGTCGCGCGCCGCCGCGACGGCTCGCCCAGGATCTGCGTCACGTGACTGATCGCCGCGCTCGGGCCCTGCGCGCCCACCACCACCAGGCCCAGCTCGTTGGTGACCCGCGCCGCGGCCTGCCGGCCGACGTCCTTGATCCGGTCGACCATGAACGCGCGCATGGCGCGCAGCTGCCGGGTGTCCAGCCGCGGCAGCTGCGCCAGGATGCCCGCTGCCGCCGGCTCGGCCGCGGCGATCGTGCGGGCCACGGAGCCTTCGCCCAGGCCCCACGACTTGCCGGCCGCGGTCGAGATCTCGCCGGCCGCCTTCTCGCCGAAGGTCTCCAGCTCGCGCCGGATCTCGTCGGCCAGGCGCGGCAGGTTCCACAGCTCATAGTCGGTCGGCGCCGCGGCCAGCGTCTGGCGAATCTCCTCGAGCGCGTGCTTGAGCAGCGCCACGATCCGGTCGCGCGTGTCCCGCATCAGAACCGTCCGCTCGGCCAGCGATTTGCGCTGCGCGGCCCGCGCGGCGCGGCCGGCGGCCTTTGCCGGCATCGCTGATTACTCCGCGCCGGGGCCCGGCTCGTCGCTGCCGGGCTGCGTGAAGACGTCCCCCTCGGCGTCTCGGTTCGCCTCCGCCTCGGCCTCCGTCAGCAGCTCCTCGGCGTCCGCTTCCACGCCCAGCCGCCCGGCGACCGCGACGATGAGCTGGATGGCGAACTTGCGGCTCATCAGCCGGCTTGAGATCGCGGTCGCGGCTGCGGCCGCCACCTGGGCGAGGGCCGTGGCGTACTTGCTGGTGTCCTTCACCGCCAGCTCGGGGAACACGGCCTGCACGCGCCAGGCCGGTTCGCCCCATTTGATGGCCGCCTCGCTCGCCGCCCGCTTCATCAGCACGTAGCGGCCGATCGATTCCAGCATGTGCTTCAGCATTCGCTGGCGCATGCTGTAGATCTTCATCGTCGGCTCGGCCATCTCGGCGCCGACCGCGCGGTTGACGTCGCCGCCGCCGCCGAACCAGTGCTCGGGCATCGAGGCGCCGCCCAGGATGTGGTTGCGCAGCAGCCGCGCCGCGGTCGAGGTGTCGGCCGCCTGCAGGTTCGGCGCCTCGGCGCTCCAGGTCTCGGCGTCGTTGTGTACACGCACGCTGCCGGGCTTGGGTGCAAAGATCTTCGTCGCGCGCTCCTCGACCTCCTTGGCGTTCGCTCCCTTCAGCGTCACGTCCCACAGGAACGCGCGCAAGAAGTTCTGCCGCTCGATCTCGCCGAACAGGAACGCGTCGTAGGCGTCCAGCCAGTCGGCCTGGGCGAGCAGGTCAGACCGCCCGCGGCGCCCCGAGCTGAGATCGTTGACGCGAAAGTAGAACGCCTCGCCGTCCGTGAAGCCCGCGCGGATCTCGCGCGTGCGGCGCGAGAAGATCTGCTCCGGGCCGTTGACGATCACCCGATAGCGCAGCGCGCGCCCGCGCTTGTCCTTGCACAGCACCAGGCCGATCGGCTGCTCGGGGTTGTCCGGGTCGACCACCACCGTCTCCAGCAACTGCGGGTCGATGTAGCCCAGGCGCACCGCGCCGTTGGCCTCGTTCACGAACACCGGGTAGATCTGCTCGCCGAACAGCGCCAGCTCGCGCACCTTCTTCGGCAGCTTCAGGTCCATGTCGTTGATCGGATCGGTCCAGAACTCGTCCAGCTTGAGCTGGTTCTCTTCGTCCTCGACCTTCAACGAGACGCCCTCGGCCAGCAGGTACGCCAGCGGCAGCTCGACCAGCCGGTTGCCGAGCAGGTTCTGCTCCCACAGAAAATGCGCCATCTTCTGCATGCGCCGCTGCGTCACCGGCGTCAGGTCGCGCCCGGTGTCCTCGGTGAGCTTGCGCCAGTTCGCCTCGTCGGCGTCCACGGTCACGCCGGCCGCTTCGCGGAAGCCGACCTGCCAGGTCGTGGGCACCAGCCCGTTGTAGGCGCCGATCAATTTGTCTTTCAGAGCCATTTACGCGGCCCTCCTGAAAATGCCTGCGCGGCGCCGTCCGGCCATCGCTTCGGGTTGATAGGTGTCGCGCGGCGAGTCCACCGTTTCGCCGGCCGCCGGCTCGCCCTCGGCGCGCGTCGCGGCCCACGCCAGCACGCGCGCGATCGCGCCGTCGCCGTGGCGGTACTTGCCGTCGCTGCCCTTGTCGCGGCCCGCATCCATCGCCGGATAGCCGTTCTTCAGCACCACGCGTCGATGGTCCGCGATCACGTCCTCGCCCTTGGCGATCGCGAGCGATCGATCCTCGAGCGCGGCCTTGTACGGCGGGAAGTTGGCCGCATACCAGGTCTGGCTGGCCATCACGCACTCGACGCGCGCGGGCCCGTACTTCTGCAGCGCCGCCTCGGCATGCGCCTGCCCGTTGCCGCGCGCGTCCAGCTTGAGGTGGTGAAACAGCGGCAGCATGTCGAGCACCGCGAACAGGATCTGCTGCTGACAGTCGAACGGGATGCCGCGCATCTCCACGTTCAGGCCCTCGCGCCAGCGGCCCGCGCCTTCGTCCAGCAGCACCGTGAGGTAGGAGAGGTCGCCGCTGCGGCCGAAGTCCTGGCCGGCCACCGTGCGCACGTTCGGCAAGCTGTCGATGATCGGCTTCAGCTCATCGACGATCCACGAGGCGATCTCCTGGATTCGGTTGTCGTCCAGCTCGTAGCCCGGCGGCTTCGCGAGCCGCACCACGGGCACGCCTTCCACCTGGGCGCGTTCGACCAGCGTGCGCGGCAGGTACGCGCCCGAGCTTTGCCGCGGGATGCAGTCCAGCTCCTCGGCCGCGCCTTCGCCGTACTGCGCGCGCACGTTCTCGCGCCACTCCTCCTTGGTCGCCGCCTTCATGCGCGGCCCCATCACCAGCTTGACGCGCTCGTACAGGCCGGCCTCGAGGGCGTCGTCGAACGTGGTGGTGTGCAGCGAGTAGGGCAGCTTGCCGGCGAGGATCTCCTGCACCAGCTGGTTGAACGGGTGGTCCTCGCCGTTGTGCGAGCTGAGGATCCTCACGCGCCCGCCCCAGATCAGCATCGCCATCGCCGCCTTGAGCAGTCCGGGCATGTCGTCGTGGAACGCCGCTTCGTCGATCGTCACCTTGCCCTGCTTGCCGCGGATCGAGCGCGGGCGCGAGGACAGGCCGAGGATCTTGAAGCCCGAGCCGAAGTCGATGCGGAACGCCTTGATCGAGTTCTTCTCGCCGTCCTCGCCCTCTTCGACGAACAGCGTCTCCGCCACCTCGCCGGCGGCGAGATTGAACGCGCGCGCCCACATGGCGCAGTCGTCGATGTACTCCTTGGTCATGTCCTCGCTGTAGCCGATGTACAGCGCGTCCATGCCGCCTTCCTCGCCGGCGGTCAGCACCGAATCGGCCGCGTCGCACCACGACGCGCCGATGCGCCGCGACTTCCGCCACACGGCCACGTCGGCCTTGTCGGCGATCCACGCCTGCTGATAGCTGAGCAGCACATGGGGCGCGCCGGGCTTGGCGGATGCCGTCTGCGCCGCGCCCGCCGCCGGCGCGATGCGCGGTGCGGCCGCGCGCGTCCGAGACGCTGCGGCCGGCTTGCTCGCCGGCCGCTTCGACGCGCCCTTGGCCCGCGCGCTCATCCGCCGATCCCCAGGATCTCGCGCTTGATGCTCTCCACCGTGGCGCCGGACATGCCGCCCTTCTTGGCCAGGCGCGCGACCTTGTCGGCCACCGCCTGCGTCCTGGCGCGCACCTCCAGCTCGTGCTTCTTCTGGCCCACGCTCGCCCGGCTGAGCGTGGCCACGTTCTTGGCGATGGTGGCGAGCAGCTTGGCGCGCTTCATCGGATCGGCGCCGTCCAGGTCCTGCAGGGCGACCAGCACGTCGAACACTTCCGTCTGGATCAGGCTGATCACGGCGGCCGAGCGCTGGTCGGCATCGTCCGGCGCGCTGTTGGCGATCAGCCGCGCCGCCTCCGTGCTCGCCTTGATCGCCGCCAGGCGCTTCTCCAGATTGCTGCCGTAGCGGTGCAGGCCGCTCTTGCTCACGTCGGCCGACAGGCCCAGCTCCGCGCCGCGCGCCTTCAGCTCCGCGGCCAGCTGCTCGTAGGCGCTGAAGTTGCTCCGAAGCAACGCCTCGTCCAGCCACTCCTTCAGCTGCGGCGGGAGCTGCGCGATCTTCGAGCGTCGGGCCACGCCTCAGCCCAGCTTCTCGGGCCGCGCGATGCCGGGATCGCACGCGACCGTGTACTCGACGATATCCACACCGTAGCGCTTCAGGCCCGCGAACCAGCGGCCGTTCGGGTGCTTCACGATCTCGACCAGGCCGCGGTCGGCCAGATAGTCGAGCTGGCGGCGCAGCTCGATGCGCGTCGTGTCCGCGTACATGCCCTGCAGCGTCACCAGCAGCGTCTCTTCCCACGCGCCCACCGGCCGCGCGTTGTTCAGCGCCAGCAGCAACACCCAGCGGCCGAACTCCCGGCGTTGCTTTTCTTGGTCAAGCATTGCCGCCTCCCAGCATCCAGTTCTGGATGCGCAACGAGAGCTGATCGATCTTCGCCTCGATCAGCGTCTGGTTGCGTACATAGTCTTCGCGCCGCACGTACTCGCGCGGCAGTTCGATCAGGATCTTGCGCACGTCGCGCTCCAGCTCCTCTTGCTTGGCCTCGATCCTGCGCAGCCGCTCGTCCCACTCCTTTCTGCCCTCGGCGCGGGCGGCGTCCTGCGCGGCGAACTTCTCGGCCAGCCTCGCCTCGAACTGCGAGAGCAACAGCTTGCCGAAGCCGCCCACCGCGCCGAAGAGCGCGCCGAACAGGGAGATCAGCTGCCAAAGTTCCAGTTGAACGGGCATGCGTTTCGGTCCTCTTCTAAGGTTTCGGGACTCGGCCGAGCCGCTCGGCCCATGCCTGGCAATTCACGCAGCGGATCGCCGAGGGCATCGCCTTGCGGCGCGGCAGCGGGATCGGCTCGCCGCAGTCGGCGCAGTTCGGCAGCCCGGCGCCGGACAGGCCAGCGGCGATCGTCTGTTGCTCGATCGCCGCTTCTCGCTGGCGCAGCTCCAGCGCCTGGGCTTCGTCGTACAGATCCACGCGCTAGCCGCTCAACCGCCGGCTGATCATCTCGGACTTCTCCATCGAGCCGCGCGAGCTGCCGAACTCGAACTGGTGCGCATCGCGCAGGCACAGCGCGAAGGCGGTGGCGATGGTGGTCAGCAGCCCCACCACTTCGGCCGGCATGTCCCGCCGGAACAGCGAGAGCACGACGAGGCAGGCGATCAGCCCGACGACATCGAGCAGCACCATCACGTCGGCGCGGCGGTTGCGGCCGCCGGTGAGCGCGCGCAGCTGCACGTCGCGCGCGCGCGCGTTGGCGCGGTCGGCCAGATAGGCCTTCTCCAGCTCGGTATCGGCGGCGAGGGTGGCCAGGTTGAACTGGTGCGCGAACTGCGCGTTCTCGCGCATCGCGGCGATCGCCTCCTCGGGCGACTTGGTCCCGGTCACCGTCTGCGCGATGCCGACCACCTTCTCCGCGACCTCGGCGGAGGCCTCGCCGGCGCCGAAGAAGCGCATGACGCTCGGCGCGAACTGCGCCAGGGCCAGGGCGGCCTGGATGATCGGCATCAGAGCCTCACCCCGAGCGCCTGGCTCAAGTCGCCGCCGCGCGAGAGGCAGCTGCGGCCGAGCGCCTCGGCGAACATGCGCGGCGCGCCGCGCGCCGCGGCCACCCGGTACGCCACTTCGAGCACCCGGTGCGCGATCTCCAGCGCCTCCGGCGTGGCGAACGCATACAGATCGGGCAGCATGGCCTCGGTGTCCGGGCGCGGGACGCCGTGTTTGGCCAGCGTCGTCGCCACCAGGGCGAGGTCCGCATACGTGGCGCACTCTTCCGGCGAGTTGGCGCGCGGCGCCTGCGCGAGCGCGTCCGATTCGAGGGCGAGGGTGAGCGCGGCAAGGCAGAAGCAGAAGCTCAGGACGTGAAGCAGGGCACGCATCGGTGTCTCCTCTTTACTCGAGCACGTTCTTGGGGTCGGGGCGCATGCCGCGCGAGAGCCACGCGGCGACGTCGAACTCGGGGCAGGTTTTGAGCCACTCCTGGCGCTCGACCACGCCGTCGCCGTCCACGTCCGGCGAGAGATCGCGGTGTCCGGTGATCCGGGCGCGCGGATAGAGCTTCTGCAGGGCAAGGGTCTGCAGCCGCAGCGCGGTCCATTGCGCCGCCGTGTACTTGCCGGTTCCGATCATGCAGATCCCGATCGAGCTGCGGTTGTAGCCGTAGCAGTGCGCGCCGATCTCGTCGCAGTGCCGGCCGGTGGCGGCCGTGCCGTTGGTGTAGACCACGAAGTGGTAGCCGATGTGGTGCAGGCGCGGGTTGAATCGCGCGATCCAGCCCGCGCCGCGCTGAAACCCGCGCTCGGCGTGCCAGGCGTCGATCACCTCGACGGGCGTCTTGAAGTTCGCTTCGCCGACCTCGCCGACGAACAGGTCTTGCCCGTTCGGCGAGGCCGAGCAGTGAATGACGATCAGGTTGATCTCGCGTCCCATGCACGCGAGATTAGAGGGACTACCGGCTGGGCTTAATGGTGACGGGCGTCACCGTGGGGCGCTGCGGCTGCCGCGGGCGCATGATAGCAGCGCGGCGCGGCGGATCAACACGGCGCGGTCAGCGCTTGAACAGATCGTCCTGCGCGTCGTCGGCTTCGCCGTCCTCGGCGGCCACGCGGAACACGCTCCGGCGAGTCGTGTTGAAGCGCCGCGCCACCGTCGAGGCCGAGGACGAGGCGAACGCCTCGCGCATCGCCCGGTGCTTGATCCGGCGCAGGTAGGCGCGGGCCAGCGGCAGCTCGAAGGTTTCCGTCTTGAAGGCGCGCGCCAGCTTGCGCGCGGCGGGGAGCCCGATCGCTTCGACGATCGGGTGAGCCTCGTGCAAACGCTCTTCGCGGGGCACGTAAAGCCGCGTGCCGCCGAACGCCTCGGCCAGCCTGATCGCCTCGGCCACGCCCACCTCCTGGGCGATCGCGGCCAGATCCTTGGGCAGCAGCTCTTCGAGGGCGGGGCCCTGCGCCATCAGTGCGCGCGCCCCTCGCGCGGCTCGGCCTTGCGCACCAGCATCATCCCTTCGGCCTCGGCCACGCGCGCCACCAGGTGCCAGTCCACCTCGATGCGCGGCCTGACGGTGGCGGTGAACCCGGCGTCGACCAGCGCCTTGGCCAGCTGCGCCGCATCGATCTCGACGGTGGGCACAGCGGGCGCCGGCGCGGGCCTGGCCTGCCGCATGAAGGTCCAGCAGCAGGCCGCGCCGGCGAGGGCGCAGAGCAGCCCGTAGACCGGGAGAATCGACATCAGGAAGTCCGTCAACGCGCCTCCTTGCGCTTGTGGTCCGCCACCAGGGCGGCGACGATATCGTGCAGTTGATCCGGCCGGCAGAACTCGACCAGGTCGACGCCGTGCATGCGGCGGGCGATCGCATCCGCGTACCGCTTCGGCCGATCCGCCTCGCGCAGCATGACGGCGATCTTCCTCAGCATCGGCTTCTTGTCCTCGGTCGCGCGGTTGACCCACGCCCACCCGCCGGCCGCCTTCTCGCGCGGCGCGGCGGGCTTCCAGCCGCACGCCTTGAAGTGCTCGAGTAGCAGCTGCCTGCCGCGGCTGTCGAGGTCGGCCGAGGAGCGCACGCGGCCGATGGTCCAGAGCAGATCGCGGTAGATCTCCTCGGCCATGCCGAGCGCCTTGCGGGCGATGTGGATCTTGGCCAGCTCGGCGCGGCGGTCGTCGGTCAAGGTCACGCTCATGGCGCCCGCTTGGCCTTGCGGCCCTTGCGCGCGCGGCGCCGACGCGCAGGCAGGGGCAAGCCGGCGTTGAGGCGGCGCAGTACCGTGGCGCAACGCCGCAGCTTGATCAGCTTGTTGGTTTCGGCGATCTCGCGCATGAGCGACGCGGCCTCGCGCTCGATCGCCGCCGGCCACTGCTCGACCGGCACATACCGCACGCGATCGAGCACCAAACCGTAGGCCAGCACCCACGCCAGAGAAAACCGCGGCTGCCGCTCCAGGCGCTCGACGATCTCCTTCATGCACTCCGCCAGCTCGAGGCCGTTCATCACAGCGCCTCGACCCGCGCGGCCAGGCAGGCCTGCATCATGACGATCTGCTCGCTGGCCTGCGCTGCCGCCTCGTCGAGGCCGACCGGCCGGTAAGCCTCGTTCCACCAGGGTGAATAGCGAAAGCGCAGCCACTCCGGCGCGCTGTGCACGATGGCCTCCTCCGGCCAGTAGTAGCCGAACCGGCTGCGCCAGGCCAGCTCGCCGGAGTCGACGAACCGCACCAGCTGCGCCCAGCCGTGGAACCGGCCTGCGACCGAGATCTTCGCCTCGACGATCCGGCGGCGGCGCGGATTGAACCCTGCCTTGATGAACATGCGGCGCTTCTCCTGGCCGGTGGTGATGCGGAGGGCGATCAGGCGCATCAGGCGCGCGCCTCCTGCGCGGCCCGCCTGGCGGCGAGCTTGGCGTTCGTGTTGATGGCCGACTTGCGGCGATTCTCGCGGCGGCGCTGCAGCTCCAGATGCTCCGGGTTCACGCAGGGCGGGGTGTCGCAGCGTTCGTGCGCGATCTCCTTGTAGTGCGGGATGTCGCCGGTGCGGTGGGCGAGGCGATACGCCAGCTGGTGCGCGTAGAACACCATCACCTGCCCGCGCACCCGGAAGGTGATCACCGGGTAGCAGCAGTTATTGACGGCGCGCGTCCACAGCGCGCAGCCCTTCGCGCCGATATCCACGTTGCGCAGAATGCGGCGGATCGCGGCGACGTTCTGCTCCGGCGTGAGGAAGTGCACGCGGTACCGGAAGCGCTCGATCATGCGCAGCCTGAGCTGGTGCAGCGCGTCCATCTCACTGGCCCCCGAGCAGCGGCGCGCCGGCCGGCGAGAGGAGGAACGCGAGGATCAGCTTGGCCTCGGCGTCGGCCTCCTCGGGCGTGGCGCCCTGGCCGATGCGCTCGGCGCGGTAGGCGAGCAGCTGCTTGTCGAGCATCGCCTGGTGAAACACCCAGTAGGGCATGAGGTGCGATCTCATTGCGCGTCGTCTCCCACGCGGGCGAGCACGGCGCGGCCCCGCAGGACGCCCGGCTGCTCGTGCCAATGGGAGAACCGCTCGGCGTCGCGCGGGCGCGCGGCGTAGCTCCACTCGCCGCCGCGCGAGAGGCCCCAGTGCGGCCAGACCTTCACGCGGCCGGCGCGCTCGGCCGCGCTGAGCGCCGGGCGGATGAAGCCCCAGTGTTTGACGTAGGGGCCGTGGACGAAGAGCGACCAGACCTCGCGCTGGCGCTTGGGCAGCACGACGCGGTGGAACACGTCGCCCGAGGGGATCAGATAGCCCCAGCGCCGCGCTCGCGTGCCGTCGCGCCGCTCCTCGAAGTACCAGCCCGAGAGGATCAGCGTGAGCGCCCACGCCCACGGGTGATCGTGCAGCCCGCGGTCCGGGTCGCTGCCGATGAAGCGGTGCAGGTACACCCGGAAGCCGAGCCGCTCGAACAGCACCAGGTGGAAGCGCTGCAGGTACGGCCGGCCTGCGTCGTAGATCAGGGCCACCGGCCGGCGCGCGGCGATCCAGCGCAGCAGGGCGACGATCATACGCCCGCCTTTCGCGCCATCGCGTCGAGTTCGGCCAACCGCTTGCGGCGCTGCGCTGCTGGCAAGCCGAGCGCATGCATCCGGTCCCTGTTCACCGTCACGCCGGGGATCATCTCCAGCGCCTCGGCGAAGTACTCCCGCCACGAACGCGGCTGGACGTGCTCTGCGTCCGGGTCCATCTCGAAGACCAGGCCCGCGCCGGGCGCGCTCAAGTTCACGAGCGCGAAGTTCACGCGTTGCGCCAGCTGCTCGGCGATCTTCTTCCAGTCCGTGGTTGCCGGCTCGGTCGACGGACCGCCGAGGGCGCTCGGCGCCTCGGCCATCCGGGCGCGTGCCGCGGCGAGCACCGCTCGCGGGTCCATGACCTCGATGTCGGTGCCGATCTCGCCGCCGACCTCGTCGCCGACGTGCTTGAGTACAGCCTCGATCAGAGGCAGCAGGGCCAAGTCGTGGGAATCGTTCTTCATGATCAAGCGGTCTCCTGTTGGTAGGCGGTAGAAGTGATCGAGCGGGCCATCAGGCGCTGCTCTTGGCCGAGGCCGTGCGGCGTCTGGCGTGCCATCGCTTCATGCTGGCGATGTTCCCCTTCAGCTTGCCGATGAGCGCCTTCGCCTCCTGCTCCGTCAGGGCGACGGCCACCGCGACCTGCGGCTTGCCGGTCATTGACCAGAGGTCGATCCTCAGCAGCGGCTCGGGTGCTGACTCCGCGTAGTCGACTTGGATAGCCACGCGCGCGACACGCTGCGCCGCTCCGCTCATTGCGACGCCGGTAGTGATGCTGCCGTCCGAATCAGCGGCGCCTCGTCGCCGCAGCGCGCCGTCGCCGTCGAGGAGGCGGGCGACGCCGCCCTCCGAATGGGCGATGCCTCGCCGTTCGGCGCCGCCGCGCCGGCCAAGATTGAGGAAGAAGCCGCCCCCCGAACTGGCAGCGACTCGCCGGCGTGGCAGCGGCGCGAGGCCGGCCGCGCGGCTGCGAGCGCGCGCCGATGCGCTGTCGATCAGCGCCGCCGTGATCTGCGCCGGCTTGGACAGCGCCGGCTTGGCCAGCGCCGTGCCGCGGCCGGCCTTGCGGCAGCGCGCGCAGTTGTCGGCGGCGAACTGGCTCTTGAACGTGTGGCCGGCCTCGCAGAGATAGAGGCTCATTGGTCCGCGTCCTCCTCGGACTCTTTGAGCAGCGCGGTCACCAGCTTGTCGACGTCGCTGTCGACGGCCTTGATCAGCACCACGTCGCCGGTCTCCTCGACGGTGATGCCGAGCCGCTTCAGCTCGGCGGCGCTCAGGTTGGCCAGCGCCTCCTTGATCGGCCTTTCCGTGGTCTTTACGAGCGCGTCGAACTGCTCCGCGTAGTGCTTGCGGATCAGCTTCACCACCTGGTCGGCGTCGTCGTACTCGATCTTGCCCTTGCCCTTCTGAAAGCCGACCTTGATGCCGTGCACGACCACCGAGCGCGGCTTGACGAACAGGTCGGCCGACTCTTCCAGCGCGGCGTGCAGGTCGGCGCGCGCTTCGCTGGCCGCGGCCAGGGTGCGCTTGATCGCGGCCAGGTGCTTGCGCTTGGCCTCGCGCACGGCCTCGTTCAGCGCGTCGACGTGCGCGGTCAGCGCGAAGCGCGCATCGGAGTACTTCTTGGCCAGGGTGTCGATCTCGTTCAGGGTTGCCATTGCTTCACTTCTCCTCTGTGTCCGTCATCAAGGGCGGCGCGGCGGCCGGGACGGTCCCTCAGGTTTTCAGGGTGAGCTGCCCGAGCAGATCGGGCAGCGGGATGTTGCGCAGGCGCGATTCGAGTGCGAGCGACTTCATCGCGCGCCCGCGCAGAAAGCGGCAGGTCGCCTCGATCTCCTCGGGGGTGGCGGCGATGAAGTAGCCGGTGGCGGGGTGGCCGCACACCGCGGTGCCCTCGTCGCGCAGCTCGGTGACGAGCAGCCGCACCGCGCGCGGCGGGATGTCCAGCACGCGCGCCAGCGCCTCGGCGGTCACGCCGTTGGCGCGGCCGATGTGTGCGGCCAGGACGCGCTGCAGATCGTGCTTGGTGGCCATCTCAGGCCTCCTGCGCGCGGCGGTAGTGCGGCGCGATCGCGCCGGCCGGCCGGCGCGCCGCCCAGGCCACCATGACGGCGTCGAGGATCGCGCTCGGGACGAGCCGGCCCGGCTGCGCGGGGGTATCCGGGTCGCGCAGCCGGGCGCGCGCGAACGCCACTTCGCTGCGCCGCCGGACGGGCGAGATGCGCTCCAATTCGTTGCAGCGCGCCAGCTCGCCCATCGCGGCCTTGACGCGGTCGTACGCCGCGCCGCGGTTGGCGGCCTGCAGCGCGCGCACGACGTGCGTGCAGGAGAATGGCTCCTCGAGCGTGCGGCAGGCCTGCCGGACAGCGTCCATGAGCGTCATGGGTCGATCGTTGGCGCGCAGCCGCATGCGCTCAGGCCTGCTCGAAATGCAGCATGAGCAGCTCGGCCAGGTGCCCGGTCTCCTCCACCGAGTAGACGCGCGTGCCGGCCGGCGCGAGTACGACAAGGCGCGTGTCGGCCGTCATCGCGGCGAGAAAGCCCTGCGCGCCGTCCTGCGCGGGGGCCGGGGAGGGGGCGGCCCCGCGCGGCGCGGTGGAGCCCTTGGTGAGGCTCCAGCGCGCGCCGCCGGCGTGCCCGGTCACCTTGACCAGTCGCTCCTTGCGCAGCGCGGCCAGCGCGCGGCCGACTTCGGTCTTGGTGCCGCAGGTTTCCGCCAGCCGCGGCTTCGATTGCGCGCCGCCGGCCAGCGCCTTGAGGATCAGTGCTCGGGTGCTCATCGTGACTCCTGTGTGAGGTTGAACTGCGCGGGAAGCCGCGCCGTGCCGCGCGGGCGGCGGTGGTGGCGCAGCTTCTCGATCCAGGTGCCGTTGCGGCACAGGTAGCCGGCGTCCTCCAGCGCGCCCTGGATGGCCAGCGTCTCGCCGGCCGCGCGCGCCTGCTGGCGCACGGCTTCGGCCTGCTGCAGCTGGTTCAGGGCGCGCAGGATCTCGACAGGCGCCAGCAGGAAGGTCTCGAACAGCACGCCGCGCTCGCGCAGCAGCGGCAGCGCGATGTAGATCTCGCCCCACTGCTCGATGTGCGCCTCGTCGAACGTGCGCGGCGCCCGCCTGGAGCGCTCGAAGCTCGGCGCGGCGCTCAGCATGCGAGGCTCCAGGTGCGGGTCCGGTGGGTGATCGTCAGCCGGCACACCGCTTCGCGTCCCTCGATCTGCGCGTGGAAGACGAGCACCGCGCCGCTGGCGTCCTGGCGCTCGACCGTGGGCGCGCGCGCCGGAGCCCGCGGCGCGGCCTGGGCCACGGCGGTGCGGGCGTAGTCCAGCGCGGCGGCGCCGGCTGCCGCGCCGAGGATCGCGCAGGCCGCCGCGCCCACGGCGAGGTCGCCGTACTTCATGACTTTCATGCCTTCGAACATGCGTCCTCCCGGTGGGTGCAGGTGGGGCAGGTGCGGCTCAGCTTCACGCGCAAGGGGTTGGTGGCGCGAAAGCCGCGCTTCTGGTTGTCCAGGCAGTCGCGCGTGCTGATCGGGCCGATCACGGGGCAGAGCACCGTGGCGCGCATCAGCTCGCCGCGCACGCGCGTCTCGATCCGGTCGACGCGGCCCTTGTAGGCGTTGCCGATCGCCTGGTTGACCACCGCGCCGGAGATCCCGAGTTGCTTGGCGACCACGCCCTGGCTGGTCCTGTCGCAGGCCACGGCGAGCGCCTGCACCCAGTCGGGCACTTCGCCCCAGGTGGCCTTGGCGCGCGCCTGGTTGCTGTTCTTCAGCGCGGCCATACGGTCTCCCCGGTGTTGCCGTCCATCACCGACCTGTCGCGGCACACCAGCGGCGCGCGCGGGCCCGTGTTGCGGCTCTTAATGAAGGCGTAACGGGCCTTTCCGCCGCGCCGGGAAGCCGGCGCCGTCTCGACCACGTAGCCGGCCTTCTTGAGGTGCACCAGGTACGTGCGCGCCTCCTCGACGGCGACGGCGTGCTGCGGCGTGCTGGCGGCGAGGGCCAGCTCCTCCGCGCTGAAGTTCTTCAGCACGCGCAGCGAGAGCCACATCTGCTCGCGCCCCTGGCCGGCGGTGACGGGCTTGCCGTCCTCGGTCACGCGCGGCGCCTCGGCGCCGGTGTCGCGCGCCAGGCGCAGCAGCCAGAGCGCGCGCTGCGGCCGGTTCGCCGGGCGGGCCTTCTCGGTCACCTGCAGGTAGCCGGCGGCGATCAAGCCGTTGACGTAGGTGGCGACGGTGTCGATGTGCTGCTGCGTGAGCAGCGCCAGCTCGGCGATGCTGAAGTCCGGCGCGGTCGGGGTGCCGGTCGCGCGGATCGCGGCCCACACGCGATCGCGCGGCGTGAGGGCGCCCCTGCGCTCCAGTCGGGCGGCGGCGCGCGCCATCAGGCGCCCCTCCGGATCAGCGGCGCCTCGCCGGTATAGAAGCTGCGGTGGCCCCACAGCTTGATGTCCGCCACCTTGGCGCCGGCCTTCTCGGCCTCCAGGCGCGCGGTGTCGATGTTGACCACGATGCGGCGGGTCACTCCGCGCGTGGCGCCGACCATCAGCTCGAGCAGCGGGTCGGCGATCGAGATCTCCGGGGAGTACAGGCGCGCCAGCTTGCGCGCGTCTTCCATGTCGGCCGGGATCGCCGGCTGCCACTCGAGGATGCGGTTGTGGAACCGCTCCCAGCGCTTGAGCTTCTTCGGAAACCCTTCCTCGCCGATCAGCAGGATCGGCGCGCTGGAGGCCTCGTAGATGTCCCGCACCAGGTCGATCACGTTGCGGTCGGCGAGATAGTCGGCCTCGTCGACCAGCAGCGGGCGGCGCGAGAGCGCGAGTTCCTCGGCGATCTGGTTCACCATCTCGTAGATGGTCCGGCCGGGGCGCAGCGCCATCTCGTCGAGGATCGCCATCAGAAACGACTTCTTCGTGAAGTAGCTCTTGCACTCCACGTACACGCCCCGGTAGCGCGTGGCCACGGCGCTGGCCGCCATGCTCTTACCCAGCCCGCTCTCGCTGAACATCACGGCCATGCCCGGCAGGTTGTGCGAGCGGTTGACGATGCGGTCCATCGTCTTCATCGCCAGCGCGACGTTCTTGAGGCTGGCGAACGTGGAGGCGTTGACTGCGGCTTCTGTTTTGGTCATGCTCTTGGCTCCAGTAGTTGTTTTCGATGCACCAGGCGCCCCGGCTGCAACCGGGGCGCTTGTCTTTCAGCCGGCCGCCTGTTTTCCGGCAGCCATGCGTTGTTCGAACTCGGCGTCCAGTTCGGCCTGGAAGCGGTGGTAGCTGCTCTGCTGCCAGGCCTTCCAGAACTGCTCGTCGATCTCGGCCAGCGTCTCGCCGGCCGCGCGGCGCGCGTCCAGCGCGCGCCAGTAGTCCTCCTTCTTGTCGTCGGTGCGCAGCTCGTGCACGTTCACGCGCGGCGCCGTGGCGCCCGCTGCGCCTTCGGTCTCCAGCCGCTCCATGAATTCGCGCTCGTCGGCGCTCAGCTCGCGCGACTGCGCGCGCGGGCGCTCCAGCGGATCGCGGAACACGGCGGCCACCACCTTGGGCTCGGGGATCGTCAGGTCGGCCGCGGCGGCGCGCTCGACGCCGGGCAAGTACTTCGACGCCTGCAGGGCGTCCATGCGGCGCTCGGCCTCGAGCAGCTGGCGCGTGGCCCGCGTGAATACCTTGCGGTTGCGCTGGTGCTCGCGCGCGGCGTCCTGGTCGGCGAAGCCCTTGGCCTCGAGGCAGTCGGCAAAGCAGATGTAGCGGCCGTCGAGGGCGTAGACGTGCACGCCCTCGTGCAGGCGCTTGGGATCGAACTTGGCAGTCACCATGCGCCCGGCGTACTCGTTCATCTCGCGCGCCCAGTAGCGGTTCGCGTAGGTCGGCTCGTAGGCGGTGCGCGTGATCCGGCCCGCCTGCAGGGTGATCGCGCCGTCGCGCGCGTTGGCGCGCACCGGCTCGGTGGCCAGCAGCCAGAGCCGGCGCTGCGCTTCGGTGGCGCGGCGGATCGTCGCCGCGCCGTAGCTCTCGGCGAACACGGCGTCGAAGCTGCGCCCCTGATGCACCGGCGAGCGCCGGCCTTCCATTGCGTTGAAGGCGGCGATCTCGCGCGCGATGACGGCCTCCAGTTCCTCGAGGCGCACGGCGCGCGTCTTGCCGTCGTAGTCCGGCTTGTCGAGCGGCGAGCTGCCGGTCCAGGCGCCGGCCAGCTCGGGCGCCTTGTCGATGTACTCGCCCAGGCCGCCGACGCCGAACACGCGCTCGATCGGCTTGGCCTGGCCGTGGCCGGGCGTCGCCCACATCACGCGCACGCCCATCATCGGGAACACGCCCAGCGGCTCCTCGTCCTTCACCTTGAAGCGGAAGCGGTTGCGGATGCCGCCGCTCATCGTCTTGTTGGCGGCGGCCAGGGTGTTGTCCATCAGCGCCGCCTCGGGAATGCCGTACTGCTCGACCACGTCGCCGAACGAAAGGCGGATCACGTCGGTGTGTTCGGTCTTGTCCGTGCGCCACGCGAGGATCTTCGACGAGTGGACGTCCTGCCAGACCCACGTCTTGACGCGGCGGATCTCGCCGTCGGGGAAGGCGACGAACACGTTGTGCAGGTAGCCGTCGCCGTTGATGATGTCCAGCGCCTGCAGGGCGGCGCGCGAGCGCACCTGTGCAGGGAACAGATCCTGCGCCGCCTTCTTGCCCTCGCGCGCCAGCACGCGCACGTCGCGCGGGATCTTCGCCAGGCGCCGCTCCAGCGTGCGCGTCGAGGGCACCGTCCAGCCGTGCTCCACTGCCGCGCGGCGCAGCCGGACGATGCACGACTTGGCCGTGCGCCGCTCCGGCGCCAGATACAGCGCCTTGAGGAACTCGAACGCCTCTGCGTTCAGCTCCGCCTCGGCCGTGCGCCCGACGTGGCGCGGCGCGAGCGCGTAGAGCCACAGGTGCGAGGGCTCGTCGCGCACCAGCGCGAGGTAGCGCTGCAGGGTCGCCTCCGAGATCGAGCGCTCGGCGGTGATGGCGCTCACCACCGCCGAGCGCTGGAAGCCGCGCGCCAGCAGCTGGAAGTACTCCTGGACGATGGCCAGGCGCTCGCGCGCCTCGGCCTTCGTCGACTCGGGCCGGGCCTCGTACAGGCGCGCCATCGTCTCGCCCCGGTTCGGCGCCGGCGCCGCCGGCGCCGCCGAGGGCAGATCCCGCAGATCGCGCGCCGCGATCGCCACCTGCGCCTCGCGCGGCAGGCAGGACAGCGGGTACTCGCGCCCGCCACCGCGGGCGGCGCGCAGCTTGAATGGCCAGTTGAGCCGAGTCGCCGCCTTGAGGACGCCGCGGGGGGTAGCGGGCATGCCCGGCAGGCCGGACAGCTCGGAAGCGCTGAAGTATTGTTCTTGTTGTTTTGTCATGATCGCTTCGTTGACGTATGTGTTCATCGGCCACTCTTGAGCAGTAGGCGAAGCGCCTTCTCGCGCTCGGCCATCTCTCGCTTTTCCTGCTCAAGACGCCCTAGTTCAGCCAGCAGCACATCCGGGCCACGCAGCGCACGCGCATTGCATTTGCGCGAGTACAGGGCCAGAAGGGCGAACCGCTCGGTGGCGTGATCGAACGCGATCGCGCGCTCAAGATTCACGTTGTGCGTCTCGCGAGCCTCGGAGGTGTAGGCGTTGAGCATGGCCACCGACACCGAAGCGCCGAGGTATCGGGACATGCGGTCAGCGATCTGGCTGCGGGAGTGGGGTGCCGAGGAAACCGCTTCGCTCATGGTGCGAGCGATCTCGACCGAGCAAGCCAGGCTGCCGGGCTCGGGCGCAGTCGGGCCCGCGAACAAGTCCGGAGTCAGGGTATCGGGCTGGCGGGCCATGTCTAAGCAGCCCGCCTGATCTGTACGTTGCCCGCCTCTAGGGCGGTGCTATGCTTCCTGCCGGTCTTGCCGGCGCCGAGGCCACGCTCGCCGCGTCCGCTCTTCGGTCGGCCGTCAGCGTGGTATCGGGACGGCCAGATCTCGTGGACGGACGCGCCGATCGTTTCGGCAATCAGGCGCTCCATCTTCGGGTACGGGAAGTGAAGCGCGACCGAGGCGGCCGAACGGCAGTAACCGTTCACCCTGGAGAGCTTGGCCAGCGAGTAGCCACGTTTCTCTAAGGCGGCCTTGATGTCGGCGGGATGCCAGTCCTGGTGGGCTGGTTTTTTTGTGATGTCTAACCTCGTCATGCCGTTAACCATACGCCGGATTCTCTAGGGTTGCAAGCTGTTTTCTCTAGTTCCGACTTAGGCGACCGGCGGGAACAGCCCGCTATGGGTCAAGAATCAGACAAATCAGTGCCTTACGATGGCCCTAAGGGCGGAATGTCAGTTCCGACTTCGGTTCCGACTTCCCTTTCGGAACTCGGAACTCGAATCAAGCAGGCAGCAAATACTCTAGGAACTAGAGAAAAGGCGGCGCAGGTGATGGGGGTGTCGCCTGACCAGCTAGCGAGATACATGCGCGGAGAGAACGAGCCGGCCGTCTCGAAGATCGCCGCGCTGTGCCGCGCAAGCGGCTTCTCGCTCGACTACCTGGTCTATGGACAAGGGAACCCGAAAGGGTCGCAGTCACCTCTGCAACCGGGCGCCGGGTATGCGGACATTCCGCTCTATGACGTGCGAGCCAAGGGCGGCAATGGCGGCTCAGCGATAGACGACGAGCGCATCGTCAACGAACTGGCGTTTAGGGAGGACTGGATTCGGCGCGAGCTACGTACCTCGCCTGCGAACCTGCGCCTCATTCACGTCGAAGGCGACAGCATGGAGCCGGATCTACGTGCCGGCGACATCATCCTCGTCGACCACACGGACACCACCGCGCGCCGAGAGGGGATCTACGTCATCCGGATGGATGACGCTCTACTGGTGAAGGTCCTGCAACGCCTGCCTGGCGGCCTGATCAACGTGGCCAGCCGCAATCCGGCCTACCAGGCCTTCACTGTCAACGTCGCAGACATTGAATCCTCCCCAACTTTTTCGATCATTGGCCGCGTTGTCTGGGCTTGCAGGAGGCTGTAATAGACGCCATTTGCCCGTACTGCGGTGGGGCGCTGAAGAAGATCCCCCAGCGTAAGACGTTGTGCCCAACTTGTCGTCTGCCGGTCTACGTGCGCAGATCGCCGTCGGATCCGATGCGCCGCCTAGTGACGGAGCAGGAAAGAGACGCGATTGAGCTAGCTTGGACGCGGCGCGCCGAGTTGACGATGGCAGAAAGAGATTGCCGGCTTCTCGGGGTGTCGCGCGAGGACTTCGCCAGCGCGCTCGCCTTGGCGGCGGGCGATGTCCAAGCCGCCATTGAAGGTGTACTGCAGGCCGTGGCCGACGGGCGGGTCGACTCATATAGCCGAAAGATGGCCGCCAGCCTCCTTTCGCACTGGTACGCTAGGCGCGGTGACCCGATGTGGGTCGAATGGCGTACGCGCGCGGCCCGAGAAGAAGTGCTCGGGCATATGGAATCTTGGGATAAGGGCTTCGTCGTGGGGTTCAGCCTTTCGGATTGCGCCGTGCACGCCGGCCGCGTCTTCTCGTTTGAGGAAGCGCTCGCCGTATCGCCGTTTCCGTGTGGTTGCGAATGCCGGTGTTGGTGGCGCGTGCGATTTGCGTCCGACTACGGCTACGAAAGCGAGATACGATGATGCCGCGATCGGCTCCGCTGCGCCCTCAGATCAAGTGGCGCATCCGTACTTATCCACAGCCCGGCATCTGGCGCGCTCGCCGCCCGGAACTTGAACTTGAGGTCGACTTATCAGGTTCGTAACCTCCCGTTCTGTCGCTCTTTTTTGTCGGTTTCGTCCCGTCCAGTCCCGGCGAATCCCACCCGGTCCCGGTTCCTCAATCCAAGTGGCGCCCCTCAC
>Ga0172380_10001591_pt1 | contig 38661 bp, 46 predicted proteins | sample Leawe162metaG_FD_119747 | JGI IMG/M metagenome (GOLD analysis project Ga0172380, IMG submission 119747) | Leachate microbial communities from a municipal landfill in Southern Ontario, Canada - Leachate well 162 metaG | ecosystem: Engineered > Solid waste > Landfill > Unclassified | place...
TCATCATAAATTCCGGCCCGTGCCGCTTCTTTTTCTTGAAGCTTTTTGGCGTCCTCGACCAGAGTCTTGTTCTCTGGACTTTTGGGATGATATTTTTCCATAAAATTATATTTTATTCAGTCTTGAACCCGAAAGGGAAAATTGAGCGATATTTGAACATACGGACAGAATTGATAAGCGGAAAAAAATCCGTGATGAAATTAAAAGCTGCCGCCCCCTCCGGTCCGATGATCTTTCCAAACACCAAACCCAGACCGATTGCGTTTATGATCCCCCAGATCCAAAAGTTCTGTCTGGAAATTTTTGTGACTGCTCGGCCGATCTCGATGGCCAAAGAGACTTTGGACAGATCATCTTTCATAAGCGCGATGTCAGCCGCCTCGATAGCCGCATCGGTGCCTAGCGCCCCCATCGCGATACCGATATCCGCCAAGGCCAAGGCGGCCGCATCATTCACCCCATCCCCGATCATCGCCACCTTGCTCTTTCCATTCAGATATTTACGCACATATTTTATCTTATCCTCCGGCAACAGATCAGCATGATAAGCGGTGAGACCGACAAAGTCCGACACCTTTTTAGCCACTTTTTCATTATCCCCTGTCAGCATCACGACATTCTCGACTCCTTGCGAATGCCATTTCTTGATCGCCTCCGCGGCTTCTTCCCGCACTTCATCTTCAAGTAGGATAACTCCGATCAACTGTCCGTCATATGCTACCGGCAAAACACTGCCCGTGCCGCCTTCTTTTATCTTTTCAAGTTCATTTCGCTGTTCCGTCAGAATCACCACTCCACTGCTTTCCAAAAAAGAAAGTTTTCCGCACATAATTTTCTTCCCGGCTAAAACAGCATAGCTCCCCTGGCCGGAATGTTCTTCAAATTTTTTAGTCTTCTCAAAATTAATCCCGTTCTCTTCGGCATATTTCACGATGGCGTGCGCAACAGGATGTTCGGAAAAAAAATCCGCACTGGCCGCCAAAGACACGATTTCTCTTTCCGGCCGGCTGCCCAAGGGATAAATCTTACTGACTTTTAATATTCCTCTTGTGAGCGTTCCTGTTTTGTCAACGATAATCGTTCTTACCTGCATCAACCCCTCCAAGAACGAGCCTCCCTTGATGATGATCCCTTGGCGCGCCGCACTGGCAATACCGGCGGAAAAAGCGATCGGGATAGCCACGGCGATATCATCCGCGCAGGTCACCAGAAGTACGGACAGAACAAGATTCGCATTCTGCGTAAAAATATATAGCATAATTGCGCCCAAAAAAGTAACGGAGATGTACCAACCTGTAAATTTATCCGCTGTGGTCTGGATGCCCGCCTTGTCTTTTTGCGCTTCCTCTACTAATTTAACAACTTTTTCAAAAATAGTATTCTTGCCGACTTTTTCCGCGCGGATCACCAATGAGCCGGACGTATTCATCGTCGAACTCAACACTTCGTCACCCACGTTTTTTTCTATCGGCAATGATTCACCCGTAAGCGAAGACTGATCGATTTCAGCCGCTCCACTGACGATGATGCCGTCCACGGGAATGCGTTCGCCCAACTCCACAATGATTAGATCGCCTTTTTTGATCTTGCTAATAGATTCCTCGATGATTTCCTTGCCCTTTTGCACTTTGACTTTTTCCGGCCGCAATTTCAAGAGGCTCCTTATAGCGCTTCTGGCCCGATCCTGGGTGTAGGAATCGAAAATTCGAGCCGAAGTCAGCATCAGATTGATGAACACTGCCGAAGCCCACTGCTGGTTGAGCAAGGAAACCGCCAAAGCCACACTAGCTAAAAGATCCACGGTGATTTTTTTCTTCTTCAGAGACTGATAGGCGCTATACAAGACCGGCAAGGTAGCGATACTGGCAAAAAAAGTCAACAATGCTTCATTGATCGAACGCGCGAAAAAATGACTGTAATGTAAGACCAATACGACTGCCAAGGCACCCAATAAGAATTGATCCAATTTTACGAACTGGATTATATTTTTTTTCATATACTTCCATAATACACTAAATCTTAGTTTTACAAAAACATCTTTTTTGGGTAGACTAGGGACATAACTGACAATTTTAAAGCTCAATCTTTATGCAATTTATGCCTAAATCAAAACAGTGGTTGCTCGGCATCATTCTTTGTCTAGTCCTTTTTTTTGCCATTTCGGCCTTGCTTTTTTTCAGGGTCTACCGGATTGACGGAAAAACATCTTTCGAGATCGGCCGCCCATCGGATTCTCTTCTTGTGCAGAAAACCGTTTTTTTCCTGAAAAGAAATGTTCCTTTTTTTAAAAAAGCCGGTTTTGCGAAGGAAAATGAAAAAATCGGCTGGGTTTCCGATATCCACGCCGATCGCTTCAAGCGCCGAGACATCAACAGCGGTCTGATGTTTCCGCGACGCTACAGCGATTATCTGCCGAAAGTTTTCGACGAGCTGCGGCGTCTTGGCATCGACACGGTCATTGCCACGGGCGACAACACCAATTCCGGCGATGACAACTACGCGCGCGCCTTGAAACATATCGCTGAAGAAAAACATATGCGTGTCATCTGGGTCCGCGGCAATCATGACAATGAAAAAGTGATGTCGATCCTGGGCGCACCGGAAAAATCCTACTACTACATTGATTATGGGGAAACGCGCATCATAGTCCTGGATGACGTCGAAAGCAATGGTGATTATCAAGGCACCATCGACCCGACCCAGCTGGACTGGCTAAAAGATGCTTTGCACACCCCAAAACAAGTTATCATCGCGATGCATATTCCGATTTTTGACGGAGGCCTTTCGTCGGACAATGTCCATGATTTCACCGGTAATGATTTTCCTTTCGTCGGCGGTCTTTTACCGAGATATGCCGAATTGGAAAATATCTTGCGAAGTAGCGGAAATGTCAAATTGGTCCTGTCTGGACATTGGCATGTGCCTTGGCAGAAAGAATATAATGGCATCCGATATGCCGGCGAGGCGGCGCTCACTAGAACCGGCTATTTCGGTGCCTATGGCGTAATTGATCTGAAAAATGACTCAATGGAAAATTTCTCAGCTGAAAAAAATTAACCACGTTTCCTATCTTTCAAGTTTATGCTTCCGCCTCCAAAGCATAGATATCCCACAGGGAGACAAGCAGTGAAACGATGACTGGGCCGATGATGAATCCGGAAATGCCGAAAAATGTGATGCCACCCAAGGTGGAAAACAGGATCAGGAGTGGGTGCATCTGCGTATCATTTCCGACCAATTTCGGCCGCAGCAGATTATCGATAGTGCTTATCACTAATAGTCCCACCAGAAGGATGGCTATTCCCGAGGTCGGATGTCCCAAGACTATCATTGCCACGCCTACAGGCAGCCATACCAGCCCCGATCCAAGCGATGGGATGACGGAAGAAATGGCCACCAAACTGCCAAATAACAATGGCGATGAAACGCCAGTCGCCCAAAAAAGGATGCCACTCAAAATTCCTTGCAAAATCGCCATCAGAATCGTGCCCTTGATCGTAGCTCGCACCATCGAATTCAATCTTTCCAATAATTCTCCTTTGTATTCATTTTTCAACGGGATAAAATTCATCACCCTCGCCAACAGTTTCTCTCCATCGATGAACATATAGAAAAGAGAGAAGAACATTATGAACATCACAAAAGCGAAGCGCAAAATTCCCGTGTAGGCTCCTTGCAAGATGAACAGGAATCCCTGAGAAAAATTCTTTGAAACAGAGAGTATTGAATTTTGATCGGTCAATCCCTCGAAATCGATCGCTTTGAAAAATGGAATTTCCGACAACCGAGCAGAGAGAGAGGCTATTCTTTCGAATATGTCCGTGTTGCCGGCCAGACGAGCTATAGCCGCCTGCACTTCATTGGCCGCCAGCGTCAAAAAGATCACAGCCGGAATTATGATGATGAGGGCGATAAGAGAACAGGCCACGGCGGAACTCAAACCCTTTTGGCCGGTCTTTTTCAGGACAAAATCATAAGCTGGAGCGAAAAAATGGACCAAGATCAAAGCAAAAAGGAAGGGGATCAAAAAACTTTGCATCATGAAAAACGCCAGAACAGTCAGACCGAAAAGGACCGCCAAGAAAAAATATTTATTATAGTTCTCTTTCATATGCCTGTATTATAGCACAAAAATTGCCCACCCTCAAAACCCTCTTGGCTTTGAGGGTTTTGAAGTTTTATCTTGGTGGGGACAGCTAATCATCCGCGTCGTTGTCATCTTGGACAAGATATGAATGATTGCCGACCATCACGGAATTGTCATTATCTTCCGTATTCAGATAATATGTCTTGCCGTTCACCACGATATTCGGTCCTTCGCCATCATGCATGACATCATATTCGGTGCCGCCGATCACCACCATGCGACCGTCTTCGTTGTTGGCCGAGGCAATGCGACTACCCAAGAGACCGAAACCTGCCACCAGAAGCAAAACGGACAAAGCTATGATCATTTTTCCCCTTAAAGATGCTTCTTTTAAGTATTTCATATGATTGAAATTAAAATCGCCTAAAAAACTATCTCAAAAATCCGTCGACCTCCTCGGATTTCATCCTTTCCTTCAGTATGGATATTACAAATATCAGATATATCTCTTTCATGCTTTTTCGAATAAAAAAAATCCCACCCGCCGGACGAGTCCGAAAGGTGGGCGTTGAAATTTTCGCAAATCCTTCACTGCGCGGTGATCCGCTCCAGAGCTTCTTCATACCGCTGGCGGGTTTTTTCAATGATTTCATCCGGAAGATCAGGTGCCGGCGGGGTTTTATCCCATTTTTCGAAATCGACCAGCGATTGGAGATAATCTCGCAGGAATTGCTTATCATAACTGGGCTGGCCTTTGCCCGGCCGATATTGATCCAACGGCCAGAAGCGGGAAGAATCAGGCGTCAACACTTCATCAATCAGCATAAGATTGCCATTATCATCGATAGCAAGTTCAAATTTGGTATCAGCAATGATGATGCCTTTTGCCAACGCATGCCTAGTGGCTCGGCCATAGATCCGCAGGACAAATCTTTCAATGGCACCGGCCAATTGCTTGGCATTTGAGAAATATTTAGTATTGACTTCATTGACCTTCAGCCAATCTTCCAGAAGCACTACCATTTCCTCAAAAGAAATGTTTTCATCATGCTTTCCGATCTCAGCCTTGGTTGATGGAGTGAAAATTGCTTCAGGAAATTCTTCCGACTCCTGCATGCCTGAGGGCAATCTGTGCCCAAGAACCATTCTGAATTTCCCATGAGCGTCTTCTTGCACCGGAGATTTGCAATATTTCCCCCAGAATGATCCGGAAATATATCCGCGGACAATGCATTCGATCGGCAATGGGTTGGCTTTACGGACCAGCATTGATCGATCGCGCAGCTGTTCAGAATATTTCAAACAGATTTCGGGATATTTATCAACGTTAGCACTGAGAAGATGGTTATCCATATCGGCCAACAAGTCGAGCCAGAACAGCGAGAGCTGGGTCAATATTTTTCCTTTGCCCAAGATCGGTTCGTTCATCACAACATCATAGGCTGAGATGCGATCCGTTGCTACCATTAGAAGCATCCCGCCATATCCGGGAATGCGGTACATATCCCGCACTTTACCGCGATGCACCAGCTCCAATTCTTGAAAATCCGTTGTCATTACAGCTACCATTCCATTTGTCATACTCCCTCCTCCTTCCATTAGAGTTGAACTGCATTTTTTACCTAGGTAAAAGACGATTTTCTTCGAACTATTAAGAACAAGCAAACCCTCGGTTTGTTTAAATCAACATAGCATCACTTGGATTAGGGTGTCAATGAAGTGATTTTATGTCCCATGCCCTGACATTGATTCATTCTTTTTCCGCGTAGCTCTTCCCTACTACGGCTCCGATCACGGTTCCGATCACCGCTCCCGCCACTGCTTCAGAGAACCAATGGATGCTGGTGACTGCCACGCCAAGACCGACATAAAAAGCGTACGCGAGCACGATCGTTCGCGCGATCCTATTCTTGGGAAAAAGGTACCAAGCGGCGGCGGCCATCGCAAAAGCCAAAGTCGTGTGGGACGACGGCCAGCCCCAGAAAATTCCGTGCCGCAAAAATCCGAATTGGAAACTGTGACTATTGTCGATGAGGCGCGAAACATCCAATGACCCGCTCTGGAAATGGCTGGGCGGTTGGAGGCGACCAGTGAAAGCTTTGTAGCCGCTGGACACGACCACGCCCAAGATGACCGCTTGCGCTTCGGCCATGCCAAGCATGAGCGCTCGCCTGTTTTTCCCGAAAACCCAGATCAAAAAGAAGCTCACTGGCACCAAAACTGGCAAAAAAGTCCCGAGCATCAAAGCCGGAAAAAAATATGCCGGAGCGGCGCTGTCGGCCACTCGCGTGAAAAAAATCCAATCGAACCCGCCGATGACAATCGCATAAGTGAGAACAATCGCCAAAAGATGCCAAAAGAAATTGCGCCCGGCAAAAACCTTCACCAAATTTTTCAAAAGTTGTTCCAAAAAATCATGCATGATGATGTTTTTTGTTTTATGCAAGTAATTAATTATTTATCCCGTCAAAGTCCGCGTCTTGACTTTTTCCATAAATGTAATATGATGATAAGTCGTACCTGCCAATTATAGCTGCTTGTTGTATTAAGAATACAACAAGTTTAAACAAAGGAGAAGACCGAGGAGGCTCACTATGACTGAAGAAGAAAAAACCTTTAATTGCAAGGAAGGAAATGAGGGAGGTTGCCCAGGAACCGTGGTTGTATCTAGCGAGAATAGATGCTCTTTTGGAGGACGAGGTTGCGGAGGTATTTCTTCCCCGCTGTACCCGTGCGATACGTGTGGAAAACTACACGAAGCTGATGAAACACCTGCTGAAAACCGTGGCGGAGATCCCTTTTTTCTGACTGAAAAAGGCTTCGCCGCGAGACGAAAAGATGGCACGATGTTTCACTTTTAGCCAAACATTCCAACTCGAACAAACGGGAAATCATTCCCACAAAAAAGCGACTGCTTGCAGCCGCTTTTATTTTTTCCTCAATTTAAATACCTCAACAAAAAAACATAATTGTTTCTAATTTCATGGTTTTGTTTTAAATTTTTATGTAAGTAATTTCAGCCATAGGCTGATCCGCCTCTGGCGGAAATTACGTAATTATTTTTTAGATTTGCTATTAAACCAACACTCGATAAATTCCCAGTCGGACATTTTTTTAACTTCCTCTTGATGATCAAACATGAATGTAGTAAGTCGAGGACCGTCCTCGACTAGGTTTAGCACTGGATCGGGCAAATGGGAAAAACTTTTATGCACAAGAGCGATTCAGAACAAGATATCATTTGTCACCCAATCATTCAGGACCGGTATTTGCTGATTGTGTTTCGCCGCCGACACATATTTCTTGGTAAATTCAAAAGCTTCTTCCACCGCCACTTGTTGGTCTTTGGTCCTAGCAGCATTGAATCCATCCGCCGAACCGGCCAAAATAGCCTCTTTGGCGAAATAATGCGTGAACAATCCTTCCCCCGGAAGGCCATTATATCCCCCAAGAGAATAGGTGTAGGAATATTGATTTGCGGCGCTGGACATCACCACTTCTCGACCGGATCCTTTTAGAAAAGGTTCCAATTGACCGGCGTGACAAGTATCAAAAACAAAAATCACTCGTTGGGTCGTGAGACCTGAAAACCACCCTCGAAGCTGTTCATCCCAAATTATTTCTCCGCTAGGAGCATTATACAAAGCCAGTCCAAGATGCGGAGTTCCGGGGTCAGTTGACAAAGTGGTCGTTGTCGCCGAGTGACCGCTGAAAAAGAAAGTGATTTCGCTGTCCGGTTCGGCCGCCGCCGCAATGCTGGCCACCGCCGCACTTATCGCTTCAAAACTGGTCGCATCATCTCGAAAAAGATGGATATTACTCTGGGCATAGCCATCTTTCAAGAGAACGTCTTGCATATTCAACGAATCACCATCGGCGCATAAGGCATTCACTCCGTCCGTGTGAGTGACGCACAGATCATTGGCTGTTCCGGCATAATTGCTCAGTCCGATCACCACGGCATATTTCTTGGCGTTATCCACTGTCTCTGGGTTCAATGTTCCCGTCGCGCTCGGATAAGCGATCGGGGCCGGCTTGGTCTTTCCGCCCATCTTGCCTTTGACCATTTCCTCCGCCAATTGACGCTCAGCGCCGGAGATGACCTGCTTCTTTTCAAGCTTGAAGTCATTGGTTTTCAACGGCTTGGAAAAATCAACTCCATTTCCCGTCCCTTTAGCCTTCGCACTTAGCGCGCCTGAGAATAGCAGGACCGCCAAAAAAACCACAGTGATCTTTTTCATTTATTTTTATATTAATTATTTATCACTCCTATTATACCACCAAAACCGCGTGATGTTCAAGGGATTATTTTGAAAAAAAAGGGGGTGACAGGAAGAAATGGTTCAAAGAGCATTCATCGGTTCAGATAAGTTATGGTCAATTGGAGCACAGTGGCAAATGCGACCCACAGAAGATAGGGCAACTGAATATAGCTGATCCAGCGCGCATGAGGATAGATTGCCACCATCGCCCAGATGAGAGACCCGAGCACTAGGAGAATATCCACCGCCGCCAAGAGATTGTTTTTCAGTCCGAACTGCAAAGGCGTGAAGGATAAATTGAAAATCAAATTAAGTATGAATGGCAAAATGACCAGAAAGGGAATTTGTTTTTTGAAAAACATCCAAAAAACTTGCCCGAAAGAAATGGCAATGAGAACGTAGAGAAAAGTCCACACCGGACCAAAAACCGCAGCCGGCGGCGACCAAGATGGTTTTATGATTTGCGAATACCAATTGTATGATTCGTTCATGGATGTTTTTTATTTTATGTAAGTAATTTCAGCCATAGGCTGATCCGCCTCAGGCGGAAATTACGTAATTATTTTTTCGCAATCAAGTTTAAAATCAATCCCACTACTTTTTCTTTGTCTTTAGGATTGCTGCTGGCAACCAGAATAGTAAGGGCGGTAAGGGCGGATGGGGTCAGCCGAGATGTGTCCAAAATGTTGGCTGCGCGCAAAAACCACACAAAAGCAAAAGCACCACTGCGTTTATTGCCATCCACAAACGGATGATTCTTGACCATGAAATACAACAGGTGCGCGGCTTTTTCTTCCACGCTGGGATAGACTTCTTGAGCGCCGAAAGTCTGCATGACATTGCCCACGATGCCCGCCACTGATCCAGTTGCCCGCTCTTGACCAAAAATTTCCGTAGCCTCTTTTTTCCTAGTGAGTTCTTTTTTCAAATCAGAAAGACTGGCCACCACTTTTTCAGCCGTGAGCGCCACTTTCTTCTTAGTCAGCTTCCCTTTAGGAATAATATCTTTGTCATAGGCGTCCAAGGACAGCCAGGTGTCAGCAAAAAGCGCCACCAGCTCAATCGCATCGCCCGTGTCAATGATAGTTTTTGCCGGCAGCAGTTTTTTAATATCTTCCACAACACCCAAAAACTGCTCATAGTTTTTCTTGATCCGATTCTTATCGATGGCAAAACCATTGACGATATAACTGCGCAAGGTTTTGGTCGCCCATTGGCGAAATTCTATAGCCACTTTTGAATTTGTTCTGTATCCCACTGCAAGCACAATGTCTAGATTATAAGATTGAACTTGGTAGGTTTTTCCATCGTCAGCAGTATGTGCAAATTTTGCACATACTGCTTTTTCAACCAATTCACTATCTTTAAAGATATTTCTTATATGCTTAGTAATAACAGATCTTTCCACGCCAAAAACATCAGCGATTTGCGCCTGCGTTGCCCAAATCGTTTCATGCGTGAAATCACCTCGCAGCTCAATCGCTCCGGACTTGGCTTGATAAATAATAACCCCCTTATTTTTTTGTATTTTTTTCATAAAATTACGCTACAATTTATTATAATGATATTATACCACTATATAGATTTCTAGCAAGTGAATGAAGTCGAAGACTGTCCTTGGCTAGGTTTATTCTTCTGCTATTTTATAATTTTTTCCGCTTTTTCCAAATAATGCTCAATGTTGGCCGAGGTGATTTCATCAGGAGCAATAGTGGTGTTGTGGCGAAGTCCCATCATTACACTTTTTTCAATCCTAGTTTTGTCTTCCACGCTTTCGATCACTCTGGCTAATTGCGAATTTTCATCACTTTCTTTTCCAGGTGGATAAACCGTGTCCAGCTCTCCTGAAATATAAGTTATGAGACAATCGATGTCTTTTATTTTTTCCAACAGATGTCCCTCGGACAATCTTTCCACTTCTGACAATCTTTGCGCGCCTCGATTTTTGGCAAACGGGCCTTGGGTTTTGGGAACATATTTTTGTATTTCTTTTTCATAATCTTTCTCCCCTGAAAAAGCGGAACGGACAGCATATTCCGCGGAAGTTTTCAGACCTGACCCAACAAAACGCACACCAAGCGCAACTCTGTTTTCCTTGTTTTCAACTCCCGCCGGATTCAGTAAAACCAGACTGGAAACTTTGTCAGGATAGTTTTTGGCAAAGGTCGCCATAATTTCACTGCCCATCGAATGACCAACTAAGTGAACTTTTTTCCTTCTTGAAATCCAATACTCTCAAGCAGTTGACTGATGACTTCTGCTTCATTGTTGAAATTATTTGTTTTGTAATAACCTTCGGAAGGATTGTCTGAATTCCCATACCCAGGAAGCGATGGCATGATAACTTTTCTGCCTTCACAGGCGAGGGAGAATCCCAACTCAGAAATTCCTTCCCAGCCGGAACCAAATCCAGGCAAAACAACCACGGCATCGCCATTTTTATTCTCTTGGGATTCCACGGAAATAATTCTGTAATCGACACTGATCTTTTCTCCGTTTATCTCAACTTCAACTTTAGATTCTTTTTCCAATTGTTCCCCCACCTCGGGAATGAAGTCTCTCCGGTTTTCAAAAATTTTAGTGATGGAAAGATTTTCAAAATTAGGCATATTTTTATGTAAGTAATTACGTAATTATTTTTAATGTTATTTAGTCAAATACTGATAGGCCAGATATAGGCAGGCGCTGTTTTGGATGATGAGCAGCGGAATGCCAAGGAGAAAATACCATTTTTGGGTTTTATGTCGAAAGGCAAACATGCCAGCCAAAACGCCCAGGCTGCCAAATGCCGTTCCTAGAAAAAACAACATGCCTTCTGAAATCCTCTCAACATCACTTTTTATTGAACGCTTTTTATCCAACAGCATAACACAAAACGCCAACAAATTCATTGCCAGAAAAAAAGTGATGATCGTTATTGCCTGATTCCCTAGTTCCATTTTTTTGATTTTTTATTACAATTCCCCACCTGAAATATCAAAGAATCTTTCAAAGAAGCTTGTGAGCTTATTTAATACACTTTCCCGCTTCTTACCATAACCACCATCAGGTCGAAACTTTGACATAGGCGGCAATACTTTCGTAATTGCTGTTCCGGTTGTCGCAATATTTCCATCTCGAAACGCATTTTTTATAAATTTATAGGTCGCTTCCCGATCAAGGTTTTCGTTTTCTATGATTTTTTCCAACTCTTCAACTTTCTTTTTTTCGACAAATTTTTGCCAATCCTCATCAACAACAGAATGCACATCAAGCGAGGTGATAAATTGGTCAATAAGATCTTTTTTGTTACGAAGCTCAACACTAGAATCAATGGCCTTATTAATATCAACTAGTAGCTCTTTATTTTTGACATGATCATCGTGATATCTCTTAATCAGTCCCAAAATATAATCGATATTAATTTCGATTTGCTTGATAAGTTCCATCTCAAAAACCACATCGTCGTTCACGTTCTCTTTTTCACCCTCTGCGCCTTTGCGAAATTCATTATACAAATCAATATACATACTGTGATAATCCTGCACATCACGCTCAGTTAAGATTTCCTGTCCCGCAAATTCGTCGAAAGTTGTCAGGATATTTCGCACACGCAAAACCGCTCCATATAATTTAATGAAATCTTTTTGATTCTGTTCCCCTATGATTATTTTGCCTATTGGAAATTTCTCCAGAAGTTCGTCTATTAAACTTTTGTAACCACGAACTTCTTTATCGCCGTCCTTGTATCCATTATAATAATCTTCATAGGCCTTGAGGAGCACGATTCCGCAAGCTTCCTTGTCTCCAAAAAGTGCAATGGATTCATTGGTCGCTTTTTCCAGATTGCGAAAACAAACGATGTTTCCAAAAGTTTTCACGCTATTTAAAATACGATTAGTTCTGGAAAATGCTTGAAGAAGTCCATGTAAACGCAAATTTTTATCCACCCACAGCGTATTGAGGGTTGTCGCATCAAATCCAGTCAAGAACATATTCACCACGATCAAAATGTCTATTTCTCTTTTTTTGACTCGCTCACTAACATCTTTATAGTAATTTTGAAATTTGTCAGACGACGTGTCATAGGAAGTGCCAAACATCTTGTTGTAATCTGAAATAGCACTTTCCAGAAAATCTCGAGAACTGACATCCAGCCCGCTGGTGTCCTCTGAATTTTCATCAACCATCCCGTCCAAATCTTCATCATTGACTCCGAAACTAAAAATTGTCGCTACTTTCAATTTCCTATCGCTTGGCTCCGAAGCTAGTTGTTTTTTGAATTCAAGATAATATTTTTTAGCCACATCAATAGACGCAACAGCAAAAATTGAATTGAATCCCGCCAGCCTGCGATCTTGAATTTTGTAAAAACTGTTTCGCTTTGTTTTCTGATCAAAATGTTCTCTGATATACTTTACGATATTTTCCAGTCGCTCTGGTGCCGACAGAATTGCTTCTCGATCAATATCTTTCACTTTTTCATCCTCGATGTTTTCCGCCTCATGGACTGTTGAAACATAATCCACCTTAAACGGCAAAACATTCTTATCAGCAATGGCATCTACAATTGTGTAAGTGTGAAGTTTTTCACCAAAAGCCTGCTCGGTAGTTTTGAAATCAACTCGCCCACTAGATGAGGAATTAGCTGCAAAAATAGGCGTGCCGGTAAAACCGAATAAGTGATATTTCTTAAAGGCTTTGACAATGCTGGCATGCATATCGCCGAATTGAGAGCGATGACATTCATCAAAAATAATCACAATGTGCCCATCAAATATTTCATGTCTATTATTTTTCCCGATAAACTTATCTAATTTCTGAATTGTGGTAACAATGATTCTTGAGTTTGAATTTTCCAATTGTTTTTTCAGAATTGCCGTGCTGGTGTTACTATTGGCCGCGCCTTTTTCAAACTTGTCATATTCTCGCATTGTTTGGTAGTCCAAATCTTTGCGATCAACCACAAATAATACTTTGTCTACATGTGACAGTTTACTGGCGAGTTGCGCAGTCTTGAAACTGGTCAAAGTCTTTCCTGATCCGGTGGTGTGCCAAATATATCCGCCAGCTTCCAATGTGCCGAGTTTTTTGTAATTTGTACTTACCTCTATCCGACTCAAAATCCTCTCAGTGGCCACGATTTGATATGGTCGCATAGCCAGTAAAAGCCTGTCAGTGGTGAATACGCAATATTTCGTCAAAATATTCAAAATCGCATGCTTAGCAAAAAATGTTTTGGCAAAATCCATGAGATCAGTAATTGGTCGATTGGTCGCATCTGCCCACCAACTGGTAAATTCAAAACTATTGCTCGATTTCTTGCCTTTTTTAATCTTGCCCTCATTCGATTCTTTGATATGCTGTGATCTGGTGGTATTGCTGTAATATTTCGTATGCGTTCCGTTGGAAATGACAAAAAGTTGCACATATTCAAAAAGTCCGCTTGCAGACCAAAAACTTTCCCGTTGATAGCGATTGATTTGATTAAAGGCTTCTTGAATCGCAACGCCTCGGCGTTTCAGCTCAATATGCACCAGTGGCAAACCATTCACCAGCACTGTCACATCATAGCGATTAGCACGCTGTCCTCCGCCAGCTGGCGGATTCGTCGCATATTGGTTGATGACTTGCAAGCTGTTGTTGTGAATATTTTTCTTGTCTATTAAATCAATATTTTTCGTCTTGCCATTGTCTAAAATTAAATCTTTCTTTGAGCTTTCTTGTATAGTCGCAGTTTTTTCTTCTATGTTCTGGTTGGGATTGGCAACTTCACTCGCAAAGAATCGTTCCCATTCAGTATCAGAAAAAGTAAAATTATTGAGTTTTTCAAGTTGTTGTCGCAAATTTTGCACCAACTCATCTTCGGAAGTGATGCGCAAATATTCATAGGCTTGCGTTTCTAATTGCTTGATAAAAGCCCGCTCAAGCTCGGCTTCACTTTGGTAAGAGTTGCCGTCACTCACTCGGTCAGCAACTTTTCGATATTCCGCCACCACTGTGCTTTGCGGATTTTCTGCAACTAAATTGTATTTATTGTTTGGCATATTTCAATTTCAAATGGTTAGTAACACTAACCACTTCATTATTATTTTAATAGCTTTCTATTCTCAACTTCTTTCAAGACTTTCATTTGCTGAATGGCAATCTGATTGAGTTTCATTAATCTTTCGCTTTGCATCATTTTTTCATTAATAAATACGGCATTTAAATTTTCCATATTGGACAAACAAATAAGTTCGTTGATGGAGGCGTAATCTCGAATATTCCCCTTAAGATTAGGATTGGCATCGCGCCACTCTTTAGCAGTCATGCCAAACAAAGCCACATTCAGCACATCTGCTTCGTTAGCATATACATAATTGATTTGTTTTTTAGTAAGTGCAACTGGAATCAAGTTCGTCTTAATTGCGTCAGTATGAATATTATAATTTATTTTTGCCAACTCTCTTTTGGCAGACCAACTAAGTTGCTTTTGTTCTTTTTCTTTAAGGCGTTGGAATTCTTCAATGAGGTACAATTTGAATGGTACGCTAATAGCGGAGCCAAACTCAAAGGCGATATCTTTATGGGCATATGTGCCACCATATTTACCCCTTTTTACTATGATGCCGATTGCTGAGGTTTTTTCTATCCATTCTGAAACACTCATTACGAAGTTTGGTAGTCCAGCCTGTGATTTAAAGTGGTCAAATTCGACCACTTTAAAATTTGAATTATGTATTTTTTCCCAAGTACCAAGAAATTCAAGTGAATACCTGCTTCTTAGCCAGTTTTTAATAATATCCGCAGCACGACTTTCGCTTTCTTTGGCATTCGCCATGTCAGTAAGGGAAATGTAATCTTTTCCCTGAAAAGCAAGGATTGAAATCTCTGCTTGTTGTACGGTTATTTTTGCCATAATTTTTGATGTTTATGCTAAGGGGATCGAATTCGACCCCTTAAATTTATTTTTAATTATAGCTCAAGATTTTTAAAGGTCAAAAGTTTACCTCGGTAATATTCATATTGTTGCCTGCGCGCTTTGAGTTCGGCAGGCAAACCAATTGAAATGTCGTTTAAAAGTAAATTAAATGCATCCAGTGTGGAAACTATACGATTTTGCATTTCGAGTGTCGGAACCGGTATTTTGAATTTTGTAAATTCTTCTTTTGTAATTGTCTTGATTGTACTTCCACGTGCGTTTTCCTTTTCAACACTAAATTTACTTTCTAATTGATAAGCAAAATATTTTTTATTAATTTCATTTTTAAAACTTTCGAAAATTGCGAGAGTGCGATCTGCATAACTATCATATTGCGTAACAGCTACTCTACCAATACTTCCCTGTAGAGTTACGATAACCGTTCCAGATGACACAAAAACACTCTTAGCTTGTGCTAATTTTGAAATTTTTTGTTTAGTGTTTTCAACGAGACGCATATCTTTTCCAACATCAGCCACTTGAACAAATGGCATAGCACCTTCGCCACCATACCACTTACTTTCACCATAAGGTTGTGGGAAGGATCCGCGACGATAGCTTGCAACCTCTCCCAATGTTTTCCATTCCACGCCGATACCATCAATATTCAAAAGTTTATCACGATAATGCACGTATTGTGCATTTCTTACTTCTAGCTCTGCTTCTAGCTCTGCTTCTAGCTCTGCTTCTAGCTCTGTAAAACTATCAAGAATTTTGACAATTTCTTCTTGGATGGCAAGGGGTGGGATGGGGATTTTAAATTTATCTACGTCTGATTTATTAATCGCTGGGATACTTCCATGAGCAACTAACGTTTCTCTGATATTCTCTTGTCTATCTTTAAGATAATAAAAAATAAATTTTGTTTTAGCTATATTTTCATCTTTTGAGCGGTATGGATAGCACAAACCACCTGCCCAAAACTTTTCATTAATATAATTTATAAATCCTGCGTATTCACCCCTTGCCGCGATTGCAATTGCATTGCCATTATTATTAAATTTATCATATCGCCCATACCAACTACGCCCAGAATTTATAACGGGATATTTACCACCATCAAATAATTCTCCAGTTGTTAGAGTTTCTTTTTTAAGAGAATCGCACAATTCTCCAATATCAAAAAACTCTATGCCATTAGGATATAATTCGGAAATCAGTTTCTTAATTTTTGGTTTTTTTTCGTTCATTAAAATTTAATAACTTGAAATTTCTTCACTAATTATAATATCCATCCATCAGCGACTCATATTGCAAAGCATCCTGTTCTTTGAGCGCCTTGCTATAGGTAATATACTTAATATCTGGATATAAACTATCTAAATAATTATCAAATTCGTTGAATTGTTCCCTGGTGTAAGATACTTCATCTTCCCTTTGCTTTTGTTTAAGCGAAACATAACTTGATAACAAAAAATAACACAATCCCTCAGTCCATGAAACTATGAATTTTGCAAAATCCTCATCACTATAAGAATCTTTGGGATATGCTTGTCCATGACTTACATCACACCTTTCATTGCGAATTTCTCCTAATTTATGAACCAAGGAATTATTTCTTTCAATAAATTCATTCTCATAACCATTTAAACTTAATACTCCTATCGCTTTTTTAAACTTTTGTGCAAAATTATAATCTTTCCATTCTGCCAAATTTCGATTATTAATATCCAAATTAAAATATATAAACTTTGATATTCCTTCGATTAAGCTTTTGCAACCCTCAACACACATATCTGGACGTTTTTGCTTATGAGATGATATGAAATCTAAAATAACATCATTATATTCAGCCCACTCGGGGTAATCTTTCAAATTGTTTAAAATAAAATCTTCTAATAATTTCATGAACTTTATTTTTCCTTAATATCTTTAACAATCATATCTGCATTAGTTATGATTTTTTGTTTCAATTTAACTAACTCATCTATCGACACAATCAATTCATCTTTCGTGAATTTATCATTTTTTTTATTTTCAGGATGATGTATCTGATGTCTAATGTATAGAGACAGAGCTATATCGCTATAAGTTTCATTACCTGGAATTTTAATATACTTTTCTTTAATTTCTTTTATATTTAATTTTAAATATTCATCAAAATTTTTAGAATCGAAAATCTTTCTTTCATCTTGTATCCAGCCAATAAGCTCGTTGTGATAGTCGTTTGTATAAACATTAAACACATTAAAAATAATTGAAGAGTAAGTATTTATACTCCCATCAATTTTTTCAATACATGTTTCTTTATTATTTTTTTTAGTCACGCTATAATTTCTTTCCAATGCCTCCTGATCAATCATAAATATAGAATGAGTAGCAAAAAATACAACGTTATCATCTTCTGGTTTACTGGAAATTTTTATTAAATCTTCTTTTAAAAATTCAGCAGCTTTCGGATGTAAGTGTTGTTCAGGTTCATCAATTAATAAAATATAATTTTGCAATTCACCAGTTTCACTTTCTGCTGAAATACTTAGCAAAAAAGAAATAAATTGTCTAAATCCATCACTTCTCTGATCTGTTGTCTTATTATCATGCTTTACCCCTTCATCTTCAACTAAAAAAGTTATTAAATTAGCACTCAAGTCAAAATGAATACTTATCCTATGTTCTTTCCAAATATTTTTTATATGATTAGTCACTTCCTCTTCAATTCTTCCAATAAAATTTTTCCTAGCCGTAGAGTCGGATAAAATGTTGTCTACATAGAGCGAAATATCCTCATCATTAATGCCAATAATATTAAAACAGTTCGCCAACGGAACTGACAATTCTCTTGGAGTAGCTTTAAATAGATTAAGATCAACTGGCTGATCAATTAGATACTTACTCGATGATTTCCAAAATAAAGTACTATGCGTATTTGAATAGCAAACATTTAACAAATCAAAATTATCTAATAAGCATTGCGCCAAATCAAATCCCACTTCATTTTCAGGTTTTTCTGCTAGTTCACTTTTTAAAATGATTTTTTGAGTAGTTGAATCATAAGTACAGTTTTTTAATTGGTCGGCAAACTTAATATCTTCAATTTCCAAAACACCTTTAGCATCGATTTTAAAAACTCTTTTTATAATAAGTTTTTTAATATCTATTCTATCAATGATAGATTTATTAATTGATTTTTCTTCTAAGCTTTGTTTTATTGTTTTTTCTATTTCATCGCAATCTTCATATTCAAGAATAACTTCTATATCTCCAAGGGTATCACCATTTTCATTATGAAAGAATTTTTTTTCAATAATTTTTTCTTTGTCATCAAAAAAGCTGATTGCCTCCAAGAAGCTACTCTTCCCGGCTTCATTTATTCCAATCAGAGAATATGTTTGTTCCGAAACATTATAATCCAAATTAAAAACAACTTCTTTTATACTTTTATAATTTTTAATTTTTATTGATACTAATTTCATAAGTGTATTAATTATTCTTTTCAATATCTCTAACAATCCCATCAATCGCCGTTCTAAGTTCATTCTGCCTGGCGACAATCTGGGTGATTTTTGTATTGAGCTCTGTGATATCCACCACCTCTCGCATATCCTCCGCCACCACATAACTCGACACCGCCAGATTATAATCATTCTCAGTAATAGCATTGTTGTCAATCAGTTTTGCAAAATATTCGTCATCTTTGCGAGCAACAAAAGCATCCAGAATCTTTTTGCGATTCGCTTCGCTTAATTTGTTCTTATTCCCCCCTCGCACAAATTCTTTCGATGCATCAATAAACAAAGTCTTGTTTTCTGTCTTGCTCTTTTTGAGAACAATAACGCACGTGGCAATCGTCGTGCCGAAAAAAAGATCTGGCGGAAGTTGAATCACCGCATCCACGTAATTATTATCCACTAAATACTTGCGAATCTTTTGTTCCGCGCCGCCACGGTAAAGCACACCCGGAAATTCAACAATCGCTGCCGTTCCACTGGTGGAAAGCCAGGAAAGCATATGCATAGTGAAAGCCAAATCCGCTTTACTTTTTGGCGCCAAAACTCCGGCAGGCGAAAAACGTGGGTCATTTATTATCAAAGGATTAGCATCGCCATCCCATTTGATTGAATATGGAGGATTGGAAACGATGGCATCAAACGGTTCATCGTCCCAGTGTTTCGGATCAGTGAGTGTGTCGCCGTGCGCCACATCAAAATGATTGTAATTTATATCATGCAAAAACATATTGATGCGACACAAATTGTAAGTCGTCAGATTTATCTCCTGACCATAGAAACCCTGTCTCACATTTTCCTTGCCAAGCACTTTGGCAAATTTCAGAAGAAGCGATCCAGACCCACAACAAGGATCATATACCTTGTTCACTTCTTTTTTTCCGACAGTAGTAATTTCCGCCAGCAGCTCGCTCACTTCCTGCGGAGTGTAGAATTCCGCCAGACTTACCAGCATTGGATGCATACATGGCCATCAAATATTCATACGCATCACCAAAAGCATCGATAGTATTATCAGCATACTCACCCAAACGAAGATCACCAATCGCTTCTAGGAGCTTTGCGATTCTTTGATTTCTTTTTTCTACCGTTGGGCCAAGTTTGTTGGAATTCACATCCAAATCATCGAACAATCCTTTCAAATCATCCTCGCTTTCAAATCCTTTGGCGGAATTTTCAATATTATCAAAAATTTTGGAAAGTGTTTCGTTGAGATTTTCATCATTACGAGCATTCTTGCAAACATTTACAAAAAGTTCGCTTGGCAGAATATAAAAGCCTTTATTGATTATGGTTTCGCTGCGACCAAATTCCGCTTCTTTGTCGCTTAGTTTTACATAGTCAAATTGTTCCTGCCCAGAAACACGCCTCTCGTCTTCATTAATAAAACTAGTCAGATTTTCACTGATAAAACGATAAAACAAAATACCCAAGACATACTGCTTGAAATCCCAGCCATCAACACTTCCACGCAGATCATTGGCAATCTGCCAAATAGCGCGGTGCAACTCTGATCGCTCTTGTTCTTTAGTCGTATTTTGATTTGTGCTTTTGTTTACCATATTTTTATTTTCTTTTCTAATTTAAAAAAATATTTTATTACCGCCAAAAACCTATCGCCCGCAAAAACCAGCCAGTAAATTTGTATGCAATCAAATCAAAAATTGTAAGAGTCAAATCACTTACCCAATTAAAACTAAAATATTTAACCGTAATAATTATCAAAATTGCCAAAACCACCTTCCGCACATCGCTGCCGACTTCTCCATGAATTGATCTATTGTAATTTCGATAATATGCCATACCTCCATTTTACTCTTTTCTCTCATTTTCCGCCAATCTAGCCATTTTTTGCCTCAATTATGGATCCTCTCGAAATATTTAACATTCTATATTAGTATATACACATAGAGAAGTAATTTTGATCCTTCTGCGTTGGGGTACCGTATGGCGCCTCGTTAAAGCAGAGGGTTTTCTTTTATAAAAATGGGATATCTTATCCTATTTTTTTATATCACTTGATTCACAAAAGATTCTTTTCCTTCAAACTCGCAGAACCATTCCTCGTCACAATCACATGATCTACCACTTCAATGCCAAGAATCTTTCCGGCTTCTTGCAATCTCTTGGTCACCGCCAAATCATCTTCTGACGGCTCCAAGCTGCCGGAAGGATGATTATGGGCTACCAAAATTGAAGCGGCCAAATGATCAATGGCGGATTTGAAGACTTCGCGTGGATGGATGAGGCTGGCATTGAGCGTCCCGATGGAAATGGCTTCTTTGTAGATCAATTGATTGCGCGCGTTCAAATAGAGCGCCACAAAATGCTCTTTCTTGGCGGTGCGCAATTCTTGCAACTGCGCCACGGCATCTTTGGCGGAATTGATGGTCGGCAAATTATTGTCCTCCACTTCCAGGGCGCGTTTGGTCAGCTCAAAAGCCGCTAAAAAAAGGCACGCCTTGGCCGGGCCGATGCCTTTTATTTTCGAAATTTCTTCAAAGTCTAAGGCTAATAATTTTTTGGTCGGAAACTTTTTCAAAATTTCCTTGGAAACCTGCAACACGTCTTTGCCTGCCACGCCAGTGCGAATCAAAATCGCCATCAATTCAAAATCCTTGAGGCCAGCCGCCCCTCTCTCCATCAATTTCTCCCGCGGCATTTCGTGTTTGGAAATGTTTTTAATCATACCTATTTTTTCCAATCACTGATTATAAGATTCTGACCGGATTTTTTGACGGTCACTCTTTGCCTTTCTTTCCAGCCCAATTCTCGCACCAGTTCAATCGGCAATGTCACAGCGATGGAGGCGCGACCGACTTTGGTCAGTTTGCGGATGCCAGTTTCGGTCGATTTTTTGTTAGCCATATTTTTTACTTAATAGAGTGAATTACGTAATTAATTACTTACATCCCCATTTTACGCCTGAACGAGCCTTTTGGCAAAAAAGACAGCAAATAAAAGGCGTGTAGGATCCAGTGAATCCGACACGCCCAGAGCATAATGTTATAATCTTTATTGATCAAGTTAAATAGACTGGATCATAGTGCTTTTTGCCACACGAAGAGCAGGCCTCAAAGGGAACACCTTCTCCTTTCATAATGACAACTCCACCACAATGACGACACTTCTTGGTCAGCAGTCCACCGGTGGCGTTTTTCATAAGATCGGATCCTTTGATGATTTTCAAACTTTCTGCTATGGCTTCATGCAATAATTTCTCACCCATTTCTTCCTCCTCTAGTCTGTGAATCTATTCCAATGAGAATATTGGCGTACCTCTTTTTTAAAGATTTAACGGATCAATTTCATCATTGTTGTCCAAAACGATTATTCCTTGCATGGTAATTTGGCGTATAGGAACGGTGATTCCGCCTGACATTCTGAGCCCAACTTCCTTACTGATACCTTTTTGCACGAGGATATCAATGCGATTAGCCCTCTCCTCTTTCTTCTGACGATCCCTACCGACTTCCTCTACGCGCCCATAATGGACCTGCTGACGATATTGAATCGCTTGCGATCTAACCTTATCTCTATTTTGACACCCTCTTTTCATATTGCCCCTCCGCTTTTTCAAAGTCTTCAGGAAAACGAATTCTATTGAACGCCTCCTTTGTTTCATTCATGATTTTTTGCACCTCCCTGATTGATTCCTCTTCCATCAATGCCTCTTGGGCGACCTTTATTCTTTCCAACAAACTTTCCCATTCCTTGTTCTTCGGGTCTCTGGGATCTTCTTCTGCAAATCCCTTGACCCGATCTGCCATATTTTTCAGCTCCTTAAGCGCCCACCAGCCAATTGCCAAGTTTGTTGCAATATCGCGCTCTATCTTGTATTTCGTGGATCTGATTGCCATAAGTACCATCAGAAACAGCGCTAAAAAGAATAGCAAACTCGGCACAGACGCGGGGAATGATACATGCATGATTCACCTCCTTGGTAATGGGATTAATAAAAAGAACTTCTTTTTCGTTTTACACCCCCATTCTACCCTTTTCTCCCATTTTAAGCCAATCTAGCCACTGGAAAGGAATTATTCCAATATTTTCTGCTTAATAAATTTTTCCAATTCTTCTTTCACGATTTTCTCCATCTTGTCATGCGAAATATTTCCCCTGCCTGAAAGCACTTCTAATTTGTTAGCTTTCAGCATCTCATGCAGATAGGCCACCCAGTCTTTCATATGCATAATATTCTTCCTTTCAATTTGAAATTCAGCAAAAGACAAAAATTGCTCCACTTCTGCGTCGCCCAAATGCGGAATTGGGTGCCTCGCAAAGAGTTTATCCTATATCCAACTGAAATAACAGCATCCAGATCATATTTCTTTATGATCCGATTTACCACTCGAAATCCCTCTTTCTGAACTACCGAGGATTCCTCGGAAGTTGCCTTTTCATCCAATTCTCCTTCCAAATAAACATTTTTCAAGTGAAGCGCCACGTTATCAACGCTACAATCAAAAAGCTCCGCCATTTGCTTTTGCGAAAGCCAAACTGTTTCATTTTCAAGATTAACTTCTATCTCGGTTTTCCCGTCTTCTGTCTTATAGATAATTATTTTATCGTTTTTTTCCTCTGTCATATTTTTGATGTTCATTTTTTAAGTAAGTAATTAATTAAGTAAGTAATTATTTACATCCATTCTACCCCAAAAACCGGGTTTGACAAAGAATACATAGATAAAAACCCACTATCTGAAATGTCAGACAGTGGGTGTTCTTCACAAGGCTTTGTGTTTTTTCAGGAACAACAGGGCAATCGATCCGAGGATCAGAAAAGTTGTGCCGGAAAACAGAAGAGCCGCCTTCACGGAATATGCATCACTTACCCAACCGATCACCGGTCCGATCAGGGCAAAGATGGCTCGGCTCACTAAATTTTTCACCGACAGGACAGTCGCACGCATATCGGAAGAAATCAGTCCGTTGATATAGTCCAGAACAACCGGATTGTTTATGCCGCGCGCCGCATAGAACAGCAAGATGAAGGCTCCTGACCACATTACCCAAAATGAACTGAGCGAAACGTATCCCAAGGTCGTAAGGATGATCAAGAATATCAAGGAATTCTTCTTGCCCAAAAAATTTTCCACCCAATGGGCATTCCATGAAAAGAGAGCGCTGCACAAGAGAAAAATCGCCATCGTGATGCCGAAGAACTCCAATGAAACACCCGTCGCCAAAAAATATGGCTGGCTCAACCAAAACATCGTCAAGGTGGAAGCCGATATCGTGGCGGAATACAAAATGAGCCACTTCACCTCTGCATGATCATGCAGCGCAAATTTGACGAAACTGAGCATCTTTTTGAGACTGCTCTCGGTTTTTCTACTGCAATCCTTTTTCGGCTCAACCAAAGTCAGAGCGACGGGAATGACCCAACAGACTATCAGCATGTCGCAATAGAGCGGCAAGCGCAGGCTGACCAGAGCCAGAAATCCGCCCAAGACACAAGCCACGCTTTCAGAAAAGAGCCCAATGCTCGAATTCCTGCCGCCTAGTTTTTTGTATTCCCCTTCTCGGCCTTCAGCCAATAATGTTTCATAGAGCATGGACGAATCCGCCCCTGAAATGAAACTGACACCGAACCCCAGAATGATTTCCGCCAAAAGGAAGTTCCAAAAAGTGTGTGACTGTGTATAGACGACCACTCCGGCGGTGGCAAAAATTCCACCGATAACAATCGCACTTTTGCGACTGAACGTATCAGAGAAATACCCAGTCGGAATTTCCATCGCAATGACTGCCCAAGCAAACAACGACTGCAGCATGATTATCTCCCTGACAGACAGGCCATTCTCCTGAAAAAAGGGTACGATAACCGGAATGATCAGCATAAAATTCGAAAGTCCGCGAATGATATACAACTTTTGGATATTGAACTGCAATTTCTTCATGCACATGATGCTTCTCCTTTGAGATAAATTGTTTAGGAACTTTAGCTGCAAACAAAAACTCGGCTTTTGTCCAGCCGAGGTCATCCAAAGAAGTTTTATACTAAAAGTCAGTTTTTGCGCCGCATAGTATGCCTTAGATAATTCCAGCTGAACAAAATATTTTTGGTCGTCGGAGACGCAAAAATATGGCCGTTTCCACAAACGGTACGATTGGCCTTATTCAACTGATAATTACGCTGTTGCATAATAATGTTTCACTGTTTATGCCTAATTTCTAGCATCATTCAGAAATTTTGTCAATTGGAAATTTTCCTCCACCCAAAAACCGCCTTCGAACGGCGGTTTTTGCGGATTTATAGTAAGCTTTCGGATTAAACTGCCGGTTGATCAAGCGTGATGCTTTCCACTGGCGGAACCGCCCCTGGAGCATTCGACTCACCCAACAATTTGCGATAAACATACGCCATGGCCACCATAGTCGTCGGAATGGTGGCGAAAAGTCCCAAGAACAGACAAAGAGCACCGACAAGGTTGATCAAGAAAAACAAAATACCCAACCAGAACAATTTACCTTTATTTCCGGCTGTCATCTCGCCGCTTTTCCGGATGGCTTCCATGGGTGCCATATTCTTATCAATGATCAGATAGGCGAAAAATTGATATTTGATGGCCCAGATGATTCCCGGCACGATGAGCAAAAGAAAACCAGCAATGACGATCAAGCCGTAGACGATCGACCCGATGATAAACTTGCCCAAAAGATGGGTGCAAGAAAACAAAGTGTTCAGATTGGTTTCATCCTTGGTAGTCACGTCCAAAGTGATTTTGATCAAACCCATCTTCACAATGATCTGGATGACCCAAGCCGCGAGGATAATGAGCAGATACAGGGCGAACATCCTTTCTTTGAAAATATTGGCGATGCCCGAAGGTATGATCTGGATCAAGCAGGTCAGAGCCAGCAAGCCCACAAAAAACCAAAAGTGTTTCTTCATCTTTTCCCAACCGAACTTGATCGCTTCGCCGGGAATAAAAGTCGCATTCATAATTTTGTTTTATGATTATTTTTTATGCTTTTATTATACCACGCTTTTAACTGGCTGAAAATACAAAAACTGCCTTCATGAATAGACTCCGAATTGTCCGTACTTCTCACTCCTCAGATTACCCATGAACGAAAAAAGGGCGCTCAAGCGCCCTTTTTTCTCACAACTGGATAAGTTTATCATATTCGATCACATTTTCCATCCGCATTGGCATCAATGAAATTTCCATTTCTATTCTGCCCCCCTTGTCCATTATTCATCCCCTTATTCTGTCCATCTTTACCTCGTCGTAATGCATTTTTCCGAATTAAGTGAAAAATCTTCTTCCTGTTGCTTTTCTAATTTCCTCGACTAAAACTATGGAAAGCGCCACGCAGACGATTATGACCCACTCTTTTCCGCTCAAGGGAACTGTCCGCAACGCTTTTTGAAAAAAAGGATTATATATTCCCAGTAATTGGAGTCCGATTACGATGCCAGTGGCTCCGACCAAGAACTTATTGGAAAATGGATTGGAAGTGAAGATCGATCCGGATTGACTGCGACAATTCCAAACATTGAACCACTGGAAAACCGCTAGAGCGGTAAGAGAAATCGTCCATGCTTTTGACAAGTCAGTCCGGTAGTTCTGAGCGAAAAGATAGAGTGTTCCGATCGCCATCGGCAAAGCCATCGTAAGCATCCGCAAAACCATCCCTCTGTCCACGAAGCTGGTCTTATTTTTGGCAGAGTCATTGTCTAAAAGATGGCCGCCTTTCGGCTCCATTGCCAAGGCCATATCCAAGAATCCGTCCGTCACCAGATTGAGCCATAAGATTTGGGCGGCCAAGACCGGTAGAGGAAATCCAAGTAGGATCGCTCCGACAATGGTCAGGACTTCTCCGAGACTGGTGGAAAAAAGATAGAGGATGACTCGCTTGATAGTTTTGTAGATATTTTTCCCTTCTTCCACGCCCGAAACGATACTTCCGAAATTATCATCCAAAAGGATTATATCCGCCGCCTCCTTAGCGACTTCTGTCCCGATCTTGCCCATTGCCACGCCCACATCCGCCGAAGTCAAAGACAGCGCGTCATTCACGCCATCGCCTGTCATTGCTACGGTTTTTCCGGCCAACTTATACGCGTTGATTATTTTCAACTTCTGCATCGGCGTTACCCTGGAAAAAACACTCACTTTTTCCAAATGCTCCGAGAGCGCCTGTTCGGTCAATCTGTCAACTTCTTTGCCCTCCAGAATCGCATCCCCGCTCCGAAAAATTCCGACCTCGCGAGCGATGGCTCTGGCAGTAATCTTATGATCGCCGGTTATCATAACCAATCGAATACCTGCTGCTTCCACTTTGTCCACTGCTTCTCGTACCTCTATACGCGGAGAATCTTCGATACCGAAAAATCCGACAAACTCAAGCCCTGACAACTTTTTCGGAATCCTACTATCAGTCTTCTCTGTTTTTTTCATCCCCAAGGCCACTACTCGCAATCCCCTTTCTGACATTCTGACAAAAACATCCTGCAAGGCGTTTCTTTTTTTCTCAGTAAGGATCCGCCCGCCGGAACGGCCCCATATTTTCTCAGAGATGTCCAAGATTTCTTCCGGTGCCCCAACCGTCATCAGCAGATGTTTCCCTTTCTCCTTATAAAGCGTTGAGTGATATTTCAATCCGTAGTCGAACGGATTTTCCATCACTTTGATAAATTCTTTTTCCAGATCGGCCTTGTGATAACCGATTTTCTCTGCCATCACCAGAGTCGCTCCTTCCGTAGGATCGCCGGATATCCTCCAAGCTCCTAAATTGCTATCCAAGACCAGGTGAGCCCCGCTGCACAAAGTGCCAATCTTCCCGATCAGTAACAGTTCCGGATGGTTGAGTGGTTCGATATTTTTTCCATCCAGTCTGATTTCACCCTTCGGTTCATAACCGATCCCTTCCACCAAGAACGTTCTCCCATCAACATAAATTTCCTTGACCACCAGTTCATTCTTGGTCACCGTACCTGTCTTATCCGCCGCAATCACATCGATCTGACCTAGGGCCTCCACCGCTTGGAGCCTTTTGACCAAAACATTGCGCTTACCCATTCGCCAAACGCCCGTTGCCAACACCAGAGTCACCACGATCGGCAAGCCTTCCGGAATGATGGAAACGGAAATCGCCACAATGGTCGAAAAGACTTCCTTCAATGGATGTCCATAAGCAATTCCGATTCCGAACAAGGCCACCCCTATCGCAAAAACAGTAACGATTATGAAATGAGAGAGACGACGGATGTCTTTTTTCAAAGGTAATTCTTCATCAGTGGTAGATATTTTCTTGGCAATGCCACCGATAACCGTGTCAGTCCCTGTCGCCACTGCCACTGCGTGGCCGCTGCCGGAAACAATATTGGTTCCCTTGAAAACCATATTCCTCTGATCGGAAATCGGAAAGTCATCTCCTTCTATGGAAGTCATCAGCTTGAATTTCGGATTGGATTCTCCTGTGAGCGCGGCTTCATCGACCTGCAAAGATTCGGAATGGAAAATTCTGGCATCGGCAGGAACTTTTTCTCCCTCACGCAAGATAACGATATCGCCCGGAACGATTTCTTCATCCGGAACAATATATTCCTCACCGTCACGGATTACCGAAGCATTTGTCCGAATGAAATTTTTGAGAGCCGCAAAAATGTTCTGAGCCTTGCCTTCTTGGACAGTCCCGACTATGGCATTGAAAAGAAGGACGGCCAGAATGACAAAACCATCGATGTTTTCCCCCGTCATAAAGACGATAGCTGTAGCTATGAGCAGGATGAAAATGAGCGAACTTTGGAATTGACGGAAAAACACAATTGCTAGGTTGTCGACCTTGGCCTCTGGGAGCTTGTTGGCCCCATATTGCAAAAGGCGCGTTTTCGCTTCATCCTTTGCCAGTCCGTGCTCTCTCGTACCGAGCTCTCGGAAAACATCCTCGATCTCGTTATTGAAATAATTTTTTATTTTTTTATCCTGCATCCTGTAATTATACCACAACGGGATGTCTGATCGGCAATATGGGAAAATTATTCCTCAAAAAATGACTTTTCTCAACCAGTCAATCGCACAAAAACCGCCGCCCTTAGAAAACGGCAAAAAAATGATTGCTCCAAGCGCGTATAGGAAATTTTTATTCATACAATTAATCTTCGTCAGTTGTGACTGTTTTGATAGGAGAGTATACCGAATAACTGCTGCTGCCATCCTTTTTTATCCTGATTTTAAAACTATAAAGAGTGTCTGATTTTAAGTCGTCCATAGTAAGCGAACCTTCGCCATCATCATCGAGCGTGAGAGAAAACGTTTTCGTCGACCAGGATGTTTTTTTCTTGTAGGCAACCTGGACATCAACTGTTTTGTTTTCCAGGTCATCGCAAGATATTTTCAATTTTGCAGAATCTTCCGTTATGCCATTGATCTTGTCGATCACCGGATCATAATCCGAGCCTTCCGTCGTGGTGCTGGCACTGCTGGAATAAGGCGAGTATACGCTGCTGGACGCTTTTTTCACCTTTACTTTGAAGTTGTAATTGGTAGCCGAGTCAAGTCCGCTTATTTTCAAGTTGACAGAGCCATTCTTTCCCAATTTTACTGTCGCACTTTTATAGGAATCTGAATCAGTATCGTCATTCGATACGAGAATCTTTATTTTTGCCTTCGTATTTTTCAAGTTCAAACACGTTACTTTCAATTTTACGGATGTTTCTTTTGTTTCTTGGACGTTCACTACGGGAGTGCATGTGTTTGCTGCCTGCGCACTGCTAGAAAAGCCTAGCCAACCGACGAAAAGCATCACGCTGAAGAAAAACACGAGTGCAATTTTATGGAACATAATGGAAAAATTATATGAATTAACCAAAAATAACGCGCGACTGGCCGCTATATAGACTTAATACGAAATAGGACTGGAAACGGACACACACTGGCACATTGAAAATTATTCGTATTTCAAGGCATCGATTGGATTCAACTTAGCCGCGCGCTGGGAAGGATAAAGCCCGAAGAAAACTCCGATTGCCACGCATACTCCGACGGCTAAAAGAATAGGATAGAGCTGAAAGATAAATGGAATCTTGATAAAAATAGAAGCGATATATGAAAAAACTTCTCCAGTGACCATTCCGATAAACCCTCCGGTAATAGTCAGTACCACCGCTTCAATCAAAAATTGGAGCAAGATATCATTTTTTCTGGCGCCCAAAGCCTTCAAGAGTCCGATTTCTTTGGTCCTTTCCGTAACACTTACGAGCATGATGTTCATCACCCCGATCCCGCCGACGAGAAGTGAGATACCGGCAATCCCAGCCAGCATGGCCGTCAAGGTGCCCGTTATGCTGCTTAATTTTTCCTGCATTTCCTTGGAACTGGTAATATTAAAATCAATATTGGCTTCGTCAGTTATCCCATGCCTTTCCATTAGTGCTTGCTTAATCTCATTCGTGGTTTGACTAATAATTGTAACGTCAGACAATGATAGTTGGATTGATTGGACATAATTTTGCCCAAGCAGTATCTTCATGGCCGTAGTCACCGGAACGTAAATGGTTTTATCCGGGTTTGTCATTCCGCTACTTCCCTTCGCCTTAGTGACTCCGACTACCCTGAATAGCTGGGACTTTATCTGAATAACTTGGCCGGTCGGATCAGAGCCTTCTCCAAAAAGTTCAGTGGCCACATCCGGTCCGATGACCGCTACCTTGGAATAGAAACCCTCGTCTTCCTCACTGAACAATTCTCCCGAATCAACAGCGATAGATTGCATTTGGAAATAACCAGCTGAAACCCCTTGAACCGTAGTGTTCATATTTTCCCCGTTTCCAATCACCTGCGCGCTACTTTGGACCGAGGCTGAAACAGCGTTAATATTCGGGAAATCATTATTATCCTTGAAAAATTGAGCATCGGCATAAGTCAAAGTCTGGACATTTCCTCCGTCTTGGACCGGACCATTAGACTGGCTTCCGGGCGATATGGATAAGAGATTGGAACCCATAGAGGAAACCTCCGAGGTAATTGAGGAAGTTGCTCCATTAGCAATGGAAATGATAAGGATAACCGAAGCGATTCCAATCACGATTCCCAGCATCGCTAAAATCGTTCGCAGCCGATTATGCCGCAATGATGAAAAAGAAATGTTAAATGCATCAAAAAAACTCATAGTTTTTATAAATCCTAAGTTAATCCGTTATTCTTATCTTCAATTATCAGCCCGTCCTTGAGAACGATCGTTCTTTTTCCAAAAGCGGCAATATCCGGTTCATGAGTGATCAAAACAATGGTTTTCCCTTTCTCGTTAAGCGTCTGAAAAAAACGCATCACGTCATGAGATGTGGCGCTATCCAAATTTCCGGTCGGCTCATCCGCCAAAATAATTTCCGGATTCATTACCAAAGCCCGAGCAATGGCCACCCGCTGGATCTGACCGCCCGAAAGCTGATTGGATAAGTTGTCTATTTTATCCTCCAAATGGACCGTTCTTAAGGCGGAAAGGATCCGCTCCCTTCTTTGGGAGCGAGGGATTTTTTTGCTATAAATCATCGGCCTTTCCACATTGCTATAAACGCTCACTCGGGGAATAAGATTGAATGATTGAAAGACGAATCCTATTTTTTCATTTCTCACCTTAGCCAGCTCATCTTCGGTATAGTTAGTAATGTTTAAATCGTTAAAAATATACTTTCCTTCTGTCGCACTGTCCAGCGTTCCAATGATATTCATAAGCGTTGATTTTCCCGATCCAGAATGCCCCATAATAGAGATGAAATCTCCCTCATGAACATCAAAAGAGATCCCCTTCAAAGCTTGATATGAGGTATTATCGCCCATGAGATATTCCTTTTTGATATTTCGAAGAGAAATGATCAATTTTGATCGTGTCATATTTCAGAAGATAGCTTTTAAATTTGCAAACTATTTAGCAGCGGCTGTGGCAACAGCATCCGAAAGCGAAATCACCATTCCTTCTTCCAGGCCGCTGGTAATTTCCACTTGCGACCCGCTCTTAAGACCGGTTTTGACCGAGACATATTCGTAAACTCGTTTTCCCTTCGAATCAGTTTTTGACACCTGCACTCCCTTTGCGTTCTGATACGGTTTCAAGGCCTTGCTCGGAACGACAATTACATTTTCCCGAGAGCTTGTTTCCACCGTGACATTGGCCGTCATTTTAGGCAGCATTCTTTCGTCTTGATCAATAACGGAAAGATACGCATTATAAGTAATCACACCCGACTCTTCCACTCCAAAATCATCTATTTTTTCAACTATTCCTGAATATTCCTTGTCTGAAATGGCATCAAATTTGATCGTGGCTTTTTGCCCCAAAGCAATCTTGGATCTTTCCATTTCATTAATGCCAATTTTCACCGAATATCCGGAAAGATCACCAATGACCAGAACGGGAGAGGCAATCGTAGTGGATGTCACGGTGATATCAGAAAAATAAACAACATCACCAACTCGGACGGACAGATTGCTGACTGTTCCGGCAACCTGCGCTTTAATAGTGGCATTTTGTGTAGCATCATAGGAAAGCTTAGCTGCAGTTACACTAGCCTGGCTAGCGCTAATTGCGCTTTCAGCATCATCATATTTCTTTTGCGAGGCAGAAAGAGCGCTCTCTTTGGCGGCTATAGCTTGTTTCAAGGCCGTTTTTTCTTTGGAAGTATAATCATCATTAGTTTGCGGATTTTCATCGTTATGTTTTTGATATTCACGATCAACTTTGGCGTCCGTCAAAGATTTTTTATCGCTCAGCACTTGAGTATAAGCACTTTCTTTATCTTGTTGAGATTTTTTCAAATTGTTAAGAGCCGTCAAATAGCTCGCATAAGCTGTCGCCTCTTCTTGGTCAGTACTGGTCGATTTCACTGTGAACAATTTTTGTCCAGCTTGGACCGAATCACCATTTTTCACGTAAAGGTCCTGGACCACTCCGTTCGAGGTGGAATAAACGCTTACCTGCGCGGCCTGAACGTTGCCCGTTTCCATGATAGTTTCGGTGATATTTCCTCTACCGACAGTATATGTTTCGATTTGATCGGCCTTTTTTCTGAAAAAGAAGAACCAGACCGAAAAAAGGATAGCCGCCAAAACCAATGCTGAAATAAATTTCCTTGTCCCTGAAGACGTCATTTTCTTAAATAGTTTTTTCATAATATGAAATTACAAATAATGAATTATTCCCTATTTTCCTCTATCTTTTTCAACACTTTTTTGTGGATCCTGACCATTTGTTCAATATCATTAGTAGTCATATATCTGGTGACAAAATCGATATCTTTGACCTGTTTCTTTTTGAATCTTTCAAGATATTGTTCTCCTTTTTTGGTAAGAAACACCAAAACAGATCGTCGATCGCCAGGATCCGATTCCCTGTCTATCAGCTTCAGCGCAAAAAGCCTGTCCGTTAGCTGCGATGTGGCCGAAAAAGATATGACAAGATACTCCGAAAGACTGCGGACGGGCGCGCCCGGGTTTCTCTTCACATAATCCAGCGCTTGAACCTGAAGCGGTGTAATGCCGGGGGCTTCCGATCCTTTGCCGGAAATTTTTTCTGAAAATTTTCTCATTGTTTCCACCAATTGGATGAATTCCAAGAAAAGAATCTGTTTTTTTGTAGGCATAAGCATAATACTTAATTACATTAATAGTTTATGCCATTAAGTAAATTATGTCAAGCGGGATTTCCCTCACGCAAAAACCGCAACAAAAAGAGGAGGATTGAACCCCCTCTTTTTTCTAGCCGGAAAATTTTCCTACATGCGGTCACATTTTCCGTCCGCATTGGCATCGATGAAATTTCCACTTCTATTTTGCCCTCTTTGCCCATTGTTCATCCCCTTATTCTGTCCATCCTTGCCGCCTTGCCCCAAACCAAGTCCTTGACGGATCTGGTTAGCTTCATCAGTCTTGCCTTCTTCCATCAATCGGTGCATTTCGGAAAAGCGATTGAAATTCCCCTCATTAACAACTTCAGTAACCCGACCTCTCCCATTCATCAGCTCCTTCCAAGCATTATAGTCATTATTCTCAAAAGCCTTTTCCATTTGCGCGTGCCTTTCCGGCGTATAATTCGGACCTTTTTGACTGACATCTCCTTGATAAGCGAACACTCCCGTTGAATAGGCTGTCACCCCCACAATCGCCAAACCGAGAACTCCCAACGCAATACCCTTTTTTAACATAGTTTTTCTAATTATGAATTATTTTTTGCTAGCACTATATATAACGGATGCCTTTGGAAAAGTTTTCATTTTTGATTTCCTCGCGTCAGACCCCCGCCATTGCCACCATTATTCATCATTTTCCCGCCTTGGCCATTACCCATTCCCTTGCCCGACCAAGGACGGATTTCAAGAGCCTTAAAATTATTTCCAGCAGTTTCTTCCCCGATCAATTTTATCATTGCGCCCTTAGAAAGACTGGCTGCCGGCTTGACCAATGTTTTCTCGTCAATATTAACATTCCAATCATTGCCGTTCAAATCATTGATTTCCAATTTTTTCTCAGCAGCTGAAATGATTGTTCCCGCCAGAAACCCTTTTGTCGGTTGCATCCATTGAGATTCTTTCGTGATCACCATATGCTGGCTGTAGAAAGGGACTTCTTTCACTAACTCCGAATTGAACCTGCTTCCCGAACCGGAAAGCGCAATTATGCCCCCAAGGAGACCCACTCCTCCGAAAATCATTAACATTATCTTCGGCCAGCTGTAGCGATAACCTGTCTCAGTCCTGCGAATTTCTAAAAAAGCAGTCGCTAAAAAGATGCCACTACAAATTATCCAAAAATATGGCAGGATCGATAGGATATATGAAAATTTGTGCTGATGCGTGAAATGATACAAATCCCAATCTAAATTCCTACCATTGTCCAGCATGACAGCGAAAGAGAGGGCTGCTAAGATCAAAATGGTTGCGAAAATCAGCCACAACCCATATTTTCTCAACAGATATTTCCATTTCGGCTCAGGCACGATATGCTCTTTTTCTATTCTTGCAATCGTGTCTTGGATTAAATCTTTCATATTATTAAAAACAATTAATATTTTTTTTCTTCATTTTTTTAATCAGTATTTTTTTTCCTCGCCTGATGAGTGTCGCAACTGTTCCTTTCGGTTTTTTCAAGATATCCATAATCTCCTCGTATTCTTTGTCTTCAATGAAACGCAACACCAAAACTTCTTTATACACCAGTGGGATTTCTTGAATGCATCCACTTATTTTTTCCACACAATCCTTATCCATAATATCCTTTTCCATATGCACGCTGGCTTTGATTATCTTTTCCCATTCATAATCTTCCAAAGCATTTGTTTGCGGACGAGCATTGGTCCTGCGAAAATGGTCAATGACGTGATTGTGGGCGATGCGATATGCCCAACTGGAAAATTTCAAAGCTTCATCATATTCGTTCAGTTTCTGATAAATCTTAATGAACACCTCCTGCAGCAAATCATCAATATCATCCTTAGGAAGCTGAGAAAATCTGCGGATATAATGAAAAAGCGGTCCTTGATACCGTTTCATCAAAATCCCGAACACTTCCGGCTTTGTTTTTGCCAATTCAATCAAATCGGCATCCGAATGGACTTTTTCTTCTAGCATAGGTATATAGTAACACATTTAATACAGATTTTAGACTTTTTGTTTTCGCTATATTCTTCCTTATGCGCAAAAAACCGCCAAAAGTGGCGGCTCTTGCAAACTGAGCGAAAAATTAAAAATCAAACAGCTCCCCCAGTAGTCCTTCTTTTTTCCTTTTTCCTCCATAACCGTAGCCTTGTTTAGCATGGTGGTCGTTATGCTCATCATAATGCCCTCGTTGATCATTGCTCACCGGCATTCCTTGATGCCTCTCTGGAGTGGAAACGGGCGCGCCAACTGTCGATTTTTCAATAACTTTATCAAGCTCTCCTCGATCAAGCCACACCCCGCGACACTTGGGGCAATAGTCGATCTCCACCCCCTGTCGCTCCATCATTTGCAAATCCACTTCACACAACGGACATTTCATATTTTTTTATTTAAATAATTAAGACTTAATCAATAACTATTCTTTTTACGCACAGTTATGCTACAAGCAATGCTCCGATTAACTTTCACTCGCGGGAACAGGATATTTTCCCACCCAAAAACCGCCCTTAAGAGGCGGGGTTTGGAAAATTTTTGGAAAAATAAAAACAAGGAGCCAGCGTTTTGCCGACTCCCCTGTTGTGTCTTCAACTTTTTGAAATTATCCTCCTTTCTTTATTCCCTGTAGGGAAATCCGTCCACGCATTTCCCGTGATAATCGTCTGCGTGCTTGTCGCACACATCCACTTCATCTACCGTTCCCCAGGTATTCACCATAATACGCTTTGTTCTGAGTTCTTCACAATCCCGATGCATACAAGGCTCTTTTGTATTAACAGCATCCTTGAAGAAACGTATTCTTAAAAAAGAATCTTTCCTGAATAAAGCTTTTGCCCTGTTCTCCGGGGTGAATTCTTCATCCTCCCGCAAGATTTCCCTCAGAAAATAAATGATCCCATCCCTCGGCTTGAATGGCGAGCGAGCAATTCTTATCTCGTAATGCTCGGCAAAGCGAACCCCGATAGGAAGTTTTGCATCTTTTCTTTTGCGTATATTCGCCACTTCCCCTTGCAAGCCCTTAAGCCAATGATCTTCCTCTATGACCGTAACAACACTTCCGATTTTCAGCATCTGTATCCTCCCGTCATTATTTGAATTTATTTCTCATTCCTTCGCCAATGATTTCGGAAATAACTGACGCGCCACCAGCAATGGAAAGTTTGCCCTCTTCATCCACCTCCAAATAGACGCAGGTCAACCCAAGACTGGCAGGAACTATTAATTGCACCTCATCGCCATGCTCCAATTCAATCACTTCACATGAACCATTTTTTTCTCTAATTTTCATTATTTCATTCCTCCTTTCTACTATTCAGTTTTAAGAGTACAAAAACTACCCATCTTCTCAATAAAATATCTTAGCGCAAATCACTATAAAAGTCAAAAGAAAATTTCCCACACAAAAACCACCCTTAGGAGGTGGCTTTTGTAACCTGCAGCATTACTAAAAGTAATGTTACATTTATAGTAGAATAATTTTGAAGTTATTCACTAAGTTTTGGAGAGAATTAAATCCAAAACTTAATGAATACCTTTTTCAATTTTCACAATCTTATGCGATTAGTCCTAGAGTCTACGTGAGCTGTACAAAACCCACTGGAGATTATAGCTCTCCTGGGGCATTGGCGTTACCCGTCGTCCGAGGACGACAGGTTCGACCGCCGTGACAATGACCATATTACTCATCCTTGTCCCATGACAGGACGCGGACTTCACGAGGAATATTCTGGGTCATTATCAGTTCTCCCTAGAAAGGAGGTGATCCATCCACAGCTTCCGCTACGGATGCCTTGTTACGACTTCACCCTTATCATCGATCCCACCGTGGTCCCTGCTTTGAAACAGGGCCTTCGGGTGTTACCAACTCTCTTGGTGTGACGGGCGGTGAGTACAAGATCCGAGAACGTATTCACCGTGACATAGCTGATTCACGATTACTAGTGATTCCGGCTTCATGAGGTCGAGTTGCAGACCTCAATCCGAACTGGGACCGGTTTTATGGGATTGGCTCCGTCTTGCGACTTGGCTACCCTTTGTACCGGCCATTGTAGCACGTGTGTAGCCCAGGGCGTCAAAGGGCCACGCTGATCTGACGTCATCCCCGCCTTCCTCCCAGAACGAAACGCGTTTTGCTAAACGCTAATTAAAAGTTTATAAAGTTTTAAAGTTTATAAAGAAATTACTTTATGAACTTTTTAACTTTACACTTTATGAACTGGCGCAAAGCGCGCTTTGTTCTGGGCAGTCTCGTGTGACACTGTAACACACGATAGGGGTTGCGCTCGTTTCCTGACTTAACAGAACATCTTACGACACGAGCTGACGACGACCGTGCAACGCCTGCTATACACCCTCGAAGGCTAGTGTATTTCTACACTATGCAGTATAGTTTCAAGCCCTGGTGAGGTTCCTCGCTTATCGTCGAATTAAACCACATGCTCCACCACTTGTGCGGATCCCCGTCTATTCCTTTGAGTTTTAAGCTTGCGCTCGTACTTCCCAGGCGGCATACTTAACGCGTTAGCTACGACACTAGAAGGGTCGATTCTCCTAATACCTAGTATGCATCGTTTACGGCGTGGACTACTGGGGTATCTAATCCCATTCGCTACCCACGCTTTCGCATCTCAGCGTCAGAAAAGGGCCAACCAAATGCCTTCGCCTTTGGTGTTCCATATGATATCAACGCATTTCACTGCTACACCATATGTTCCATTGATCTCTCCCTTCCTCGAGATATACCGTTTCAAATGCAGTTTTCGAGTTGAGCTCGAAGATTTGACATCTGACTAATATATCCGCCTACATGCTCTTTACGCCCAATAAATCCGGATAACGCTTGAGGTCTCTGTATTACCGCTGCTGCTGGCACAGAGTTAGCAACCTCTTATTCCTACTTTACCATCATAAAATTTTTCAAGTAGAAAAGCAGTTTACGACCCAAGGGCCTTCATCCTGCACGCGGCGTCGCTCCATCAGACTTTCGTCCATTGTGGAATATTCTTGACTGCAGCCACCCGTAGGTGTTTGGACAGTGTCTCAGTTCCAATGTTGGGGGTCAGGCTCTCACCTCCCCTACCCGTCATCGCCTTGGTAGTCCTTTACACTACCAACAAGCTGATAGGACACAGGCCGCTCCTTGAGCGATAAATCTTTACTCCGTAGAGACCATCGTGTATTATCTCGGATTTCTCCGAGTTATTCACGACTCAAGGGTACGTTCCTATGTATTACTAACCAATTTGCCGAGGGTCTAAACCCTCTCGACTTGCATGCCTTAGACACGCCGCCAGCGTTCATCCTGAGCCAGGATCAAACTCTCAA
>Ga0172380_10001592_pt1 | contig 38647 bp, 34 predicted proteins | sample Leawe162metaG_FD_119747 | JGI IMG/M metagenome (GOLD analysis project Ga0172380, IMG submission 119747) | Leachate microbial communities from a municipal landfill in Southern Ontario, Canada - Leachate well 162 metaG | ecosystem: Engineered > Solid waste > Landfill > Unclassified | place...
TGAAAAGACAACCCTGACTCCCGTGGAGCGCGCTCTTAAATGTGCCGAACTGGCGTATGACAAGAAGGCATACGATATCTGTGTCCGCGATATCTCGCGAGTCTCGTCGATTGCCGACTACATGGTGATCATCTCCGGTTCATCGGACAAACAGAACCAGGCCATTGCCGACAATATCCGTACCGGCCTGAAGAAGTACGGCAAGATCAATGACATCGAAGGCGCCACGGATGGCAAATGGATCGTCATGGATTACGGTGATGTGCTGGTGCATATCTTCCACGACCAGATCCGCAAGTATTACGATCTGGACGGCCTCTGGGGCATGGCTCCGGAACTTGAGCTGCCGCCGGAAATCAAGGCTTCGCGCAAGGAATCCGATTTTTGAAACGGATCCGCCTTCAAGCGGATAGCGGCGTTGCTTCGGCGTTGCTCTCCTCGACGTACATGGTGTACGCCTGCGTCGGCTACTTCTCGCTGCCTTGCTCTCCGCTCGAAATCGGATCCTCAAATGGGGCTGTTGCCCCATGAAAATACGGGTGTTGTGGGTCGGTAAAAGCCGCGATCCGTGGGTCAAGGATGCGATCGACGAATACGCCGGTCGCATCCGGCGCTACATGCCGCTAGAGCTCGTCGATATCCGTGACGAGAAGGGGGCCGAAGCCGAGGAGATGCGCCGCCGCGAATGCGAGCGGCTGGAGAAGCAGATTTCCCCCGGTGCGACCCTGGTGTTGATGGATGAGCGGGGCGAACAGATAGACTCCCCCGGCCTCGCAGCTTTTGTCGGCAAACAGCGCGACAACGGCGTAGGCGAGTTGATCTTCGTCATTGGCGGTGCCTACGGTTTCTCCGAAGAATTCCGCCGCCGCGGCAAGCTGCTGTCGCTCTCAAAAATGACCTTCACCCACCAGATGGTGCGGGCCTTCCTGCTGGAGCAGATCTACCGGGCGTTTACCATACTGAACGGCGAACCATACCATCATTAAACTGAAAGGCATTTTCCATGAAAAAACCGCTCCTGCTGATGATCCTCGACGGCTGGGGGATCAACCCCAACCTCGCTCACAACGCCGTTGCCCTGGCGAAAACCCCCAACCTGACCAGATTCCTGAATGACTATCCGCATGCCGAGATTCTCACCTCCGGGATGGCAGTCGGCCTGCCGGACGGGCAGATGGGCAACTCCGAGGTCGGGCACCTGAATCTGGGAGCCGGTCGGGTTGTCTACCAGGAACTGACCCGCGTTACCAAGTCCATTCAGGATGGCGATTTCTTTACCAACAGGACCCTGCTTGATTGCATCGCCAAAGTCAAAGCAGCCGGTGGCAGGCTGCACCTTTCCGGTCTCCTTTCCGACGGCGGGGTTCATTCCCATAACACCCACCTTTATGCCTTCCTTGAGCTGGCCAAACGCGAAGGGGTGAAAGAGGTCTATATCCACTGTCTGCTGGACGGCCGTGATACCCCTCCGCAGAGCGGCATCGACTATCTGGCGCAACTGGAAGCGGAGATTGCCCGGATCGGCATCGGTAAAATTGCGACGGTGATGGGGCGCTACTATGCCATGGACCGCGACAACCGCTGGGAGCGGGTCGAAAAGGCCTACAACGCCATCGTCTGCGGCGATGGGGAGAAGCACGCCACTGCAAGAGATGCGATTGAGCAGAGCTATGCCGCCGGGGTGCATGATGAATTTGTGGTGCCGGTCGTTGTTGCCGAGAACGCCACGCTTGATGACGGCGACGGCTTCATCTTCTTCAACTTCCGTTCCGACCGGGCCCGCGAAATCACCCGGGCCATCGCCCTTGATGATTTTAGCGGCTTCGAGCGCCGCAAACGGGCAAAGCTGGCAGGGTATGTCTGCCTGACCGAATACGATGCGACCTTTGGCCTGCCGATCGCGTTCGGTTCCACGGAGCTGACCAACATCCTCGGCGGCGTGCTGGCCGGTGCCGGACTGAAACAGCTGCGCATCGCCGAAACCGAGAAATATGCCCATGTCACCTTTTTCTTCAACGGTGGCGTTGAGACTCCTTTTCCGGGCGAGGATCGCGCCCTGATCCCGTCGCCGAAAGAGGTTGCCACCTATGACCAAAAGCCGGAGATGAGTGCTTTCAAGGTGACTGAAGAGCTCCTGGCCCGCATCGACAGTGACGTTTACGACGTGATCATGCTCAACTTCGCCAACTGCGACATGGTCGGCCATACCGGTATCGAAGCGGCGGCCATCAAGGCGGTCGAGACGGTGGATGCCTGCGCCGGACGGATTGTCGCCAGGGTGTGCGAAAAAGGGGGCGCGGTGCTGATCACCGCAGATCACGGCAACGCCGAACAGATGCAGGATGAAAACGGCGAACCATTCACCGCTCACACCACCAACCCGGTCTGGCTGGTGCTGGTGGATGACAGCCGGAAAGGCACGAAACTGCGCGAAGGTGGCCGCCTGGCCGATGTGGCGCCGACCATGCTCAAGATGCTGGGGATCGCCCAGCCGTTGGAGATGACAGGGGAGAGTCTGGTGTGATTCTGAAGGAATTGTCTCGAATATGAATGTTAAAGCCGCCAGTTCAGTGCTTGTCTGAACGGCGGTTTTTTTTGTAACAAAATGAGCTTGTGCCGGATTTTGATTGTGATAGTGTACATTTAATTCTGACGGATGAAAGGATTCCTGCTCATGAAAAATCAACTAACGACAATCTGCATGCTTCTTACGCTTATGGCGAGCGGTACCGCCCATTCAGTTGGGCCAGGCACGTTCCTGGAATTCAAAGGAAGCGAAGCCGGCACGGTCATCTTCGACGGCACCACTCACAAGAATGCCGGGATAGCGTGTAATGACTGCCACAATCCGGATGTATTTCCCACAATGAAGCATGGGACTGTCAAGATAACCATGGCTGACCTCTATGCCGGAAAATTCTGCGGGAAATGCCACGACGGGAAAAACGGCTTCCTGATCAAGCAAAACTGTGACCGCTGTCACTTTAAGCCGGGGGCTTGATGGAAGCTGTCGCCAGGTATGACAACGAGCGCGGCACGTGTGAGCATCGGAACGTCAGTGACTACACAGGGTAAAATGTACCAATACGAAAATCACACAATAACCAATCGGACATGCAATAATATTCATTTTTTCGGGGGATGAACGTGAGAGTTCTGAAACATATCATGGCAGCGGCAATTTTCGTGGTTTCAGCGGCGTTTCTTGCAGGAGCATCTGGAACTGCAAAGGAGCACGGAAGTGCTCAAACGGGAGATTCGCCTGCTGCCGATCAGGTGGCGGCCCCGGCGGAACCGGCTCAATCGAAGAGCAAAAGGAAGGGGACTAAAAAGCCTACTGCCGAGTATGCCCGCGATGTTGCCCCCATCAATACGGATGAGGCCGTGGAACGGATAATCGGAAAGAGCCAGAACTCCGTTCCGAAGAAAAAAAAGTCATCACATAAAAAGAAAGTGTCCCGTGTTGCACAAGAGCAGTCAACTGACTCCCACCATGCCGCAATACCGGTTGATTCGGAAGAGGCGGTAAAACGTCTGCTTGAAGGGAACCGGCGCTACATTGCGGGAAAGAATTCGGCGAATCATCGTACCGCAAAGCGTCGCACCGAAGTTGCCAAGGGGCAGCACCCGTTTGCAGTAATTGTCGGATGTTCCGATTCGCGGGTGCCTCCTGAAATTCTTTTTGACCAGGGGATCGGCGACCTGTTCGTGGTGCGGAGCGCCGGCAATGTAATTGATGATGTTGCCATCGGCAGTATCGAGTATGCTGTTGAGCATCTCGGCGTGCAACTTGTTGTGGTGCTTGGCCATGAGCGGTGCGGAGCTGTTGACGCGACCCTGAAGGGGGGAGCGGTTGGCGGAAAGCTGAAAACGGTTGTTGATGCAATCAAGCCTGCCGTTGAAAAGGCAAAGGCCAAAGGGCAGGTTTCACAGGGATGTGATCTTCTCTGTGCATCAGTCAAAAGCAATTCCCGCATGGTGGCAGAGAAGTTACGAAAATCCGGCCCGGCACTCACCGATCCGATAGAAAACGGCTTGCTACGGGTGGTCGGCGCTTATTATGAACTGGACAGCGGAGTGGTTTCGCTTACGTACAAACCGGTTTTGTGATCCTGAAAACGACTCTGAATAACACCATAACGGAGGTCCCATGAAAACCATACATATCCCCGCCACAGGCCAGCAATTTCCCGTCGGCAAGATCGTCTGCCTGGCGCGCAACTATGCCGAACATGCCAAGGAGCTGGGCAACGAAACACCTGCGGCGCCGGTGCTGTTCATGAAACCTGCCTCGTCGGTGATCGGCGATGGGGAGGCGGTGGTGATTCCGGCGTATTCGCAGGAATGCCATTACGAAATCGAACTGGCGGTTCTGATCGGCAGGGAAGCGTGCAAGGTGACTGTTGACAAGGCGCTCGAATACGTCGCCGGATATGGCGTGGCCATTGATATGACCCTGCGCGATGTGCAGAATCAGCTGAAAGCCAAGGGACTGCCGTGGGAGATTGCCAAAGGGTTTGACACCGCCTGTCCGCTGTCCGACTTTGTTCCGGCAGCGGCTGTTGCAGATCCGCATGATTTGAACCTCACACTTGCGGTTAACGGCGAGAGTCGCCAAAACGGCACCTCTGCCGACATGATCAACCGCATTCCTCAGATCATCGCCCATATCTCGGGCATCTTCACCCTCGAACCGGGCGACATCATCCTGACCGGCACTCCGGCCGGGGTCGGGAGGGTCGCGGCCGGTGATGTCATGACAGCCGGGATCGCTACGGTAGGGCACCTTACGATACCGGTTACCTGACGAGACGCACGTACCATGCGAAGCAACCACTTCAAGCATAAAAATCGACTACCCAGGTTTATCAGGCTGTTGAGACGGCTGCGCCCTTTGGAGCTGCCGGTCACCCATCGCCATAACAGAGTCGAGCTCTTTCAAGGGGGGAGACAGTTCTTCGAGGCGCTGTTCAGCGCCATCCGTTCCGCTGAACATACCATCCTGCTGGAATACTACCTCATACACAACGATCATATCGGCTCCGGGCTGGCGGATGAACTGGCTGATGCCGTCCAGCGCGGAGTTGTGGTCAAGCTGATCTACGATTATATCGGCTGTCTTGACACGCCGGCCTCCTACTTCAAAAACCTCTCCCGGCAGGGGATCAAACTGCTCCCCTTTAATGTTCCCTCTTTTAAGCGCGGTCTTTACTGGTTCGATAAACGAGATCATCGCAAGATGACCATTATTGATGGTGCGACGGCTTTACTGGGGGGCTTTAACATTGGTGATGAGTATGCCGGAAGTCTGGGGGGTAAACAGAGTTTCCGAGATCTCGGCTTCAGTATCCGTGGTGAGGCGGTGGGCGAACTGGTCATGATATTCCATGAAACCTGGAACGGCGACCGGGATGAGAGTGCCGTGCGGGTTGTGCCGGCCCAGCCGCGATCCCACTGCAGGAAAAGCGGGGATGCCGCCGTCAATATCATCAGCGGTGGTCCCCGTCAGCGGCGTTCCTACATCCGCGAGGCCTTTCAGGTCAATATCGCCGCTGCGGCCGAAGAAATCCTGATTGCCACTCCCTACTTCGTGCCCGGTCCGCGCATCATCCGTTCCCTGCTGCGGGCTGTCCGCCGGGGGGTGCGGGTGCGGCTGCTGCTGCCGGCACGGAGCGACGTGCCGCTTATGCTGGTGCTCGGGAGAAGCTCATATGCAACCCTGCTGAAGGGAGGAGTTGAAATCTTCGAGCTGGAGCGGGAAATTCTGCACGCCAAGGTCATGCTGATTGATGCCGAGCGGACGGTCATCGGTTCGGCCAACCTCGATCAGCGCAGCTTTCATCGCAACTATGAGATCAACTGCATGGTGGATAACGTGCAGTTCGGCGGGCAGATACGGACGTTGCTGCTGGAGGAGATCAATGCGGCCCGCCCGGTAGAGTTGGATGTTCACGAGCGGCGGGGCGCCCTGATACGGGTCATGGAGTGGGTGGTCAACCTGTTCGGGTGGTTTGTGTGATTGCCGGCCTGATTGACAGCCATTGCCATCTCGATCTTGAACCGCTCAAGTCCGGGCTGCCGCAGTTTCTGCGGGAAGCATGCGCTGCCGGAGTGCAGGGTTTTGTCGTTCCCGGAGTAAATCCCGACGGCTGGCCGGGAATTGCCGCGGTCGCCGGAGCAGCCCCCCGCGTGTTCCCGGCATACGGCATCCATCCGATGCATGCGGAATGCATGAATGACCAGGTTCTTGAGCGCTTGGGGGAACGTTCGGCACAGGCGGTCGCTATCGGAGAAACCGGCCTCGATCCGGTCTATACGGTGTCTCTGGATCTGCAGGAACGAGCGTTTCGCGAACAGATCCGGGTAGCCGTCACCAGTGGCCTGCCGCTGCTGATCCATTGCCGGCAGGTGTTTCAACGGGTCGTGAACATACTGCGCGAAGAGCGGGGCGACCGGGTAGGCGGGATCATGCATGCCTTCTCCGGTTCCGTGGAAATGGCGCGCGAGTTTATCCGCCTCGGCTTTGCCATTTCGATTTCCGGGACCGTTACCTGGCATAATGCCGTCAAACCTCTGCGCATAGCCCGTGAGCTACCGCTGGAACATCTGGTGCTGGAAACCGATGCCCCGGATATGACTCCCGAGCGGTATCGCGGAACCTTCAACCGCCCGGCCTGGATAACGGAAACGGCGCTGCGGGTGGCGGAGATCCGGGGTGTAGCAGTGGAAGATGTTGCCCGATTGACAACGGGGAATGTCCGACGAATTCTGCGGATTGAGGGCAGCTCTGCTTGAGGCTGTATTTTAAGCGAGCGCTGTGCTAGTATCTGTCGCGTTATGATTTATTACTAACAATGATACCAAGGAGCTATACGTCATGAAATATACCCTTGTACTGCTTTCGGGAGCTGTTTTCGCCATCAGCGGTTGCACCATGTTCACGGCCTGGAAAAGCATTCCGCCGCCGGGGGGATGCGACCAGTGTCATAGCACACCGATCAGTGCCAACTGGCAGGCGACGTACAAGCCGGCCACGGTGACCGACGAGCGCGGGCGCCTCTCCTTCCAGACCCCCGAATATAATCAGCCTACTCTGGGAGGGCAGCAGTCACCGCTGGATGAGAAAAAAGTCGAGGAAACCGCCTGTTTTGACTGCCACAAATCTCCTTCATCGGCACACAAACAGCATAAGGGGCGTTTTCACCATTAATCTCCCGTGCGACTGAAGCGATAGCCGACTCCGCGCACCGTCAGAAAATGTTTCGGATGGGCGGGGTCGGGTTCGAAATATTTGCGGAGCCTGACGATGAAGTTGTCCAGGGTCCGGGTTTCGGTGTCGCTGCTGTACCCCCAGACGGACTGCAGCAGGTCGCTGCGATGGATGGCAATCCCCTCTTTCTGGAAAAAAAGCGACAGCACCCGTACCTCCATCTCGGTCAGATCAATTTCCCCCTGTGCCGTTCTGCCCCGATAAGAAAGCAGAAACACCTCGTTGTCGCCGAAGCGATACCCCTCCTCAACCGGCTCGGGCCGATACCATGACGACCGACGCAACATTCCTTTGACCCGCAGCAGAAATTCCACAAGATTGAACGGCTTGGTGAGGTAATCGTCGGCGCCGTTTTCCAGCCCCTCCACCCGGTCGGCATCGTCGGAACGGGCGGTTAGCATCAGGATCGGGACACGCGGATCGAGCGCCCTGATGGCGCGGCATGCCTGAAAGCCATCCATGCCGGGAAGCATGACGTCCAGGATAACCAAGTCAAAACGTTCAATCTCAAGTGTTGCCAGGGCCCGTTCAGCGGTTTCAAAATGGCTGACCCGGTGCCCCTCTTCTTCCAGATTGAAACAGATGCCTCGCGCCAGATGAATCTCGTCTTCAACCAGCATGATATGTGGCTTGTCATCGGTCATTTCAGTCGCCTCACACTGCGGGAAATTTTAAGGTAAACGTACACCCTTTGCCCGGCCCGTCGCTGGTCACCGCGACAGTACCTCCATACCCCTTAATAACGGATTCCACGATGTAAAGACCGAGCCCGGTGCCGCGTACGTTGTCTCCCGGAGGCTGGGCACGGTAAAAACGCTCGAATACCTTCTTCAGCTCTTTGCCGTCAAGCCCCCGGCCATGATCCTGAACCGACAGCAGCAGCCATGGTCCTGATTTGACGAGCCGGACCGATATCTCTGGGGATTGCGGCGAATAGAGGACCGCATTTTCAAACAGGTTGCGCAGCACCATGCTCATGTCTTCAGGATCGACCAGCGCCTTCAGCGCGGGTTCCGCCTCGAACGAGATGTTTCCCCCCTGCGGCAGGGTGGTGCGCTCCCGTTCCACATGTTCGTTAACCAGCTGCGTCATGTCGGTCAGCCGCTTTTCGGACTGCTTGCGCTTCTGCTCAAGGCGGGCGGCCATCAGCAGGTTATTGATCAGGTAATGGAGCCGGTCGGTGTCGGCCAGCATGGTGGTGACGAAAGAATCGAGCCGCTCTTCCGACGGCTTGCGCAGGCGTATCGTCTCCAGGTGAAGCTGGATTGACGCGAGCGGAGACTTCAGCTCATGAGTCACCTGGGAGATGATGTTGCGCTGCTGCAGGTACAGGCGCGACTGGCTGTTCCAGTAGACAAAGATCACGTACACGCCGATCAGAATCAGCACCATCATGACCAGGCCTTCCACCATGACCGGCCAGTTGGCTCCCTGTCCGAGCAGCTCCGGGCGGTATTTCTCGGCCAGTTGACGGAACTCGCGGTGTTTGCCGATAAACCAGTAGATCCAGAACACGACAACGGTGATCCAGACCAGCTGGATGGCGATCAAGGCCATGATCGGATGAAAAATGCGGCGAAGAATGTTCATGATTCCGGCACCTTTTACTCTGAACTGTGTTGCCAATATCTCTACTATTGCATTGCATGCTTGTGCATCAAGCAGCTTTCTGATACATTTGCGCGTTACTGAAACAGAGTTATAAATACCTTGCGGAGTGTATGTCAATGGCCAGTATCGATTTCAAGAAACTTAACCGGCAGATGATGATCTACCGGATTGTACAGACCATATTGACCGGACTGCTGATCGTTCTGGCGATAATTTTCCAGAGCAGGTTTGCCGCTCTCCACAAGCCGGAGCAGTTCATCAGCAGTGTCGTTGCATCGATTGCCGTACAGTTGCTTTTGATCTATCCGGTCTACCGTCTGGCCTGGCGCGATGCCGGTGTCGAAATCGAAGGTGGTGCGCCAAACCTGTCAGCCGACCAGTTGACCGCCCTGCGTAAAAAACGGTTGATCGGCGACCTGTGGAAATTCTGTGGCGTTGCGTTCTTTATTACCTTCGTCGCGCTGGTCCCGGATGCAAAGAAGGCAGCCGGTGCGCCGATGGTTCTCGCAACGACGATCTTCTCGTTTCTGCTGACCTGCCTGATGTATTTTCAGTGTTTCAACTTCAGCGCCAAAAAACGGATGAAGGCATTATAGGCAGTTAACCACAGATACATAGAATGAACACGGATAAAACCTGAAGACAAGCAAAATGCTTTCTTTAATAGTGCTGGTAACAGTTTGATGTATCCGTGTTTATCCTATTCATCCCAGTTTCGAATGCTTTTAGGCTGAAATGCTTTACCCTCGAAAAAACTCCTCCATCTTGCCAAACAGTTCCGCCGAGTCCCCTTTGATGATTTCCGTATCCGGCAGGGAACGGAGAAAAATTCTGCCATAACTCTTGTTCAGTACCCGTCTGTCGAGGATCAGTACCGCCCCCCGGTCATCGCGACTCCGGATCAGCCGTCCGAAACCCTGGCGGAACTTGATGACCGCCTGCGGTACGGAAAAGTCGCGGAACGGGTCACCGCCGTCGACCTTGATCTTTTCGGCGCGCGCCTGCTGAACCGGTTCGGTCGGCACCTGGAACGGGAGCCGGGCGATGATCACCAGTCGGAGCGCCTCCCCCTTGACATCGACACCCTCCCAGAATGAATCGGTGCCGAACAGCACCGCGTTGCCTTCTGTGCGAAACTGTGTCAGCAGGGCATGGCGGCCGGTTTCCCCCTGTTTGAGCGAGGTGAGCCCCATGCGTGCCAGCAGCGGGGAAAGAGACTGATAGACACGATTAAGCAGGTCGTAAGAGGTAAAGAGGATAAAGGCGCCGCCGCGCGAAATCGTAACCGCTTTGAGAATATGATTTTCCAGGGCATCACGGTAGCCGGGTGACGTTGGTTCCGGCATCTCCTCCGGTACCGCGACAAACACCTGACGGGCATAGTCGAACGGTGATGCCAGCTTCAGTTCGGTCAGGCGCTCCTTGGGGAGCAGGCCGAAGCCGGTGCGCTTTTTGAGGTACCCGAATTCGCCCCCTACCGTCAGCGTGGCGGAGGTGACGATGATGGTTTTTAGCTTGTCGAACACGCTTTCCTTCAGCTGGCCCGAAATATCGAGCGGTGCGGCGGTGAGCCGGGCCTGGATGCCCCTGTTGCCGCGCCGGGTCTCGATCCAGCGGCAGTACCCATCGGCTTCGGTCGTGAAAAAGAGCAGTGCGTCGGCCATCGCCTGCAGCCTTCCTTCGATGCCCCCCGTATCGAGCAACTGGTCGGCCAGCTTTTCCTGAAGTTTTTCGGGGAGATCCTTCGAACGCCGCAGCAGGGTACGCAGCGACGAGGTGTAGTCATTGACGGCGTCGGCCAGAGCGTGCAGCCGCACCCGGCACTCCTGCCAGAACGGGGTGCCCTCCACTTCGGGGGTGATGCGCAGTTTCTGTTCCCGCCCGGCCACACCGCCCATGTCACGTTCGACGCTCACCGCCAGCCAGTCCATGGTTTGTTCGGTCATTCCCCCCAGGTCGTGGGCTTTGGGGAGCAGGTGGCTTTCCAGCAGACCGGACAGCTCGGCGTAGAGCCCTTCCTGCGATTCAGGCAGATCACGGGTGATGCGGTTGGTGATGATCGTCAGCAGTCCGGCACGCCCCGCCTTCTGCGGCACCAGCCGCTGCAACTGTTTGAGGATGCCGCTCCGGGCAATGGTCAGCGACAGGTGGCTGGTGGCAACGTCTTCCAGGTGATGCCCTTCGTCGAAGATAAGCCGGGTAAAGGGGGGGAGAATGGCGGTGGCGTCGTAGCCGGTCTCCTTGCGCAGCACGATATCCGACAGTAGCAGGGCGTGGTTGACCACCAGCACCCGCGCGGCTGATGATTCGCGCCTGGCCCGGTAAAAGAAGCAGCGGTTGAAATGTTTGCAGCGCGACCTGCCGCACTGGTCGGCTTCACAGCAGACCTCCTCCCAGGTGCCGGCGTGCGGCGTGAAGGCCAGGTCGCTGCGGCAGCCGTCCTGGGTGCTGTGGCTCCATTCGATGATGGTGGTCAGCTCGGCCGATGATTCGTCGGGAAACAGGGACGGCTCCGCCTCGGCATGTTCCAGTTTGCGCAGGCAGGCGTAGTTGCTGCGCCCCTTGACCAGCGCCGCCTTGAACTCCACCGCGCAGTTGCGTGCCAGAAACGGCAGGTCTTTGCGGATCAGCTGTTCCTGCAGGTTGATGGTGTTGGTGGAGACGACGATCCGCTCGTTGTTGCGCACCGCCCAGAGGATGGCCGGAATCAGGTATGCCAGCGATTTGCCGGTGCCGGTGCCCGCCTCGACCAGCACGACCCGATCCTTGTTGAACGCCTCGGCGACGGCAAAAGCCATCCGTACCTGTTCGTCGCGCTGCTCATACCCCTTCAGGTGGGCCATCATGCCATCGTTGGCAAAGACCCGGCTGATCTCCTCCAGGGAGAGCAGTTCACCTTTTCTTTCGGTAAAGGGGGCGACGACCTGGTAGCAGCGGTTGCAGTCGTTGTCGATGATGGCGAAACCGATTCCCTGGTTGCCGCAGACCGAGGCGATGTCCATGTCGGCGGACGACGGGGTGAGGTCGCCGGAGGGGTGGTTGTGAATAACGACGTCACCGCCCGAAGCCCGGGTGATGATGGCGGGTACGGCGACCTTGCTGCCGCGGGCGATGGTTTCCGCTTCGTAGATAACGCCATCGACGTTGATGTGGCCGATGAAGAAAACTTCGTTCCCTTTGGCGGCGGTAATTTCATGGCGCATCAGGGCGCGGCAATCGGGGGTAAATTGAGTTTCCATAAGAGGGAGTACCTTAACACAATCGTACAAAAAAAGGCACCGGGGAAACCGGGCGACATGTATTATGCCGTGCGATGAGAGAGTGTGATGAAGCGGGCTATTTGGTCTTAAATAACATAATCCTGAAAAGCAGTCTCGCGCAAAGCTCGCCAAGAACGCAAAGGAATATCAATCGGTTATCCAGATATTGACAGTCCATCTAACCGGCGTTGGTCTCCAGCTACAACAATTAATTGATTCCTTTGCGAACTTTGCGCCTTTGCGCGACTGACTACCGTTTAAATGGTTGGTCTAGCGTGTCAGTTCAGCAGCAATCCCACCACACCAGCTCCCAGAATCACGATCATCGGGGAGATTTTCGTCCATTTGAACAGGGCAAAGCCGACCGCCAGGATCGCAAATTCCTTCAGACCCGACAACGATGAAGCCCCCATGTTCCAGGCGGCCGCGGCAACCAGTCCGACCACCGCCGGGAGCAGGCCGTCGAGGGTGTTTTTGATGAGGTCGATTTTCTTCAGGCGGTGATAATGACGCCCCACGGCCAGCATCAGCGCGGTGCAGGGGATGAAGATGAAGACCGTGGCCACCAGGGCGCCCGGAAAGCCGCCGGCCTTGAAGCCGGTGAAGGTAGCCAGCATGGCCAGCGGTCCGGGGGTCAGTTGCGAAAGCGCCAGGCCGTCGAGAAACTGGCGCAGGGTCAGCCACTGGTACTGTTCGACCATAATGTGGTTCAAGAGCGGAATCAGCACGTAGCCGCCGCCGACAAAGATCAGGCCGATGCGGAAGTAGATCCAGGCGATGGTAAGCAGTGCCGGCATCAGGTGTTCCTCCGGCGGTAGAGGCTTACCCCCAGCGACCAGGCGCCGGCTGCCAGCAGTACCCAGGCGGCGTTCAGTTTGAGGAACACGGTGGCGGCAAAGGCAACCAGCGCCATCAGCGAGCTGTTAAGCCCCTTGATCTGTTTGCGTCCCATATCGATGGCGACCACTACGATCAGGCCGATAACGACAGGGTTGGTGCCTTTAAGGGCAGCCTGCAACTGGGGGAGTTTGTGGTAGGTGAAGTAGAGCCAGGAGAGCAGCGTCACCAGCAGAAACGAGGGGAAGATAAAGGCAACGGCAGCGGTGATGCCGCCCCGGATGCCGCGCAGGTGGTTGCCGATGAAGGTACAGGTATTGAGGGAGAACGGTCCTAAAATCTGCCCGAAGGCAAGTCCATGCAGAAACGCTTCGTTGCCGATCCACTGTTTTTCCTTGACGCAGACCCGTTCGATCAGGGCGACAATGGCCATGCCGCCGCCGAAACCGGTCAGGCCGATTTTGGCAAAGGTCATAAAGATATCGGAAAAGCTTACTTTTTGTCCGTTGTCGTTCATGCCGGATGTATAGCAGGAAGCGCGAAGCTGCGGCAAGGAGAATTAGCTGGTGGGCGGCTCCTGATAGTATCGGTTATTTAATTTGATTTAATTGTTTGAAAATATGTGGTAATGAGGCGTGAGTGTAGTGAAGGTAGGGTGGAATAAAGGTGATGGGGCTAAAAGGAAAAGCGCTGGCGGCTTCCATCCGGGGGATGTCGAGTTGATAGAGAGTATGCCGAAAGAATCAAACAATGAGCAGGTCATAAGTTGCCTGTATACGGAACTTTTGATAACAAAAACAAACCGAAAAAGCTACGTATATAAGGAACAATCGAGTTGCGTATATACGTAGCAAGTTCCGTATATGCGGAAACCCATTATAAGCGAGTTGAGCAAATTAAAGAGAAAGAAAAAAATGAATCTGAGAATTTACATTGCTATTGCTGCGTTGGTATTAATTTCATCGGTCGCGGTTTTGGGAGCAGAGCCAAAGATTGTGACGGATGCACTTTCATCAGCGGAATGGATATCGAAAGCCCTTATCAGCTCAGGCTACAAGGCTGATTTCAGTCTCGACAGCTTACGAGAAATTGATCGCTTTTTTGAAGAACAAGCAGCAGATGGTAAAGCGAAGGCAGGAGGACTGCTCTCGGAAAAACCTGGACAACGAATATTCGGTATTGGTGCATACGTAGGAGAAGTTATTCGACGAAAATTCGGAGGCAAATGGGAAGGCAATGATGCCGATCCGCAGGCAGAGATAAACATTTCTCTGAAGCTGAGTTCAGGCGCAACCGTTTGGCCTGTACAGCGAGTAATGAAGCGTTTAAAAAACGGTGGAGAAGACGGCATTTATGCGTATGGAGCTCTTATTGTCAGGACAGAGTAGTGAGCAATGCTCAACCAGCCGGTTGCACACCGGCCCGCCCTGAGAAACCGGGCGATGCGGGTGAACCGGACACCCCGTTATGCAGGAGCAAGGAGAAAATCAACATATGAGATTTATAGTCACCGTCATGATTTCATTAGTGCTGGCGTCTTGCGGCAAAGATGAACCGCGAGCATTGCAGCCCCCGGCGTCGGTGGTTGCGGTTGAGGATATCGGGGCCGTAACTGTCCAATGGTCTCCAGTGGCCGGGGCAACTTCATACAATGTCCGATATTCTACCGATCCGAATCTTGACTCCTTTTCCTCCGTACAAACCGACTCTTCGGTCACATCGGCAACCATATCGTACCTAACCAATGTCCCCTACTACTTTGCAGTAACTGTGACATACGGTGATCGAAATAGTGCACCATCGAAGATAGTAAGTGTAACTCCACTAAGGGTATCGCAAGTCATTGGTGGTAATCATGTCGATAGCGCAACTGGCGTCACCAATGATTCGTCGGGCAATATTCTGATTACTGGTAGCAGCAGTTCGTATCCATTTGATGGTACATACGCAGCGGGTGGAAAATTTGCTTTCGTAACGAAACGGACACCTCGTGGTGATCGGTTATGGACCACTACAGTCGGACGGGAAATCACCTCGGCGTTAGCGATCTCAACGGGGCCTGCCGACGAGGTGTATATAACAGGCTATACGAGTGCAGATCTTGATGGTGTTCATATCGGGTGGTCTGATCTCTTCATCGCAAAACTCGATGCTGAAGGTAACTTGAAATGGCTCCATCAACTGGGAGTTACTGGGGCAAGCACCCAAGGAATGGGAATTTCAGTTGATGGTGCTGGAAATGCGTACGTTACTGGAACGACCAGTGGCGACCTGTTGGGGATCATCCGGGCTGGGAATACTGATATGTTCGTTGCAAAGTATGCCCGGAATGGAGAAAGGCAGTGGGTTCGATTGTACGGCAGTAGCGGTTCAATAGTTTCAGGACAACACATCGCTGTGACTTCCGCGGGATTTGCAGTTACTGGATCAACCAGCGGATTCTTTTACGGCGAAAGAAATTCAATCTCTCCGATTTACGTGATGATGTGTGACATTGACGGCAACAGAATCTGGTCTCACACAATAGGGACCGGCCTGACTACTGAAGTGGCTGGAGTGGCCGTTGCAGCAAATGGTGACTTATACGTTGCCGGGTATACGAATGGCAGCTTCATGGCAACTCCAAAAAACGGACAAAATGATACGTTCCTTAGCAAATTTAGAGCAGATGGCACGTATAGATGGACGGTGACTTCAGGTGTTGCCGGACGGTATAAAAACGCTTCTGGAATCACAATTAGCACTTTAGGGGACATTTTTGTAACCGGTACCCTTACAAACAGCCAAGGCTTGAATAACATGTTTCTTGACCGGTATTCACTTGAGGGTGAAAAAATTTGGTCGGTAGTCCGGGCACCGGATTCTACCGTCGCAATAAGTGGCATTACCGCGTCATTGGGCCACGTTTATGTTACCGGTATCTTGTATTCTCAATTATTTGAAAACAACCAAGGAATAGGGTACGACGACGTAATACTTGCAGGTTTCAATAGCGACTATGGTTGTTACTAGAAGAGAAGCGAGTGGAAGTCATGCACAACAACGGCGAAGACTCTGTCGCGGCTAAACAGCCGCCGCGTAGGTCACGCTGTGGCCCGTTGCCACAAATAGAGACCAAACAAAATGATGAAGGAACTTACTAATACAAAACAGAACCCTGGTGAACTATTCAGAAGGTGGTTCCATGATGACTATTTCGACCTGATCGTGTGGTTCAACCCTGATGGTTCAACACACAGTTTTCAACTCTGCTATGATAAGAAGCGCTATGAGAGGGTACTGAGTTGGAGATCACCTGGAACGTATTCCCATAATCGCATTGATGATGGTGAGGGCCGGCCCTTTCGTCACAAATCAGCGCCTATAGCGGTGGCGGATGGGATGTTTAACGCAGCGGAAGTTGCTGAGAAATTCATGAATGCGTCGGCCGCTCTTCCTGAAAATGTCACTTCTTTAGTCTGGGATGCAATCCGGCAATATCAACCATAAGTGCCAACCAGAGCACTAGACCTGAGCTGATAAAGTCAAGTCAGCGCCTACGACGTTGGCTTGAAGATTAAAACTCAATATTTCTTGCACTATTCTCTAGAAGGCTGTAAATTATGCGCATACGCAATGCGTATGAGGAGCACATTATGCAGCTTAATTTTTTCAACCCAAACGCACAAAAAAAACCAACTAATTTGAGTATTAACAGTGATCTTCTCCAGCAAGCCAAAGAACTTCATGTTAATTTGTCACAGACTTTAGAGTTGCGCCTCGCGGAGATATTACGGGACCAGAAACGGCGAGAATGGCAAGAGGAAAATCAAGAGGCTATTGAAGAATATAATAGACGCATTGAAGCTCGTGGAGTTTTCAGTGATGGCTTGAGGCAATTCTGATGGCCCAGTTCGATGTGTATGCAAACCCAAATCCTGCAACAAAACGAACCATTCCCTTTTTATTAGACATACAGACCGACCTCTTGAGCAACTTGACAACACGCGTAGTTATTCCTCTCTATACCGTCTCTGCCATGGGCAAAGCCGCCAAACATCTAAACCTCCAATTTTCCGTAAAAAGAACCACCGTCATAATGTCAACGGCTGAGTTGGCCGGTGTTGCGGTAAGTAGCCTTGGGGATAAAGTATATTCCCTCAAGGAACATCGTAACGAAATCATAGCTGCCATTGATTTCCTCGTCACCGGTTTTTGATTTGCCACCAACTATCGGCACGACCGGGATGTTATTCTACGCATGTTGTGAGCTGGGCAGCGAAAGAGAATTTGATACCTCCAGGAGTTTCACATGAGCAACGCAACGTGCACATCAATTGACAAGGCCCTGGCCACGGTATGTGAACACTGTCCGGTCTGTCTCCATGCCCGCCACCATCAGCAGGGGATCGTGTTCAACTTCGTGAAAGGTATCGAAACGGATATTTGCCCGTTTTGCAAGGCCTATGAACGGGTTCACGGCCGGAAAGCCCACGAAAAAAGAAATCCGCCATGTCAATCGTCACCGTCGGATAATTAAAGAACAGGTGGCACCATCCACAACGGTAAAAAGCTTGGTATAATTCCCTCTGCGAAATGTTCCATGCCTGCGGGTACATTTTAGAGAGGAGGAGGGCGGCAATGATAGCTGTCAAAAGTACGATTACTGGCATCCTGATTGCGGTGGGAGTCCTTATGCCGCTGTCGGCAGATGCCGAAATTTCTGTCGCACTGTACAGTGGCAAACAGTTCACCAGCAATGGAGACCTGAAACTGAAACAGGGGCAAACGGACCTGAGTTTCCGTGATGTGAGCTGGGATGATCAATCCTTTGAATCACCCGTCTACTACGGGGCCCGGATCAGCTATTGGTTCGATGAACATTCACCGTGGGGAATGGCAGTGGATTTCACGCACGCCAAAACCTACCTGAACGGCAGCGATACGGTTGCCGTCAGCGGCACCCGCAACGGCACGCCGGTCAATGACCGTGAACCCGTATCAGACAGTATCCGGCACTTCGCGCTGTCGCACGGTCTGAACATGATCACCTTTAACGGTCTGCACCGCTGGTTCCCCGCCGGCACGCGGGACGTGACGCCTCTTGGCAGGATGCAGCTGCATGCCGGACTCGGCGCCGGGTTCAGCATCCCCCATGTTGAAGCGGACATCAATGGTGTTTTGACCAATGAATATCAGGTGGCGGCCGGGCCGGTTATAAACGGCATGTTGGGAATCAATTACGATTTGACCCGATATGTGTCCGGTATTCTTGAATATAAGTTGAGCTATGCCGATGTACGGGCCGAATTGAACGGCGGCGGCTCTATCGATGCCGCGACAGTCAACCATCAGCTGGTCTTCGGACTGGCGGCCAATTTCAATCTCTGGTGACTGTTTGACCGGCATGTCACCCCGGTCGTAATTAGGAAAACCAGAAAGGAGGCAACAGATGATTACGGATTATCAGGTGGTGTATGGGCATGACATATGGGTCTTGGAAGCCAGGGTTAAAGAGTTGCTGGCCGAGGGATGGCAACCGTTCAATGAATTGCAGATAGCCACGCCGGTAAAGGATAATGTGATCACTCCTTTTTATGCACAGGTCATGGTCAAAATAGCTGGCTGAACGCCAAAAGATACCGGCGGTCAGGTTATGCCGTTCCGCCGTCAACCCTCCGAGGAATCAATCCCGCGGAGGGTTTTTTGTATCGGGCCGTTAATGACATCTCTGTTGTGAAAAATGGCAATTCATGGCATCGTGCAGGATCGAATCACAACGTTTTTCCGCTCCCCGAACGGGAGTCCGATTTTACAAGCAGAGGAGTTCTCCATGTCCTTCCGTACAATTGAATGGCTCGATGACACCGTAATCATGATCGACCAGACCCGCCTGCCGGGCGAAGAAGTCTACAATACCTATACCGATTTTCAGTCGGTGGCCGAGGCGATCAAGGGGATGATCATCCGGGGGGCGCCGGCCATCGGGGTGGCGGCCGCCATGGGAGTGGCGCTGGGGGCGCGGGCGATCATCGCCGATACCCATGAATCGTTTTTCCGCCAACTGGAAAATGTCTGCGATGTGCTGGGACGTACCCGTCCGACGGCGGTCAACCTGTTCTGGGGGCTGGAGCGGATGAAACGGGTGGCGGAGGCTAACCGGAGCAAGAATCTCGATAAAATTCGCGAAGCCCTCAAAAAAGAGGCGATTCTGATCGAGCAGGAGGATCAGACCATCTGCAGGAACATCGGCAAGTGGGGGGCGACGCTGATTCCGGAAGGGGCCACGGTGCTGACCCACTGCAATGCCGGTGGGCTGGCGACGGCCGGCTACGGCACCGCGCTGGGAGTTATCCGCGCCGCCCATGAAGCGGGAAAGAAGATCCAGGTCTTTGCCGACGAAACGAGGCCCTGGCTGCAGGGGGCCCGCCTGACCGCCTGGGAACTGATGAAATCCGGCATTCCGACCACGCTGATCTCCGACAATATGGCCGGATTTTTCATGAGCCGTGGCGAGATCACCTGCTGCGTCGTCGGAGCCGACCGGATCGCCGCCAACGGCGACACCGCCAACAAGATCGGCACCTATTCCGTAGCGGTGCTGGCCAAGGAGAACAACATCCCGTTCTATGTTGCCGCTCCGGTATCCACCCTCGATCTGACCCTTTCCGACGGGAGCAAGATCCCGATCGAGGAACGTCCGTTCAACGAGGTTACCCACATCAAGGGCATTGCCATTGCCCCGGAAGGGGTCAGGGTCCGCAACCCTGCCTTCGATGTAACTCCCGCCCGCTACATCACGGCAATCATCACCGAAAACGGCATCGTCAAAGACGATTTCCGCGGTGGCCTGCGCAAGGTAGCGGGTCACTGACATGCACATTGAGCGCTTCTCCCGGGAGTTCAGCCGTATCATGGCGAACTCCGATCCCGCCACGCAGTTGCCGGAGCTGACCACGTTTCTTGATTCCCACGGATTCCAGTTCGGGGCGCGCAGTGCCGAAAATATCCTGCTGCTCCGGCAGCTGTTCGCCGTTGATGCGCTGCACCGCATTGTCATAAACGCCCTCATGACCCCGTCGCCCGACCAGGCGCTGAACTCCTTCGAACGGCTGACCGGAGTTGTGGCCCCGGAACATCTCTCCGAGATGGCCGAGCACAAGAAGCGTTTGGCCCAATGTGTCCTGCTCTGCGGCTCCTCACCGTTTCTGGTTAATTTGATGTACAAATCTCCCGATACCGTGCAGTGGCTCTTTCTGGAGAACGGCATCGATATTTCCCGCTCTGCCGAAGATATGCAGGCAGCCGTACTGGGCACCGTCGATGAATCGACCGATTTCACCGCGCTGCAAAGGGCGCTGCGCTGCTTCAAGCGGCGTGAGATCGTACGCATTGCCGCACGCGACCTGAACGGGCTGGCGCCGCTCGAAGAGGTCATGCGCGAACTTGCCGACCTTGCGTCGTCAACACTGCAGGTTGCCTTCCAGGTCTGCCGGCGCTGCCTGGTACGCGACCATGGCGTCCCGCTGATGACCGAAAACGGTGCGGTTCCGCGCGAAGCGGAGATGACCGTAATCGGCATGGGTAAACTGGGCGGGCGGGAGCTTAATTTTTCTTCCGATATCGATATCATCTATTTTTATGAGTCGGACAAGGGGGTAACGGCCGGAGTCGAAAGCGGTTCCGGCGGGAAAAAAGGGGTTGTTTCGCTCCATGCCTTTTTCAACAAGCTGGGTGAGATGATCAGCAAGGCCCTGTCGCAGGTGACGGAGGATGGCTTCGTGTTCCGGGTGGACGTCGGTCTCCGCCCGGAAGGTAAATCGGGCGACATGGCGGTTTCGCTCCGGTCGGCAGAAATCTACTACGAGTCGTGGGGGCAGTCCTGGGAGCGCACCGCCATGCTGAAAGCCAGACCGGTGGCCGGTTCGCTGGCGCTGGGCGAACAGCTGCTCAAAACATTGCAGCCGTTCATCTACCGGAAATACCTCGATTACAACCTGATCGAAGATATGAAGCAGATGAAGCAGAAAATCGATGCTTCGCTGGCCCGTTCGCGGGAAGGGGAGATCAACCTCAAGCTCGGCCGGGGGGGGATTCGCGAGGTTGAGTTCTTCATCCAGGCCCTGCAGCTGGTGTATGCCGGTAAAAATCCGAAACTGCGGGAACGCAATTCGCTGACCGCCCTGGATACTCTGCTGGCAGCCAACCTGCTGGAGGAGGACGATCATAGCAAGTTGCGGGATGCCTATCGTTTTCTCCGCTCGGTTGAACACCGGATCCAGGTGGTGCAGGAACGCCAGACCCACAACCTGCCGGGCAAGGAGGAAGAAATGCTGGCGCTGGCACGGCGCAGCGGCTATCTGCGCGCCAATGGGCTGGAGCGCTTTCGCCAGGTGCTGGAAGAGCACCGCGGCAATGTATCGGTCATCTACGGCACCCTGTTCCATACGCGTGATGAAAAACTGGAGCAGGAGGTCCATCCGCAGGTCCTGTTCCTGCTCGATCCCAAGGCCGATTCCGATCTGGTCAAGGATATGCTGGCGGAGCGCCATTTTGAAGACGTGGAACGGGCTTATGACAATCTTACCTCCCTGCGGCGGGGGCCGATAAAGGCCAATCTGACCGAACGGAGCCGCCGTTCGCTGGAAAAGATCATGCCTTTGCTGACCCAGGAGCTTTTCGAGTCGCCCGATCCCGACCTGGCTCTGACCAACCTGGAGCGGTTCATGACGGTTATTGCCCGCCGTTCCTCATGCTATGCCCTGCTGGCTGAAAACCGCACCACCATCAAGCTGCTGGTATCGCTGTTCGGTATGTCCGAATTCCTTTCCAAAATTCTGATCTGCCACCCGGAACTGCTCGAAAGCCTTATTGTCGGCAGTGATTCATCCGGTTCCAAGAGCAGGATGGTAATGGAGTCTGATCTGGAGTCCCTGCTGGAACAGAGCGATTATTTCGAGGACCATCTGGATATTTTGCGTCGTTACCGCAACGAGGAGTTTCTTCGCATCGGCCTGAACGATATCCATGGCAGGATGCTGCAGGGGGAGGTTACTGCGCAGCTCAGCCTGCTCGGCGAAGTATGCCTGACGGCGGCGTTCCGCCTGGCGGTCACGGAGTTGCAACGTTTCGGGCGCCCTGTTTGGCTGCGTGACGGGGTGACGGCAGAGGCGAGCCTGGCGATTGTAGCCCTGGGTAAACTGGGCGGCGGGGAACTCAACTACCACTCGGACCTTGACATCATCTTTGTCTACGATCACCAGGGGTATACGAACGGCGAGAAACAGATCTCCAACCACGAATATTTCGCGAAGCTGGCCCAAAAAATTATAGCGATCCTCACCATGCAGACCCGGGAAGGGTACGTCTACAAGATCGACACACGCCTCAGGCCATCCGGAAACGCCGGACCTCTGGTGACATCGCTCGAATCATTTCTCGACTATCACCGCAAGGAAGCCCAGATCTGGGAGCGGCAGGCCCTTACCAAGGCCCGTGTTGTACTTGGTGACAACAAACTTGCCAGCCAGCTTCATGACATCATCCGCCATACAATTTACGGTGCAACGATAGATGACGAGGGGCGCCAGGAGATCCATCGCCTGAGAATGCGCATGGAAAACGAGTTGGCCCGGGAGAAGGACGGCAGTTACAACATCAAGACCGGCCGGGGGGGGATGGTGGATGTGGAGTTTGCCGTCCAGTACCTGCAGCTGAAGGAAGGGTGCAGGTACCCGGAACTGCGCACCACCAGTACGGTCGTTGCGCTCAAGGAAATCAGCACGCTGGGGCTGCTGCCTGACGGCAGTGCCGATACGCTCTTGAACGGGTACAAATTTCTGCGCAAACTTGAAAACCGCCTGAGGATTATCCATGACTATTCGGTCAACGATCTCTCGGGATCGAGGGTCTACCTGAACAAACTGGCGCGCCGTCTGGGATACGATCCCAAGCTGAAGAACCCCGGCGCGGTCCTGATCTCCGATTATGAGGAGACAACGGGTAAAATCCGGGATGTGTTTGACGCGCTGTTTGTGGCGCAATAACGGAAATCACCTGATAGAATAATGTTATATATCTGCTTGACTTTACGTCACGCGGTGGTAAATTAAACGCTCACTCATGGAATAAATTAATGTAGATTGTTCATGAAAAGCCAAACTTCCTGTAAAGGGAGGGCGGAAAGCTCCGGGTCTATTATATAGATGGCCGGGCTGCCACGGAACGATTGGGCAGGCTCGGCCTTTTTGTTTCTTCGTACGTATCCTGTCTGTCATGGTTGGGGTTTTCCATGCTGTCATCCACCAAACTATCGGTAGCCTTGAAAGCCGACTATCTTGCCCGGCTCCAGCAGATCGGCACCACAATCTCGCTCGCCCCGGGCGCAGCGCTTTTTGACGCCCACTCCTCGTCCGGTGAAATGCACGTTATTGTCCAGGGGGACATCAACCTGTACAAAGCCGGGCAGGATCTGCCGGTCGTCTGGCTGGGACCGGGCGATATCCTCGGCGAGATCGGTTTCATCCTGCGCACTCCCCGCACCACTTCGGCCCGCGCCGGCATGCAGGGGTGCACCCTCTGGCGGCTGGACCGCCGGGTCATCTCGCCCCGCATGGATGCCGATACCATGGATCTTCTGACCCGCCTCTTCATCGGTTTGGCGCCCTACGTCCGGGTCCGCTATGCCAAGCTGACCGGCGGTTACGGCCATTCCACCAAAACCCTCGAAAACCATTGCGATCACGAGCATCCGGTCATTCAGCATATGGCCGAGTTCCTGATGGGGTACGACTCGTGGGAGACCGCCCAGAATATCTGGGACTATGTGCGGCATCTCCCCTATCGATTCGGCTTCTGGAACATGCATGCCTCCCAGGTGCTGCAGTTGGGGTACGGGACGTGTACCACCAAGAGCAACCTGCAGGTGGCCCTGCTGCGGGCGTGTGAAGTGGAAGCGGCATTCGGCGAGATAGACTTCCCCTCGGAGCGGATGAAACCGCTGGTCCATGAGGGGTATCACCATATCCTGGCCATCGAACCGAATGTGAAGCACTACTTCGCCGTCATCCGGATCGGCGACGAATGGTATCCCTGTGATGCCACCTACCCTCCGCAGGTGTGGGAACTGCTGGCTACCGGCCAGCCGGAAAGCCTGTTTGAGCCCGGCACCTCTTTCAATCCGTGCAACGCCCTGGCCGGCAAACCGGCCGATGCCTATACACGCTACGCTACTCTCAACCATGTCCTCAAGAAGCGCCCCTTTTACGATGCCGACAACGTCGAAGCGATGAACATCGTACTGGACAAGGTGCAGGGGCCGTTCCTGATGATTCCGGAATGGGTGGTGCCGATTCACTACCTGATGCAGCAGGAGCCACGCGCCGCTTTTCAGCGGGCGTATGCCGGAATTGTTACCGAGATTGAACGATTGTACAGGGCGGTGCAGGTATCGACCGGCGAGGCTGAAGCGCCCCGGGATGCGGGGCGGGTTGCAGTGTTGTAGGAGATGTGTCTGACTGGACGAGTGAGGAGAAAAACATGAATAGCTACACTAACCATGAGGGTATTGCCATGAATATTCCGGTTCGGCAGGTGATTTTGCAGTTTGTACTGGTACTTATAATTCTGGGGCTATCCGCAGGAGTAGAAGCAGCGACCCTGACTGTAACTAACTTCAACGACGCTGGTGCGGGCTCGCTGAGACAGGCAGTCCTGGATGCTGCGGCGGGTGACACAGTTGACTTCGCTGCCGGGATTACCCCCATTACCCTAACCACGGGTGAAATTGTAATTAACAAGAGCCTCACCATCAATGGCTCCAACGCACGTAACCTGACCATTAGTGGCGGCGGCAGCAGTAGAATCTTTAATATAACCTCAGGAACTGTAGTAATCAACGGGGTTACTCTTACAAATGGGAATGCCCCTACAAACGGTGGAGCTATTTCGAACGCCGGCATCTTGACTCTTAACAAGGTTGCGATTACAGGTAACAGCGCCCCAAGTACCGGTCCCCCCGGTAATGGCGGCGGTATCTATAATTTCGGCACCATTACCATGAATTCTGTGACCGTATCCGGGAACAGTGCCAATTCTGCCGGCGGTGGTATTTATAACGATTCGAATCCCATGGTCATCAACAACTCCACCATCAGCGGCAATGCCTCCTTTGATGGGGGCGGTATCTACAATTACAGCGGCGGAAGCAGCCTCACTATCAATAATTCCACCATAACCAACAACACCACCACCAACATTAATTCGGCCGCACTCGACCACGATTTCGGCATGTTGCTGAGCATCTACAACACCATTCTTGCAGGAAACGCTACTGCAGATCTTCTCGCCACTCTAACGCCTCCGACATTAGTCCATAACAGCGTAGTCGGCGTGGTGGTCGGAACTCTTGGCACCGATACAGCGGGCAACCTTCCCGCTCCGGCAAACCTCGGACCACTTGCCAACAACGGTGGCCCGACCGATACCCATGCCCCGCTCGCCGGCAGTCCGGCACTTAACGCCGGTGATGCAACAGCCTGCCTTGCAACCGATCAGCGGGGGATCACCCGCCCGTTACCCGCCAGCTGCGACATCGGCGCCGTCGAGCCTACCTGCAAGTGGACAAATGCAGGTGGCGGCAGTTGGAGCGCCATCGGCAACTGGGACTGCGGACATGTCCCTGATGGAGCCGACCATACAGGCATCACGCTTCCGGGCACCTATACCGTCAACCTCGATCAGGCTGCTTCAGTACTTGATATGATCCTGGGAGCAGCCAGCGGTACCCAGACATTGAGCGTGACCCTGGGAGTCGATTCTTCGCTGTACCTTAACGGTGCCAGCACCATTGCCGCCGGCGGGTTACTTTCCGTGGCAAATTCAGGTTCACAGGTAGGCAGCTCTGGTTTGCTGACCAACAACGGCGGAATTACGCTCAACGACTCCACCTTCCTGGTTCTCAACTTGAAGAACTCCGGCACCCTGACAGTCACAGGTGCTAATCCGTCAACACTTGACATCGGCGCGTTTGCCAGCGCCAACAGCGGCACCATTACCGCCAACAGTCCCTTTAACATCACCATGACTTCGACCGGCAGCTACACCAACACCGGCACCATGGACACCGGAGCCGGGAACAGTATCGTTCTGGACGGCACGGGTTTAGGCAGTTTTACCAACTCCGGGATCATCATGGGGAGCGGAACGGTCGATGTAACTTTGGTTGGATCATCGACTTTCAACAACTCAGGCGAGATCAAGCCCGCAACCCTGGGAACGAATGGCCTGCTCTCCTTCACCGGCAGTATGAACATGACCGCCGCCAATTTATATATCGACATCTCCGGTGCAGCGACCCCCGGTACCGATTATGACCAGGTGGCGGTCAGCGGAGCGGCAGCCATTAACGGTACCTTGAACGTCGCCCTGAACAGTTACAATCCCCCGGCCGGGAGCAGCTTTACCATCATGACCTGCGGCTCCGGATGCGACAGCGGGGCATTCACCCCCAACCTGCCCACCCTGACCGGCGGCAAGGTATGGACTGTTGCCTATAACCCGGCCAGCATCGTTTTGAATGTTGCCAACGAAACTATAGCACCTACCGATAACGGTACCCTCTCGACCGTGGCGGGCGACGGGCAGGTAAGCCTGTCCTGGACGGCGGCCACCGATAGCGGCAGCGGTGTTGCTTCATATCTGCTGGAGTTTTCCACGTCAACTACTCCTGCTGCCGGTTGCTCCGGCGGCAGCAATATCGGTAATGTCACTAGCTTTACCCACTCGGGTGCGGTCAACGGCACTACCTACTATTACCGGCTGTGCGCCAAGGACGCGGCCGGCAACATCTCCACCGGCCTGACCGCTGTTGCCACGCCGTTTGCCTTGTTGAGCCAGTCTATCGGTACGATCAGTTTTACGCCGGCAACGATTGCTGTTGGTGGCAGCACTACGGCAAGTGCCGTTGGAGGTGGTTCCGGCAATCCGGTCATATTCAGCTCGGCCACACCTTCGGTCTGTACGGTCAGCGGTACAAATGGCAGTACGATCACCATTGTATCTGCCGGAACGTGTACAATCGCGGCCAATCAGGCAGGTGATGCAAGTTATTACGCAGCGCCAATGGTTAGCCAGAACCTCACCATTGCCAAAGCCACCCCGGTCATTACCTGGCCCAACCCTGCCGGAATAATTTACGGCACAGCCCTGGGCGCCACCCAACTCAACGCCACCTCCGGCGGAGTGCCGGGATCCTTTGTCTATTCTCCCGCATCTGGAACCGTGCTGAATGCGGGCTCAGCCCAAACATTGACGGTTACATTCATTCCAACGGACACAGCCGGCTACAACACACCGGGAGCGGTAAGCGTACTGATCGACGTTGCCGTAGCCAGCCAAACAATCAGCTTCGACACGGCTCCCATCCTGACGTATGGTGGGGCATCCGGCACTGTCATCGCAACAGCTTCATCCGGTCTGCCGGCAATCCTCAGTTCACTGACGCCATTAGTCTGCACGATCAGCGGCAGCACGGTAACGCCGGTATCAGCAGGAAGCTGCAGCGTTGCTGCGGATCAGCTCGGCAACGGCAACTACACAGCAGCACCCCAGGTAACTCAAAACATAACCGTTGCCAAAGCAGCTCTGATCATCACCGCCGCTGCCGCGAATAAAATCTATGGCACCGCTGATCCGGTTCTGACCTACACCTATAGCGGCCTTGTCGTATCTGACACTCTGTCCGGCAGCCTCACCCGTGCGGCAGGCGAAAACGTCGGCAGCTACGCCATAGAACAGGGGGCGGTAAGCGCATCCGCAGCCGGTAACTATGCTGTAACTTTCGTACCGGCAAACCTGAATATTACCAAAGCTACGCCGGTTATTACTTGGACTGCCCCCGCCGCTATCACCTACGGGACACCGCTCTCGGCAACTCAGCTTAACGCCGGCTCTGGCGGAGTTGCCGGAACGTTTGCCTACACCCCGCCAATCGGCACGATTTTGAGCGTCGGGGCCGGTCAAACGTTATCGGTTGCTTTTACGCCGAGCGATCCGGGCAACTACACCGCTCAGGCAGCAACTGTCAGCCTCACGGTTAACCCTTTGTCAGCCAACCAGTTTTACACCGGCCCTGATGGCCGCACAACCGTACCGATATCCATGGCAGTATCCGGTGCCAGTTTGTCACTGGCAGCCGGAACGCTCTTGACGGATGCATCAGGCAACCCGATAAGCGGAACGCTAACCGTGACGGCAGCGGTAATGAACAGCATCGCCTCATTGCCTGCCGGATTGGCAGCTACACCGACGTCTACCGGCGGTACGCTGTTTTCATTGGGCAACTCGATCACCATAACGATCTCTTCCGGAAGTACAACGGTGAAGCACATCGCCCCGCCGATGACCGTCAATCTGGCGATACCTTCGACCTATGCGAACCCGGGGGATTCGGTATCGTACTACAGTTTTGACGGGACGACCTGGACCCTGGAAGGCACCGCAATTGTCAAACCGGACGGCACCGTTGATATGCTCGTGGGGCATCTTTCCGTGTGGGCTGTTGCCACCTTCAATGCGCCGCAACTGGCTGATGCCCTCAAGTCCCTCAACTTTGCCATGAAGACAAATACCCCGACACCCGAAGAGCTCATGCTCGGTGACGTCGCCCCGTTGGTTAATGGCGTGTCACAGCCGGACGGCGAGATCAACCTGGGCGACACGATCGTCATACTGCGCCGGGTGGTAGGGCTATGACAGGCTATGGCACACGATATATTCAAGGAGTCCTACCATGAGAACACTGCTCTGCTTCATTTTGCTTCTGGCATTTACCGCGCTGCTGTCGGCGTGCGGCGATACTCCGAAATCGTCTCCAACCGGGGGTTCGATCAAAGCGGTCATCAAACCGACGGCACTGACCGCGGAACAGAATGTAGCTGGAATAAACCTGTCCATCACCATTCCTTACGGCGTCGAACCGCCACTATTGGCAGATGGGAAGGTGGATGTTGCCGCCACCGTAGAGATAGTCACCGTTACTCCCGGGAATCAGAACCTGCCAGGCGCTACCTACACTCCGGCCACGGCCGTTGCCCCCGGCAAACTGGCAATTTCCGCAATTGTCGCGTCAGGCTTCAAACCGACCGACGAAATTACCATTCACCTGAAGGTTGCCACCGGAACCTTCCCGGTAGCGAGCGATTTCAGCCTGCTCTCCTTCGAAGCTTTTGATACCAACGGTGTCCGGGTAACCGGTCTCAACCCGATTCTCACCACCAACATCCACTAACCGGCAGGAGGAACCATGCTCCGGAAACTGACCATACTTTGTGCTTTCTGTCTTCTCTCCGCCCCCGCCTTCGCGACCGAAGCCGACTTTGAAAAACGGATGGCGCGCGGTGTCGCAGCGCTTGATGCCGGGGACACGACCCGTGCCCAGGAAGAATTCCGGGGGGCCATCAAAGAACATCCCAAAGATCACGAGGCGGCGCTCTACTTAGCCATCGCCCTCAACCGGGCGAATGACCCGGCCGCGGAAGCGGCCCTGAAAACAGCGCTGCGCCTGGAGCCCGGCAGCCCACGCATCAATCTCGAACTGGGATCGTACTACTACAATCACAACATGTATGACGAAGCCGGTGACTACTTCGAGAACCTGTTGACGCTGAACCCTGACCCCGGAATGAAAGCGGCGGCGGAACGGTACCTTGTCAATATCCGCAGACAGGGGAGCGGCAAACGATGGGGAGTGACGCTGACCGGAGGAATGCAGTACGACACCAATGTCCCGCTTGCCGCCGACGGGGTACAGCTTCCGGTCGGGATCGAACGGAAGGGCGACTGGCGGGGAGTACTCAATCTCGGCCTCACCGGAGTTGCGTACCGTGATGGCGAGCAGGAACTGAGCGGCAGCTACTCGCTCTACCAGACATTGCACCTGCACCTGACCGACTTTAACCTGACCCAGAACCTGCTTGATGTTACCTATAAACGACGGCTATCTCCCCTGCTATTTGCAAAGGCAAGTGTCGGTTTTGAATCGATACTGTTGGGTGGGAAGCAGTTTGTTAACGACTACCGCATAACTCCCGGCCTGATTGCCACATTCCGGGAAGGCATGACGACCGGGCTTGAGTACCGCTTTCGAGGCTCGACATTCAAAAATACCACCATGTTTCCGACCAATGCCGAACGGAACGGCGTGACCCATTCGATCATGCTCAGCCATCGTCAACGTCTCTCCGAAATCCTCAACGTGCGTGCAGGCTATACCTTTGAACGGGAACTGGCCGACGTCAGCTCCTGGAGTTCCAGCGCCCACCTCGGGAATGCCGGGCTTGCCGTCTCCCTGCCGGGCGCGCTCCTGTTGGATCTGTCCGTAGACGCCGGTACCAGAAAATATGACGAAATCCAGGGAGGAGCATCTGACATACGTACCGACACCACGGTTACCGGAGCCGCATCGCTGACCTGGCAGGCTGCCGAACATCTCGGGGTATCGGTGGGATATCACCATACCAACAACGCATCGAACATAAACGGATATGAATACAGCCGGGGCATAACCAGCATCATGTTCCAGGGAAGGTACTGATATGAAAACAATACGAGCGGCTCTGTGTGGGGTGGCGCTGTTTCTGATGTCCGGAATTGCATTTGCCGAACCGATTGCATCGGTAGTGGCAGTGCGTGGCAAAGCAACAGTCGAGCGGGGAAGCAAAATACTTGACGCGCAGCCCAAGCTGGGGATTGAGCAGCAGGATACCGTGGCAACTGCAGTGGGGGGACGGGTCAAGCTCCTCTTTATCGACGACAGCGTGTTGACCCTGGCGGAGAAGTCGCGCATGAAAGTGGATACGTTCATTCACTCACGTTCCGACCGGGGCAAATCGCTCTTCAATCTGCTCGACGGCAAGATGCGGGCGGTGGTTGGTAAAACGCGCTTTGAAGCCAAAACCCCCACCGTTGTTGCCGCGGCCCGGGGCACGGTGATTCTGTTCGATGTCGGTATGCTGAACGGCCAGCAGTTTACCCGGATAACCTGTCTTGAGGGGATTGTCGATGTCCGCTCGTTGACTGCAGCCCCCGGGACGCCGCCGGTCATGCTCTCTCCCGGCCAGTCGATCATTGTGATGTCGGGGCAGCCGCTGCCGGTGCCGACACAGCTAACTCCGGCCGAGATTGAAAAACTGAAGCAGGATACCAGCACTTCGGGAGCGGAGATCAATCTGCCGGATGTGGCACCGTACGAGGTGTTTATCGGCACCGTTAGTGTCACGCCGCCCTTTGACCGCCAGCAACCGGCAACACAGCCAACAAAGGTCGATATCGGGGTCAAGTTCTAGTACCATGTAACGCATGCTTTTCGTCGGTTGGGCAGAGACGGTTTCATGCCGTGCCCACCATCGTCCGTCGAATCTGTTGGGCACGCTGTGCCTTGCCCAACCTACGTTGATTTAAATGTTACAGGGTACGTGGAACTGCATGAAAAAGAACCTCACCTTTTACCTGATCGCTGCACTCTCTCTGGCGGGATTTTCGCTCCTGCAGATTATCGACCCGCCATACCTGCGGGAAAAGCTGGAGAGCAAGACCTACGATCTGCGCATGAACCTGCGCAACCTCATCCGACAACCGGCTTTGAATCCGGACATCGAGCTGGTCCTGGTGGATGACAGGAGCCTGGCCGAGATCGGTCGCTGGCCCTGGTCGCGTGACATCCAGGCCGATCTGGTGCACAAAATCTCCGCAGGCGGGCCTAAAGTCATCGGTATCGATATCATGTATACCGAACCGGAGAATCGGGAAAATGACGCTAAGCTGACGGCAGCCATCAAGAAAGCGGGAAACGTCGTGCTGGCAACGCCGTTCGAGGTTGCCGAGCGTGGTCTTGCACAGGAAGCCGGCCCGGCGCTCCCGGATTATTTCTGGGACGCGGCTTTCATGGAAGTCAAACCGAACCCTGACGGCATAAACTGGCGGGAATCCGCGGCAAAGTCAGTCAAGGCCTTTCCTCCTCTGGCCGAGTACGCCACGGTAGCCACGCTCGGTCAGGTTGCCAATCAGCCGGATATGGACGGTGTGCTGCGCTGGGAAATCATGTACGTCAACTATGGCGTTGACTGCTATCCTTCATTTTCCCTTCAGATTGCCAGGATTGCCTCCAAACTCCCCATGCAGGATCTCAGGCTTTTTGGCGGGTCGTCAGTGGAACTGGGTGAACGGACCCTTCTCACCAATCAGAACGGCAGGACGATCATCAATTACCGGGGCAAGGAACATACCTACCCGTATATTTCGGCTGCCGATCTTCTGAAAAACAGGGTGTCGCCACAAAAACTGCACAACAAGATAGTCCTCCTTGGGACTTCAGCCATGGCAACTTTCGATCAGAAAGTCACCCCTTTCTCCGGAAATTTTCCGGGAGTTGAAAAGAATGCCAACGTTGTGGACAATATCCTTGCGAACGATTTCATCAGTAAAAGCAAGTACACCGCCGAGTTGATCACCATTGTCGTTACCAGCCTTCTTCTCATTGTTCTTCTCCCCCGGCTGAAGGCAATTCCGGGTGTTGTGCTGGCATTCAGCCTGATTGGAAGCTATTTCCTGTTCTCCTGCGGCCTCCTGGTTTTCAGCAACATCTGGCTCAATTTTCTTGTTCCTACTGCAAACATGGCCGTAATTTTTGCCGTGGGAACCATCACCAGTTATGTCTTCGAGCAGAAACAATCGCGTCAGATCCGCGCCATGTTTTCCAGCTATGTCACTGAGCGACTGGTGGATGAGATGATCCGCAACCCCGATATGGCCCAGCTTGGCGGTCAGAAGAGAGAGGTTACGGTCCTGTTCTCGGATATCAAGAGCTTTACCACCTATTCCGAGAATCACCAACCGGAAGAGGTCGTAGCGATCCTCAATGAATATCTGGGGGCCATGACCGATGTGGTGCTGAAGTGGGAAGGAATCCTGGACAAGTTCATCGGTGATGCAATTGTTGTGTTCTGGGGTGCCCCGATGAAGCAGGAAGATCATGCCGAGCGTGCGGTACGCTGCGCACTCGAAATGCAGGAACGGCTTGACCAGCTCCGCCGGAAATGGGAAGCTGAGGGGAGGTCGCCGCTGGCATCCGGAATCGGACTGAACAGCGGGGAAGCGATTGTAGGCAATATCGGTGCCCAGGGTAAGAAGATGGATTACACGGTAATCGGCGACCATGTCAACCTGGGGGCCAGGGTTGAGGGGCTGACGCGGCGGTATGATGCCCGGATCCTGATGACGGAGTACACGTTGGAGAAGTTACGGCCGACCATAGCCGCCGGGACGTTTCGAGGGGTTTCCATACGTGGTTTGGAGCGGGTGATCGTGAAGGGGAAAGATACGCCGGTCGGAATTTACGCTCTGGATACGATCGATTCCGGGGTCCCAACAGTAGTGGTGGAATGTGATCCGGAAAAAGTGGTACGATTGACTGAAAAATAACAGTGAGGTGTTGAGTGGCAACTGATGGAATTCTCGTGCGGGTACTGGGGGATTACGGTCCCTTTTCTTCCATGGGGAAGAGTATTGGCTATCAGGTGACTATTGGTGACAGCAGTTTTCTGGTCGATTGCGGTTCACCGTTGTTCCAGCAGATTGGCGGGCACGGGCTCAAGGCTATCAAGGGGCTGATCATTACCCACTGCCACGATGACCACAAACGCTGGTTCACCGATCTCTCGCTCTTCAGTCTCTATACGCCCGATATCCCCCACAAACTTCCCGTATTTACCTCCGAAGCGATCAATGAAGGGCTGCGCGCCGCTTCCGGCCCCGCGCTCAATACCAGTCTCAATAGCGATTCCAAGACGGTCGTCGATCTCGATTATACTGATTACATTGATTTCCGGCAACTCGGCCCACGGGCAAAATTCCGGATTATGCGGCAAGACACCGGAGGCGGCACCTCCAAGCTTGTCGTTGTTGATGCCCGGGGGGAAGTGGTCGGTCCCGATCGGGCCAAAATTGTCATCAGTGCCAAAAACGGTATCCCGAGGCTGCTCTTCAAGGATCCCGATTACGATGAATGGGTCGAGCCGGAACTTTTCTATCCGTTTTCTTCACAGACCTTCTACGAAGAGCACGGGAACATGTATTATGATCCGGCAGGGTATACGATTGAGGCGATTAACGCACCGGTCTGGCATGGAGTGCCGAGCATCGGTTTGAGATTCAGGACCGCAACGGAATCGCTGGTTTTCAGCGGGGATACGGCCCACGATACCGAGTTGTGGCAGGCGCTCCATAGCGAGAAACGGCCTCAACGGCTCAGTGGTTCTCTGTGCGAATTTGAAGCAGCGACCGTACTCTATGGCGATATCAACGATTATATCGAGCGGGTCTGGAGCCGCGAGCGCTACCATGAGGCTTTGGCAGCCTTTGACGATGCGGTGGTCATTCATGACATCGCCACGCTCAGAAGCGTTGTTCATACCGATTACCGGCGCCTGGAGCATACGGTGCTGAATAAAGAGTGCACTATCCTTACCCACAGTCCGGACAAGATGACCTCCGAGTGGCCCCTGAGCAAGGCTGAAAAAGCGTTTCTGGTTCAGGGTAGAAGGTTCCATGAGGTAGTCGGGACCGACCTGCTCTCCATGAATGCTGCGGTATACCACAAGCAGGGGGGGAGATATTTCGTCGGCTACAGAAACCCGAACGGCAGTACAACGGTGTACGTAAAAGATGGCATTCTTAACCTGGGTGGGGAGTGGGATCTGGATAAGGGAACGGAGCTGTACAAGGTAGATCTGTATGAGGATATCGGCGGAAAATACGTGCCGAAGCTGGCAAAGGGCGATGATTCGTACTATGCCGAGCGGCCGGACGGCAGGGTTGAGCTGGTTTCGTATGGCGAAGACGGCTCACGGGGGACGGTGGTGGAAGACCTGCGCGGGAGTCTTGCCGGCAGGTGAAAGGAACAGATCGGTTTCAGCTGTTTAACGGGTATTCTCCCCGTGCTCAAGAACCTGACGTAACGCCTCGTCAATCTTTGAGACATCCACGAACGTATTGAAACAGGGACCAAAGGGGCGCTCGTTGAGGATGCCGATGACCGGAAGCGGGTAGCAATCCTTTATTCCGGACGTGAGGTCCCGCTCGCAGGCTACCGCCAGTACCAGTTTCGGCCTTTTTTCTACAATGACTTTACGCGCTAATGTCCCACCGGTGGCAACCGAAATATCAACCGCATACTTTCGTCCGATATCAACCAGCCCTTTGATGCTGCAGCGCCCGCACCGGACACATTTATGGATGTCTCCGGTCACTTTGATTTCACAGTCCGACAACTGGATGCAGTGCGGCAGCAGCACCAGAATACGATCCGGCCGCACCTTCATCCGCTGAGACGTCACCAGGCTGTTGTTCATGGCAATAAATGATTGCCGGATACGGTCCTTATCGAGCCCTATCACCCTTCCCACGAATTCGATGACCGGCAACAGGAATTTGATCACCACGAGGCGCATGAACCGGGTCAGGAAGATATCCTTGCCCAGTGCGGTGGTCAGTACCAGCAGTCCTGTACCAAGTATTGCCGCGCCGGAAAGTACCACCATGGCGATGCCCACAATATGGGGCAGATTGGGGTGGATGTTGGCAAGGCCGCGGTTGGGAATCCACCAGGCCAGGAAGATGACAGCGACTACAATCAGGCAGGTTACACCCATCAAGGTGACAAAAAGCCTTTTACGTGGTGGGCTGGTAACCGTTTCAGGAGTTTCAGTCACTAGTGCGAACCCTCGGTGTGACCGTTTCCCAGCAGGGAGCCAATGGAAACGGGATATCCGGCAAGAAAGCTGGTGCTATCCAGCCGCTTTTTTCCGGCAAGTTGCAGCTCTTGTAATAAAAGACTGCCCGATTGGCAGGCCACTTCAAAATGCCCTTTTGCTGCCTGCAATACTGTTCCGGGCATACCTGCGCCATCACTGACCCGGGTGCGGAAAATTTTCAGAACCTGGCCGTCGATACTGGTGCAGGCACCCGGCCAGACCGCCAGCCCGCGCACCAGATTATGAATTGTGCGGGCATTCGTATTCCAGTTGATGATGCCATCCTCTTTTTTGAGCATGGGGGCATAACAGCTGTCTGCGTCGTTTTGCGGCTGTGGCACCAGGTTGCCTTGGGCGAGCCGGTCAACTGTTTCGGCCAAAAGCTCCGCTCCCATGTTCGCCATGCGGTCATGCAGAGACGAGATGTCTTCGTTTTCATCCAGAGGGGTTTTTCGGACCAGCAGCATATCACCGGTGTCGAGGCCGACGTCCATCAGCATGGTGGTCACGCCGGTTTCGGTTTCGCCATTGATAATGCACCAGTTGAGCGGGGCGGCGCCGCGGTAGCGGGGAAGCAGCGAGGCATGAACATTTATGCAGCCATGAGGGGGGATTTCCAGCAGCCCTTTGGGTAAAATCTGGCCAAACGCGACGACTATGATGATATCCGGTTTCAACTCGCGGATGATGTCAACGAAGCCCGGATCGCGTACCTTGGGGGGCTGATACACCGGAATGCCGTTGAGTTCGGCCAACACCTTGACAGGAGGCGCCATCAGCTTCTGTCCGCGACCTTTGGGACGATCCGGTTGAGTGACCACCGCGACAAGATTCTCCCCACGCTCAATCAGTTTCTGAAGGGTCGGGCAGGCAAAATCGGGTGTACCCATGAAAATGGTGCGCCAGCCCGTCATCGTTTTTCCTCTGCGGCTTTGCGGGCTTTGCGCTGAAACAGTTCACGCTTGAGCGTGGAGAGGTGATCGACAAACAGGATCCCGTCCAGATGGTCAATTTCGTGCTGAAACGCAATTGCCAGCAGATCCTCCGCTTTCCAGGTGCGCTCAACTCCTTCGAGGTCGAGCGCCTTGACAATCACGCGGTCATGACGTTTGACATTGGCGGCATAGTCGGGCACGGAAAGGCACCCCTCCTCTTCGTAGGCGTCTCCTTCGGCATGAACAATGGTCGGGTTGATTGCGACAATCAGATCAGGTGCTTCATCTTTTCCCGAAATGTCGATAACAATAACCCGCTGGTGAACGCCGATCTGGGGGGCTGCCAGACCGATCCCCGGAGCTGCATACATCGTTTCGACCATGTCCTGGACCAGCTCCCGGACTGAATCGGAAATAATAGTTACCGCGGCGGATTTCTTTTTGAGCTCCGGATTCGGGTACGTGAGAATTGTGCGAATCATTATGTATCCTTCGTTGAAGATATAAGAAAGTAATGATACTATCTCGGAACGATAAAATCAATTTTCATCTTGAATTGGTACTACGAGGTTCAGCTGTGACGGATCCGGTCAAGGGAATAAGCGGGGCTCAGGGAACTTCAGCGGGAGGGAGTTTCAGCGGGGGGCGTCACCCAGAGGACCATAAAAGAAAAGGCGCACCGGCTCAGCAAAATGATCTTGTCGAAATATCGCAAGATGCCCGCGATCGTTCAACTGGCAAGAAAAAGAAAAATATTCTGGAATATCTTAAAGAACTGTTGGGGTAGCCAGAAATAATAAAGTGAAAGTTTCAGCAATCAGTTGAAAAAGCTCTTGTCCTTTTCGTACGCCTCCGTAAAACGCTCAAGAAGCGCCTCCATGCGTTGTTCATTCAAGCCCAGCTTCTGCGCCGGTACCGTTTGGAGCAGATCCAGCTCGTCATTTGGTTCGCGTATCCCGATGCCAACTTTGTGGCAAAACAGATTGGCAAGTCCGACAACACAGGTCAGGCTGACCTGATAAGAATCTTCATCCTCGGCAAATTCAAACGTATGGTGGTTCAACACCGCGTGCATCAGAATGTCGGGAAAGTTCCATTTTTTGATGACCAACCCGCCAACTTCTGAATGGGTGTAGGAATATACCTGCCGTTCAGCTTCCTCGAATGTTACGCCATCATTATAGCATCGTTGCATGGCGTCCTGAAACTGCTTGCTGTTCATGGTGTTCATTATTATCTTGCCGATATCGTGGAAAAGTCCCCCCAGAAAAGCCTCTTCTTCGCTTACAACGCGGGTTTCTTTCGCGATGATGCGTGCTGCCAGTCCGGCTCCGAAAGAGTGTTCCCAGAGCATTTTCTCCGTCAGGCCATACGGTTGATAAACTTGTTTAACCGATGCTGCCACAACGAGACTCTTTAGTGTTGCAAAGCCAAGAACCACAATAGCATGGGACAGCGTCTGGATCTGTCGTTGGCAACCGTAGAAGGAAGAGTTGGATATTTTCAGTACGCGGGCGGCAACAGCCGGGTCAGATGCAACGACTTTGGCCAGTTCTTCCGCGGTTGCGCTTTCGCTCTCGATAAGCTGCATGACCTTTGTGGCGACAACCGGGATGGTCGGTAAATCGCTGGCTGTCATGATCATTATTTCCAAATCTCTGTTCATCATATCCTCGTACTCAGATGGTTCCGTTGTGCTCAATGATAAAATAGGTTAGTACCCAATATCTAACATACTGTGGTAAATAATCAAGTATTTAGCCTAAATTATTGAAATATTGTCAGATGGTGTGTATAATCCCGCCGCACTACCGACAAAAATTGAGGGAATAAAGCCATATGAAGATCGTGCTAACATACTTGCTGCTGCTGAGTGCCGCGCTTCTTTTAACCGGATTCAGCTGGGGATTCGGCTCTGATCCATGTAAGGAAGCGCTTGAAATTGCA